>Ga0302324_100002957_pt1 | contig 38509 bp, 32 predicted proteins | sample Palsa_T0_1_FD_201949 | JGI IMG/M metagenome (GOLD analysis project Ga0302324, IMG submission 201949) | Peat permafrost microbial communities from Stordalen Mire near Abisko, Sweden - Palsa_T0_1 | ecosystem: Environmental > Terrestrial > Soil > Palsa > Peat permafrost | place: Sweden: Abisko... | reverse complement strand
CGTGAAGGAAAACACTCCGCTAAACGAAAAGTCCGTGGCCAAACTGGGGCTCGTGAGTGTCATGAGTGGCGCGGCACTCTCCGTCACTACCGGCAGCAACGATGCAAAACGTCTGCTCCCAGGGTCTGTTATTCCATCGCAGGAGGCCGCGAGCCTGGACGAGATAGCCAGCAAGATGGCGGTCGTTGCAGACAACGCGAACGGCTTGATCACCGAGGCGCGCGGCGAGCTGCAAGGAATCAGCGGAGATGCGCGCACGGTGCTCGCAAACCTGAATGCAGTTACAGGCAAACCGAATCAGCAAAAGATCCGAGCCCTGCTTGATAACGTCAACGCAATGCTCGCGACCGAGCGGCCAAAGGTTGACCGTCTCACCGATCAGTTGAATGTACTGAGCCAGCACGCTGATGAGACCGTTCAAAATGTGAATGGCACGGTCAGCGATGTCCGCGAGCCCGTCCGCAAAGATCTAGCGGAATTGCAGAACACTTTGCTCGAAGCCAAGCAGTTGCTAGCTAACATGCAGGTGCTGGTTAGGGCCAACGATTACAAGATTGATGACACGATCGACAATCTGCGGACGGCAACCGAGAACCTCGACCAGTTGACCGAATCAGTGAAGCAGCGTCCGTGGAGTTTGATTCGTGTCAAACAGCCCGAAGATAGGAAGGTGCCGAAATGAAGCGATCGAATGAAGAGACATCTGTCCGCAGTTGTTCGGGCTCGTTGTGCCGTCGGATGAGTACGAGAAGAACTGTGACGACGATTGTTTTCTCACTGGCAGCTGTAACGATCCTGGCCAGCTGCGCAGGAAGAGTGAGGTACCCAAACTACTACACTCTCAACCTTCCTGCGCCGCCGGATCCGCCAGCTTCAGAAAACGCCCATGTCACCCTGGCAATCCGCGAATTCAGCGCGCCCACATACCTTCGGCTGGGAGCCATTGCGTATAAGACATCTCCGGAACAAATCGGATTTTATGCCTACCATCGCTGGGCGACTGACCCACGCGATGCCGTAACCAACGCGGTAATAGATCGCCTTCGTGCCAGCGGAGCGTTTGATCATGTGAGGCCTTACGACGGACGGCCTGGTGCCAGCTATGTACTTAGTGGACGATTGGAGAAGCTCGACGAACTTGACTACGAGGGTGGTGTCAAAGTCGAGGTAGCCCTGTCGGCGCAAATGACAAGCATTGGTACTGGTGCCACCGTTTGGACCAACACTGTTTCGGAGGTAGGCGACGTGAATACGCGTGATGTCACAGCAGTGGTTTCTGAAATGAACCGCACGATGGAACGGGCGATTAAAGAGTTGCTGAGTCCAATACCCGCCGATGTGGCGACTGGGCCCGCAGCGCCTAAGCGAAACTAGACATTCGACTGTTGAAGGAGCTGTGCTGCAAGTAACTTCGCCAGTTTAATCAACTCGACAGGTCGAGCTTTTTCAAAGAGCGCGGTGTATCGCGGGTCGCTGTGCAAGCTCTTTAGCAGGGGTCCACTTTACGACCCAGCCGCAAGGCAGCGGATCGAGGCCACATAGTCATGGCCCTTGCCCGCGTGCGACGCGCAGCTCCAAAACATCTAAGGAAGCAAGAGCATGCAAACCTGACGAGCGTCAGGAGTGGCCATCCTCGAGTTTCATCCCCAATGCCGAGCCTTTGCGCGGCTTCGCATTGCATCATCCGATACAATCTATCCGGTGTTGTCAACCGGCGCTTGATCGGTGGCAACAGAATGAAGCTCGCGACATTTCGATTTTGACTTTCCTTCGGATTAAGGCGCTTCGTTATGAGCACGCAGGATGTGCCGACCGTATTCATTGTCGATGATGATAGAGATGTGCGTGAGTCTCTCCAGGAGCTGCTGGAGTCTGTCGGCTTACCTTCTCAGTCCTTCGGAACAGCACGGGAGTTCTTGTCGAGTCCACGCAGTGAGGGTCCCAGTTGTCTGATTCTTGACGTGAGACTTCCCGGCATTAGCGGCTTGGACCTTCAGCACGAACTGAAAAGAGGGAAAGTAAGTATTCCAATCATCTTTCTCACAGCACATGCAGACGTCCCCATGTCAGTCAAGGCCATGAAGTCTGGCGCTGTTGAGTTTCTCACCAAACCATTCAGGCATCAGGATTTGCTCGATGCGGTTCAGCGGTCGCTCACCCGAGATCGCATGGTCCGCGAAAAACAGCGTGACATTGCTGAACTGCGACAGCGCCAGAATGGACTAAGCGTTCGGGAGCGCGAGGTGATGAGTCTGGTTGTTTCCGGGATGCTTAACAAGCAAATTGCGGCGGAGCTCGATGCCAGTGAAGCCACTGTCAAAATGCATCGCAGCCAGGTGATGAAAAAGATGCAGGCTAAGTCCTTGCCTGAGCTCGTCAGAATGGCAGACAAGCTCAACTCCATCACATAGCCGACTTTGCGTGAATCGATGTTTCCCTCGCAGGATTATCGATAGTATGGGTCTAATCTACTAAAGTCTGGTTCAGTCAGCCTAAAGTTTGATTGCTCGAAGCGAGGCAATCTCGTTAACCTATCCGCATGCCGGTGGACCGAACGTCCAAGTTGATAGCGATCGTCGATGACGACGAGGCCATGCAAGATTCGCTGCGCGACCTACTGGAAGCCGCTGGGCTGGTCGCACGGTGCTTTGGATCCGCGGAAGAATTCCTCGAATCGGATTTGCATACTCGGGCTGCGTGCCTAATCGTTGATATCCGGATGCCGAAGATGTCGGGTCTGCAGTTGCAGGCCAGGCTGAAAGAAGAGGAATCCAATATTCCGATCATCTTCATCACAGCTCATGGAGATGCCAAGATGCGAATTCGAGCGATGAGAGAGGGTGCAGTCGAGTTCCTTTCAAAACCGTTCGATCATCAACTGTTGCTCAAAAGAGTCCGTGCTGCACTCGATATGTGAGCAACCTCGGCTGTTGCAGGTCACGTGGGGAGCTTTAAGTCTAGAGGTTTCTGTGAGAAATCATGAAACAGTCACGAACCCTGATCTAGATCAGGCCGAGCGTACGTTCGAGCGGATCATCGGCAATAGTGCTGCGCTCGAATCGGTTCTCGACCAGGTGGAGCTGGTTGCCCCCACAGACTCGACTGTCCTCATCGAAGGCGAAACCGGCACGGGAAAAGAACTCATTGCTCACGCCATTCACAATGCAAGTCAGCGCTGCGGCCACGCTTTTATAAAGCTTAATTGCGCGGCCATTCCGCTGGATCTTTTGGAAAGCGAATTGTTCGGTCATGAGAAGGGCGCCTTCACCGGAGCCATCGCGCAGAAGATCGGGCGCTTCGAAATGGCTGACAAGGGCACGCTATTCTTGGACGAAGTGGGCGACATCCCCTCGGTGCTTCAGCCGAAGTTGCTGCGTGTGTTGCAAGAGCAGGAATTCGAGCGTTTAGGGAGCGGTCGCACGCACAAAGTGGACGTCCGGCTGGTAGCTGCGACCAATCGGAATCTCTTGAAGATGGTAACTCGCGGGCAATTTCGCTGTGATCTCTACTATCGTTTGAATGTCTTCCCGATTGTGCTGCCTGCACTAAGAGAGCGTCGGGAGGACATTCCCGCCCTGGTGACACATTTCGTGAGGCTGTTTAGTCGCCGCATGGGAAAGCAAGTCGAGTCGATTCCTCCGGAAACCATGGCCGCCTTCCAGTGGTATTCGTGGCCTGGCAACATTCGCGAGTTGCAGAACTTAGTGGAACGAGCGGTGATCCTTTCGCGGGACGGTGTGCTCCCAAACCCGCTTCACAATAACCAAACAGAACTCGTGATCCCCAGTCTGTATCGCGCCCGAACGCTCCACTCATCGATGACCCTGGAAGACTCGGATCGCGGTTTGATTTTGGAAACACTTGAGCAGGCCGGCTGGATCGTCGGTGGACCGCACGGCGCGGCGGGGAAACTGGGACTGAAACGAACCACCCTGCTTGCCAAGATGAAAAGGCTGGGTATCTCGCGGCCGATTTCTGAGGAAGGAACCAAGGTTCTCAGAGTCGCGCAAGACGATGGCCAGATTTGCGGATAGAACTATATTGATCTCAATTCAAGCCAATCCCGCCATGAACGCGGGATGCGGTCGGCCAGTGCGACCTGACATCCAAGGCGGAGGTCAGGCTTGGTAGGATTCTGAGCCATGGTTGCCCACGTTGATTCCACGTTGCCCCGCGCGATGTGCATCTCGAGTGCCTGGGACTTCCATGTTCCGCGATCGTTTCTGGTTTGCGTGTTATCGCTGTGGCTCACGTTAAGCGCGGCTCAAGCATTGGATCCGAACAAACACCTTACCCAATACGCGCATACTGCATGGCGAATACAAGACGGATTTTTGCCGAACACTCCGTTTTGGATTTCGCAAACAAAAGACGGATATCTCTGGGTGGGCGGTGGCAGTGGCGCGTTGCGGTTTGACGGCGTCCGTTTCACGCCCTGGTCGGCTCCGATCGCTTCTACACCAGTTCTCCACCCTGTCAGTGTGCGAGCGGGAGAATTCTGGATTGCCACTCGAAGCGACCTCGCTCACGTTAGGGACAACTTCGTGATTTCCCATTACGATCTTTTGGGAATTGACGCCATCCGCAGAGATTCTGACGGATCTGTGTGGACTCTTTCTAACCAGAATCCGGACCGAGTTCTATGTCAGGCAACAGATACGAAAATCCGCTGCTTCGGGAGGGCAGAGGGTATAGCGATTCGCATGCCGTTTTCATTCGTTCCTGATGGGAAAGGAGGATTTTGGATCGGAGGCGACACGTCATTGCTCCATTGGAAAATGGGTGTACCCCCCGAGGCCTACGACTTTCAGCACCTTCAATCAATCGTGGGGCAAATCGGCATCCACGATCTTCTTGAGGATTCCGACGGTTCCTTATTGGTCGGAATTTTCGCGGCGGGGCCGGGACTTGGGCTTGAAAGATTCCGCAATGGTGTTCTGACGCCGGTGGTTCTGCCAAATTTCGACGGAAGTAAACTCATTATCCACAAACTCATGGAGGATTCCGATAAGAACCTCTGGATTGCAACGGTTGGGAATGGGATCTACCGCATTCACGGCCAAACCGTTGACCATTTTGGACGAGCGGACGGCTTATCCAGCGACACCGTCTTTGATCTGTACGAAGGCGACGACGGTATTGTCTGGGCGGCCACGTCCGATGGGATTGACAATTTTCGCGATCTTCCGGTCACTACCTTTTCGGCCTCCGAGGGGATTGGACGAAACGGTACCGCTTCGGTCATGGCCACTAAAGACGGGACGGTCTGGGTGGCAAGTATCGGCACTCTCGATTTCGTTCGCAACGGAATCGTTTCCTCAGTTCGAGTGCCTGGACAGCAAGTTAGTTCATTGCTCGAAGACCATCAGGGCAACATTTGGGTTGGCGTTGACGACGGGCTCTTCATCTACAAAGATGAGCGCTTCCGGCGTATCCCGGAACCGGATCATCATTCACTGGGTTTGGTTGTCGGTATTACAGAGGATGTCGACGGCAATATTTGGGCGGAATGCAAAGGCGTTCAAAGAAGACTTCTCCGCATCCGGGATTTCAAGGTGCGCGAGGAGTTCTCCGAGCCTCAAGTTCCGAAGGCTAAGGCCATTGCAGCAGACCCGAAGGGCGGAATTTGGCTGGGCACACTCACAGGTGACTTGACGTTTTTCCGGGAAGGTATTGCGCGTACATTTTCCTTGAAGCTGAAGGGCAAACGTTGGGCCTATCAGATTGCTGTTGAGCCCGATGGGTCAGTAATCACGGCATCGGATGACGGACTTGTGATGCTCCGCGCCGGGCAAGTTCAGCACCTAGGCAAAGAAAACGGACTTCCTTGCGACGGGGTCACTGGCTTCGCTGTGGACGACAACAGAAACCTATGGCTTAATACGCCCTGTGGATATATAGAGATTGCAGCCTCGGACGTCCAACAATGGTGGATTCATCCAGATACCATCGTTCAGGCACGACTGTTCAGTGCGTTGGACGGGGCTCGACCTGGTGCCGTGTCGTTCAATCCGGCGGCGAAATCTCCCGATGGGCGCCTGTGGTTTGTAGGCGGTGTGGTTCTTCAGATGATCGACCCGTCACATCTCTCTGGTGGCGGGGCTGTTTCGCCGGTCTATGTCGAGGCCGTGGTTGCTGATCGAAAGCAATATAAACCACAAGAAGGTCTACAACTTCCGTCCCTGACTCGTGATCTGCAAATTGGCTACACATCGCCAAGTTTTCTCATTCCCCAAAAGGTAAAGTTTCGCTACAGACTTGACGGGCATGATCGCGATTGGCAGGACGCGGGCACGCGTCGCGAAGCTTTTTATACGGACCTGGGTCCCGGGAAATATCGCTTTCGTGTAATCGCGTGCAATAACAGCGGGGTGTGGAACGAGCAGGGCGCGACGCTGGCCTTCGCGATTGCTCCGGCCTATTACCAGACCCGATGGTTTCGCGCTCTAGGCGTGTTTTTGTTCTTGGCAGTTCTTACAGGACTTTATCGCCTGCGACTCCGCAATTTGGAGCGTCAGCGGGATGCCCTTCGCAAGAGTGAAAAAGAGCTTCGCGACGTGATTGACACCATTCCTGCGACAGTGTGGAGTACGCCGCCCGACGGCTCCAATACTTACGTTAACAAACACTTTGTGGAGTACTCGGGGTTATCGGCGGAACAGACGACCGGATCAGGGTGGCAAGCGGCAATTCACCCTGATGATCTTGAGCGACATGCGGGTAAATGGATGGAGGCGGTTGCTACCGGCAAGCCTCACGAAAATGAGGTGCGTTTCCGCCGCTCGGATGGGCAATATCGCTGGCATTTGGACCGCGGAGTGCCGCTCCGAAATGAAGATCAAAATATCGTCAAGTGGTATGGGGTCGTGACCGACATCGAAGATCGCAAACGCGCCGAGGAGGCCCTGGGGGTATTATCCTGCGATTTGCTGGAAAGCAAAACCAAGCTTGAAGAGGCCCAGCGGATCACGCATGTCGGCTACTGGGAATGGGATATCTTAACGGGTCGCGTGAACTGGTCAGATGAGACCTATCGCATCTATGGAATGCGGCCTCAGGAATGCCCCATAAACATAGCCACGGCGCAGCAAAAGATCCACCCCGAGGATTGGCAGCGAGGCATGGCAGAGGCTCTCGGCGGTGACCACTTTAGCGCCGAATGTCGCTTGTTCCGTCCAACCGGCGAAGTGCGCATTGCCCACTTTCAGGGCGATGTGAAAATGGACGCGTCAGGCCGGCCCTCTCGAATGTTCGGTACTGTCCAAGACATCACGGATCGCAAACGCGCCGAGGAAGCGCTTCAGCGAAGCCAGTTTTATATCATTGAAGGGCAGCGCGTTGCCCACATGGGAAGTTGGGCGTTCAACGCAGCTGGGTTCGAATACTGGTCCTCGGAGTTGTTTCGGATCTATGGTCTCGATCCGGGTGGCAAGCCGCCAACAGTAGAAGAATATTTGGCTCTTGTACACCCGGAAGATCGCGCGTTCATGAAGCAAGGAATTACGAACATGTTGGCCGACCATCTTGCTTTCGACTTTACAAAACGAATTGTGCGGCCTGACGGAGAGATTCGTCACATTCGCTGTGTGGGTATTCCGGTCACACAAGGGGGGACTTTCCAGGGCTTCCTTGGGACAGGAATGGATGTTACGGATCAAGAGCGATTAACGGAGGAACTGCGGCGGAGTGAAAGTCACCTTGCCGAAGCGCAAAAGCTGACCCATACGGGCAGCTGGGCTTGGCGCTTAGCGGATCGGAAGATGGTACACATCTCCGAGGAGTGGTACCGCATTTACGGCTTCGATCCATCCGAGGGAGCGCCGACTTGGGAAGAGTATCTCGAACGCGTTCACCCGGAGGATCGCCTTAAGTGGAAGAGCACGGCCGAACGGGCAACCGTGGAAAAAGCCGATTACGATCAGGAGTTCCGTATCCTTTTACCGAATGGAATGGTGAAGTGGATCCACACGGTTGGCCATCCCGTCCTTTCCAACACCGGAGATTTGGAGGGGTTCGTAGGCAGCTCGACCGACATCACGGAACTCAAGTCTGCCGAGCAAGAGCGTGAAAAACTGCGGCAACTTGAGGCCGATCTGGCACATATCGATCGTGTGAGCATGTTGGGGGAAATGGCCGCGTCGCTGGCACATGAGATCAAGCAGCCCATCGCTGCCGCCATCACCAGCGCTAACAGCTGCATCGAATGGCTTTCGCATGAACCGCCCAATCTTGATCGGGCCCGTGCAGCAGCAGCCAGAATCGATAAGTATGGGAATCGTGCGGCTGAGATCATCGACCGTATACGCTCGTTCTACAAGAAATCTCCTCCACAACGTGAGTTAGTCGACGTGAACGGAATTATCCACGAAATGCTCATGCTGCTGGAAGGTGAGGCCGATCGACACTCGGTTGCCATGCGCACGGACCTTTCCGCTGAACTCCCTAAAATCATAGTAGACCGTGTGCAGTTGCAGCAGGTCTTCATGAACCTCATTCTCAACGCTATCGAAGCTATGACGGACTCAGGCGGAGAGCTTACGGTGAAGTCGGAACTGCAGGACGGTCAACTCCAGTTCTCGGTCAGTGACATGGGCGTGGGGTTGCCAGCGGAGAAGATGGATCAAATCTTTTCTGCGTTCTTTACCACCAAGCCGCAGGGCAGCGGCATGGGATTGGCCATCAGCCGTTCCATTGTGGAGTCGCATGGCGGGCGTTTGTGGGCGAGCGCTAACGACGGACGGGGTGCAATATTTCATTTCACTTTACCGATCCAGGCCACGGACTCGTCACCTTTGGTTGCCTAAAACCTCTTGTTCCTCTCTTTCGCCGGCGCGCCGCTCTCATTAAACGTGCCTTCCAGGATGTCTCTTCTCCGGCGATCATTGCGTCGAAGGTGTTTCGAATCTGTACCCGACCCACGGATCGGTGCAAATAAACAGGGGTTGGCTGGGATTGGGCTCAATTTTTTTTCGGAGCTGACTGATAAAGACGCGAAGGTATTGTCTTTCGTCGCCATAATTAGGTCCCCAAATGGTCTGGAGGAGCCTGCGATGGCGGAGGGCCTTCCCCTTGTTTGCTACGAGGAACCGTAATAGCTCAAACTCCTTCGGTGTCAGGCGTATCCTTGCGCCCCGAACAGACACTACCCTTCGGTCAAAATCGATCTTGAGGTCTCTGGATTCAAAGGTCTGCGGATCTTCCGTTGAACCCGCACGCCGCAAAAGGGCACGGACGCGTGCCAGGAGCTCCTGTACAGAAAACGGTTTTACCATACAGTCGTCCGCCCCAGCATCCAACGTCAGCACCTTCTCTTCTTCGCTATTTCGTAATATGAGCACGATCATCGGCACGTCGGTCACACTCCGGATTTCGCGACACGCTAGATTCCTTGGCTCCGACATGAGGTCCAAAAGAATTAGATCGGGCCGGTCATTTCGGAGTTTTACCAAGGCTTCTCCGCCGGACTTTGCCTCGACCATCGAACAGCCTTCGGAAGACAAAGTGGTCCACATCGCTCGGCGAACCCGTGAATCGTCAGCAACGATCAGAATCGTGGCAGATGTCTTTGGTAGTCTCATGTAGTAGCGACTCCTCATGGCCAAGTTGTCGTCCCCGCACTATCTACAGTGGCTTCTGTATTTCCACGACCACTGTCCCCCGAGCGTGTGGGACGTCGGCCACATCCAAATATGAGGGATCCTGTGCCCGTGCGTCTGCATCCGGCATATTCTTTCGTCCCCCGAAAGGGAAAAGCACGTAGCTTGCCAAAAGTTTCGGCATCATGACTTATGCTCTACCCCGCAAACCTGGGGCAAAAATGATGTCAATCGAGTCTTCCAAACGACAGTGTCCGGAGGTTGACACTACTGCCGGGAGTTCGTCGGTCGCCCGTAGGGACAAAGGTTGGCTGGACACAATTGGCCGATCCTTTTCACCAGTTGGTGCGAGCGTTAAAAGCATTGGCGGATGTGGTGTGGACCACTTCTTTGTCGTGCTCTTCATGGAAAAGACGGGCACCGGACCCGAATGGCCGCTGCGTGCGACGGAACGGCTGCACCTAACCCGAAGTCATCTGGAGTCGATGGTGGCCGAACTGCGGGACGATGCCCAAGAAGCACTTGGGCAGGTCGGCCTTGGGGAACCGCACGCCGCCGCAAGAACTGATGATTTTACCGGGCCATCCGCCTGAGTCACCTCCGCATATCCTCCGTCCACGGTTACTCCCGATGTCACAGGGTTCTGACAATTCACCATGTCTCCGCGCCGACACGGTTCGCACCACCCGTCTTCTCCGGCGATGAGGCCGACACCAACCCGTTGACCGACCTTCGCGACAAACCTCACATCCCAGCGGAATGGAGACCGCATCCGCACCGCGCAATTTGTGCCGGGTTAGAGCCATTTGCAATTCTCCCGACCCCAACCTGCCACTTAGTCCGATCAGATGACGGATGAGACCGATCGGTCGCAACCAAAGCAATATAAATTTATTGGGCGAGTTCGAACGAGGAATACGAATTATTGCGGGCTAAACTGAGAGCCCTGTTCTTTGAGCAGAGTTTGCCAAATCAGATACGCGACGACGTAGAAAGATTAGCGTCCTGCAGCCTTCTGGTCACGAAGAACCATACAAGTGGAAGCTGCCTTCGCAACCAGTCGGTTCTGCTCGTCAGTTATGGTGCACTCGACGTAGCCGATCGTGTGGCCCCGTCGCACGACCGTTCCTTCCGCCTTCAGTTGTGCCTGCCAGACCGGGCGAAAGAAATTGATTTTCAATTCCACGGTGGTAAAGGATTCATCTGGGGCGAGAGTACTTGCAAACGCTATGCCCATCGCCGCATCAGCAATATCGCAAAGAATTCCGCCATGGAGCGTTCCCATCGGATTTGCGTGCTGTGGCCCAGCTGCTAAGACGACCGTCGCCCGTCCGTCAGCAATGTCTCTCGCCTCAAAACCGAGCAGCCGCGCGACGGGAACGTCGTTCGTCTTTGCGCGTTCTCTGAAGTCCGCTTGCGAAGGAATTTCGTGAGTACTCATGACCTGTTGACTCCGGCCTTCGATTTCCGCGTACGAACCGCTGTTTCGAGGTATTCCTCTAGATGACGGATGGCAAGATCACGAGGTTCTTCCTTCTTCTGCAGGCGGCTCATCATATGGCTGCCTTCGAGCGTGCTGGCAATCAACGTGGCCAATTCTCCACAATCCACACCGGAGCGGACCTCCCCTCGCCGCTTCCCCTCCTCGGCGATTGATTGCATACGGTCGAGCCAGGAACTGAGGGCCAGGCGAGCTTTCGCTCGCAACTTCGGATTACCATCGTCGGAATCGATGGCCGTGTTCAACAGCGGGCAACCTCCTGGAACCACCCCGGTTCGTCGGTCTCGAAAGTTCCTCACGATTTGTTTGAGTCGGTCAACCGTATTCGAAATCTGCTCTGAGCCTTCAAAGCGCCTATCCATTGCGAGTTTCCAGGCATAGTCGAAGGCATCTCCCGCGAGTTCTTGCTTGCTCTCAAAATGCCGGTAGATTCCGCCCTTTTTTAACCCAGTCGCCCGCATGAGATCGGAAAGCGCAGCACCGTCGTATCCTTTTTGGTTGAAGATCGGGGCCGCCCTACAAATGATTTCTTGCCGCGTCTGCTCGCCTTTACGCATGTTTGCTCCGAGTGATACGAATTGAGCGATCATAATGCTCGCTAACCACGTGACACAAGTGGTTGGATGAGACCGACCGGTCCCGGGGCGCATTTGATGCGGCCAGTGAGCCTGCGACGCCTGCCAAGAACGCAGAAAATCGAGCAATTTTGCTGAACTTTATGCATTGACTTCTGACACTAAACCTAACTATCAATATATTGAAGTGGCATCCACATTTCGGCCAAATGATGTACAGTCCAGAGGCCGATGGATACCGGGGACGACTCAGTATGACGAGTGAACTTCAAGGGCCTGCCGCTTATGGGGGTCAAATGGCGAGGTATTTTCGCTTGGGTAAAGCCCCCAGCCTCGTCATATGTCCGCCTTCAAAGCCGCAGATTGCTATTACTCGTTTAGCCTCCCCAAATGGGCTCCCCGACCAGACCGTATCCATTCCCCGCGAAAAAGCATTCGTAGTATCCGTGCATCTGACACCCGCGTGCGACCGAGGGTGCGAAATCTGGGTGGATGACCGCTATTCTCGAATCACGACATGGCCAGCCGGAGGCGTGGGGATTTATGACTTGGAGGGTAACCCGCGTGTGCGCAATCGAGGTCCGGTTGACTGGGTCCACTATCATGTTCCCCGCTCGACGCTCGATGTGTTTACGGATGATGCCGAGATGGACAGCATTGAGGGTCTTCGATGTCAGCTCGGAACCGTCGACCCAGTACTTCATCAGATGACACAGATGCTGCTGCCGTCTCTAGCCGCTCCACAGGTGTTTTGTGAGCTCTTCCTCGATCATTTCCGTCTTCTGTTGTGCGCTCATGTAACGCAACGGTACGCTCCGTCGCTCGGTGCAATTAAGACATATCGAGGTGGACTGGCACCTTGGCAGAAGCGTCGAGTGGCTGAGCTTCTAAGGGAAAACCTGGACGGGCAGATCGGGCTTGCGGATCTGGCCCATGAGTGCGGGCTTTCCGTCAGCTACTTCGCGCAATCATTCAGACGATCGTTTGGAACTTCGGCACACCATTACCTAATCCTCCGGCGAATCGAAAAGGCAAAATCGTTACTTTCGAACTCTGCCGTTAATCTTTCCGACGTGGCACTGCAAGCGGGTTTTTCTGACCAAGCGTCCTTCAGCCGAAGATTCAAGGCCGTCGTCGGAATACCTCCCGGTCACTGGAGGAGAAGGGCCACTAGCTTCCCCCGGCAGTTTCAGTAATCGATACGCGTGAGATCGTTGTTCGGCTAACCTCGAATTCGCGCATTGCCAGAGAGTCACTTCTCTTCAATACTCCTACGCTTCCTTCTCAACGCAAATACATTTTTGCGTGTGCTCTCGACCACAAGAAACGTCAAAAACAATCGAAACTTACAAGAAACCGCTATTTGTCATCGCGTACGTTCATCCGAGCGAGGAGGTCGCTTGCGTGGTTTCATTACAAGGCTTCCGTGTAACGTTCGTAGCAATCCTGCTAGCGGAGACACCTTCGAGGCTCTTGCCTCCGCCCGCGGGCAACAACGTTTAGCACATTCAATTTGACCAGGGAGACAGCGTATGACGCAATCGCAAATGAATCGTCCGACTTTGATCGCAATGGCAGTTGTTTGTTTGGCAGCCACCCTGGTCACGGGAGCGTCCGCTCAGGCCAACAGGGCTACTGGTGTAAAAAACATCGTATTTGTTCATGGAGCTTGGGCGGATGGCTCAAGTTGGTCCAAGGTGATTCCACTGCTTGAGGCTAAGGGTCTGCATGTTGTCGCAGTTCAGAATCCACTGACCTCGCTGGCCGATGACGTGGCCGCCACCAAGCGCGCCATCGCATTGCAGGACGGCCCGGTAATACTGGTCGGCCATTCGTATGGCGGGGCAATAATCACCGAAGCAGGGAACGACCCGAAAGTTGTGGGGCTCGTTTTTATAGCCGCTTTCGCGCCAGGAGACGGTGAGTCCGTAACAAGCATCAGTAAGCCGTATCCGCCAGCTCCACTCGGCGGAGAACTCCGGCCCGATGCCCAAGGTTTTCTTTCGATTACTCCAAAAGGATTTGCCGAAGATTTCGCGCAGGATCTGCCGGAAAAAGAGGAGCGAGTCCTGCTCGCTACGCAGGGCCCCACGAACGCTGCCGCTTTTGACGCCACAATTACGACAGCTGCGTGGAATACCAAGCCCTCCTGGTTCGCGATTGCAGGCAACGACCGTGCGATTCCTCCCGAACTGGAGAAGGCCGAAGCTGCGCGGATGAAAGCCACTTCGATCACCCTTCCTTCAAGTCACCTGGCTATGCTCTCTCACCCGAAGGAAGTAGCAGAACTGATCGAGCAGGCCGCCGCGAAAACCGGGACCAAATAGCGATTCGCTTTCGCCCGACTCTGGACTCCCCTTAAGCGCCAATACCCGCCGCAGGGGTAGTAGGGGGTAGTCCGTAGCTCGACCTGCTTTGGCGTGAGACGCTATCTCTAGTCGCGAGGGAGATTTCCGGACTGACCTTTTTCGAATCCGTTTAGGCTCTTTTGTAATCTCGTCAGGCCGCCCGTTGAGGACCATAGTTTCAGGGTGCACAGGACTCATTTTCCCCAACCGCACGAGAACCAACGTGCCGCTCGTGTGCAATTTCAGAGCATGGCTGCTGCTGCGATCCAGTTCGAGGACGGACGTCGCAGTCTGGGCAAATTGCGGGCAATCTCGTTAACCGGTGGCCTACTTCGGCTGTCTAAACCGCTCGTGCCCGGGACGCTAATAGAGGTGATATTCACAGCCCGTGGCGGCCCGGTCCTAGGACTTGCAGAAATGCTAACTCCGGCTTCGGCCACACTCAAGTGCCTGCAGCCTTTCAAGTTCATTTTGATCGACGATGACAACTATCAAAGGTTAAGCGGCTTGATTGGTTCTGACTGAAAACGATTCTCGGCAGACAGTAATGCTGCGCCCGCTACTTAGCATTGTTTATGCCGGAAGAAGTTGCTCCGGCGGGCTCTGTCCCTGTGGGATGAATGGCGTCATCTTCTTCTAACCATAGTTGTTCTCTATAAAGCAAAGTCGCGAGCTTGACCCGCTTGATGCCGCCTCTGATTCCGAAACGCCGAAACATGCGGCTAAAATGAGCCTTGACCGTGCGCTCGGCAATTTTCAGATCGCGGGCGATTTCGGAGTTCTCATAACCTTGAAGCAACAAATTAATGATCTTCTGTTCCCGAGGTCCCAGTTCGTTGAACTTCTCTACCATAAACACTTTACCTACCCGATGTTGATTTGCACCTTTTTGTCTTAACTATGCGATGGAAGGTCTAGCTATGGGCGCTTATGAACTCTAAGCCTGCAAGAATTCTTTACAACTACCCACGGGAATTAGCCAACCCGCAAGCTAGTACTTATGGAGTAGTTCCCGAATGGGGCAGCATACATCGGTGACAAGACGAACTTTCTCATGGGCCAACGGGCGGATGTCAATTTGCCTACTTCCGAACCAAAATGTGTCGACTCTGTCTTTCGACACAATCGACACCACGGCTCAAGATCGGCGGGCCAATCTTCTCTATAGATTAGCTTGTTCTGCAATATGGTGTGAAACATGCAAGGTTCTGCAGGGGCAAGATCAAAACGTCATATCGGTCGGCCAATGGGATCTTTGGACAGTGTAATTGTCTTCGGAGTGCCTGCCTGCTCCAGGTGGACTATGAAGCAGCATTTCTGTGTCGCTAACTACGAGAATGAATTACTTAGCAAAAGACACAATCGACGACAGTGAAGAGCGTAGCGGTTCATATTAGAGCAGGAACTCGCTTTTACGATCAACCAATGGCTGGATCGCGTTTCACTCAGCGATGTGGACCGCACAGGACACGTTTGCGAATTCAAGAAGCAGACGGTGCAGAACATTTTTCAGCGCGTGTTAGATCTCCGCTGATTAAGGCACAGATGTCGAATTTAAGTTGGCCGCCTTTCGCGCGGCGGTGTCTGCCTCTTGCAGTGTCTCAGCGTCGAGCCATGTGCTTACGATCTGAATCCGTTCGGAGCTCTGTGTAGGGCAGCAAACGGTCACAAATGCGTTAGGATGGGTTTCCGCGCTCAGGCTTTGTGACAGCAAGAGGTTCGCGAACGCAATCGCATCGGTGGACGAAAATCTTATTTGAAGTTCACCACCATCCTTTTTATTGATTTCTAATGGTCGAAACTCTCTTTCTACAGTAGTTCGCGCAATTTTTTCGGCCATAAACTCGTCGTTCGATATTCCTGGCATGAGATCGATTCCTCTGCTTTTGATCATGTACGTAGACGTACAAGAAAGACAGTTACGAAAGCACCGTGTTAGATCCAGACGGTCATGGTCGCCTGCTTTCAGGAAACCGTATTCGCGATCACGATGCCGATCGAAGCGTGGTTGTGCTCAGTTTCGAATCGAGCAGCAATTTCTGCGGCGAAGCGAGCGGAAGAACTGGAAGAACCAATTGTGTCAATGTATCTGCACCAGTAACTGTACCTTTGTGAACAGACAAAGTTTCGGAACTTGAGATACCGTTTCGGAAACCTTAAATAGCGCCCTGTTTTTGAGAGAAGGAGTGCCAGGATGTATCGAGTCTTACTCGCCGATGACGACGATGCTGTCCGCGATATGTTGCAGGCAGTTCTGGAGCGCGACGGCTTTGAGGTAGTCGCCGTGGCGAACGTGCGCGACGCGCTCAGTCACATCGCGACAGAGAAGTTCGATGGACTCCTTTCTGACCTGCACATGCCCCATGCCGGTGACGGTTTCACCGTCGTCAGCGCGATGCGCCACACCCACCCACAAGCAGTAACTCTGGTACTGAGCGGCTACCCAGCGCTCGATGAGGCGTTGACCGCCATACGTTTGCAGGCTGACGAAATCCTCGTCAAACCCATCAAAATAACCTCACTTCGGGAAACTATCCACAATAGACTGGCGAATCCTGGTGTTCGTATCACCGTACCCACCGAAGATGTGGCCACCATACTTGAACACGACCTGAGTTCTACGATTCGGGACTGGATGGCACTCGTGGAATGCGACGAAGAGCTCACCTGTATCCCGCTGAGCTTTGAGGACCGCACCGGTCATCTCCCCAATCTTCTTGGTGACCTTATTTCCCGCTTGCGCCTTCCGCCGTGCGAGAAAGCGCTGATTTCGATCCCGGCACGCGAGCATGGAGATCTGAGACGTAAGCAAGGGTACACGGCCGCTATGCTGGTAGAGGAATCGCGAATCCTGCAAGTCAGTATCTTCAACACCCTGCATAACAACCTAAACAGGGTAGATTTCAGTAGGGTGCTGCTGGACGTCGTCACCATCGCAGACGAAGTAGATTCACAATTGAAGCAGGCCATGTTCAGCTTCGTGGAACCGGGATCCCCGGCCGCCTGGTCGGCCGCCTAGCAGGCTGCGGAAAAAGTCGGCGCTGCTTGCCCTGGCTGAAACCTGAGTGTCGAACCTGTCTTTCGACAGAATCGACACTAGAGCAGCAGAGTGTCGGGCCAACGTTTGCTATGGCTTAGCTATTCTTTTGGATGGAATGAGACATGCTGAGTGCTTGATGGCATGGTGCTGCGACTTAGCTCACATCCGCGAGGGCACCAAATGTTACTTCCCGCTAACTTGGTTTCGTTGAGCAGCAAGAATCGCCGAGATAATTTCGAATGCAGCCTGGTTCAGCGCGCACAGCGCAACGACGAACAAGCCTTTGCCACACTTTTCGAGTTGCATAAGAAGCGTGTGCATTCAGTTTGTCTGCGAATGACGAGGAACGAGGCTGATGCGGAAGACCTGACGCAGGAAGCGTTCCTGCAGGCATTTCGACACGTCAACTCCTTTCGGGGCGATTCCACCTTCTCCACCTGGCTCTACAGGCTTACTGTCAACGCCGTGCTGATGAAGTTACGCGGGCGTAAATCTTCACCAGTCATATCTTTCGAGGGGCCTGTGTCGCCGGAATCGCGCTCGCTGAAGCGCGGCATTGCGAAAGCTGATGTGAGCCTGCTTGGCGCGATTGACCGTATTCAGTTGCGCCGAGCCATCGTACGGTTGCCCGGGGGTTGCCGTGAGATTCTGTATCTGCACGTGGTCGCAGGATATGAACATCGTGAAATTGCCCAACTCCTGCAATGTTCGATCGGAACCTCGAAATCACTGCTCCACAGAGCGAAGATGAAGATGCGCCACCTGCTGTTGACGAAAATTCGTATCCACCGGCGATTCGCAGCGAACGATAGCGCTGAAAATATTGCGGAACCGCTGCTCGGTAATCTGGTGTCAATCCGCCCCAGTAGGAACACTCCACAATTCCCCGACAAGCTCGGCCACCCTCATGAGACAAAGGCGGAGAGCATCTCGAGCCTGGAGTCGCCCTTGTCCCCGCCAACGGCGCGAGGCCAATCGAATATCAATCGTCGTGGCAGAAAGACTCGCACCTCGGTCACCGCAGCAGAAACTGATTTCTGCGTCCACTTCGTGCGCACCGGCAACGTCAAACAAGCTTCTCTGCAGGCGGGTTACTCTGCATGGTGGGGCTACGAACTGCTCAAGACCCCCAGAGTCCGGCATGTCCTTCGAGAGTTCGAAGAGGGAAACAGTCTTGACAAGTCGGGATGAAGACCCCGAGACTTCGCTAACGGTGTACATGATTCGAACTTACTTTCTTGTATCCGCGTTGTGCTTTCCATGCCGAGCGGCTCGAGTATTCACAAACACCCAGAAGCTTGCGAAAAAAGTCTTTCTGAGCGAAAGAGGTGCTCTCAGCGGCTAAAGGCTAATTTAGAATAGTGCAGTTACCGCAGCGGTGAACCGCTGCGCCACCCAAAATCAAGAACACTGACTTTTTCCACAGCCTGCTGATAAGTCAGTAATCCAACGTTATTACTGCTCGGCTGAGATTGAACGGAGCCTAAGCTATACGATTATGAGTAACACTCCAATGCAGGAAGGGGTCTTCATCGTAGGATTGGCGGGGCCGTCCGGCAGCGGTAAGTCGACCGTAGCCAAGCGCGTCGCCTCCCGTCTCAGCGGGCACGTTATCTCGATGGAAATCTACTCTCTTGAGATGAACCATCTTCCACTAGAGCAACGAGCGAAGCTCGACTATGATGCACCGAATGCGACCGACGTGCAGTTGCTGGAGCGCCACATCCGCGACTACGCCGGCGGCCAAGCCATCGAGGCTCCTGTTTACAATTTTGCCGAGCACTTGCGTGTGAACAACCGGAGTGAACACATTCCCGCCAAGTCGCTGCTCATCGTAGAAGGCATCCTGGCTTTGTATTTTGACCAACTGCGTCCGTATTTCGACCTATCTATTTACCTGGAAGCTCCCGACGATATCTGTTTCCATCGCCGAAAGGTGAGGGACATCACCGAGCGGCAGCGCTCCCTGGAGCTCGTCCAATGGCAATACGAAAATAACGTGTTACCGGCGGCTCGGCAGTACCTGCTGCCAAGCAAGCGCCACGCCGATCTCGTGTTGGAAAGCAACGCAGGCCTGACAGTCGTGGAACGACGCCTCTACGAGGCCATCACAGCAAAACGCGCTCTGGCGGCCGCCGGTGGAAGAGGGGTTTAACCTGGGCGATCTTCCGCCGCCGCCGTTCCACTTATTATTGCCTCATGTTCTGAATCTGATTACGACTGGCGAACTGGATCGGGAGAATACGTTTGCGAGGCGCGAGCCGATCCAGCGTTACTTCATCATGGCAATCGCATCTGCACTCTTGGTGTCCGCGGATCCGGTAACGATTCAGCAGTTCAGCCTCGCCCTGAGAGAAATTTCTATATCCTCCGAAGTGTGCCAGGAAGTGCCGGCATCGATTCGCCTGTTGACCGAGCGAAAGTTCGATGCCGTTCTCATTGATCTCCAGCTAGGGGTGGAGTCCGGAGTGATTCTGGACTTTGTTCGTCTCTCTCCATTAAACCGGACGGCGGTGACCTTTGCCATCAGCGGCTGTGATTCGGATGCGGCGGCAGTCTTTCGCAAGAAGTCTGGCTTCACTTTCGAAAGACCCTTTTCGGCGCAGTCAATCCGCCGTACCCTCAGGTCTTCTTACGGGCTGATACTGAGAGAGCGGCGGCGCTATTTCCGTTCTCCCGTCACAATCCCGGTCACCATCCTGAGACAAGGCATGCCGGCGGTTCGCTGCTATAGTGCGAACATCAGCGAAGGGGGCATGGCCGTGAGTACGTCGGTTGCGCTCGGTGCTGGAGAAGATGTGCGGGTTGAATTCATTTTACCCAATCACAAACATCCATTGGTGGCACAATCGAGAATCTGCTGGGGGCAAGCGGGTCGTCTCGGTATTCGTTTTATGTCTGTTCCGGCAGAGCGCAAATCTGAGATACAGAACTGGCTTTCGCAACGGCAGGAAGAGATGCTTCCAGAATTAGTTACTCGGAAACTCCAAAACACCGAAAGATCCTTCACGGCGGCCGTGGATGATGCAAAACGGGATAAGACGATGGGCAAGCCGTAGCTTCGGCCTAGAAGCACCAGAAAGCCATCCGTCAGGGAAGAATCTCGTCAAAGGTCGGTACCAGTGGCGATGTCCTCCTGATTCAGCATTCTTTCCACTTTGGCCACGAGTTCAGAAGGAAGGAATGGTTTTCCCAGAACGTCTCCCCCGTTCTTGATCAGTTCACCCAATTCGGGGAATTCGTCAACATAGCCAGTGATAAATAAAAACTTCATTGCGGGGCGAGCTGCACGAATTTGCTCCGTCATCCGAAGACCGTTGAGCCGGGGCATGACGATATCACTCACCGTCAGGTCGATTGCGCCCTCGTGCTGGTCGCACAAGCGGAGTGCCTCTGCACCATCGGAGGCAGATAGAACGGAAAACCCACTCCCTTCGAGTGTCCTCTGCAAAAGATTTCGGAGGTTGTCGTTGTCCTCGACCAACAGGATGCAGGCAGAGGTCGGCAGATTTGGTGCGAGGTGAAGTCTGTGCGGTGATTGATCTTCCCTTGTCCGACGTATTTCTAACTCATGCACAATACGACGAGCAAGTATCTTTAGAGAATCGATCTGCTCCTCAGTGAGAAGGTGGGGAATCCTGTCCATCACGGCTAACGTACCTACAGCGTGATTGTTGGCCGAAACTAATGGTATCCCTGCGTAAAATCTGACCCCCATCTCGGTCACCATGAAAGCGTTTGCGAATCTTTCGTCAGAGAGTGGGTCAGGGACGAGCAGGACGTCCGATTGCAGGATCGCGTAAGCGGAAAACGACTCCTCCCTGGGCATATCATCCAGTTCAAGTCCGATTTTTGCCTTGAACCACACTCTTTGCTCGTCGACAAAATCGATGACGGCGATAGGAGCGTCGCAGATAAGGGCGGCTAGACGAGCGAGGTCATCGAACACTTGCTCGGGAGACGTGTCCAGAATTCGAAGGTCAGTAAGGCTTTTGATACGGGATGTCTCGTCTTCTGGTAGAGGCATTGCGCCGACACCTCACAACAAACCGGACACATGATAACGAATCGTGATGACAATTGACCTGACTGCCCTTTCGTACAAAAGCGCAACGATTAGTTGCAGCACCGAAGGCGCAGGTTGTCCGCCGCCGCCGTTGTCAGGGTGGTCTTTCCATTTCAAATCTTATTGTGGTTGCCCGGGGCGCAAGCAAGGCAGTTTAGGTCTTGTTACGATTTCAGGAATAATTGGCGACCCATATCGACTGAGACGCCACCCGTTTGTTCGACGATTCGTTGCGGCACCGCAAGGCGAAGGTTGTCTGCCGCCGCCGTAAGGGGTGGTATTTCCACGTCAAATCCGATTGCGATTCGCCCGCAGATCAAGCAAAGCAGTTTAGGTCTTGTTACGATTTCAGGAATGATTGGGGAGGGGCGTGGCAAGAAAGTGCCGATATTTCGGCACAAGTGCCGATCTTTCGGCGCGACTCTATCCTTCGAATCTCCGCCAACAAGCAGACTTCTCGGACGTTAGCACATAAGAAGCGGACGGAGTGGGTCCCGCTGCGAATCAGAAAAAGTACAAGCCCAACATTTTGGGCGCCCACTCTTGACGCCTTATCCGCTTATTCCTTTAAGAACGAAAACCAGGCTCTTGGCCTCACATCTGATTAATCATTTCTATCGGGTGTCGCAATTGTGCCGCTGGCAGTGGCCCATTGGTGGCGGCTCAATTGAGACACTACCGTACCGTTCGATAGCGTGCACGGCTCGTTCTTTTAGAGCGTACACTGGATTGTGCGATGCAGTACACAACCCGTTCCGATCCACGATCTAACAGCGGGCCAATATCGCAATTTGCTTGATCTAGCGCAGCTAGTCAGCAGCCACACCACGATAGATGAGCTTTCCAGCGCATTAGCACTTCGCCTGCAACATGCCTTAAATTTTGATCTTGTCACTTTGGGTCTTTACGACTCGAGTACCGGCAGCATCCGTCTGAACGCCTGGAACGCGGGCGGCGAGCAAAGGACATGTGAATCGCTTCCCGCTCACACGTGTGCCAGCCGATGGACCTGGAAGAATCAACGATCAGTGCTGGTTGAAGATTTAAGCGCCGAAGTTCAATTGCCGATGTTCCTCGAGTCACTTCGCAAAATCGGGGTGCGTACCTACTATGTTCTTCCCCTGACCACAACTCGCCAGAAGCTCGGAGCTATAGGGTTTGGCAGTTTGCGTGTTGTTCCCAAAACAAAACAGACGATTGAATTTTTGCACCATGCGGCGGCCATGATCGCTCAGGTCCTGGACACTACGTTGTCATCTGACGGGCGCATAGCGACAACTGACTGCCCAATCCCCGTGGTTGTAAAACTCGGGCCCGATCAGGACTCCCGGGATTTCGATTTGAGAGGTCCGCCGAGTCGGGACGAAGCTTTCCTGGAAATCGTCGGGGATAGCGCTCCCCTAAGAGAAGTGCTAAGACAGGTGAGAACGGTGGCTGCCACTGACGCGACGGTGCTGCTGCTAGGCGAAACAGGTACCGGCAAGGAGTTGGTGGCACGCGCTATTCACCGACTCAGTCCACGGACTGACAACAAGTTTGTTAGCGTCAATTGTACGGCGATTCCGACGGAGCTGCTGGAAAGCGAGCTGTTTGGACACGAAAAGGGAGCTTTTACGGGAGCGATCAATCGCTACGTCGGTCGCTTGGAAATCGCTAACAAAGGAACCCTGCTATTGGATGAAGTGGGAGATCTTCCGACTGCAATTCAGCCGAAGCTGCTTCGAGTATTGCAAAATAAGGAATTCGAACGGCTTGGCAGTACCCGCACTCTGAAAGTCGACGTGCGTCTGATTGCTGCCACCAACCAAGACTTGCATAAAGGTATCGCCGATGGTCGCTTCCGCGAGGATCTATTCTATCGACTCAACGTCTTCCCGATTTACGTTCCGCCTCTACGTGCTCGGAAAAGCGACATTCCCGCGCTCGTACGTCATTTCGTATCTATCTACGCGGGTGAGTCGAAGAAGTTGATAGATACCATACCCGCTGGAGCAATGAATGCGCTCGTGAATTGGAGCTGGCCGGGGAACATCAGGGAATTACAGAATTTCATTCAGCGATGCGTAATTCTTACGGACTCGTCAGTTCTGACTGTTCCGGTCGACGAATTAACAGGTCGCGCAAACGTAGCTTCTCGGAGGATGCCTGAAGCCGCCGAACGCCAACTTATCCTTCAAGCCCTGAAAGAGGCGAACGGAATGATTGGCGGTCCTTTGGGTGCAGCCATGAGGCTAGGAATGAAACGCACAACTTTCTACTCGAAAATGAAAAAGCTGAACATAGCTTCCGACAATTCTGAGGAATAACCATTCGCTTTAGATGTCCTGGACTCGACCTCAATTGGCATACGGATGCTCACGGTTTGCCTCGCTTCACTGTCCCGGTGTTTGGCCAGCCCAATTGACTAAACATCTTGTCGCCCATCAAGCCTCCCCGCGGATGCCGAACGCCGGCGCATTTTCATAGGAACACTTGCACATGTCCGCATTGCTCGCCGCATTCAAGACCCCGGGGCCCGCCACACGCCCTGCGAAAACCTGGCCGGTACCGGAGACCTCGGACGCATCGACACCTGAGTAAATTCGATCCGGCTAAGCGTACGCAGTTCAGTTCTGTGCCGTAAGGGCAGTCGCGCGCTTGCCACGGTGAAATGACGCGCCTTAGCCTGGCGGTATTGAAGATTTCATCATGGAAAGCCTGCCTTAGCTCAAACCGGAGTGTCGAACTTGTCTTTCGACAGGATCGACACTAGGTCACCAGATCGTCTGGCCAATCTTTTCTATGGCTTAGCGACTCTCTGAGATGGAGCAATATATGCAAGGTGTTGGATAGCAAGAAAGAAGCGGGCAGCGGTCGATTAGTGCGATCTTCTGACGTGCAGCCAGTCTTAAGAACAGCACTTTAATTCATGCGAACTCCCCCTCGCATTGGAACAACCGTCTGTCACGCTTACCCCGCTCAGGGGATTTACGAGTGTCTGGTGGGCTGCGTCACCCCATGGGGACGCAGACTGCCCGACACTGGAATTGCTCTCGGCAGAGTCGGCTAACGGGACAACCTCGGCACGTCAGGGCTCGGCTCCCTGGCAGGGATTTTTTGGACGCGGCGCAGAAACTTGTGGCGCCGGGAATCGATTTACAGGGGGTGCCAACAAAATGGCGGTCACGTCAACCCAGAGCTGCGAACCGAAGTGGCACTTAAGAGAAGGTGCGATTTACAGGGACAGCTCCGAGAACATCATTCGACTGCTCTCAGTTCGCGGGGACTACTGCGTTTACGCTTATGTCGCCTTAGAGAATTCGAGATCCGAGCTACACGGTCCGGTTACCGGTCTCACCAGAAGAAACGTATTTGAAGCTGATTTCTTATTCGTGGCCGAGTGCCTGGAAGAATGGAAGAGCAGTCAACGCAAGTGTTCAGCGCAGACTTTCCATATTCCGCCCTCCCTTGGCTCAATTGATTGCGGAGCTGGTGTGCGAGCCTCAAGAAAGAAGGTCATAGCGCTGCCACAGTTTTCGTCTAAGCAGAAACGACTGAGTGCTTAGGCGTAGGCGAGGCTTGTTTCGCGCCGGACTTGATGGGGGCCGTGCGACGGTCGTGGAGGGTGAGATTTTTTAATGGTATCCAAGCGTCTGACTATCGGGGGTGAGGGCATCTCGCCGTCCCGGTTCGAGATTATTCAAAAGCTAGACTGATTGATTCGGCAAGTTGGATCTTAAAGTAGTGGATTGGAGCAAGCCGGCTTCCATTGGCAAGTGGACTTATGAGCACCCCCCTTAGCGTTCTGATGGTCGAAGATTCGGACGAGGATACCGAACTCGTGATTATGGAATTGCGCCGCGGTGGATACGACGTAAGCTTCGAGCGTGTAAATACGCCGCTGGCGATGAGTGCGACCCTCGACAATCGAGCTTGGGATGTGGTGATTTGCGATTTCTCGCTTCCACATTTCAGTGGCGCCGATGCCCTTCGGCTGCTGCGAGGAAGAAATCCGGACACGCCGTTCATTTATGTCTCGGGCGTGATCGGAGCGGAGACCGCGGTCGCGGCGTTGAAACAGGGGGCTCATGATTATGTCACGAAGGGCAGCCTGAAACGATTGCTTCCGGCGATACAAAGGGAACTGAAAGAGGCGGAACATCGGTGCGAAAAGGCACGACTGGAACGGCAAAGGCGGCACCAGGAGCGGTTTGAAGCGATTGGCAGGCTCGCGGGAGGAATTGCGCACGACTTCAACAACCTTATCGGCGCGATCCTCGGCTGGGCCGAATTAGGACAGGATGAAGCCCAAAACGGGAGCGGGCTGCAGGATCGGTTCAGGCAAATTCGTAATCAGGCGGAGCGCGCCGCAGGGCTTACCACCCAACTGCTCGCCTTCGCCCGTCGCCAGGTGCTGCGACCCGTGAAGCTGGATGTGAACAAATCCATTCTAGAGATGCGCAGCTTTTTAGCGAGCGGGATGGAAGAGAATATCGAGTTCAAAATCATTCTGGACCCACATCTTGATGTCATACAGGGCGATGCATCTCAGATTGGCCAAGTCACGATGAATCTCTGCATAAATGCCAGGGACGCAATGCCGAGGGGCGGCCGTTTGATGATTGAAACCCACAATGTCGACGTCGACAAGGAATTCTGCCGCCGAAACTCCGATGGTCACCCCGGTCGCTATGTGATGCTAGTGGTCTCCGATACCGGCATTGGCATGGATTCCGGGATGGTAGACCACCTCTTCGAGCCTTTCTTCATAACTAAGGACCTCGACAAGGGGACAGGGCTTGGATTGGCCACCGTATATGGGATTGTGAAACAGCATGATGGATTCTTGAACGTATACAGCGAGGTCGGGAAAGGAACCACTTTCCGAGTTTATTTTCCTTCGAGCACCGGGCGCGCCAGTCAACTACAGCCAGATTCGGCGGCGATCTCCATGACGGGAAATGAAACCATTCTCGTTGCCGAAGATCATGAAGGCACTCGTGCAGTCGCCAATGAGGTTCTGATTTCCCATGGCTACAAGACAATCCTCGCCGCCGACGGGCGGGAAGCGCTGCGACTCTTCAGACAAGACCCGCTAAGAATTGATCTTGCGATTCTAGACGTTGCGATGCCGGGTCTTAGCGGAACTGAGGCATTTGCTCTCATGAGCGCCATTCGACCCGATCTTCCCGTGGTGTTCACAAGCGGGCACACGTCCGAATCAGCTTCTCTGAATTCTAAAATGGCCGCCGGAGCTGTATTCCTTCAAAAACCGTACGCACTAAAAGCTCTTTGCCAGACTGTCCGGAGCACATTGGATCGTCACCGAAAGTCGAGTCCGAAATCAGCTATGAAGTTGAACGGGGCCTTTGGCGCTTTGACAAGAACTTGCACGGGTCTCCATCTCGGAGCACAGCCAGAGTGAGCATAGCTCCACGTCGGGAGGAGCGATTTGACCGCACAAACCGTGTTGGCTAAAGAGGAGCGCGACTTCGACCCGAAGAAATTCCTTGCCACTATCGGCGAAGGCAGGGAACTAATGGATTTCGCCAAGGAAAAAATAATCTTCACTCAGGGGGACGCGGCCGATGCAGTCTTCTACATCCGGGAAGGCAAGGTTCGACTCACTGTCGTATCCAAGGTTGGCAAGGAAGCAACCCTGGGCATATTGAGCGAGGGAGGGTTTTTTGGGGAAGGTGGCTTGGCTGGACAGTCATTGAGGATGGGGTCCGCAACCTCAATGACGGACTGCAAACTTCTGCAAATTGACAAAAAGGCAATGCTGCTCGCGCTCCACCAGGAACACACGTTCTCCGACCTGTTCGTGGCGTTTCTCCTTGCCCGGAACATCCGATATGAAGAGGATTTAGTCGACCAACTTTTTAATTCCAGCGAAAAGAGACTAGCTCGGATTCTGCTCTTGCTTGCTCACTTCGGCAAGGGAGGGACGCCACAGACTGTAATCCCCAAGATCAGTCAGGAGGCCCTCGCAGCGATGATCGGCACAACCCGGCCGCGAGTCAGTTTTTTCATGAATCGGTTCAGAAAGTTAGGATTCATCGACTACGGCGCAGGCGGGCTGCAAATTCACAGTTCACTTCTAAGTGTTGTTCTCGACGACAAGCAGCCGGCGACGGCCGACTCCGAGGCTAGCTGTGCAAATGGCGTGACCGTCGTCTGATATTTCTCATCTCTGCAGCGCCATAACTTATATTCTGTTTTGACCAGCTCTGTCGTCCGCCCAGCTTAGTTATCAAGCGAATAAATTCAACCCAGTAAGCTCACAATAGCCCAGCATGAGAAGGCTGACGGCGGCCAACTTAGCTGCATATCTATTCTTACAACCAGGTAAGAAGCGACCATCATGTAGCAATCCACACCCAACAACTCAGTCTTCCTTACACATTCTGAACCAATCCAACGACGTCACTCAAATCAGTATGCAGGCCAAGCACGAAGGTCTATGCTTCGGTACGAGCAAGAGCATCACCTTTAGAAATCAAGCCCAATTAGTCGCTCCCGTAAGGTGATTGTTTGCTTCGCACATGCAAGTCGACTGTCGAGCCCCGGGACTCCTGGTCTAAGGTTGTACTGCTAATGCCCAAAACGGGAATCGGCGGAGGGGTTACAGTGAGGCCATGAGAGATAACAAGCTGCGGTTGGGATCAGCTTACGGAAGCCGCTTGTTCGCGATTGTCTCAAAACTGCTTTAGAAAATGAACCCACACATTTGCAAACGACTAATTGACTCGATGCGATTTTGACCACCACTTAGAAGAAGCCATAGGGAGGACCAAAATGGAAAGACCGAAAATCCTGATTGTCGACGACGACCCTGACCTGAGACGTGCAATGAAACTGCGTTTGCGGGCCAATCACTATGACACTGTGCATGCCTCCGATGGCTATTCTGCGATTTCGATGGCGCAGAAGGAGCGGCCTGATCTTATTATTCTCGATCTCGGTCTGCCAGCCGGTGACGGCTTTGGGGTTTTGAAGCGCCTTCAGGATGCTGATACTCTATCGAACATCCCCGTGATTGTGCTGACCGCCCGCAGTCCCCAGTTTAACGAGCAAAAGGCGCTGCTAGCGGGTGCGGCGGCTTTCTTCCAGAAGCCTGCCGACAATCGCGAACTACTGGATGTGATTCGCGCGACCGTGCCAAATACGTGGCCGTCAGCGACATTGCAGTCGTGAGCGACAAAACGGAACCGCGCGGCGTCTGAAACGGTGTCGGGAATATCGCTATGGGTCGACACCGTTGCATCGCGGTTCCGTGGGCTCGCACCGAGCACCACGGGCGGTTCCGTCACAGTCTGTGCTATTGGCAGTTTGTCTGCGCATCCTTCCGGTCAATCGTCCGGTTAGCGGCGTTTTGCCGGAGCCGTCACCAGTACCGTCTGCTCTTAAGCACGTTGCCTGTCTGTGAAGACACTAGAGCTTCAGTCTCGATTCGGTCCACTTTACGTGAATGTCCCTACTGCAGAGTAAAACGGAAAGGGCAGTGAACATGTTTGATGACTCTACGCAAAACCAAGAGGCACCCCAAACGCTCGCACTGCTTTCCCGAATCGTGCAACAAACTGCCGACAGCGTGATACTCACCGACATGCAAGGCGTGATCCAATTTGTAAATCCAGCCTTCGAGACTACAACCGGCTACGGCCGAGATGAAGCGATCGGCAAGACCCCGCGAATCTTGAAGTCAGGCTTACACGATGCCGAATTCTACCGCCAGATGTGGGCGCAACTTGCTCATGGACCCTTCAAAGGAATGGTGATCAACCGGAAAAAGACTGGTGAACTCTACTGGGCGCAACAAACCATAACCTCCATGCGGGATGACTCTGGGCATCCGTCCTACTTTGTCTCAGTGTCACAGGACATCACCCAGGTACGACAGAAGCAGGAACAGGAATTTCAGTTGCAATTGGCGCACGATGTGCAGCAACACTTTTATGCGGCTCCACCGGTGGTAGCAGGATTTGACATAGGCGCGTCCGTGCATCCCGCCGACGCGACTGGAGGCGACTACTTCGACTTCATTTCGATGGCCGACGGTTCACTTGTGATCGTCGTGGCCGACGCCAAAGGGCATGGTTTTGGCTCCGCTCTGGTCATGGCGCTTACTCGGGCCTACATGCGCTGCTTTGCGGCCATGCAGCTGGAGTTGGATGAAATGCTGGCTCGGGTCAACCAGATGCTGTTGAAGGACCTGAAACATGGTGATTTCGTTACCCTCTTTCTGGCTCGATTGAATGCGAGTGACCGCACTTTCTCATATGCCAGCGCCGGCCACGTCCCCGGCCTCGTATTCCGCGACACTGGCGACGTAAAGCGCACTCTGGATAGCACGGGTCCACCCCTTGGTCTTTTTTCCACAAGCAAGTTTTCCCTGCAGCACGCAATTCCCCTGGAACCGGGCGATATCGCAGTATTCCTAACTGACGGGGTTACCGAGTCGACTACGCCAAGTGGTCACCAATTCGGTGCCGAGCGTGTGTTTGATCAGATTCGAGCCTTCAGCCACGATTCGGCTTCAAACATCGCGGACGGTATCTACCATGCGACTCGGGCGTTTGTGCAAGGTGACCTCCAGGACGACGACATCACATCAGTTATCATCAAGGCCGACCGCGCTCAATAGATAGTCTTAGCGCAACATATCCGCCTACAACCAGCGCATTCCCGATGCCTGGACGCGCGATTCCCCGGTTAACATTTCTTGTGTACTAACTTACTTCATCACAGAGCGCTCTAACGAGCATTCCGCTGTATCTGAGCAACAGGAAGTCAGGGATACAGACTCGTCGACGACGAACGCAGCCGGAGAATACTTACTAAAGATCATCCCCGTCCGACAGTAGGATGTTTGGCAAGAACGGTCACACTGGTCTGTTTTGGACAGATCGCAAAGCGTGTCGGGTGATATCTCTAAGCAAGATACCGAGCTCAGTCCGCATACATGTTGGGCCGGGCGCCCACTAGATTCTTTCTCCCCCAGAGAACGAACGACGTGTCACTGGATGCAAAATGACCTCAGAAGGCCTTGGACAAGCTCGGGTAAGCCAGCAGCGGCCTCCCGTGTCTCCGATAACATCTCCCCACGACGGGCACTTAGCGAACGGAAGTAACAATATAGAGCTGTCACCCAAGATGCGAGCTGGTTTGCTTGATCTGGACGCTTGGGGCGGAATTCTGACGACGTTCGGCCAAACCATGAAAGTGGCAGTCGCACTAACCGATTCCGCCGGCCACGTATTGGGCAAGTGTCACAACGCCCAGGCGGTCTGGACTCTGATTCGTGACGCCGCACATGATTGGACGGGATGTTCCTTTTGCATAAGCACGGGCGTCCCCTGCACTGCGGTTGCGGAGGCATTACGAGTAGGGGCTGTAATCAGTGTACGTGACGAGGCGGGCCTTACTCATGTAGCGGTTCCACTCCTATTGGGCAACCAGCAATTAGGAGCCATTATTGCGGGGCAAGTATTTGACCGATATCCCGACCCGTTGCAGTTGCAGCGGGTGGCCAAAGAGTTTGGCGTTTCGTCGCAGCAACTTTGGGATTTGTCGAGAAAACAGCGTCCGGTAACGAGCGCCGTCCTTCAGACATCTGCGGATTTGCTTTGTGCGCTCGGTAAGGCATTTCTCCAACAACGTTACGGCGCAATCCTCGAGGCAAGCCTGGCGGACACCAACGGACATTTCCGCTTATTGGTGGACGGTGTCAGGGACCACGCCCTTTTCACCATTGATACGACTGGGCGCGTTACCGGCTGGAATGCTGGAGCCGAGCGCATGTTTGGCTATGTCGAGTCAGAGATTGTAGGCCAGAATTTTTCCTGCATCTTCACTCCGGAAGATATCCAGAATCACGTGCCCGAAAGACATCTGAATAAGGCGTCGCAATCGGGCCGGATCGAAGATGAGGGATGGCGTATTCGAGGCAATCAGAAGCAGTTTTGGGCCGATGTCAACATTACGTCGTTGTTGGACGATGCGGGCCCGATTCGCGGCTTTGCCATCATCGTGCAAGACGTCACTGAGCGGAGGAAGCTCGTAACCGTCATGGAGGAGGCCCGGCAAGAACGCGCACGCGTTCAAGAAAGGCTCCTTTCTCATGTTTCGCACGAACTCCGCACTCCGCTAACGGCGATTTATCTTTTCACAACCAATGTATTGGATGGACTGCTCGGTGATCTTAATTCTGAACAGCACGGACACCTGTCGCTCGCAGTAGACAATGTTAAACAACTCAAGAGTATGGTCAGCGATCTTCTCGACATAACCCGTGTAGAAACGAATAAACTCACGGTGGAGCTCCAACAAGTATTGCTGGCCAAGCTGCTTGCCGACGTACTTAATACATGTAAGACGAATGCGTCGTCGAAGAAAATCAGCCTGCACTCCAATGTTGCATTTGATCTTCCTTTTGTTTGGGCTGATCCAGCCCGCCTGCGGCAAATTCTCATCAATTTGATCGATAACGGCATTAAGTTTACGCCCGAAGGTGGAACCGTCACGGTCGAGAGCCGGCCTTTTGCGGAAGACAATAAGTTTCTTTGTATATCGGTCTCCGATACGGGGTGCGGAATCAGTCCAGAAAATTATGAGATGGTGTTCGAGCGACTCGCGCAGGTAAAAAACGGTACCCAGGCAGGTCGCAGCGGTCTCGGGCTGGGTTTGTTCATTTCAAGAGATCTGGTGTCACGCCAGGGAGGTCGAATCTGGGTAGAGAGCCAACTGGGACGAGGCAGCACGTTCTACCTTACCTTGCCCGTGTTTTCACTGGCTAGACTGTGTGCCCACGTCTTTACGGCGGCTAACCTGGAAGCGGGCTTCGTGACCCTCATTGCAGTGGACGTGGTTTGGGTTGAGGGAACCGTTCAGGCAGATATCGTGCCGGAGATACGGAAGATCCTCGAACGCTGCATTCATCCTGGCGAAGACATGGTCTTGTCTTCGCTGGGCGGCGCCGAGCCAGTCGAAACCTTTTTTATTATCGCGTGTACCGACGCCAATGGATTTTCGGTTATCGCAAAGCGCATCAGCCGGGAGTTACAGGATTTCGACAATACCTCAAGACTCAAGCCGGTAATTTCTTCAACGACACTGCTCGTGCCGCCCGACCAGTCCCGGGATGAACAGATAGGCGGAGTGATGGAAACAATCGAAGAATTGATTCGGAAACATCTCGTGGGCAAGAAGAAGCTCAAATGACCGGAAAGAAAATTCTGATTATCGATGACGATCGGCATCTCTTGCTCGGCTTGGCCGCCAGGTTGAAAGGCAGCGGCTATGAAGTGGTCTGCGCCAAGGATGGCACTGCCGGCATAAATTTGGCGCGCCAAGAGCTGCCGGACCTGGTCATCCTCGATCTTGGAATGCCCGGAGAAGATGGTTTCCGGGTCCTTGAACGAATGCGAGAAGTCGCATGTCTCTCGGCAATCCCTGTCATCGTGCTCACCGCCCGGGCTCCGGCTGACAATGAGAAACGTGCGCTGGACAGCGGCGCGGTGGCTTTCTTCCAGAAGCCTACGAGTAATCATCAATTCTTGAGCGCGATCAGACAAACTTTGGGAGAGACAATTGCGCTGTCAACGTTCCTTAGAACCTGAATCTCATGGGGACATTTCGTGTGCCGCTGCTATGGCCGCTGAGAAACAGATCAACTGTGAAGTGCAAGAGTCTGGTCCGGATACGATGCAGTGGGCAGAGCGGATCGTGCGGAAAATTATTAGCGTGTATGGGAAGGCACAATGATCACACACAATCGCGGCATCAGAGTTTGAACGATGCCTTCGTCTTAAGATCACTATCCATTGGACCACCTCCGACGTACTGACTAAGTTTTACCATGAGCTCTACCGTTAAGCACTCTGTGTGAACAGGCTTACGATTACCGTTCGTCTTTGCCTCATCGGCCGTAACGGACTTCTGGCAGATTACGCAGGTTAACATTGGCATTGGCATTTGCGGACACCTGCTTACATTACTAAGTAACTCATGCGCTTCAGTGCTTGGTTTGTTCTAGCATCTTTGTACGATGCGCTTCGATTGCGAGCCTTTGCTCGTTGCATTCCATCCGCATAGATCGGAGATCGCCAAGCAACGTCATATATTCCCGATGCGGTAATCGATGGTTCAGATTTAATAATCGATAGGTAGCGGCGGTTTCTTTGGCGCTGGATGCCTCATAAATCGCAAACAGGCGATATGCTTCGTCATCTAACGGAGGTGTGATATGTAATGTCATTGATTACATTATATCTCAGCAACTGCTATTAGTTTGGCACTATCGGCCAACTACTTGAGCCATTGGTACTATCCTATCATTGTAACTCGTGTGCCTTTACATGTTCACAATTGAACAGACGCGAATCCTGATAGCGTTGTAATCTTATCTTCCACTTGATAACCGGACAGCGGTGCGGCAAGCACGTCATGCCACAGGTCGAACCTGAATGCAGCGTGTGGACTGTTGTTCGTTGGTGGCGTAGTGACTTTTCATCTTTAATCAATAGCCACTACGCCATCCTGCCGTTTGCAAAGTAGGATCAGATATGAACGAGAAACCGGAAGAAGTGTTCAGCGATTGGTTGAGTCTCAGCCTGGAAGAACGGCAAGAAGTTCAAAATGCTCTTCTTCAGTACACCGAAGCTACCGAGTCACACAAGGCTAAGATACGCGAGTCGCTTCGGAGGTCCAGCACCAAAATGCAGACTGGGCGGCCTTTCGAAGCTTCGAAATGCTGGTAAGGGGTCTGATAGCAGCTAATCCAGCCTCTTAGTTCGCCAGCCGGAAGTCGACAGCCACGGTGGTCTCGACGGTCGCCGCCTGACCATCCACAAGATAGGGTTCATAGCGCCACCATCGGACTGCATCCATAGCTGCTTGCGACAGCACGTCGGGCCCGCTGACAAACTTCATTTGTGTCACAGCACCCTCCTTACTCACGATGGCGTCCAGCACCACTGTGCCTTGCACTCCCGCCTGTCGTGCGAGCTCTGGATATTCGGGGGTGACGTGGTAGACGATCCGTTGCGCCATCACGCCGGGTGGGACCGTCCACTGTGGTTGCACCCCCGCGGTGTCCTTTGCCGGAAGCTGCGCTTCCAATTCCGCCCATCCTTGCTGCCAGTGCCGCCAGCCCAGCCCAGCCGAGATCACCATTATGGAAACGGCGAGCGCAACGATGCGCACGCGGCCGGACTTGCTTGTCGAATCTCCCAAGTCCCGGAGCAACTGGGGTGCTTCTTCTTCTGCCTCTAAGGCGTCGTCTGCAGGGGCCAATAAAAGTTCGCCCTGGCGTCGAGTCCAGTAACTGACTATCGATTGCTGTTCGACTGGCAAACGAAGAAACTGGAGGCCAAAACACCGTTCCCGTTGGTAGCGCACCACCGCCGTCGCCCGTACCGGCGAGTCCATCTGCGGAAAAGGAAACTCGACGCGGACGGACTCGCCGACGAGGAGTTGTGAGGCTGGGACAACTCCCATGCCGCCTTCACCTATCTCAAAGGCATGTCCAGGAATATGGTTGGGAATGCCCGATCGCAATACGGTGAGAGCCAAGGGTACCGCGAGCTTGTATCGAGGAACATTCCGCTTGGGGGAAGTCTCTTGCGAGAATGCCGGACTCACTCCTGTATTCATCGCCCGGCCTCGTACCGTTGATTCGGCATCAGATTCCCGTCACACGCAACCTTAGTGTCTCGGATGATTGCTTTCTAACACAGGTGAGCACCTTAATTGGCATAACGGAGGTAACCAGGACGGAAGCTTTCGAAATGCCACGCTTTAGCGAGCGCGATTCCGGCGATACAGGCCCTTCGAAAATGAGACTGGTGGAGATTTGCGCCTCGGAACTTCATCAGTACGGCGTTCACAGTAAGCGTGTATAGCAGGAGGAGCAGGTCGAATCGCCCCGAAAGGAGTGGGCGTTTCGAAATGCCTGCAGGAGAGCTTCTGAGTCAGGCCTTCTGCATCAGCCTCATTCCTCGTCATCCCAGCACAGAGCGCAGGAACAACAAACCTGTCAGAAATTGAGACTGAATTTGACAGCATCTTCTAGCATTCACCGGAGCCGTTCTAAAAACTGGTGGCGTAGTGGGTGTTGATTGGGGAAGATGAAGCCACAACGCCACCTATTGACCACAGTACGCACGCTTCGCAGGTGTCGCGCCTGTACAGGTGCGTGCCGCACCGTTGTCCGGGGATGTGGAGAAAGATTACGACGGTCTCGAGGCTGTGTCTGTTCAATTTTGAACAAGCCGATAGTTTAACAAGAAAAGATAAGGCTCTATTCTCTACTCAGCCAGTACACCCAAACAGCAGGAAAGCTGAGCGAGTAAGAACGGAATCGTACCATCCGGACTAGCAGCGCCTTAAGAGCGTGCAGGTAGTAATAGCCCTCGGTGGCTAGATGCCCTTCACGGACACCTGTTCACTATTGCTCTCTTATCCCGATAGGAATTGTTGCCACAATATAGTGGATTTCACTCGTGATTGGTGTGACAGTAACTTTAGTTCTAAGTTATAACGAGATAGGTGACTACAATTAAAGCTATGAGATATTACACGATCAATAGAACGAGCGACATTACTACGTTTCGGTGCCTCCTTTGTAAACACTCCGTCACCGCCCAAGAGTTCAGCTGCTACAATGGCAATCGCCGCACGCAGGCGGCCAGGGCAATGAACGAGCATGCCACGGCCGCACACGGGCGCCCGATACCCGTGTTACCGCGTAATGCGCAGGCGTGACACGCCCATACAACGCGCATAGCGCGAGCAGCAATCAAGGGTGCTGCGGTGTGACACCTGAAACGTATTACACCGTTCCTCGCATCCAGCCGCCCTGCGGGTCTCGCTCGGCCATGCTCTTCTGACCGCCTGCAATTCAGTCCTTCACCAGCCATGCCAGAGCTTCCTCGCGGTTCTTGAAAGTGGGAAATTCGCGTCGGGAAAAGCTGACCAGGCTCTCAGAGAACTCCTGAGGGAAACTCGCTGATCCCACAAATGCGGATTTCTTGATATAAGGCTTGTCGAAGACTGCGGTTTCTTTTATGACCTGCATAGCATCCCCGTCAAAGGATGCTCCCGTGAAATCAGAGAGTATCAGGACTGAAGCGAGCGGACGGGTCGTCACAAATTCCGGAATTTGTCGTACAACCCTTTCGACCTCAGAAGCCGAAGAGTTTGACAAGTCTATCAAAATAACCTGCTTACCCTTATGGGTCATGAACTGAATGCGTTCGATCATGTACGGCCTACTTCCTTCTAAGAACTAAAACGACGACCCACCCAATTCCATTCACCTATGGACCCAAGAATGTGCTTGAGATAGTGACTAAAATTCCTTATCTCATTCCAATTGGTACAAATTTCATCCGGTCGCAGTGCCGATTCAATCGCGCGGGACTCCCACATCTCATCAGTGCCCATGAAACAGGATGCTAACTTCCGTTATCGTCCGCGAGCTGCCCGCGGCATAGAGCCATTTCATCACTGCGATTTTGGCCGACTCCCCGAGAATCGGATTGCCTCCCAGCAACTCGACATTTTCCACGTTCCCCTTCGCCGAAATGGATACCCGCAAACGTACAGTCCCGCCTATGTTGAGCTGCCTCAGCGTCTCCGGATAATCGGGCTCGACCCGCGCGATCAGTTTTCTTTCGGCACTGCTACTGGGAACCCCTATGGCGAGTGTCTTCACACCCTCCAGACTGGCTGCACTGCTCACATATCCAATCGCACCTCGTGTCCGGGCTACGTAGGCCACGACTTCGGCATCCGATCCAAGTTCTTTTGGCATAGAGCCTTTGCCCGTGAACACCAGCGTGCGGTAGTAAGTCTGCAAATCGTCTTCGCTTATGCCGAGGTATTCCAGGAAAGCGACATGGACCGGCCCACCCTTCTCCAGCACGGGTTCCACATGCGAACCGTCCGCGAGCGCGATCCTCTCCTCCAGAAACACGCGTCTTAGGTCAGCCGCGGAGATCGCGTCTGCTTTCACGCTCGAATTGGCAATTACCTTAACGTTGTCCGCAAGCGATTCTCCCGAGACAAAGATCGCCAACCCGGCGGCAACGAGGAGTAAGTTCGGACATTTCATACGTTCTCCTGTGCCTACCTTGCCTGCAGCTAGAAATTGATGCCGGTCATAACGACCAAAGCTTTGGTGTTGGGGCTAAAGCCCTGGGAGTTGACTTGCGGATAAAATCCGTCCGGATAGGTGCTGCTGCCATAACCATTCATGAAGTGACCCTCCACCTTTAGGCTCCAGAATTTTGTCAGGTCAACCCGCGCCGTGACGACTTTGTCGTAGATGTGATTGGCGGGCAAGTTGGTGTCAGTTTGGTTAGGTGCCACGGCGGCGAGAACTCCCTCATTAACGCTGGTTATCGTGTAGCGGGAGTAGTAGGAACCAAGTGCGAGCCGTTTCATAACTCGGTACGCTCCAGAGACGTACCAGCCCCGCACGTCATCGAAGTTTCCGGCTGTGCCGCTGAACACCGATTCGTCGCGCACATATCGGCGATATTCTGAGTCGATGCGTAATTTGCCCAGCGTGTACTCGCCATAGAACTGGTTGGTCCAGTCCGCCTTCGAAGATTCAGAGAATGGAATGATGCCACCGGCGGGGTTCAAGGGACTGACACTCGTGCCTTTGCCAGAGATGTCCTGATCCATCCGGGATACTCCGATTAACAGACCTTTTATCGGGGTGCGCCACCGAAGGTCAGCACCGTACTGCAGCCCACCGTAGCTTTTGAAGTGTGTCCCGAACTGCGATAAAAGATAAGGGTACCCGCTATATTTGCTTTCACTGCGATGCCCGGCATAGACCGTATAGGAAAGATCGCCGAGCTTGTGCCTGAGGGAAACGCCGCCGTAGATATCGCCTCCCACGTGAGCAATTGTGTCCCTCAAATCGATGGGATAAATGCTTTGCGGAAGGAGCGCAAAGGTGTGAAGGAAGTCCAGATCCTGAGTGTCGTTATAGAGACCGAGAGTGGTTTTGACTTTGCCGCCGCGAATCCCGAACCAGCTCTTGAAGCGATAGTCAACGACGGCCCAATCCAAAGAGGGATGGTACTCGCCGAGTTGCCCTAGATTGCGGTCATACAACTGCGCTCCGATCCTGAGCCTGTCGGTGACGTTGGTGGAAGCATTGATACCGAAGTCGGTGAAGGCGCCACTGCCTTGACTGGTGTTCATGGTCAGCCAGTTGTTGTCGTTGGTGTAGACAAAACCCTGCGAGGCGAATCCGTGGATCTGCACGTCGCGGTCGAAGAGTTTGAACTCTTGTGCCCGTAACGCGACTTGGCCTATGCAGAAACAAACACAAATTATTCCGACGACCCGCCGGTGCACACGGCTTCTTCGATGATCTCCGAAC
>Ga0302324_100002956_pt1 | contig 38512 bp, 36 predicted proteins | sample Palsa_T0_1_FD_201949 | JGI IMG/M metagenome (GOLD analysis project Ga0302324, IMG submission 201949) | Peat permafrost microbial communities from Stordalen Mire near Abisko, Sweden - Palsa_T0_1 | ecosystem: Environmental > Terrestrial > Soil > Palsa > Peat permafrost | place: Sweden: Abisko... | reverse complement strand
CTTACGGTTGCAATCCCACCGAAGGGATTCATCGCGCACGGATGAAACATGCGAAGAACCTGCTGCTTCTCACGCCGATGAACGTCGACGAAATCGCGGTCGCCTGCGGATACGAGGATTCTGATTATTTTCGCAAAGTTTTCCGACGCTTCTTCGATATGCAACCCCGCCGTTTTCGAACGTTGCACGTCAAACAGCACTTGAATTCCGCTTAGCGCGAAAATCCCAAGAGGCGTTCGGCGTTCGGCGTTCAGCGTTCGGAGATACGCTTTGCTGCTTGGTCAGACAAATTGGTCGGCTGGATTGGCGCCCTCCACTAGCGCCTTTTGCCGCCGATAGATCTCCGTTACAAGCCGCAGCGCGGCGATCGACAACGGTATCGAAAAGAAGTCGCCAACGATCGCGAGCACAGCGGCGAGCGTCCATTGGTCGTTTGTCGAGGCCTGGATCGCGATTTCCAGGGAGACCTGCGTCACCCCGGTGTAGAGCAAAAACAAGGTCCACCAGCTCGCAATCATCCATGAACCGGGTCGTCGCGGCCAGTTTCTGGGATCGTCACTGGCTCGCCAAATTTCGCTCATCACCTGCACGGGGCGAATCAAGCTCAGGATCGGAATGAAATAATAGCCTACCGCCCAACCTGGCGAAAACCGCAAACCTTCCGCACCGAATCCCTGGATATTCTTATACGCGCGGTAGATCCATTTCAGAAAAGTAATTCCAGTGACGATCCCCAAGCCGGATTGCAGCAGTCCGATAATCCCCTGAATCGGATCGTTCGCTGCCACTTGGTCAGGGGTTACTTGACCCACCTGGACCTGCACGAATTCGAAAACGTCATCGATGAGCGCGACGCAGGCGACAGCCACACTGATCCAAAGCAGTCGCTGCAGAAATTTTGTGAGCGCGGCCGGATCGAGTATAAAACGGTACGAAAAAATCCCGCTCTCAGATTTGCCGGGGACGACCGTTTCAGACGCCACTGGATATTCGCCAAGCCACTGATTCACCGGTTTCCATTCGGGCATTCCCTCCTGCCAGTAAATCGTCCCGCTTGGCATCAGGCCCTCCTTCCAGAGACGGCGGGCCTCTTCCTCGGACCGTTGGGTCATTTGGCCGTCAGGATATTTGAGATAAATAGCAACCATGCAGGAGGATTTCCCTATAGAACAGTACCGGCAGCGCCGCAAGTGTTACGGACCTGCAAGGCTCGAACTAAGGAGATCGGATGAGCCTATTTTTTCCCATACTCGCCGCCGGTAGCGGCGGCAAGTAATGAAGTCTGAAGATGCCGGAGCGTTGCTTCGTCAGTAATCTTTCGCCCATCGAGGTCAGTCACATAAAAGCTGTCAAAAGCGGCTCCCTTTTCTGTCGCGATACGAGACGACGCTATGTTCACTTCCGCGCGCGAAAGACAGATAAGCAGATCGTACAACAGCCCAAGACGATCCGCCGTTTGAAGATCGATCACGGTGTAGCCTGAATGGATCTCATTGGAAACCACCAATTTTGTTGGCAGCTCCATTCCGATCGGCAGATGAAATGCGGTACGCTTCCTTGCCTTTTCCATCAGCGGCGCAAAGTCGTAATCGATCTTCTGCAGCGACTCTTGCAAGACCGATTCCACCTGTTGGATATCTCGTTCGTCGGAGACAGGCCGAAAACTCGTGTCGCACACGCGAAAGATCGCTAACATCAGGTTGTCTACGCGAGTGTAGACATCGGCGCTGAGGATATTGATCGACGCCGTTGCGAATGAACCCGCTATTTTAGCCATTAACGCGGCGCGATCCCATGTGCAGATCCAGAATTCGCTATGGCCCTGGTCCGGTTTGCTGTGCCATTTGACCGCGGCCGAAAGCGCCAACTTTGGATTGCGCGATCTCATTTCGACGAAGCTGCGGAATAGACGGAGGTGTCCGATGATCTCGTTCACATGATGACTCTGAAAATAACGATCGGGCATTGAATTGAAATGCACTTCGATCTCTTCCGCGGAGTCTTTCGCCATTTTCTTCGCAACCGCTAGTTGCAGGTCCTCGCGTGCAATTCGCCGTTCGGCGAAAAACTCGCGTTCGTCGTGTAAGTAGCTGGAAGTAGCGTGGTACAGTTGCCACACGAGGGTTTCCTTCCAGTCGGACCAGTTCTGGCCACCAGTCCCTTGACCGTCCGCCAAAGTCAGCAGCATCAGGCCATCGAGGTTTTCCGGGTTCCGCACGACCTCCGCGAAGTCCGCAATTGTCGTGGAATCCTCCAGATTTCGACGTTGAGCGATCTCTGATAGCGTCATGTGATGGTCCACGAGCAGGATCAGTTTGCGCCTTCGTTCTGGTACAAGTTGGAGCCGGGCAGCGACCTTCTGCGCACTCAGCGCACTTGCTTCCGCATGGTGGCGTGCACCGGATGCTTTACCGGTATCATGGAGCAAGACCGCCAGATAAAGCACGTAAGGATCTTCCAATTTCAGAAACAGCGACTTGTACGGCGCCAATTTTGGATCCTCGGTATCGATCAGCAAATCTAATTTTTCGATGCAGACAAGGGTATGTTCATCCGCAGTGTATCGGTGAAAAAATTCGTGCTGCACGAGGCAAGTCAGCTCGCCGAATTCCGGCAGATATTTTCCCAAAAGATCCACCTCATGCATCATGCGGAGAATGCGTCCAACCTGCCCTTTTCTTGATAAAATGGCCTGGAACGTTTCCCGGGCGGCTCGCGCGTACTGGAACGTGCGATTGACGAGCCTGGTCCGCCGTCGAATCAACTGTTGGAGCTCCGAACTGAGTTCCAGTTCGCGCTGCTGCGCGTAGAGGAAGACGCGGATCAGGCGAAAGGGATCTTCATGAAAAATTTCCGGATTTTCCGCATAGATGAGTCTGCCGTGGCTGTAAAACCCGTCAAACTGTTCGGTTTTCAGTTTGCGCTTTGCTAAAAACCCGAAGACCGGTTTTTGCTCCTTCTCGCTGATGTCCGGTAACAGAAATCCTTCTGTGAAACGCTTTGCTGTCAGATAGATTGTCCGGCCGTGCTGGTAATAATCGCGCATGAACGATTCGCTGCGGCGAAGCACGTTCTTCTGCGGATAATGAAATGAATTTGCGATCTGGCCCTGATAGAAAAGGGTCAACAGATCCGAGGGTCGCTTGCTCAAGTAGTGGAGCTCCGTCCGAACCCGCAGCAGAAAATCGTAGGCGCGATCAATGGCACGGCGATCGCTCTCGGTAATATATTTCCGTTCAACCAGCTTGGCAGTGCTCATCACACCATCACGGAAATAGCAGATCCATTGCATGTTATGATAATCACGCAACCCGCCACAGCCGTTCTTGATATTCGGTTCCTGCATGAACACCGAGCCTCCATATTTGCGATGGCGTTCATCCTGGTTTTCCACACGCCACTTCAGGTAATTATCGACCTGTCCTCGGACACAACGCTCGAAAAACTCCCTCCTGAACTTGGAGTGTCGCCGGTGATCGCCGGCCAGGAACCGGGATTCCAAAAGCGAGGTTTTGGTCACGACGTCCGAGTTTGCAAGCTTAATAGCTTCATCAATGGATCGGGTGGAATGTCCCACTTTGAAGCCGATATCCCATAACATGTACAAAACCTGTTCGATAACGTCGGCGGCTTCGGCGGAAATACGGGGCGAATCGTGCAAAAACAAGATATCGACATCGCTGTAAGGACTCAACTCGCCCCGGCCATAGCCGCCAATCGCCAGGAGGGCAACAGGTGGCGTTTTATCTTCGTAAGCCGAACCTTCCATCGCTCCGTCGAACAAGTGCCGGAGGACGATATCCAGGAGCGCTGCACGATCGCGAACTATTTCGAGGCCGCCCGCCCCTGAGTAATGTTTCAGCCGGAGGCGGTGTTCTTCTATCTTGAGAAATTTCTTGTAGAGATCCAGGCGTTCCCGAAGGCGCCTGCTCCCCTCTGATGTAAGCTGCCGCTCAGCGTGCGCCAGAATTTTCTCGAGATGTTGGGACATTTACGGCTGAGCGTCAAAATACATGAAAAATTCAGAGTTGCAGATGAGAATATTCAGCTGAATCCAGTTTTAATCCTGCTTGCGTGTCCGGTCGCAGAAATCCAAAAATCAAAGCCCCGCGACGCGTTCCCGGAGTTGCACGAGCTTTACCAGGAAGTCCTTCTCTCGTTGGCGATGTTCTGCAACGATCACGGCGGGCGCACGTACAACAAAGCTCTCATTCCCAAGCTTTTTTCGGACGGTTTCAATTTCCGCTTCGAGTTTCGCGATTTCTTTTGTTAGCCGTTCCTTCTCCGCCGAAAGGTCAACAATTCCCTCCAACGGAATGAAGACCTGACCGAGTGGAGTGACCGCGACTGGCACACCCGGCTTTGCGACAAATTCCGTGTCGACATCAAACGGGTCACCATGGACCAAACGGCCAAGCACGGTGAAGTCGCCCGGCACAGCGGGTTTGAAAATCATTCGTACCCGCTTATTCGAGGGAATGCGATACTCCGCCCGAAGGTTGCGTGTAACCGTGGTTGCTTCATACACCTGCTGCGCAAAAGCAATATCAAGGGAATTGAGCCGGGCTCCATCCACCCGTAAATTCTTCAACGGCGCGAATTGGATGCTAAAGTCACCGAAGCTCATGCGGTGCCAGAGTTCCTCCGTGATATGCGGCATGAAAGGATGGAGCAAACGCAAGACGCTCGAGAGGACGTAGTCCGCCACGCTGAGGCAATTCAGACGGACGCTCTCTTGTCTGCTCAGTAGTTCTGTCTTTGCCGCCTCGAGATACCAATCGCAAAAATCGCTCCAGACAAACTCATAGAGCGATTGTGCAACCTCTGTAAAGAGGTAGCCGGCATAGGCATTCTCAACGCGATCGACCGTCTCGTTCAACCGGAGGAGGATGTAAGCGGAATAGGGACTGAACGGCGCGGGCGTTAGAGTTTGGGTCGGCGGTCCTTGCAACTGCCGGAACCGGCACGCGTTCCAGAGCTTGTTCGCAAAATTTCTTCCCTCTTCAATCTGCTTTTCGTCGAAGCGGATGTCCTGGCCGTGCGGTGCGATCCGCATCAAACCGAATCGAAGCCCATCGGCGCCAAACTTCGCAATCAAATCGAGCGGGTCAGGGGAATTGCCCAGACTCTTTGACATTTTCCGCCCCTGAAGATCCCGGATGAGCCCTGTGAAAAACACATTCTGGAACGGGACCGTCCCCTGGTATTCGAAACCCGCCATAATCATCCGGGCAACCCAAAAGAAAATGATGTCTGGCGCCGTCACCAAGTCCTGGGTCGGATAAAACCGCTTCCTGGTAGCCTCGTCCATCGTGGCGAACGGCCAGAGCCACGCTGAAAACCAAGTGTCGAGCACATCGGCATCCTGGCGCCAGTTCTCTTGATCGGGAGGCGGTTCCGTGCCGACATGGATCCGGGCGGGATCATCGTGATGATACCAAACCGGTATGCGGTGCCCCCACCAAAGCTGCCGGCTGATACACCAATCCTCGATGTTTTCAATCCAATGCTCAAAGGTCTTGATCCAGCGTTCCGGTCGAAACCGGATGCGGCCGGTTGAAACCGCCTGCAGAGCATCTGTGATATGTGGGTACTTCAGGAACCACTGCTCACTGAGCCGTGGCTCGATCGGTACGCCTCCGCGTTCGCTGTATCCGACGTTGTTCTGGTACTCCTCTTCACGGACCAGCAATCCAAGTTCGCGCAGCTTTTCCACGGCCTTCGCACGGGCTTCGAATCGATCCATCCCGTCGAATTCCTCTCCTGCCAGCGCATTCAAGGTGCCGTTCGGATTCATTACGTCGACTACTTCCAGGCCATGACGCTGGCCAATGGCAAAGTCCACTTTGTCATGAGCTGGCGTGACCTTCAATACACCGGTGCCGAAGGCCGGATCGATTGCCTCGTCGCCGATAATCGGGATTTTCGTCCTCGGAAATGGGCGCCAGCAATGTTTGCCGATAAACCGCTTATACCGTGGATCGCCGGAATTGACCGCAACGCCGGTATCACCCATCAGGGTCTCCGGACGCGTGGTCGCGATCTCAAGGAAGGTCCCGGGGTCTTCGACCACTTCGTACCGGATATAGTAGAGTTTGCCGTTTGTCGGAGTCGGGATGACCTCTTCGTCCGATAAAGCGGTCTGATAGAACGGGTCCCAATTGACCATCCGCTTGCCGCGATAGATCATTCCTTTTCGATACAGATCGACAAAGGTCTCCTGCACCGTTCGACTGTACGCCGGGTCCATGGTGAACCGTTCGCGGGACCAGTCGCACGAACAGCCTAACTTCTGGAGCTGTCGAATGATGATTCCGCCGTACTTCTCTTTCCACTCCCAAACCTTTTGAACAAACGCTTCGCGCCCCAAGTCATGCTTCGTCGTTTTTTCGGCACGAAGCCTCTTTTCAACGACATTTTGCGTCGCGATGCCGGCATGGTCCATCCCAGGCAGCCAGAGCACCTCTTTTCCCAGCGCACGGGCCCGTCTTGCCAGGATATCCTGGATTGTGTTGTTCAAGACGTGCCCCATCGTCAACACACCCGTCACATTCGGCGGAGGAATCACGATTGCATAAGGCGGCTTGCCCGATGCGGGATTCGCCTGGAAGCATTTCTGTTCCAGCCAGATCCGATACCATTTTTCCTCCACCAACTTAGGTTCGTAGGCGGTTGAAATCTCGGCACTCATCGGAAGCCGAATTTGATGCCGGGGTCGCGATTCTGCAACTGCGGAGTTGGGAGGCGCTCGGCGCTCGGCGTTCAGCGTTCAGCGTTCAGCGGCGAACCGGCTGAATTGGTTCCGTGTTGAAGAAGCAAAGCGGGACGCTCCGCCGACGAACTCTGAACGCCTTCGCCCTCACTTCATCGAAATCAGAAAATGCTCCCAATCGCCGATATTGTGAGCGTTCCGAATAAAGGAACTGACCGGTAGCTCTCGAGGTGTCTGCGGTTTCTTTTTCAATTGGAGACCCACCTCTTCCGGCAGACGGTTGCCTTTCAGACTATTGATCCGCTTGTCCGCCAAGACGCAGTTCTCCCAGGAAGTCAGGCCTCCGCGCGATCGCGGCACGATATGATCGATATTGCCCTCATGCGGAGCGAGCTTCTTGCCTGTGTATTGGCAGTGGCCACCGTCCCGCTCCCAAATTCCCTTGGCAGAGAGCTTGGGCCGGCGCTTCGGCACCTTGTTGTAACGAGCCAAAACCAAAACAGTCGGGACCCGAACCAAGCCGCGGACTGTTCGGACTGCGTAATCTTCTTCCCGAACCGGAAGACCGATCCAATCCTGCCATCGAACCGGGCGCATGTCGCCGGCGCCAAACATGTCGAGGGCAGTCGCGTTGCCGTTTGCCATCATGCAAAAGGCTTGCGCAGGCGTCTTCACATCGATCGCCTGCCAATTTCGATTCAATACGAGAACCGTTGCTTTGTTCAAGACGTCATTCATACCGTCTTCTACGTTGCGTCCTGGCGAAAAACCGTTGAACAAATGCCCCAAAAGAGCCAAGTCGTCCAGCACAGAAAGCAATCCTTTATGTTTCCCATCTGCGATTACCACACCCATCCACAGGGGCATCAGGTCCGCCCTTACACGATCGAGCTGTTACAGCCCTGGATCGATCAATGCCGCGCAAAACACATTCAGAGCATCGCATTCACCGATCACGACCGTTACATTGACGGCGTTGATTTGGGGGTCATCGACCGGCTCAGAGAGCAGAACCCAGACATTGAAATCCTCGCTGGAATCGAACTCGACAACGATCCCCTCACCTCAACAAGGGGAGTGCGCTGGGTGGAAAAGAACTGGGAGCGACTCGATTTTGTCCTCGGTTCGGTCCACTACTTTAGCGGTGAAACCGAGATGTTGGACCGCGCCGGTGAACCTGGCCAGATCGAGGCGCGCGGCGTATCCGAGGCGTTCGATCAATATGTGCGCGCACTGGAGAACCTTGTGTCGCGCGGTCACATCGATTGCCTGGCGCACCTTGATCTGGTAAAAATCCACGGCTTGTCACCGGACGGATATGATCCGGTCGCGCGATTTGGCCCGATTCTCGAGATCGCGCGGGAAGCAGGCCTGGCGATCGAAGCGAGCACGGCCGGTTGGCGAAAGGCCGTTCACGAACAATATCCGCACAGCTCAATTCTACGAGCGGCCGTCGAACTCCAGATTCCGATCACAACTGCCTCCGACGCACATTCGCACGCGCAGGTAGCCGCTGAGTACGAAAAGCTTGCCGTCGTCCTCGATGCGGCTGGTGTCACTGAGAACGTAACGTTTCAACGGCACAATCCGACCCGAAAAATCCATCGCCCTGGAAGCCGAGATGAGAAATAAACCGCAGAGTACACAAATTGTTGCGGCCACGAAAATCGGACCGTCGTCCTGCGAAGATTCTCATCCGACCGCTGATCCCAGCACCCTCTTGGATCCGTGTAACCTGTGGTTAAAAGTTTCGGCGTGCTTCGTAATTTACGCTAACCCGTCTCGATCAGGACCATGCCCTGAACAATTCGCGTTTCCAATGAATTGATTTCCAGTTGCAAGGCTTGTCTTGCTGTGGTCAGGAATGAATTCGAGCTGTCTGTCAACGCCACGTTCAACTTGCCGGCGCCTTCACTGAGATTCTCGAGGCCGCCTTCGAGCAGAGTCTGCTTCACTGCAACCGCGCAGTTCTTCGCAGAATCAACCAACTGCACTCCCGGTCCGGAAACTTCCTGAATCAAGGGCGCCAACAACGGGTAATGCGTGCACCCCAGAACCAGCGTGTCAATCCCTGCGCCGATCACCGGATCGAGGTAACGATGGAGCACCTCCCGGGTGACTTCCTCTTCCAACCATGCCTCTTCCACCAGCGGCACAAGTAACGGGCAGGCCTGGCTGGTGACGCGCACGGCCGGGTTCAACGCCTGAATTGCCCTCTCGTACGCCTCACTCTGGATAGTCGACCTGGTTCCGATCACGCCGACGTGGCCAATCCGAGTTTCCTTGACAGCCGCGCGGGCGCCAGGCGCGATCACTCCCACGACCGGAACTTTCAAAATCTCCTGGAGCTTGGTGATCGCCAACGAAGAGGAGGTATTACACGCAACGACGATCATCTTTGCGTTTTCAGCGAGTAACAGCCCGCTGATCTCGATGCTGTAGCGTTCAATGGTCGATTTGCTCTTGCCGCCGTAAGGGAGTCTAGCGGTATCGCCGATATAAAAAATGTCCTCGCGCGGCAACAGATCACGTAGTGCGCGAACAACAGTCAGCCCGCCGATGCCCGAATCAAAGACTCCAATCGGCCGAAGTGATGGCTCACTTTCGCGCATCATCGGGGAGTGTATAGACATTCGGCTTAAGCGGGTCCCAGATTGACACCCCTGGATCCGTCGCTTCAGGCTGGGACGCATCACCGCGTTTGACCATGATCTGTTCTGAAGTTCCACCGCGATTCAGCGCGCGGTTGTAGGAGAGTATTCCCTGCAAAATCGCTTGAGCTAAGAGCTGTCGGTAAATCGGCGCCGCGATTCGGATGCGATCTTGCGGATTTGTCAAAAAACCACCTTCAATGAGGACTCCCGGGAGGTTGCTGTCGCGCAGAACGATAAACCGAGCCCGCTTAATCCCCCGATCATTTCCTCCGACCCGCGTGATCAGCGCGGCGTGCATTGCTGTCGCCAACGCGATGTTTTCGGGGTCGCGTACGTTGCCGATGCAAGGCTGAAAATCCGCGAGAGTGAGGTTCATGCTGTTCGTCGACGGAACTCCGCGCGGTGCAAGGCTATAGGTTTCAAGCCCACCTGCCTCCTCGCGTGCCCCGGCGTTAAAATGCACACTCACAAAGACCGCGTTGGATTGCCGGTCCGCAAATGCGGCCCGATCTTCGAGTGGAACAAAGACATCAGCAGACCGGGTGAGACGCACATTGAATCCCGCTCTGAGCAACAATTCGCGCGCACGCTTTACAACGTCGAGTGCAAAATCTTTCTCGTTCCCCAATATGCTTTGTGCTCCTTGGTCGTAGCCGCCGTGGCCTGCATCGAGAACTACCGTGTGAACGGGCTTAGCCGCGATTTTTGCCGGACGCAAAACTGGTTCGACCAATTTGCTCAAATCCATTCTCGACATCAGGATTCGGTCATCCAGCTTGATGATGGGAAAACTGAGAATGAACTTGAGTCCGTTCAGATAAAGTTCACGCGAGTTAACACCGCCCAACATCCGCAGAGTCGCTCCTTCAAGATTAATGGATTGGTCCGAATAGTTGGCTTGGGTGAAGCTGTAAAACTTCGCCACCTCTTCAATCGGTACGTAATCGCGTCCGTCGTGCCTAACGAGCGTCCACTCAAACGCGAGCGCTTGACATGCAAACAAGAATAGCACCGCAACGCATACCTTCCCGCAGCGGATCACGACTGGGAAAATGCTTCTGGAGCCAACCGTTCGCAAGGAAAAAGGGAACGGGGAAGAAGGAGTTCAGGAGTTGCAGGAGTTACAGAATTCTGGAGGAATACCCTTCGCTCGGCGCAAACCGGAGAGGATTACCTGAGTTGCGACGCCGTTATTTCGACACGAGTCCATTAAGCAAATTCTGCAACTCCTGAACTCCTTCTTCCTACCCTTCCTTGTCCTGAAGCTCGTATGCCAACACGCTCAAACTATAAATAGCAGCCGTTTCAGTCCGAAGGACGGTCGGGCCGAGGCTGACAGGAATGCAGCCGGCGCTTATGGCCCGCGAGGTCTCAGCCGGCGTGAAATCGCCTTCCGGGCCGACGAGAATCAGCGCTGAACTCGGTCTTCGTCCGTGTTGGTCACGAAAATTAGCTAGCACTTTCTTGAAACTACGTGCGTCATTCTGGAGAGAAGCAACCAAAGGGATTTCATAGCGATCGAACTCCGCAAAAAATTGTTTAGGAGTGATCGGCCCTGCAATTTCAGGAAGCCAGTCCTGCCCGGATTGCTTCGCTGCTTCGATAGCAACCTGCATCCATTTCCCTCGTCTCTTTTGCAATTCACCCTCTTCCAACTGGACGACCGTCCGATCCGACAGTAGCGGAACGATTCTTGTAACACCGAGTTCCGTCGCCTTCTGGATAATGAGATCCATATTCTTCCCTTTGGGAATTGCTTGCGCGAGAGTGATCGCGCAGCGAAGCGGTTCGGATCTCGCGGAGATCAACTCCTTCAAATGGACGATTCCCTTTTCGATAGCCGTAATTTCCGCCGTGATCTCTGACCCACGCCCGTTAAAGACGACGACCCGGGATCGCGCACCTAGCCTGAGAACGTCGATGCAATGATGTGCTTCTGACTCTTCCAACACCAACGGCTTGAGACTCCATCGCTCCGCGGAAATATAGAACCGAGGCGTACTCACGGCACTGATCAACGGAAAAAATCTTTGGCCTTCTCAAAAAAAGTCTTGTGCATCGGACTATTGTCGTCGCCGCACGAGGACGCGAACTCTTCGAGCTTTCGCCGTTGATCGGAGTTCAACTTGGTCGGTACTTCAACGATCACTCGGACGCGCAAGTCTCCTCTGTTCCTCGTGTCCATGTTCTGAACGCCGTGACCCCGCAACCGGAACTGGGTGCCGCTCTGAGTTCCCGGCGGGATTTTCAACAACGCCTGGCCTTGGAGCGTCGGCACTTTCGCCTCGCCACCCAAAGCCGCAGTCGCAAACGCTATCGGAACGTCACAATAAAGATCGTCGTCTTCCCGTGTGAAAATCTCATGCTCACGCACATGCATCACGACGTAGAGATCCCCTGGCGGACCACCGCGAATCCCCGCCTCTCCGTTCCGGGACGACCGGAGCCGCGCGCCGTCATCGATCCCGGCAGGGATCTTCAGCTTGACACGTGACCGCTTCTCGAGCCGGCCGTCGCCTCCGCATTCCCGGCAAGGGCGGTCGATTACCTGACCGGTTCCGTGACAGCGCGGGCAGGTCTGGGAGACTTGGAAAAACCCGCGCGACGTAATGACCTGCCCGCGGCCCTGACAAGTCGGACACGCAGTCGCGCGAGAACCGGATTCTGCGCCCGACCCGCTGCAACTGGCGCACGTCTCGTGCTTCAGGATTTCGATCTCTTTTTCGGTGCCAAACGCGGCTTCCTCTAAAGTGATCTGCAGATCGTACCTCAGGTCGGAGCCACGTTGCCGGCCGCTCCGGTCCCTGGTTGCCATCCCCGAGCCAAAGATCTGATCAAAAATGCCACCGCCACCTTCTGTGCCCATCCCGAAGACTTCGCGAAAAATATCGAACGGATCATGAAACCCACCGGCACCGCGGTTGACACCCGCGCCAGCGCCAAACGCAGCGTGCCCATAGCGGTCATAAGCAGATCTCTTATTCTCGTCGATGAGGACTTCATAAGCCTCGCCGAGCTCCTTGAATTTTTCTTCTGCCCCGGCATCCCCAGGATTTTTGTCTGGATGGAATTTAACGGCCAGCTTGCGGTAAGACTTCTTGATATCGTCGACGCTTGCGCTCCGCTCCACTCCCAAAACTTCGTAGTAATCTCGCTTTGTAGCCATTCGTTATGTCCGCGCGCCTGGCGTTGCCGAACTCCCGCCCACCGACGCTCCCTTTGAAACCACCACGTTCGCGGGACGAATCAATCGATCCTTCAGTCTGTAGCCTTTTCGCAGCTGTCGGATAACAAAGCCCTCGGCGACTTCCGCGTTTTGTTCCTGCGCGATCGCCTCGTGGACGTTCGGATCAAAATGGTGCCCCGTCGCATCGACCGTCTCGACGCCACAACTGGCCAGAAATTCCTGCAGCTGCTTAAAGACCATTACCATCCCGTCCTGAACCGCCGACTGACTTCCTCCAGCCTTGGCCGCCTGTAAACCGAGTTCAAAATTATCGAGAATAGGGATCAATCGCTCGAGGAAGCTAGTGTTCGCATACCGGATTGCGTCGTCTTTTTCCCGGGCCATTCGTTTGCGATAGTTGTCCAGGTCGGCGACCGAGCGCAGGGCAACATCCTTGTATTTGGTCAACTCGGCTTTCAATTGGGTAAGCTGATCCTGCGGGTCATCGGTCTGTCGGGACCTGGGATCCGAACTTATCTCGCTCGGAGCGGTTGGTGTTTCTACATTTCGCATAGCGGACGTCCCTTGCGGGGAGGTACTGGATTTCAGCACCGATTCTGCCGATGGCCTGTCATCGATCAGCTTCTCTTCCGCTTCAAATTCTTTCTCTTCGTTCGCCTCACTCATAACTTCCGAATCGCAATCAGCGTAATATCGTCATTCTGCGGGTAATTGCCTACGAAGGTTCTTAAGTCACCCGTCACCCGACTTAAGATTGCTGGAGCTCCGTCCGCCGCACTGGCCTGAATGGCCTCGGTCAATCTCGACATCCCAAATTCCAAACCATTTGCATCTAACGCTTCGGTCACCCCATCAGTGTACAAAATCAAGCAATCACTGGTCTCAAGGTGAACCCGACAGTCGCCTGTTACCCTATTGAAAACGCCCCCGCTGTCAATTCCAAGCGCCATCCCGGGCGGGTTGATCTTTACGACGGAAGCGTCGTGAGCGCGGTATTGCAACGGCGCGTCGTGACCGGCCCTGGCCAAGACCAGTTCGTTGTCGGCCTTATGCGCAATCAGGTAAGCCATGCTGATAAACATATCCTCCCGGATGTCGGGATAGAGCTGGCGATTGACCGCCTGCAGGACGGCGGCGGCAGACTCGCTCGAGCTGGCGAACGAGCGTAAAACGCTCCGACACATTGCCATGATCAAAGACGCCGCGACCCCTTTACCCGAAACATCCGCGATGGCGATCCCAAGACGCTGGTTGTCCAGCGCAATGTAGTCGTAGTAGTCTCCGCTCACGCGGCTGGCCGGAATATTGAGACCGGCAATTTCAAATCCTTCGAATGCCGGCGCGGCATTCGGCAGAAGGATTCTCTGAATATCGCGGGCCACGTCGAGTTCCCTGTCAATTCTTCTTTTCTCACTCGCCTCCGAATAGACCACCGCGTTGTAGAGGGCGAACGCCGATTGCTCGACGATCGATTGAAACACCAAAAAATCGGATGGAGAGAAGGGAGTGCTCATCGGACCGTTCGCAACGGCCAGCACCCCAAGATCCTGATTTGCGTAAACAAGGGGAGCGATCATGACCGAATCCATCTCCAGAGACAAGTCCTTGAGCCGCTCCAGTCGAGGATCTGCATCTTTGCTCGAAAGGAACAATGGCTCTTTTCTCTCCCAAACCGCGCCCAGCAGACCTTCGCCCGGTTTAACGGTGTGAAGCCGAAGATAACTCTCAAGCGCCAACGGCGAATTCAGACTCTGCTGGGAAATGTTTCGGGGCACTTCGACCAAAGGCGGGCAATCCCTCGAAATAAAGCTCGGCACCAGCAACTTTCCCGTCCTGTCCACGAGGTAAAGGGCACCCCCGTGCGCATCGGTAATCCGCGTTGCACCTTCGACGATCAGCCGGTGAAGATCCGACGAGCGCAGATCCTCCGAGAACGCTTCCCCCAACCCATGGAGAAAATCAAAGACCCTGTCCTCCTCCACCTGCAATTCTTCCCGTGCCCGTTTGAGTGCCTCAATTGACCCACGCTGCCTAAGATTTGCCCCGACGAGCACGATGACAGTGCCGGCGAGTAGTCCTATGAGCAGAAAGGACCACATTGAATCAAACTATTTTGAACCGGCGCGTAGATCTTGCTTTAAATACTCGAGAACGTCTTTGAATCGCGCAAGATTTTCCGGATCAGCATCGACCAGAGCCTCGTGCGCCTCAATCATACACTCCGCTTGATCCATACGCCCAATCGCTGGATCAGCGTCTAACGGCGCAGCTGCGACGATGCTTTCGGTCCGTTCCGGCGCCTTCGATTCGACGTCGAACAGGTTGTTTAAGCCCAAATTCCGGAGCAGATCCGTGTTCCGCTCATTGGCATTTCGCACCAGAAGGGACCCGTTGCCAAACTCTCGAAGGCGCAACGCGATTCCGGCGAGCGTCCCCATGAACGTGGAGTCCATGACAGGACAGCCTTGCAGATCGACCACGAAATTGCGGTGACCACGCTCCAACATCTGCTTGGAGAATTCCTTCAACGCAGGGCTGTTCTGAAACGACCCTTTGCCCTCCACCTTGACATGGACCCCCCGGTTCGTTACCCCGACCAAGATAGAAGTTGGCGAATTCACAAAACTCCCGAAATATATCTTCCCTGGCGTTTATGTGTCAAATTCAAGACTTTCAGACGACTTCATTGCCATGTTCGAGACTGAAGAAGCGCCACAATTTTCCGGCCCTCGATCAAAATCGCTCGCCACGAAGTGATCGGGCCATCGGTTTCGTAGTCGTTTCCGACAATCGCAAATTCGGACTTATGGCTCCCTTTCGCATTCGGATAGTCCAATTCCCTGCCCTGCACATAATTCTTGAGATAAGCTTGTCGATATTCCAGGCGAATTGTGAGATTTGCTCGTCGTTTTGCACGCCAGAAAAAGGTGAAATACTGGCCTGTCCTGGCGGAAACGTCCGCTCCGTCCAACGCTCCCCATAGCCTGTGTTTCCGCTCGAAGTCGACCATCAGGTCTTTCGTCGGAATCGGTGTTGCCCCCGGATTAGGCAATGCATTCTTAAAAATCTCGAATTTTCGAAACTCAAAATCATCGCTGATCGCCAGGGGCAAGACGTTGGCGCTCTCAATCGGGAGCGGATTCTCGGCTCTGACCATTATGCCCCCGACAAGCATAGCCAGAAACGCCCCTGGGAGCAGACATCTCATGAAGAGCGATCAAACTCCGAAGCCGCGGACGTGTCAATCAGGAGTTTAGCAGGAAAGCAGGCCCAAAAAACCTCGTCCCGAACAATTTGCTGCCTCGCTATCGAAAGGTTAAGCGAACACTTCTTTCTAACTCTGGGCGGTTAACCGAAATAATTATAGAACCTCTTGTAATTATCCGGCAGCGAATTTGCCTGGACCAACCTTTTGAACCCCTTTCAATCGGTAGATTCGCGCAAATAGATTCTTCTTCGGCTCGGGTGAGGCAAATTGATAGCCGTTAGAGAAGAGGCCATCCAGAATTTCAGAGACGCTCATTGGCGAATCCTTGGACTTGAGAACTTGCACAACCGCAGGGGCCAGAGGACCCGTAGGCGAAGTGGACCGGCGCCCCCTACTCTTTCCGGATGGCGCTACCGCGACCGCCGTTCTCACGCGCGGCCGGGTCGCCACGGCACGAGGCGCAGCCTCGGCAACGACCTGAGCTGAACTAGCCTCTGCCTCTGCTTGCAATAAGCTACCAAGCGCTCCCCGCAATCGCTCGATGCGTTCCTGTATTTCCGCGGCTTTCCTGAGAGTGGAGGAAGATAGATTCACATTCGCAAGCTATGCTTGGATTCTTGCTTTGCAAGAAACTTTAGGTAGTTTAGAGTTTTTCCAACTCGATTTAGTTAGCTTCGTCGGCCCGTAGTTGATTTGTAATCTTTCCCGAATAACACTGAGCCAATGGTCAATAACGCCACTACATTTGCCCCCGGGCGCGTCGAAATTCTTGGTAATCACACAGACTACAATCTAGGATTTGTCCTTTCGGCCGCCATCCACCTAGGGGTAACGATTGAGGCGTCTCGGCGCCCAACGAACATTCTGGAGATTAGTTCGAAGACCAATCGGAGAAGCATTAGCATTGAGTTAAATAATCTTCGGCCTCTTGCGGAAGAGACTTGGGCAAATTATCCAATCGGAGTCCTCAAAATTCTGTCGGACGCCGGTTTTCAATTAGGCGGCATGAACCTGAGCATCTCGAGTGATCTACCTCTTGGCGCCGGTCTGTCTAGTTCAGCCGCGTTGGAAGTAGCGACTGCTATGGCCGCCAAAGCGATATTCGAGCTGGAGATTGAAAAGATGCAACTCGCTCAGCTTTGCCAAAAGGCTGAGAACGAATTTGTCGGCGTGCAGTCAGGTTTGTTGGATCAGGCTTCCTCCGTCTTCGGAAAAGATCACGAGCTGATCCTCTTGGATTTTCTCAAGATTACCGTAGAGAATGTTTCGCTGCCTGCAAATGCCTCGTTGCTTCTGTTAAATTCCGGAGTCCCGCACGAACTAACCGGCGGCGAATATAACGAGCGGCGAAAACAGTGCATGCTCGCTGCCAAATCGATGGGGATCGCGTCGCTTCGCGAAGCAAACCTGGCGCTACTTGAAGGCTCTCAGCTCGAAGATGTGATCCGCCGGAGAGCACTTCATATCATCGGGGAAGACGATAGAGTTCTTCGGGGCATTGAAGCGCTGCGTTCGAATCAGCTGAAGGCCTTTGGTGAGCTTATGTTTGCCTCACACCTCAGTTCCCGGGTAAATTTTGAAAACAGTACGTCGCATCTAGACACTCTGGTCGATTTAGCGAGAGGCACCCCCGGTGTATTTGGGTCGCGATTAACAGGAGGAGGTTTTGGCGGATCGACGGTGTCACTCGTTGAAAAAGGGCGCGCAGACGAGATCATCCAAACGATTTCCAGCGAATATCACAGAATCACCGGCGCGACTTGCTCGGCGATCCGGACTGAACCTTCCGAAGGCGCGCGGGTTCTGGCGTAGACCGGGCATCTCAGTGGCCTATTGAATTTCGAGCCGTAAATCGGGCGTTCACTAGCGATACGGATTTAAAGAACCTCTTCTTCCGCATGCAGCCCGGAATCTTCACGGATCGATCGGAGTCGGCGGCGAACCCCAAGCTTTGACTGGGGTCCGTTGATCAGGTCGACCACGAGACCGACGAGTGCGGGAGCAGTCGTCGCGATCGCCAGGCAGAGCATCCCGATTGCTGCGGTGTTCCGCCTGTTTTCGGTAACTTTGTCTGCCAACAATATTCCAATTCCGCAGCCAATCGCCGCCTGGGAAATCGTGAGCAGTGTCGCTGCCGGGAGCGAAAGAACAATGGTCTTAAAATTATCGCTCGACATAAAACAGTATTACTCTGTTGAGGGATGACCGCAAACCTCTATAATTTTTGGCGGTCTTTATCGTTAGTCGAAGGAAAATCTTGGGCGATATTCGAGCGATGTCGAATGTTTTTTACGCACTGATATTGGCAGGGGGCAGCGGTGAACGATTCTGGCCACTGAGCCGGAAAGCGACGCCAAAGCAGCTGTTGCGCCTGTTCAGCTCTCAATCCCTCGTCGAAGAAACCGTCCGCCGCCTGGATGGATTTGTTCCCCAGGAGAATATACTGATCCTAACCAACCAAGAGCAGGAAGCCGCTATCCGGGGGCTATTGCCCGACCACCCGGAGAACAACATTTTGGCCGAACCGGCAAAGCGCGACACAGCCGCAGCGATCGCGCTTGGCGTGGGGATTATCGCCGCACGAAACGCTTCCGCTACGATGGTGGTGCTGCCCGCAGATCATCGAATTTCCAATAAAGCTGCATTCCAGGCAGATCTGGAGAGCGCCGCAACCATTGCGCAAAAGAGTGGAGACTTGATCACGATCGGTATCACGCCGACCTGGGCCTGTCCCGGCTTCGGTTACATCGAGCGCGGCAGACCAGTCGAGAATTCCAATGCGTTTGAGGTCATCCGCTTTCGCGAAAAGCCTGATCCAGATCTCGCGGAGTCATTTGTGCGCAGCGGTAACTTTTACTGGAACGCCGGTATATTCATCTGGTCGGTCAATTCCATTCTGACTGAGTTCAATCGTCACGCACCGGATTTGGCAGAATTCGTGGCTGCGATCCGGAATTCTACGGACAAGAAAAGGCTTTTAAGCGACCGCTTCCCGAGTCTGCGAAAGACTTCAATCGACTATGCAATCATGGAGAAAGCCAGCAGGGTCCTGGTAAAGCCTGCGACCTTTGACTGGGACGATGTTGGCAGCTGGACCGCTCTTTCGAAATATCTCGAACAATTGCCAGGGAACAACGCTGTCAATTGCCCGGTGACGCTCGAAGCAGCTTCGAACAATATTGTTTTTTCAGATTCGAAAACACACGTGGCACTTCTCGGAGTGAGCGATCTGGTCGTGGTCCAGACGACCGACGCGATCCTGGTCTGCCATCGTCACGATGTGGAGAAGATCAAAAATCTGGTCCAGCTCATACCGAAACAACTCCAATGATGACACGTCTGCTCGGTATTGATCACGGTGATAGCCGAATCGGTCTTGCGATTTCCGACGAGCTCGGATCCTTCGCCCATCCCTATCGGACTTTGCAGTCCGGGGCGCGTGTGGTTGACGAGATCCGGGCGATTGTCGAGCGCGAAAAGATCAGTGCGATCGTCATCGGGCTACCAAAAAACATGGACGGGACGCTCGGTCCATCCGCCGCGAAGGCAACGTTGTTTGGCGAACAACTCGCTCAGGTCATCCCATCGATGAAGATCCTGTTTTGGGATGAACGGCTGACCACCCGGGAAGCGCAACGTGCATTGCACGCCGCGGGCAAAAACGCCAAGCAGAGCAAGAAAATGATCGACCAGGTCGCTGCGCAGATCCTGTTACAGAATTACCTGGATTCCCTGGAGTGGGGCCGCCTCTCGAACGCCTGAAGCTGACCGTCGCGTATGACGGCCGACCGTTTAGCGGTTGGCAAAGTCAGCCAAACGAGAACGGGGTTCAGGATCATCTCAAGCGCGCGTTCTCGCAGATCGTGTCGACGCCAGTGAGATTGCACGGGGCAGGACGAACGGATTCTGGAGTTCATGCCCTCGGACAAGTGGCGCACGTCGACGTGCCGCGCCACAAAATGAATCCGGCGACATGGGCCGCAGCCGTGAACGCCCACCTGCCCACCGAAATTCGCGTCACTCGATGCCAACCGATATCGTCTGATTTTCATGCCCAATACTCCGCCGTTGGAAAGATCTATCGCTACCGCATTTGGAATGCCCCCGTCTTTCATCCAATGGAAGTCGGGCGAGCATGGCATGTCCCTCAACGTCTCGACTTTGACCTTCTCCGAGCGGCTTCCGATCAGCTCACCGGCACGCACGATTATGCGTCTTTTGCGGCAAATCGAGGTAAGGCGGCAGCAATAACGACACGCACCATCCATCAGATCCGTATCCAGCATCGAAAGGAGCTCGTTACCCTGGAGTTCGACGGAAACGGCTTTCTTTATCGTATGGTCAGAATGCTCACAGGCGCGATCGTCCGTGTTGGTACGCAACGAGCAGATCTGAACTGGATCGCCGGATTGTTGACCGACCCGGGAAAAACCAAGAGTAACTGCACCGCACCAGCCGAGGGACTCTACCTGGTCAGGGTGAAATATACCTGAACCTGGAAAAGAGCCTATGTTCAGCGTTGCGGCGTCCGATTATTCCCGAGCGACGCCGAGCCGCCGGGTGTTCCAGATCCACCCGATACCGAGTCCGGAATCGGCGGAACCAAAGCCGTCTCAATAATCCTTGAGTATTCGATCGACACATCGCCGGCGCGCTCGATCTTTGTCGCCTTGGCAGGATCCGCGTAGGTGTACACGCCCAAGCGAGAGTCACTCAGCCATGACACGCGGATCGCTATCTCGTTGTCATACCCAAACACGTTCCCATTTCCGTCTGGCAGCTTTTCTTTCGCTCGAATGATCGAGACATGCGTGGTAACCGACTGTTCTTCGGGACAGAGGCGCCGAAAGGTGACCGCCTTCAACTGTCCGTTTGGAGAAATCTCTTCCGAGGTCGTCACGTTCCGGCAGGGCTGCAGTTCACGGGAGCAACCCAGCAGCAGACTGAAGGAGAGCAGCGAAATGTGCCAGCTCGAAAATCTCACAAGCCTAAGGGTTCGTGTGACTTTCGCGCGCTATCGCGGCCCGGCGCCGGTCGAGATAGACCTTACAAATCCCTTTCATCCGCGTTAGCACATAGTACACGGTCTGGCTGCGAGCGCGTATCAATTCTCCGCCGACGATCTTCGGCACGAAGTCGCTCGGCACTTCCAGAATCTCCGTCACGGTGGAGTTTGCCAGCCCTCGGCAAAGGATCGACGTCATCGCGCGAGTCAAAGTCTGCACTTGCGGACCAAGGGTCACGCGAAAAGTTGCCCGCTCTTCATCACCGACTTTGAGAAAGACACCAACGGTGTCGGTACACTCTTCATCCTTGCGGATATCCTCGAGATTAAAAGTCTCGCCCGCCTTGGGCTCCCATTTCCGGGCCTGGTCGGCATACGAAATCAGCGCGTCCCGTTTTTCCTGCTCGGGCAAAGATTCAAACAAACCGACAATTTTTTGCAGCCCATTTGGATAGACAGACTCGGCTTCGCCTTCAGAGTTCCAGGTTCCGTTCTCCATATCGCTTGATCTCTAAGCCGCTCAGTGGTCAACGGACCGGATTGCTGACCACATGAGAAACATCAAATACCAAAAGCGAAAACAAGCAAGTCAACAACTTCTTCCGGTGTTCTGTTACGGCTTCTCGATCGGGGCGCGCACCTTGTTACCCCACTCCGTCCATGACCCGTCGTAGTTCTTCACATCCGCGAACCCGAGAAGTTTCGTCAGAACAAACCACGTGTGACTCGACCGCTCGCCAATCCGGCAGTAAACAACCGTGTGTTCAGACGGTTCGAAGCCCAGGTTATCAATATAGATTTTCCTGAGTTCTGCGACTGGCTTGAACGTCCCATCTTCCTTGACCGCCGTTTTCCAAGGAACACTCTTCGCGGACGGAACGTGTCCACCCCGCAGTACTCCTTCTTGCGGATATTCCGGCATGTGGGTCACATCGCCCTTGAATTCGCCCGGGGAACGCACGTCGATGAGCGGCTTGCCGGCCTTGCTTTGCGCCAATGTCTCTTCGTAAAACGCGCGAATCTTGTCGTCCGCCCGGTTGGCTGGAACCGGATATTGCGTCGGCGCAAACTTCGGTACTTCCCGGGTCAGCTCCCGCTTTTCCGCCACCCATTTGTCCCGGCCGCCATTCGCAATTCTCAGGTCCTTATGCCCGAACAGGGAGAACACCCATAAGGCATACGTCGCCCACCAATTCGATTTATCTCCGTAAAAAACAATAGTGGTTTCCGGGGTAATTCCAATTCGGCTTGCCAACTCCGCAAAACCTTTCGGATCAACATAATCGCGTACGGTCTGGTCATTCAAATCACGCCGCCAATCAACATGGACTGCGCCTGGAATGTGACCGGTGTCGTAAAGTAGCACGTCTTCGTTGCTTTCGATGATTCGCACCTTCGGATCGTTCAGGTGCGCAGCAACCCACTCCGTGCTGACCAGTGCTTCGGGATGAGAGTATTCGGTGGAGGACATATCCGCCGACATTACACAAACCGGCGCGCGACGCAATAAATCTCTACTTCTCTGTAGAGTTTAGTGCTTTTGAGCAACACCGCTCTCTGCCATCCCCAAGAAGATCGCCGCGAATCGCCCCCAGACGCATGCCCGGAACTTTCAGATGAGCCAAATTCTGGCTGGTCGTAGTGTTCTGTCGCCAAAACAGGATGTAATTCGGGCACAGGACACTACATTGACCAACACGACAGGAAATCAAGGGTAATCCCGGATTCCGATGGTGGCGGAACGAATGAACTCGAACATTGATTCGGAGGAACCGATCGAATTCGACTGGCCTCTGGCCTATGAAGCCGAGAACCTGTTGCGACGATTCGTTCGCTCTTTCCTTGAGCAGAACGAAGTTGCGCGCCGGTTGGCCGGAGAAATGCAGGATCGAACTGGCACCGACTTCTACGAATGGGTCGATCACTTCTCCTTGGACGCCGAGCAGGCTGAAGAACTTCGGGATGTCGGATTGGTTCAGGAAGCGGTCGAGGCCCCGAACAATACCGAAGTTTACTATCATCCAAGGGCGATGATGCCGCGGATTCTTCTAAAGAGTGGCGGCCGTTCAAGTGGTGTTCCCTCGAGTCTCGCGGTGCGCACCGAATCCCTTGTGGATTTTACCGCGAGGCAAAATCTTCTGAGTGCGATTGATGGCGCATTCGGCGCCGGTTTACGACAGGCGGTCGTTTCGGAGAAGGCAAACCACCGATTCCTCGCGGTGGAACGTCTTGGTTACCGGGGATTTCTTCTTGATCCCCCAAAACCGGGTCGTGTCGAGGCTGTAGTGAGGGTACGCGAATTGTGGCGAGGCCGAAAACGAGATTTTTCTAATGACGCTGACGGGGTGGCCCATGCGCTGGATCTCCAGAAACAAGCAATCCGGCTCGTCGGTCCGGCCGTCGCTTGCGACCTCTACTTCGCGGAAGAACGCTCTTACTGGGAGTTGCGCAACCACGCGGGCCGAATCCAGAAGCGCCGGCAGGATTCGTTGGGTCTGGGTTGGGGTAACCATGATCATCATACCTTCCGATCCTCTCGTCGTTTTTTCGCGGATCTGATCGAGTTCCTCCTGCGATTCGGATTTCAAAAGCGGGAACGTTACTACGCGGGCGCAGAGGCGGGTTGGGGCGCTCAGATCCTCGAACACCTCACCACCGGAATCACGGTTTTCGCGGATGTCGATCTGATGCCGGAGGAAACCGGGATCGATTTTTCGGTCGAAAGGTTACCGGACGCGCCCCGGCTTTCGACAGTCGGGCTCTGGTGCGGACTTCACGGAGACAGTTTCCTTCAGGCGGGTATGCATCACCTCGAGGCGCGGTTTGATTTCTCGTTACTGCGCGATCAGTTGGCGGCGGAAGGAGTGACCACAATGAAACCGTTCTCGGACTTTGCCTTTCTGAAGCAAGCCTTTACCGAAGCAGAACGGTGGCAAGTCAACGTTGAACGTGTGAAGGCCATGTTGGCAAAGAAGCTCATCACCGAGCAACAAGCAGACAGCTTCATGAAAAACGGCGCCATCGGAAGTCATCTGGAAAACCTCCAGCGTAAAGGCGGATACAAAGGATTCAATCAAAAGTCAGTCAGCGTTATCATTGAGGCAACAGACCCAAGGGCTCTGCACCTCTCTCCGCTCGGATCGGACGACCTCAAGCCATCGACCGCGCTCAACGAGTAAAAAAAGCCGCGCTGATGGACTAAATTGAGCCTCCGAAAACAATGGCGATCAAAATCGGTATCCTGGGCGCAGGCAAGGTCGGCATCGCAATTGCCTCTCTTCTGGATGTCATGCGTTTCGTCGATTCCGTCGTTTTAGCCGATGTCGATTCGGTCGAAAATCTGGATGCACTGCGAAAAGCCCGTTTTCGCAAATTGGACGTCCTTTCCGAGCCGGACCTCGCCACTTTCGTGAGCGATTGTGACGCGATCGTCAGTGCGGCGCCCTATTACCTGAACAAGACGATTGCTCAGGCATGCGCCCGTTCTGGAAGATCCTATTTCGATCTGACAGAAGATGTCGAGACGGCAAACTTCGTCCGCGGCCTTGCGTCAGAATCGCGCTCAACGTTCATGCCGCAGTGCGGTCTCGCTCCGGGCGCTATCAATATCATCGCCAGCGGTCTTGCTCATTCTTTCAAAGTCGTCCGGTCAGTCGAAATGCGCGTAGGGGCTTTACCGCTCTCAGCCAGCAACCAGATGAAATATTATCTGAGTTGGAGCACAGCAGGTCTCATCAACGAATATTGCCACTGCGGCGAGGCGCTTTACCAGGGACGGCGAATGCCGACATTGCCGTTGGACGGCGTGGAACATCTGACGATCGACGGGGTCGAGTACGAAGCCTTCAATACCTCCGGCGGCGTAGCGACCATGTGCGAGACCTTTGAAGGGCAAGTGAACGAACTGAACTATAAAACGTTGCGATATCCGGGGCATCGCGACTTGATGAAATTTCTCTTGTACGATTTGAACCTGAGTCAGAAACAAGATTTGCTCACCCAGATATTCGACCAGGAGGTGCCACTCAGTTTTAGCGATGTTGTCATCGTCTACGTGAACTGCGTCGGCAACGAGGAGGGAGGGCTTCTGCAAAGAAGCTTCGTAAAAAAGATTTATGCGGGAACCGTAGGTGGTCGTCCGCTTTCGGCGATTCAACTCTCCACTGCAGCGGGCGTAGTTGCTGTTATCGAGTTGTTTGCGCGCGGCCTGTTGCCGGCCGGTTTTGTAAAACAGGAATCGATCGGCCTCGATCAATTTTTTGACACGCAGTGGGGTGGCCGTGTTTATCGCGAGGCTGAAACCGTGGCGCCGCGCATTTTTGTTCAGGCGTAGTCGGTTTTTAGCGTTGCCGGAGATACCACGATGCAGATTCAATCCTCATTCCACACGGATGTTGCCTCTGTTAAATCCGAGATATTTCCGCTGCTCGGACTCACAGACTCGCTCCTTGGCGTCTTTTCCGGAGAATGGTTCGGAAGCGGACCCTATCTGGAAAAACGATCCCCGATCGATGGCGCCTTCCTCGCCCGTGTTTCGCAGGCGACAGCGGAGGATTATGAGCGCGCCGCTGCCGGCGCTCAGCGCGCTTTTCTCACATGGCGCACAATGCCAGCCCCAAAGCGAGGCGAAGTCGTCCGTAGACTCGGCGGACGACTTCGTGAACTCAAAGCTCCGTTGGGTCGTCTCGTTTCGCTTGAGGCCGGCAAAATCCTTGCGGAAGGAGAAGGGGAAGTCCAGGAGATGATCGATATTTGTGACTTCGCCAATGGTTTGTCGCGCCAGCTTTATGGGCTCACCATCGCTTCGGAACGCCCGGATCACCGGATGCTCGAACAATGGCATCCGCTCGGGTTGGTTGGGGTCATCTCGGCATTCAATTTCCCCGTAGCGGTCTGGTCCTGGAATACTGCGCTCGCCATCGTGTGCGGCAACGCAACCTTGTGGAAACCCTCGGAAAAAACCCCGCTGACGGCTATCGCGTGCACGAAGATCGCGGAGCAGGTCTGTCGAGAATCCGGTATCGACCCCGCGCTCTGGAGCTTGGCTGTCGGCGGTTCAGCCATCGGGAACCTGCTTGCCAAAGATACGCGCGTCCCACTGGTCTCTGCGACCGGTTCGACTCGCATGGGACGAACAGTCTCCGAAACTGTTGCCCACAGGCTCGGTCGTTCGCTTTTGGAACTCGGCGGCAACAACGCCATGGTCGTGACCCGATCAGCGGATCTGCGCCTTGCGTCGAGAGCGCTGTTGTTCGGAGCGGTCGGAACCGCCGGGCAGCGTTGTACGACAACTCGCCGACTCATCGTGCACGAATCCGTCAAAGAGCCTTTGCTGGATTCTTTACGGGCGGCCTACCGCCAAGTGCGGATCGGAAATCCGCTGAAACCCGAGACACTTATGGGACCGCTGATCGACGAGGAAGCCGTGAATGCGATGGGCGCGACTCTGGAAGAGTTAAAGACACTGGGCGGCCGCATCCTTTACGGAGGCGAGCGACTCGACGGCTCGGAATACCCCGGCAGGCTCTACGTCACGCCTTGTCTCGCGGAAGCAAGAAACGAATGGCCGGTCATGCAACGCGAAACGTTTGCGCCGATTCTCTATATCCTGCCTTACAAAGAATTAGAGGAAGCGATCGCTCTCCACAATGCTGTGCCGCAAGGGCTGAGCTCGGCGATATTTTCCACCAACCTGAGCGAAACCGAAAAATTCCTGTCGGTGATTGGCAGCGACTGCGGCATTGCAAATGTAAACCTTGGGACCAGCGGCGCCGAAATCGGCGGGGCCTTCGGCGGGGAGAAGGAAACCGGAGGCGGCCGTGAAAGCGGCAGCGACGCCTGGAAGGCCTATATGCGCCGCCAGACAGTAACCATCAATTACGGTTCGGAGCTTCCTCTCGCCCAAGGGATCCGGTTTGAATGATCGATTTCATCCATTGCACGTAATCCGCCAATACATGCCCGCGTTCCGTTTCGTTATGCAACTCGTGCAGCAGGCCGGCATAAATCTTGAACGTTTTGGACGGAGCTCGCAGTCGCATGAAATATTCTTCGGCAACTTTACAGGAGGTCACCTCATCAGCATCCCCGTAAGCAAACAGGACGGGAAAATCGAGCACCGGCGCTGTCCTGATTTCCAACGCTGCCGTTGCCGCCTCCAAATAAAACCGGATCGTCGTAAATTTGTGCACCAGATCGAGATCTTCAAGTGAGTCAAGATGCGCTTGATCGCGCGACAATCTTTCGGGACGGATGCCAGTCGAAAAGCGCAGACCGGGAATCAGCCCGTTCACTTTTTGCGCGAGGAAAACCTGCCATCGAGGCGGCGCAAATGCGAGCGCTAACCAGGGAGAACTCACAATCAATCCCTCCACTTTCAGCCGCAAATGCAGCGCGGTCCAGAGCACTAACTGCCCGCCGAAACTGTGGCCGAAAAGGAAGGCAGGCCCTCCATTGAAATGTTTGACGATAGAGTCGACGTCAGACGCCAACTCCATGTAACGTTTTACGAAGACTCGCCGCCCCGGACTCCGGCCATGGCCTCGCAGGTCAAATGCGATCGTTCGAAACCCGGCCTCCGCGAAAAATTTGCCAACGTGAACGTACCGCCCCGAATGTTCACCAAGACCATGAACTATGACCACGGTTGCGACTGCATCCATTGCTGGATCCCACTTGCGGCAAAAAAGCGGAAGACCATCCACCGCAGTAACCAGCTCCGTCGAATAACCGGTACCAATCTTGGTATCCATCGTCATCATTCAACCCACCGGAGCGCTTTCAGGTCGCCTTTTTCGCGAGGTTTGCTTTCCTAGACTTGAATGTCAGTTCCGAGATGCCTGATTTATCAATATCCCCTAAACCAACCGTCACCATCTGTTCGTACTGACGTGTGGAAGCTTCCAACAACGGGAGGGTCAGTCCCTGCTGTTTCGCGAGCTCAAGCGCTATCCCGGAATCTTTTGCCGCGTGGGCAGCAGAAAAGAAAGTCGAATGTTCTCGGTCAAGCATGTCTGGACCATCGGTCTCAAGAACCCTCGAGTTGGCCCCTGTTTGCGAAAAAACTTCTTTCACAATTTTCAGGTCCAGCCCAAGTGCCTCCGCTAATCCCAGCCCTTCGGCCAGCCCGGCGGTGTTGATGTTCATCACCATGTTCACCAGCGCTTTGAGTGCGGCGGCTTTCCCCGGGCCGCCGATGTACCGAATTGAGAGGGTCAAATCTTTGAGAAGCGGTGCTGCCCTGCGGAAACTTTCCTCTTTTCCGGCCAGCATCATGTAAAGTTTGCCTTCCCGGGCGTGAGTCAGGCTGGAAGCCATCGGCGCCTCTAGAACTTCAGCGCCCAGCTCGCTGCCTTTTTTCTCGATCTCGATGTGAACTGCGGGACTGATCGTTGCGCAATTGATGAACAGCTTTCCTTTCGCCTCAGCGAAAAGGTTATCCGGGCCCAGAAAGATTGCCTGCATGGCCGCATCGTCTGTTACGACAGTGAAGATGACGTCGGAAAGCCTGCTCACCTCCGAAACTTTCTCGACAGCTTTGGCACCCAGTTCCTCTGCAAGCTGGGCCGCAATTCCGGCGTTTGTATCGTAAATTGCGACGACCGGATGGCCAATCTCGTGCAGGCGCCGAGCCATGTTCGCGCCCATGCGGCCCACCCCGACAAAACCAATTCTGGAGGATTTCATAAGATCAAAATTAGCACATTCACAGCAGATTATGGATAAGACGCCCCTCTTCGTTTCCTTTGCTTTCTTCTGTTCAAATTCTCTCTGTTTACCGCAGCTCAGGTAGACGCCCGGCGAACCCCGCACCCGTTTAACCGCCCGAAGTCGCCGGAGGTGTCGGGCTGCCAGGGCCAGCGGCAGGACCTGATCCGTTCGGTAAAGTCTGCACGCCCACGCCGTGATGGTACACCATCGCCCCGCCATGCCTGGCGGCCTCGAAAGCGCAGTAACAGGCCCAGACCGCGATGATCGTTGTGATCAACGCAAGAAAACGCCGAAATCTGGCGAGTCGATAGAACGCGAGCGCGACCAGTGCGCTGATCGCCGCAATCACGGCGGCCATGCGCATCTTCAGACCCCATTCTGCGTGCACGAGGACCAGGGGTTTGGCATCCGGCATCCGGCGAATGACATCATCCACTTGGTCGCCCCCGGTAATTACCGCAAGCTGCGCCGCGCCAGCAGCCAGGATCAGGATAACTGCAGCAAATTGCGGCAGAGCGCCACGCCGCGTAAAAATCGTGAGAATTGACAGGATAGTTCCGAGAAGAATCAACACGATCGGGAAATGAACTACCGCCGGATGGAGTGGGTCTGGAATCTCAAACATAACGTACCCGTTCATCTGTAAAGTGTTTCAGGTTTTAAGGGAAGTCTCCAAAGCAGGATGTTGTCTCCCGCATCCCCCAAATTTCTCTTTTCTTCAGAGAAAATCGCGTTATCCTCCGTTTCCCTCAAATCAATGTGGGGTCTTAGCTCAGTTGGTAGAGCGCCTCAATGGCATTGAGGAGGTCAGGGGTTCGAATCCCCTAGGCTCCAAGTGGAAAGTCAAATCAACACCTTCCTGAAAACCTCTGATTCGGGGCGAGGACCTTGGATCCATCCTCAAAGTTGATGCGCTGCGAAGTCTCTGGGTTTCGGACATAAACCGTCCCAAACCCTCCCTAACTTAGCGCCACTCCGGCCGAACCCCGGAACCTGCGTCTCTCTTACAATTCTTGCAAGCGAGCAGGCTCGATGCACATCGCGGGCGCTCCGCCACTCAAATGTTTTTTAAAATAATTATAGTATTTATGGATTATATGTTTTATTATAGATATTAGAGCCATATGCCGATCCGATTCCATCCTCTATTACCCAAAAACCGAACAACACAATCCGCATCGGTAGAGGCTAAACCTGAGATTTACACCCTTGCCGGTCCCGAAGAGGACTCCGGCAAGTGCGGAAGGCGTCTTCTCGGGATTGATCCGAGCTGGTCGACAACGGCGGCTGAGTCGCACAACTGATTGGAGTTTTCATGAAATGGATTTCGATATTCTTGTTTGCATACGCAATGGACTGCAGCGCTCAATCGGTCAGCATGGGCATCGCCAGTCTCCTGCCAAACACCGACAGCGATAATGGCGGACTGATCCTCGCTCAAAAAACCACTCTGAGTCAGGCAGCCACCCTCCAGAGTCTCACCTTCTATATCGTGACCAGCTCCGGCACGGTTCGCCTCGGTCTCTACGATTCTACTGGCGCTGGCAGTAACCCGGGCAACAAACTAGTCGAGACTGCGGCTTTCACCCCGGTTACAGGCTGGAACACGGTGGCGGTCTCACCGCTCAATCTCGCCTCCGGCACCTATTGGCTGGCCTATGAGGTGAGCACCAGCAGTTCCCAATATCTGACAAGCTACAACGTGGGACCGATTGTCCTCGCCGCTCAAGCATACGGTGCGTTGCCAGCGACATTCCCCAACTCGCCGACCAGTTGGAACGGAGCTTGGTCGTTCTACGCAACGCTGTCATCGAACCCCTCCCCGACTCCTGCCCCAACGCCAACGCCAACGCCAACGCCAACGCCAACGCCAACCCCAACCCCAACCCCAACGCCAACTCCGACGCCGGGCCCCAGCCCCAGTCCGACGCCAACCGCAACACCCAAACCCACCCCAACCGCGACTCCGACCCCGACGCCCGGCACGATCACGATCGGTGTTACGCAGGTTCTACCGACGGTCGATTCCAACAACGCGAACTTGCTTGTGGCCCAGAAAGCGGTTTTGTCGCAGGCCGCGACGATCGAAACTCTGAGCTTCTACGCAACGACCGCTGCAGGTACTTTGCGCTTGGGGATCTACAGCAATTCGGGCACGGTTCCAGGTGCAATCGTGACCTCGACCAATTCATTTAACGTGGTTGCTGGATGGAATACGGCACGTGTGGCGACCCCAGTGGTTCTGCAGCCGGGCACCTACTGGCTCGCCTATCTGCCAAGCAGCAACGCCCTGCAATTTCAAAAGACGAGCATGGGCGGCGGCGCGGTCGACACCAACTTCACCTTCGCGCCTATGCCGGCCGGATTTCCTTCCTCGATTTCAACGACGCCTTCTCAGTGGTCGTTTTACGCGACGTTGATTCCCTTTGCCGGACAGGGCCCGACACCGACACCGACGCCCGCTCCGACGGCAACGCCGACCCCGACGCCAACACCTACAGCTTCCGTTTATCCTCTTAAAGCGTCGGCTAATAAACGCTACCTCGTCGATCAAACTAACCGACCAGTGATGATTGTCGCGGATTCGCCCCAACCGTTAGTGGTGAATCTTACCGAAACACAAGCGGCCCAGTATTTCGCGAACCGGCATGCGAACGGTTTTAACGCGGTATTAATGGACGTCATTTGCGTAGCTTATATTGGTGGACAGGCAAACGGCGCTACCTACGACGGAATCCTACCTCTTACTGCGGCCAATCTAACTAACCTAACTGGAAATATTGATTCGCCCAATCCGGCTTATTTCCAGCGGCTCGACGATATGATTAATATCGCCGCGCGGTACGGTATAACCGTATTTCTGGATTCCTTCGATACCGGAGGTCTCAGCGGTTTCGAAGCCAGCACCGGCGCGGCCAATTGCTACGCCTACGGTCAATATCTCGGGAACCGTTATAAGAATTTTCCAAATATTGTTTGGATAATGGGTAACGATTTCCAGGATTGGGCCCAGAGCCCGGCCGATAACACCGCTGCGGTGGCGATCATGCAAGGTATCGCTTCGGTCGATTCGAACCACCTCCAGACCACCGAACTGGAATATTTTCTATCGGGCTCGCATGACGATCCCTTATCCCTTAACTATACAAACCTCGCCGGAGCGTATACCTATTATGCGACTTACGCTGAAGTCCTAAAAGAGTACAATGCTGGGCCGACGATGCCGGTGTATATGGAAGAGGCGAACTACGAAGGACAAAACAATACGAATAACGACGAAGGGGATTTACCGACTCTTCGACGCCAGGAATATTGGACCATGACTAGTGGCGCAACCGGCCAGATGTACGGTAATGGCATCGTGTGGGATTTCGCCAACGGTTGGCAGCAGAACCTTAATAGCCCCGGCGTGGTACAATTAACCTATATGGAGGGACTCTTTAACTCCGTTCAGTGGTATAACCTCGTCCCTGATCAAAACCACACAGTCGTGACCTCCGGATATGGAACACCTTCTTCTACGAACTATCCAATCGACGATAACTACGTGACGACCGCGGCGACAGCCGACGGTACGCTCGCGATTGCTTATCTCCCGGCTGGCCAGACGATAACCGCAAATCTGGCAAAATTCTCTGGCCCGGTAAAAGCTCGGTGGTTCGATCCTACGAACAATACTTTTAAAACTGTCACCGGTTCCCCTTTCAGTAACAGCGGTACGACACAGTTCTCCCCGGGAGGCAATAACAACGAGGGGACTAGTGATTGGGTGTTGGTTTTAGCCACTCGGTGAGGATTCAGGGCGTTTGGCGTCCAACGCGCCGGGTTCGCTCTCCAAGCGCTCCTTGTATTTACGATAGAGCCCGCGAAATCGATCATAGGTGAGGCCGAGCAGTCTGGCCGCTTCGTGTTGTTGATAATGCGCCGCCGCCAGTGCCGATCGAATCAATTCAACCTCTCGGCGTCTGATGACAGAATCGAAATTGACAGGAAACTGGCTTTCAACATTCGATCGCTCGCATCGGTTGTCCTCTGTCCCGAGCGACGGCAGCGGCTGCCCGGTGCCCTTTAGGTCAAAAGGCGGGTTGAACGGGTTCAATGTGATGAACGTGATCTCCTCTGTTTCAGAAAGATACACGGCGCGTTCGACAACATTTTTGAGTTCGCGGACGTTTCCGGGCCAGTCATATCGCTGAAGTTCTGCCACGACCGACGGGCTGAAGGAGGGTGTCCTGCTCAAGCCAAGTTCAATGGCAAAGCGCTTGGCAAAATGATTCGCAAGCGCGAGGATGTCTCCCTCCCGAAGGCGAAGCGGCGGCAAATAGAGAACCTGAAACGAGAGCCGATCCGATAAATCGGCTTTGAACCGACCTTCGGCAACCAAACCGCGCAGATCAACACTCGTTGCTGCAACGAGGCGTACGTCAACACTAGTCGCTTCCGATGAGCCGACACGTTCGAACGTGCCATACTCTACAACCCGCAAAAGCTTTTCCTGAACGGCAAGAGGCATCAGCCCCAGTTCGTCGAGAAAGAGGGTCCCGCTATGAGCCGATTCGAAACGTCCCTCGCGCAGCCGGTTTGCGCCTGTAAATGCCCCCGGCTCGTGACCAAAGAGTTCGGATTCGAGAACCGAAGGCGCCAAGGCAGCACAATTCAGCTTAATAAATGGCCCGCTCCACCGCGGCGACAAATAATGGATCCGAGCGGCGGCAAGTTCTTTTCCGGTGCCCCGTTCACCGATCAATACGACCGGCCTTGACGCGCCGGCGACGCGGGCCAATTGCTGCTGAAAGAAGAGAAAGCTTTCACTAATTCCGATCGCTTCGCTGAGGTGTGATTGAGGCGCAGAAAACCTCTTTAGGGTCGTATTCGCCATGGAATGGTAAATTTGCACAGTCTGGTCCCGAACACAATAAGGCATTCTTTAGTGTAAGTTGCTACGGTTAAGTCGATTAGGTATTTAAAACAATGATTGGCATTCGTTGTGCTTTTCTCTCTCGCACCGAAAGGAAATCAATACGTGTATATCTTCACTCGATTCAGGGACATCATTCACTCGAACATCAATGCCATGCTCGACCAGGCCGAGGATCCGGAAAAAATGATCCGGCTCATTATTCAGGAAATGGAGGAAACGGAGATTGAGATCAAGGCCTCTTGCGCGGGGACAATGGCGGCACGAAAGACGGCCGATCGGAATCTGCAAACTCGGCTTCAACAGGCAACGGAGTGGGAGAAGAGGGCTCGCTTAGCTATCGAAAAAGGGCGAGAAGATCTAGCTCGCGAGGCGCTGATGCAAAAGCATCAAGCACTTGAGGGGAGCGCCGCTGCCGAATCTGAAATCGCCCAATTGGAGGAAATTATCAGTAAATACCGCAGCGAGATCTCTCAGTTAGAGGAAAAGCTCACTGGCGCAAGAGAAAAGCAACGCGTGCTAACTCAGCGCCATCTGCAGGCACGTCAGCGCACCAAGGCCCAAGAACAAATTCGCAAGGCAGATTCCCATCTGGCAATTGCTCGACTTGAGCGTTTTGAACAGCAAATCGACCGCATGGAGGCGGAGGCGGATGTCGTTAACTATGGAAAACAGACGAGTCTCGAGAAACAATTTATGGATCTCGAACGATCAGAACAAATCGAAGCTGAACTCAACGATCTAAGAAGCACGGTTCAGAAACAGCCGGTGTCGACTGGGCAATCCTGAGTATGCTTCGTATAGAACTGTTCAGTTTTCTCGTCGAAAAATTTCATTAGTCCTATGTTCGCAACTTCAATTGAACTGGCGTCTTTGGCCATTCCGCTCGCCGCAATTATCGGCTGTTTCGGGGTGAAGGCTCTGAGAATCATGCGCGACCGGCCAATCCAGACGAATCTGACGGCCGAAGATCGCGGAAAGCTCCGCCGGATCACGGAGATGGTTGAAAAAATGGAGGGGAGGATCACAGTCCTCGAAACACTGTTGAAAGAAGATCAAGCAAGTCGAGAGGTCACCCATGATAAGGCTTCTTGATCTTCTGAGATCCGAGCGATCCCTGGTTGCCGGTGCGTTGGGAAGTTTCTCCGACCAATTTGGCTGGAATCGAGCCAGAGTGCGGATTATCGGCTTTTTCATTATCTGGGGAAGCCCCTATTGTCTCGGAGCGTCCATCCGAAATGCCTGGTGGATAAGCATCCTCATCTACGTCGGTTTCGCGCTGATTATCCGGAAACTTTCCTGCGCTTCGCGGTACCGCGACTCAAAGGTAGCTCGGCGATGGAGAGAAAGGCGATTCGCCCGTTTCGCGAATCAAGCCAACTGCCGCAAGAATAGCGGAGCAGCGCCGACGAATGCGCCGTCCGAGGAAAAAGAAGGACCTGTCAGGTTCTCCATGAAGTCTGCTGGATCGAAGACAGGCAACACTGGCAATTTAGTTGGCGAACAAGTCGGAGACGCGCTCAGCGATCTCGAACAGCGCTTAGTGCGATTAGATCAGCGCATTCAGAAGATGGAAAGCGCGGTCACGGACCGTTCCTTCGACTGGGATCGCCGTTTGCGGCGGCCGTGAAGAGCAGAGCGGCGCAACGTTCAGCCTCGCTTTGGATCGTAAATCAGGCAAACGCGCTTATGGCTCGGCCATTTGAGACTTGAAATTCTTCCGCAATGCGACTGGGCGAACTGGGCCGCGCGGCAGGAGAGGCGACCTACCCGCCGATCGGGCCGATTCGGGAAACAATAATAAATCGATCGCGAACGACAGAGAAAGTTGAAAGCGACACGAGTTTTGTTGAAGATCTGAATCTCTCCCCCATATGAAGATGTTTCGTCTTAATCGGCTGTTTAATCCGTTGTCCAAACGCTGTATCGACGTTGCGGTCGACCATGGATTTTTTAATGAGTTGAGCTTTCTGAGCGGCATCGAGGACCTCGCGAAAGCTGTGGACATTCTTGTGGAGGCAAATCCCGACGCGATTCAGCTGACGGTCGGCCAGGCTGAACTCCTCCAGCGCATTCCAGGAAAATCAAAACCTGCGCTCGTGCTTCGTACCGACATTGCAAACGTCTACGGCAAAGAGCTGCCAAGAACACTTTTCAGCCGGATGATCGCGCGGCCAGTTGAACAAGCGATTCGACTGGATGCAGTTTGCGTGGTCGTGAATCTCTTCCGGATTCCCGGCCAGCCCGAGGTGACCGATCAATGCATCCAGAACATCCTGGAGCTGAAACCGGAATGCGACCGGTTCGATTTTCCCCTCATGATCGAACCGCTCGTTTTCCGGCACAATACGGAAGCTGGCGGCTACATGGTGGACGGCGACATCACGAAAATTCTTCCGCTGGTCCGTCAGGCGGTCGAACTGGGAGCCGATGTGATTAAAGCCGATCCGACCGATGACCCTCTGGAGTATCACAAAGTGATTCAAATAGCGCGCGTTCCGGTCCTGGTTCGCGGCGGCGGCAAGGCGAACGACCTCGAAGTTCTCCGCCGAACGGAACAAGTCATTGCTCAGGGCGCCGCTGGGATCGTGTATGGCAGGAATATTATCCAGCACGCGAATCCGGCTGGAATGACCAAAGCCCTTTTGGCGATCGTACACAACGGTGCAAAGGCTGAGGAAGCCGCAGGCTTCCTGAACTAACCGATCGTCGCGAATTGGCGTTCAACTGGAAGAAAGCTCTAGGGATTTGTCAGCGATACAGGCTAGCTTTTATTGTTCAGCAAGCAAGATGAGCGACCGCAAAGGAATTCTCGGCGCAGGCAACTGGATTGTCGACCACGTCAAAGTCATCGATGCATGGCCGAACCAGGACACGTTAGCAAATATTCTTTCGGATTACCGCGGAACAGGCGGCTCGCCGTGCAATGTTCTGATTGACCTCGCGAAGCTCGGCGCCAACTTTCCGCTGACCGGTGCAGGAATCATCGGCGAGGATGAACCGGGCGACTGGATATTAGAGACCTGCAAAAAGATCGGCGTCAATACCGAGCTGATCCGGCGCCGAGGCGACCAACCAACTTCGTACACCGACGTGATGACCGTCGCGAGCACGGGAAGAAGAACATTCTTTCATCAAAGAGGCGCCAACACGTTATTTGACGGAGAATCCATTCGTCTCGATGCCTCTACTGCGAAAATTTTTCACCTCGGCTATCTACTCCTCCTGGATAGACTGGATCAGCCATGCGCACGATTCGGGACCAAGGCAGCTGAGCTTCTCCGGAACGCTTCCAAACTCGGATTCATTACCTCGGTAGATGTCGTGAGCGAAGAGAGCGAACGATTCGCGCGAGTGGTACTACCGGCGCTCCCTTTTATAGACATCATTTTCCTGAACGAGTTTGAGGCGGGACAAGCCGTCTCGCTAAAAATCCGCCAAGGTGACCAAATCGATGTTCCGCTCTTGTTGAACTCTGCTGAGGCGCTTTTGGGAGCCGGAGTGCGTCATTGGGTGATCATCCATTTTCCGGAAGGCGCGCTTGCTGTGTCCCGCGAGGGACGGCGGATTTTTCAGCCCAGCCTTAAGGTGCCGCCAAACGAGATTGCCGGCGCGGTCGGTGCCGGCGATGCGTTTGCCGCGGGTCTTTTGCTGGGATACCACGATGATCGTCCGATGGAAGATTGCCTTGTCTATGGCGTGTGTGCCGCGGCTGCGTCACTCCGCCATCCGAGTACTTCCGGGAGCGTGGAAAATCTCAGCGCCTGCTTGGCGCTGGCCGATCTATTTGGTTACCGCAGCCCGCTCTTATAAGTCGTTCACACGGCGATGGACCAGTCTCAACCAATGACAATAGTCTCTGCGCCTGGCCTGCCAACTCGCATGCTCAAAAAAAAGGACCGCGCCCGCGAGAAATTCGGACAGGATGCCGGCCGTAAACACCGCTAATCGCCAATCTTCGGGTAGTGCCAGGCAAACGAACGGCACGACCGAAACAGTTATGAGGAAGAGAATTAAGCGCGAAATCGTGCACCGCGCGGATTGGAGGCGTTGAAACAAGAACACCGCTCTCTGGAAATCGTCCCGGCTGCAATGAAAATCGCCGGACTGCTGCTCCAGGTTTCGGAAAAACCTTTCAGGGGAAAGTTGCGACTGCGCCCGAAACAGATCGTCAAAAGACGGTAACCGCTTTGGGTGATCCGAGAAGTAGTCTTCGCTATTTAAGTCTGTAGAAGACATGCGGGTGCCAGCAAAATCCTACGAACAAACAAACTCCATCACCTTACACTTGCAATGTCAAATCGCTTGAAGGATCTCAAATAGTTTTGAGGCCGGTGTCGCGCAGGAACCGCCAACATTTGGAATCAAGGGACAGCAGGGTAAATCAAGCGGTTGGCAGCTTCGATGTTTTCCCTGACGAACGTCAATAACCGATCGGGAGAAAATGGCTTGCGCAATATCATCGGTTCCCAAGCAGCGAGGTACGCAGAGGGATAATCATGGAGCGCTGCTCCCGTCATTAATAGAACGGGCAAATCGGGGCGGTGTTTGCGGACTCGCTCAGCCAGCTCAAAGCCGTCGAAAGAGTCGGGCATAACGACGTCGCTCAACAGCAGGCGGATCTCCCGTCCCTTATCCAGGATCAGATTCAATGCTTCCTCCCCATTTTGGGCGGTAAGGACGGTGAATCCAGCGTGCACCAAAAGGTAACGCACAATCTCCAAAACGAATTCATCGTCGTCTACGACAAGGATCGCAGCGGATGGATTCACAGAGACTGGAAGCATGCGGTTGGCGCTTTCATATGTCGCGGATTCCACACTGTGTGGCTCGCTTACCAATTCGGCGCGTCCCTCCGCGCTATTAGGAGAATATTCTTTTTGACGGGTTTTGCCGTAACATTCTCTCCAAGCATCGGATTGCCGGTTTCGCGGAATCCAGCGATTTCATTGTATTGGCGGAACTGAGACCGTTGGATTAGGTTCACCAAGTGGCCGTCGCCGGGCGACCGGATCAAAACGCGTTCCTGCAGAAGGACGCAGCCCGTTGTTGTCCCCAGCAATGAATACAGACATTGTTTCAGAACTTTCTGCCCGCTTCCTCCCCGAGGCCGTCATC
>Ga0302324_100002954_pt1 | contig 38526 bp, 40 predicted proteins | sample Palsa_T0_1_FD_201949 | JGI IMG/M metagenome (GOLD analysis project Ga0302324, IMG submission 201949) | Peat permafrost microbial communities from Stordalen Mire near Abisko, Sweden - Palsa_T0_1 | ecosystem: Environmental > Terrestrial > Soil > Palsa > Peat permafrost | place: Sweden: Abisko... | reverse complement strand
CACAGGGCTCTCGGAGAGCGGACACCCAACGAATTCGCCAATGGAATCGCGGCTAGCCGCGATTCCATTGGGCATCAAACAGCCGAAAACTCGCCTTAGAGTTGGTACAAAAAAGCCGGTCCGATCAGTGATGTAGACTCTCTCACTCACCGTGGTACAAAAAGTCGGTCCGGTCAATCGCCGTGGGTGCATTCCGACACCAACTCGCTCTTGCCGGACCAAGTGACTGGCTCTTTCCTAGCTCCAGAACGCCGGGCCAACACTACAAATCCGCCAAGGGAATTTGGCGCGCCGCGCTGCGCAAGGCAGGGATTTCGTATTTTAGGATTTACGATCTCCGCTCGACGTACGCGACACGTCTCAGTGCCGGCGGTGTGGCGGATGAATGGGTCATCCAATTGCTTCGACAAGGGAACTCGGACGTGTTTAAGAAATATTCACAGATGAAGCTGACGATGAAACGCGAAGCGCTGCAGCAGATCAACCGCCGAGCCAATGAAATGACCATCGACGAGGCGCCAGCAGCCCCTGTTTACGGGGGTTTTGGTACAGTTCTGGTACAGTGATGACCGAAAAGCGAAGGAATGGATTTCAGAGCGCGCGGAAATGCTTTAGAATGAGGGTAACTCCTACTGTGGGCGTGTAGCTCAGCTGGGAGAGCACCTGCTTTGCAAGCAGGGGGTCACCGGTTCGATCCCGGTCACGTCCACCAAATTCCAGGCAATATGAAGGTTTTTCTGAGCGACTCCGGCTAATCCCGGAGCCAGTGTCATGCCAGTGTCATGGTGCTGGACTCTTTCTAGCCAAGCAGGACGCGCGCTTGCCCCGGGCCGCGTCCTGACCTCCCAATTCGCATCTCCTCTAGGCGTTATACTGTGTTGAGGTTCTCCTGTTGACTCAGATCGGCGAATGCAAGCTGTGCTTGTCGAAGAAAGACCTTCAGGACAGCCATTTTTTACCAGCCTCAATTTACAAAATCTGCCGGGATGCAGCGACCGGCCAAAATCCTATCGCCCTTTCTGGCGGCGTTGCCAAGCACACGACAGATCAAATCTCCGCTTATGTCTTTTGCTCGGAGTGCGAAAAATTGTTGAACGGGAAAGGTGAAGCCTGGACTCACTTGAATATGGCCCGACCTGAAGGATTCCTGATACGTGACGCTCTCGAAAAGGTCGCTCCTGCATTGGCCACAGACCACTTCGCGGTTTATGCCGGCGCCGGGGTGCGTGGGATCGATATAGATCAGCTTTCGTACTTCGGAATGAGCATATTCTGGAGAGCCGCGGTGCTTCGGTGGCCGGCGCTAAATGAGGGCGAGCCCAGGATGAATCGGCTTTGGTTCGACAAATATGAAGAACCGATCCGGCTCTTCTTGCTGACCGGAGCGCCCGTGCCGCCTGCTATTTCGCTCCTGATCTCGGTCTGGCCACACAAGAATCCGCTGCCACCAATTGCATTCCACACTCCGGTCGGGAAGCGGAATCAGGGTTGGTATTCTTACTCTTTTTATATTCCCGGCCTCGATTTCAAGCTCGCCATTGGCAGGGAGATTCCGCCCGTCCTCAGGCAGATGTCTGCTTTCGCGTTGCCCGAAAGATATATTTATTCGAGCGTGGCAGCCGCGACAGAGATGATGCAATCGTTCGGGAAGGTCGTTCACAAGAGCGTGGCGATCGGCAAATTGGCGACGGAATACCAACAAGAAATGAAGCTGTGCGAGGGTTCGCGATGCCAAGTCACGAAGAAAAACTTTCCTTTCTCCGCGAAGACCTGCTTGACACGCTGAAATGGCTGTTCGTCGGAGCGATCGCATGGGAGGGCGCCAAGAATCGGAACCTGTGCCGATTCGATGCGGAGAAAAGAGCTTGCTCCCCTAAGCTGACGGTGATGGCTATGTACACGACGCTGAATCTCGCCCGCACGCTCTACGAATTCTTCCATACGGAAAATCGCGGGGGTGACAACGCACGTGCGGTCGATTTCTCCACGTCGTGGGACCGAAGTGCCCGTTCGCAGGTTTACATCAACTACATGGCTCCGGGAATGCCGGTCAACAAACGCATCTCGCACCTCGTTTACAACAGAGCCTTGCACTCCGGCGGAACGGGACACGAAGGGCAGGATCATCTCAACAAGCAAGTCGTTTCCGCCGCCGAGGATATCCTGGGCCTCACGAAGAAATTTGTCTTGATGATCGACGACGTCGCACTTCGAGCTGAAGCGCAGTCTGCCTTGGACGGTGCTCTAGCCGAAGCGGATACTGTCGCGAAAGCTTACGGCGTGACCAACCGCTTCCGCTGAGATCGTTCGGCCTATGTCGAAACGAACTGATTTCCCCAAAAAACGTAGAGAGCTAGGCCGCGCTTTAAACGCCATCGACCGTGAGCTCGCTGGGCTGCTGGGACTCGAGACCAAATGGCGTGAGGCATCGGCGCGTGAAGGAGAAGAGCGTCGCCTATTGGCCCAACGCCTCAAGGAATCCGTTGTGCCTCTCTATATCCACCGCGGGAGAGTACCCGAGGGAATCGGTTCTTGCGTTCTGGTCCGCTTGGATTCAGACCTCTACGCGTTCACTGCAGCCCATGTGCTGCGTGACGCCGGCGACGCGCAACTTTTCGCGCCGCCCGAGGGGAAGGGCGGGAAGTTGCGGCCGCTGCCGCGGTATACGGAGCACCTGTGTTCCTCAGGAAATCGTAACGACCTCGATGTTGCTGTGCTGGTGCTGCCGGCATCTGAGCTGGGTCCTTTTCAGCAGCGCGTTTTCCTGGTCGGTGCGGAGATCGATCAAGACGATCGCCCTGACGACCAGGCCGGTGAGTCGTTCTACTTCGTCGTCGGTTATCCCGCCTCGCGCACGCAAATTAAGGTGTCCGGCCTTCATATCGATCAACGGCTGTTTCAATTCGCTACGCACCCGGTACTAGATGCCGCCGAATACGAGCACGAGAGGCTGCCGCAGGCAGATCACCTCCTGCTCGATTTTGATCACAACGAGATTTCGGCGGGAGGGAACCGGCTCACGCCGCCAAAGCTGCAAGGAGCGAGCGGTGGGGGTATTTTTCACATCACAAAAAAAACGAAACAGGGGCCACTGGTGGCGATCGCTACTCAGAATAGACGTCATTCCACGCTCATCGTGGGCACAAGAATTAAGCACTTTCTGGCGATGGCTCACGAACTGAAGACGCGGCCAGGAAGTGCTGAATAGCAGTCGAGTGCTCGCTACGAGCTTGCCAGCGCCGGCGCCGCTCTCAACCTTCTGGCGAGAACCTCGATAGCCGCCTGTCTCTCAGCTTTTTTCGCCTCGCGCACAGCAGTTATTTCTTCAGCTTTTTTCGCCTCACGCTCAGCTTGTCGTTTTTCTCTCTGGTCGATCTCCGGATCGGCCCGGAGGTCGCTGAAGTGCTCCCATATCTGATCGAACGACAACCCGAAGCCTCGTTCGCGCGCGATGCGCAGGATAGTCGCGACGTGACCCAGCTTCGGCACGGCGGCGCCACGCAGCCAGTGGTAGACAGCACTCTCATGAACGCCGAGCGCGATGGCGAATTTTTTTGCCGTCCCGTAAGACCGGACGAAGCGCGCGAATTCCGAATCCCAATATTTCGGGTTCGGAAGTTTTCCGCTCCTCCGGCTCATCGGTTTGGTATTGCGTGAACGTTTGACGCGAGAATGAATTCGGCAGGGAATGACTCGAAGGTGGCTCGGGTCCACGCCGGAATTGTAGAGCCAAAATCCGGCGGAACGTTCGCGAATCAAACCGGCCGAGATGAAAGTCCCAGTTTGACTTAGGACACGCTTATACGGGCAGCGCACCATCGTCCTTTGCGATGTTTTTACTTCACGAAGGTGAGGACTATTTCGCGGCGCATCCTCGCTTCAATCGCCCCGCCGATGTTCCCGGAGGACGGTGGAGGCATATAACGTCGGTTCGCCGGAAGGATTCGGATTCGTCGCTCTTTGATGGACAGGCCGGCCAACTCCGCGAGCTTGGTCACGATCACCGATGTGCGGATGTAAGTCCCTCGCAGGGTGTTTTCGCCGACGACATAAACCGCTTTTCCCCCCTTCGACAGAACGCGTCCCACTTCCGAAATTGCGCTTCGCATGTCGTCGATGTACTTGCCGAGAATCCGTTTGTGCCGTTGCTCCAACTTCGGACGTAATTTTAGCGAGTCTACGACGCGCTGGATCTCCGGGTCGTCATCGATCGGAGATTCCGATGCGGACTCGGTGCCAACACTCTCGCTCCGAACCTGGCGGAGATCGCCGACGTTATGCCCCATCCACACCAGCGAAAATTTGCTGCAACGAAGATAGTCGATCGCGTTCAGATACGGCGGGGAAGTAAGAACCAAGTCGATCGACCGATCGGGCAGTTTGAGTTCGCGTGCGTCCCCCAGCTTGACGCTCGGCTGAGGACCGCGATCTCGCTTTCGCTTGTCGATTACGTTTGCAATCACGCGCTCGACCGCTTCCAGGAATTTATTGAAAGGCTTCACAGGCGCGGTCTCGAACTCACGATGAGGACGGCTGTGCGAGAGATCCATTGCCCGCGAGGCACCGGATTGTTTGCTGATGATGAGCCGCGAGAAGGCACACCACAGTGCGTCGCGCGTGACCTCGCATCGAACGGAGCGAATTGTGGTGGCGAGAGAGGCGAGTTGCCGGCGCGAGTATCCATCGAACCAATAGCGGAGAAAATCGCACGTCTGATCATCAGCTCCGGCGGGAAAGGCTTCTCCAACCGACATGTTCCTAAATTCGCTCTTAGCGTCATCCAGCAACCGATGCGCGCGATCGCGAATCTTGTCGAGGTCATACGAGGTCGTCCAGACTCGGGAAATCAGAACTGCGAGGGGATCGACGTCAAAACCGATGCCAAAGTGGCCTTGCGCGCGCGCCACGGCTAGCACCGTTCCCGAGCCCATCATCGGATCTAGCACGCGAGACGTGCCAATGTCCGACATCACCCGCAACGCAATTCCGGGCGCCATGCGCGCCGGAAACGGATGCACCGGCTCTCGGCCGAGAGCGTCGCAGATCGTTGTTTGGTGAAACTCAGGCATGTTCATCAATTTGAAGAGTCTTCGAGTTCGTCAGTCGCGGCGATGATCTCAGCCAGGACGTTCGCCGGACTTTGATCCAGCTCTACCGTTTCCGAAGTTACTGACATCGTGCCGTTGGAAATCTGGGCCATGGATTTGCAAAGATCCGCGAGCTCTTCGTCGGTCTCGAAGTGGATCGTGGGGGAGAGGACGGACAGCGCGACGCGCAGCCCGGCAAACTTTACAGCGTTCTGTTTGAAAAGATTCTGTTGCTGGGCGATGGCGTCAATGATTCGTTTGTACGGAGGTTTTTTCACGTGGGTGGTTCTGATTTCTTCGACCCAGGCATGCGTTTCCGCGGGAAGCATGCACTGAAATAGTCCCCTCAATTTCAAGAGTCCGAGTTGCTTCAGTGGCCGCAACCGAACTAGCTCGGCGAGGTCATCGATCGTCATCAGTGTGATCGTCTTCTGTTCGCCGAGTGCCAGCGTTTTCTGGCGATCGTCCGCGATGTCTTCAGCCAACGCCGAGGTTTCCTTCGCTGGAAAATCACGCCCGACGACGATCGCATGATGGCATTCTTCTTGTTTCCTGTGACGAATGACCGCAGCGATGTCGACGGTCGATGCCGAGACTTTTCCCTTGTCCTTTTTTTTGCTTTTAGCTTCGAGGCTAACGCTGTAATGCCGAGGGTGTCCTTTGCCGTCCGCGGAAACGATAGCAGCCGCTAACCCGTCCGCTCTTCCTTTTCCGCCAATCGGCTTGCAATCGAAACCGAGGCTGGTGAAGGCTGCGCACAATTTTTGCTCGAGCATGTCGGGATTGTTTCTCGCTTCTTGGAGCGATCGAGCGACGGCCATCGGGCTTTGCCGCCCTGACTCGTTCGCCAGCGTCCGAAGGAGTTGATCGCGCGCGGTTAGGAGCTCGCCGATCTGATCCGCGCGAACGCCGATGCTGTGGAGGTGAGCCTCGATGAGGATCTCCGCCATCGCCAAAAGTTCCAACGGCTGCCTCGCGCGCTTGTTCGTAAAATCTTCGTAGAACGTAATGACGAAAGGGTGCCAACCGTTTAGCCGTATCACGCCCGTCTGGGTGTCGAACTTAGCAAGACCCGATTCCGGCAACTCGTTGTTGTCGATCGTAAGGCCTGTGACGAACTGTCCCGCTTCCTTCGCACGGTCAACAAGCGTCGCGAGAAACGCTTCGCGCTCTTTCGCGGAAGCAGCGGCTGGAACAAACAGGTAGCGCGCTTTGCTCCTGCCTTCGAGGACGGCCCGCGCGAGTTCGACGATCGGGAGCCGCGAAAGACTGGCGGGCGACGCCGCGAGTTTTCTAGCGAGCTGCTCACCAGGAGCTTCATCTGCGTCGTATTCATCGATGAAGGGGCGAACGTAGTTGAAGATTGCGCGGAGAACGTTCTTCGCCGTTTCGTAGGGAACACCTTCGCGGACCGTCTCTCGGTTTGAGCGGAGCTCCTTATCAAGGCTGTCGATGTTGATGACGAGCCGGAAACGTCCGAACGTCCCATGCCGAAGCTCGTTCGGATCGATACCGAAATGCCCATCCTCGACGTTGATGAGCCGACCCAGGATGTAGACAAAGAAGCCGTAGCTTCGTCCAATCTCGTCCGATTTGCCGGTGAGAAGATCTTTGTAGGCCTCCGCGTAGCCCGTCACCCGGCCGAGATGCGGGACATCAAGTCCGAACCGCCTCTCATCGGAGGTGGGAAGTTCTTTGTCTTCGCTGGCAACCGTATCCTTGGGAGCGGGTCGCGGAAGCTCAATAATGTCTTTTCCTAAGATCCACTTCCCGATGCGCCCTTTTGCCTCTTTGCTGGGTACTAGTTTTTTGCCGTTGTACCAGATCGAAAAATCGTCGCGCAGAGGGAGAGCTGTCTGAAGAACCCATCCAAGAAAACCCGGGCGGATCTCGTGAACCTTTTCCTTGAGATCCGACATGATCGCAACCGTCCAGGTTGAACACGCTCCTTTGCCGAAAAGAACCATCCCGCTCTTTTTGAACGCTGCGGTTTTCGTCCACGGAGCTACGGCTTCTTGAGCTTGCTTTTCGGTCAGCTCTCGAAGCGCGATCGTGATCGGAACCTTGGGCTCGACCTCTTTGTCCACGTGGCGATCGATCGCGTTGTAGTTCATCGAAGTCGAATAGTATTTCCCGTTGTGCTTGCTGATGTGCGTGAGTCTTTCGGAAAGGACGTAGGTCGCGAGCTTGCCAATACCAAACTGACCGACCTGCTGTCGTCCGCGAGGAAGTTTGCCGAGGCGCCGCTTGTTGCTGATGCCGATTAGCCAGTGTTGCTTGAGCTCCTCTACTCCCATCCCGATGCCATCATCGATCACAACGATCGATGCATCCTGTTCGTGCAAATCTGTCGTGAGAAGAACCTGCACGGTTGTCGCGCCGGCATCGAACGAGTTCGCGACCAACTCTTCGACTGCTTTGTTCGGGCTTGCGTACAACCCCTCGGAGAACAACTCTACAATTCGGTAGCTGAGACGAACGTTGATCTTGTCCGTCGCCTTGCCAATTGTTACGAATGTGGGTTCGGTCGCCATGTTCTTACACTTTTCTAGCCGAGCGGCGGGCTTTCGCCGCGGCCTTCGACGCTTTGACCGCGATCTCCCTCTGCTCTTTTTTCGTGAGAGCCTTTGCTCTAGCCTTACCGCCCTTACTTCCGATGCTCGCGAGGTACTTCGATAGTTCGCCCCGGTTCATCGGTACAGACTACCATAGCGGCTATGGAGTCGAGGAACCACGCGGGAGCTTGTACGGAGATCGCAAATCGTTGGACCCATACCTTCGGATCCCTCTAAGTCGCTACGGAGAAGTCCTGGTGACGCTGCGGAAATGCGAGCTGGCGTGCAAGAGCGCTTCAATTTGTGGTCCGCTCTTGCACGGAGCGCTTCCGCGAAAAACAAAAACCCAGTCCTTCAAAAAAACTTGCGCGCAGGACACCCCCCTCGGTCGCCGTTACCCGCGGAGGCCGGCACTCCCCCGCAGGACCCTGCGAGGCGGATAAAAAGTTGACCACCCTCCTGTGCGCGCGGTGATGGGATGATCGGATTTGTTTCCGTATAGCGCGTTTATCAGCAGTTAATGATTGGCTCGAGACAATTGCTATCCCAACGGCTTCCGTAGTTGTGTTTACTCCTGAGCTCTCCGGTAGACGACGAAACTAAACAAGGGTCTATTGCCGGGGCTCCGTGAACTTTAGCGATTGCATGGTTCCGACGAGATTGTCGAGCTTTGATGCATCCGGACTGGTAAAGACAAAGAGGAGCACGTAACCCTTCTCAATCGTCACAACCTCAACGGCGTGTGAAACCACGTTGTTCATGGAAAAGTCCATTTTCAGCTTCCAGAATTGTTTCCCCTCGATGGAAAATTTCTCCGGCGCGCCATTTATCGAGAGCGCGAGGCTGCGCGCTCGCAGGAGATCGGCTCCCCTTCTCGCGAACTCCTCGCCCGACTTCACCTCCGGTGTGAACTTCCGGTCCAGGGCTTGAATTTGGATCAAGGTAACCGTCGGTTTGATTTCTTTCGTTGTCTCCTTGGCCACCAAAAGCAGTGGATACGCATTTCTGGCTGCCGCTTCAGACGCGTCCAGCAGAATCGGATCGCCGTTAGCCACGACCGATCCACCCATTCGTAGCAGGAACTCACTTTTACGGGCATCCAACACCGTCCAGCCTTTCGGAAACTGGTACGAAAAGCCAAAGAAGGTGTTGGAATACACGTCTCCGGATACGAAGCCTTCGTCCGGTTTCGGGCCGGAGGAAGTCGAACCCACGGCAGGCGCGGGCGTCGAAGTCGGTGGCGTAGCTACGGTCGAGTAGATCGGATTATCCGGCGCGAGACGTGAGGCTTCTCTGAAATGGGCCTGGGCCTCATCTTTTTTTCCTGTTTCGCGCAGAGCGACCCCTAGGGCGTACTGAGCTTCGGCATCGTTGGGAGTCGTCTTGAGAAAAGTATTGAGTTCCTCGATCGCCCCCGCGAATTCGCGGGTATGTACCAGGCAGACGCCAAGATGCTTGTGAATGAGCACCATGTTGCGCGCACGGGTACCGGCAACGCGCAGAATCGGTATCGCTTCTCCGTACTGGCCGCTCCGGGCAAGTGCAAAACCGAGTTCTACCAGCCCGCCCGAGTGGTCCGGAAATATCCGAAGCGCCTCACGGGCTTCGGATACGGCGTCGGCGTCGCGCCCCTGTAAGCTCAACGCAAGAGCAAGCACGACATGTGCATTTGCGTTGTCTGGCCAGAGTTCCAGCGAACGGCGCGCTTGAGCCTCAGCTTCCAAGGGTTTATGGATAGTCGTGAGATATTGCGCGTAGGTCAGGTGCAACGAGGCAGAATCGTCGGCCAATTGGAGTGATCTCTGATAATCGACATTAGCCGCAGCCGGCTGGCCTCCACGAATATCCTCGAGCGCCAGTTGCAGCGTGACGAAGGCTCGATCGCGATCCGGCGACGGATTGGTAGCGAGCTGCGGTTTGAGCGTGCTGATCGTCTCCAAAAGTCCCGGGGTCACATTATTGATGCGAAAAGTCAGAATCACTTTCGAGTCGGGATCGAAATCGATTCCGCGTTGACAAACCGTTTGCTTCTCGTATGGCGCATCCCAATTGGTGGAAGTGAATGCCAGGAATTCCAGGCGGTCCAAAGGCGGTGCTGAACTTTTTGCGTCGGCCGACACACCGCAGCTCGTTTGGGAAGAATCTACCGGCCTGCCGCGCCCAAGATTGTAATAGAACGTAAAGCGTAGTTCGATGTGCGGACCCTTAAACGCCACCGGAAGCGGGTTGAGCGGACCCGAGTCGCGAATTGCGCTCAGCGCCGCCTGATCCAGCGCGTCTCTCCCCGAGCTTCGCTCCAGCGAGATCTCTCCAATTTTTCCGTCCTTGAGGATTTGGAACATGACACTGCTCACCCCTTTTTCACCGGTGAAGACAGAATTGGGCATCGACGCATACCATTTCATTTTCACCTTCGATACTAGCTCGCTGATGTAACGGTTAAAGTCGACGCCTTCGGTCGGTGTGAGGATCTCGACCGAATTACCGGCGGATGGTTTCGACGGGCCTACTAAGCCGTCGGGGACCTCCGGCTTTGACGTGTCTTGTGCCTCGGTTTGTAGCGCAAATATCAGAAATGAGAAGGTAATTGCCGAGGTCAGTGTGAGCGCACGCAACACCTTTGCCGGTCGGTTCATAGAAAAGGAACATAACCTCTTGGGACTCGTTGTCAAGTAACAGTCCGCTGTTCGAGCAAACCGCTGGCCAGCGTTCGATAACTCCTGGTTAGTCGGATTATCGGAAGTTAGACTCTCAGTTCCCGGTAGGCCGTGCTTTGCTGCGTGCGCACAACGTCTGCACGATGTGTCCCGATGTAGTTTCATCCCGCACGCTGTCGATCAGGCCGAGCCAAACCGCATCCATCGGCGTCAGCGGGTTTTCCCCGTCTCTCAGCGCCCTGCAGACTGCGAGGAAAAAGCCCCAGAACGGCTCAAGAAGCTCTCGCGTTTTGGTGAGCTTCTGTGCCATCGGAAGATGGTCGTCGACGAAGCCAGCAAACCGTGCAAATTCCTCGCAAATCTTTCCGAACACGTCGGCATCAGCGAGCACCAGCTGTTCATCCAGTAGGCAGTAGTGTTCCGTGATTCTTGAGAGCCCTCCCTGACTGAGGTCCCAATCCGGATCGCTCTTGCCGCTCTGGTACTCGAACTGAATCGCAGCGCTCAGCATCGCCCGCTGCTTCTGAACTTCGGTTTTTTCAGTGCTGCGGCGTGTCGCCATTTTTTTCCGAAAGAACGCGACGATGCGGTTGTAGCGATCTGAGTGGCGAGCCGCTTTCTCGAGGACTATCCGGTGAGACTGCCGACCAGTGAGCGTCCGCCGAAGATAAGCGGTACGCCGTTGACCGGGATGGCATCACCCGAAACTCCGACAGCGACCAATTTGCCGCGAATTTTAAGACCGGGAAGCAAACTTCCGATTGCGGCCCCGCTTGGCGCGGTCGCAAGGATGACATCGGCGCCTCCGAGCTTTTGCAGAGCCGCCGCCGCGTCCTGTGCTTTGGCATCGATGTAGATGTGCGCTCCTAATTTCTGCGCCAAGTGCTCTTTGTCAGGGCCTCCACCAATGGCTACGGTGCGCAGGCCCATTTTTCGCGCAAATTGCACGCCAAGGTGGCCCAGTCCACCGACTCCCTGAATGGCAACGGTGTCGCCCGCACGTGCAGCGTTACGAAGCGCGTTGAAGGTCGTTATGCCAGCACATACCAAGGGGGCCGCATCTTCTGACTTGAGTTCGTCCGGTATGAGAGCGAGCGCGCGTGCCTCCGCAATCATCGTTTCCGCGTATCCACCGTCAGTTGTGATGCCGGTCATAATTGCATTCTGGCAGTAGGCGGTTTCACCACGGCGGCAGGCCTCGCAGGTTCCGTCTTCACCTCCGAAAAATCCAACTCCGACACGCTCGTCGATCTTCCACGCTGTCACGCCAGGACCCACTTCCTCTATTCGTCCGATAACCTCGTGGCCCGGAACGCGCGGATAAGAAAGGTTGGGGAATTGCGCTTCCACAGTTGCCGCATCCGAGTGGCATACACCGCAAGCCTCGACGCGGATACGCACCTGTCCTGCGCCGGGGACGGCGACCTTTCTTTGGACCAAGGAGAAAACGCCCGGTGAAGAAATCTCGACGGCTCTGTATGTGCTCGCCATCTTTGGTCCTCCAATTTCATAGTCCGCCGAACAGAAATGATTTGGCCTTAAGTGTCAGTCACTCTCTTACTTCGAGGTCGCTTCCTGCGAGCGCAATATGCGCCAGTGCGAGAGCGCGGTTCTACACCGTCCAATTGAATCGGCGTTTCGCATTGTTTCGGAAAATTAGAGTTCCGTCTTGATTGGAACTGTCGCGATTTGGAGTTTCCGTTCGGTTCAACCGGCAGGTTTCCTAACAGAGAGTGTGGCTTCGCTTCAGGAATTGCTTGTGATGCTTCGGAAAGTCCCGAGTGGTCTTATGGCAGGCGGTTTTGACCCTTACTCTTGGGCGAGCAGTTTGAAAGCTTTTGGCATCGGCGCATTTGCTCTTCGCCACTGGCCCGGGGAAGTTCCGACAATCTCACGGAAGCTTCGATTGAAGGCTGGTTGATCAGAAAACCCGACTTCTAACGCAACCGTAAGCAATGATTTATCGGCGTGCGACAACATCGACTTCGCGGTTTGAATTCGCCTCTGAATGAGGTAGCGGCGTACTGGCACACCAAATGACTTCTTGAAAGCGCGCATAAAACGACCGGGCGATAGACCGCATTCTTTTGCTAAATCGGGAAGTGCAAGATCACCATCCAAGTGCTCGTCCAGTAGTTCGACTGCTCGGTCTTGCTGCCAGACAGCTAGTCCTCCGGTGACAACTTCCGGGAATTGAACCGAATCCTGGTAGGTCCCGGTCAGATGAGCGCATAGCAATGCAATCATTTCATCGAGGACCAAGCGCGGCAGATGCATCGAAAGATCAAAGTAGGGGATCATCATCCGGGCCCAATGGAGAATTACGTCATCCTTGGTTCCCGGAGTGCAATGCAAGTTGCGAACCCGCTTCTGCTCGTGCTCGTCGCTAAAACGACTGATAACTGGCCGGGGTAAATAGACGTGCACCGAGTCGAAACCTGAAGTTCGCAGTGCGACCGGCTCCGACTCCATGTCGAATATTTGAATCCCGCCGGCATCCCATTCGGTGACCCGATGAAAGCGTCCGTCGAGCCAAGTTCCCCAGCCCTTAACGCTGTCGGGACGGCACAGGTGCACGGATATCGAAAAAGCCTTTTCTGGTGGAATGTGTGGCGTGGGTCCAGGAAAGCCATTCGGCATTCGCATACGTGTCAACGCAACCTGAGAATCTCCTCTGGGACCAAGGGCGAGTGAGGAAGATTCCAGCAGACAGAAATGCTCCGCCAATCTTTGCCCGAACATTCCTTGAAGCATACGTTCTGCCTCGTATCGAATCAGAATTTGCCGTTGCTGTTTTTCCATTGATCGCGAGGCGGGATCGTTTCGAGCGTGTCCCAGTGCTCGGCGATCCTACCCTGTTCAATGCGGAACAAATCATAAATGCCAGTGGGTGCGCCACCAAACGTAGCCTCGGCAACGACGAGGACGAAGTTACCTTCGCCAAGGATCTTGTGCACGCGCTTGTATACGACTGCCTGACCTTTGGCGGCAAGAGCCTGCAAACCCGCAATCAGCCCAGGGAGTGTATCGGCGACCCAAGGGTTGTGCTGGATGTATTGGGTTCCGTTGAAATAGGCCGGGAAGGTCTCCCGACGCCCGGCGAGAAGGTCCTCCATGTAGCGCTGCATAAGCGCCTTGTTGGCCTCCGTCTTGTCCAGATCGGATGCGATTGTCGGACCGTCAATCATCGTGTGTCCGCTCGGGCTGGGTTTGGTCGCGGTCTCCTGTAAATTGTCCCAATGCTCGACGACCAGGCCGTCTTCGAACCGGAAGATGTCGAATCCGATGCGTGGACCGAAGAAGTTGTACTCCGTGTGAGCGAAAACATAATCGCCATCTTCAAAGACGCGGATCGTATTGACGGACGCATCGGGCGGCAGGTTCTTGATGAGCGCCGCGACGCCTGCCAGGCCAGGCCCGACCTGCAGGTTGTGTTGGATGTATTTATTCGCATTGACGTATGCGAACGGAACCGGATCTCTGGTCTCAAGCGACTTCAGGAGATCGATGACCTGTTGTTTGCGGCTGGGCGGCATGGGTCCTCCAGTACAAGTTCGGTTTGCAATAATGGACCATTTGGTCCGTTATTTGCAAGCCCCCGGTGAATTGACCGATAATGTCGCAATGGGACGGCGAAAACTGTTCACCAGAGAAGATGTCCTCAACAAAACGATCCCTATCTTTTGGGAGCATGGCCTTGCCGAGACGAGTGTTCAGGACCTTGAACAGGCCACGGGAGTGCGCAAATCCGGCTTGTATGCAGAGTTCAAGGACAAAGAGGACCTGTTTGTCGCAAGCATGCGCCAATATTTTGACGTGCTGACGGCACGCGGAGCCCTGACGAAGCAGCCTTTGGGTTGGGCCAACGTCGAGGGCTTTCTGAAGGTCTGTTACGGAAGTTGGGGACAGAAGGGGTGCTTTTCCGTGAACTCCATGCGCGAGTTTGCGGATCTTCCCGCCAAAGCCCGCCGGATCATGATTGCTAATATGACGAAAGCCCATGAGCTCTTGATCGACAATCTAACCGCTGCACGTGGAGAAGCCGGCGACAATGAATTACTGGCTGACCTCATCATCACGTTCTTTTGCGGAAGTTGTTTACAACAAAATCTTGGCCCCGATCGGGCACGGGTTACAAAAAAGATTGAACATTTCATGAAGTTGATTCGTGGAACTTGATCATCAAGCCTGAAGACAGGCCTCCGATCTACGGACGCAGATAAGCATTGTCGCAGGACGTTCTGGTCTAGCCGGCACATTAGCAGAGAACCAGCGAGGCGCAACACTGGCCTTCGTCGGTCTGAATTTAACCACCCGACTTCTCAGGCATGTGGAATGAGTCGACAAACGTACGCCGGAATTTTTTCCCTCTTTGGGGACTAATTGCAACATAAGCAACAACGGTAGTACTCTTCGCTCATTCAGTAAGGCCGCCGGTCGTCTCTTATAGAGGATCGTTGTGCAGAACAACAAACACGCCCGCAACGAGAATCGGAATTCGGCGAATTCGCGTGATTCGCAAGCGAGCGCCCACGGCGCGCAGATGGCGAAGTATTTCACGATGAACCAACCGCCCTCCGTTTCCATCGATTCCGTAATTTCCATCGTCCGGCCCCAACTGGCGATGACTCGGCTGATTATACGGAGCGGCATCCCGGAGCGAACTGCGTCGATCCCCTCTGAAAGGGCCTACGTTGTTTCGGTTCATCTGAATCACGCGAATTCTGGCGAATGGGAACTCTGGACCGATGGCAGGTACACAAAGACCGGTGTGTGGCCCGTCGGCGGAGTCGCAATGTGCGACCTTGAATCAAATACGAGTATTCGAAACCCTGGTCCGCTTGACTGGGTTCACTATCTGGTTCCGCGCGCAACCCTGGACGCGCTCACGGACGATGCCGGAACGACGAGCGTCAAACGGCTACACTGCGTGTATGGAACTCCCGATCCGGTGCTCCATCACCTGACGCAACTTATGCTGCCGTGCCTAAACAGGCCGGAAATGTTTTCTCCATTGTTCATGGATTCCTTCACCCTGATGGTTTGCTCGCACCTTGTGAAACGATATGGTCAGCTTCGCGAAGCAACCGCACAAATCAAGGGTGGTCTCGCACCGTGGCAAAGCCGTCGCGTTGTGGAACTTCTCCAGCAGCACTTAGACGGCCAGATAAACCTGACAACACTCGCCGGGGAATGCAGACTTTCCGTTAGCCATTTCGCGCGCTCCTTCAGGAAATCCTTTGGCACCTCCCCGCATCGTTATCTGATTCTGCGCCGCGTGGAAATCGCGAAGACGCTTTTGACGGGCACGAAGCACTCCCTCGTGGAAATCGCCGCGCAGACCGGATTTTCCGATCAAGCGGCGCTTACGCGCATGTTTTCAGCCATCGTTGGCGCGACTCCGGCAAAATGGCGGCGGGAACAATCGGGCCGCGGGGGTTTTATCGAAATGCCCAGCGGCCAATCCCACTAACTCGCGAATTCGCCCCGTCCACAAATCCACCGTTCTGGTGGCAGTATCGTGTCCACGTTTTCCGCTAAGCTGGAAACGGTCGCTTCGCCGGCTCTTCCTCTACGTTTAGAGCAGGAATCCTCAAAAATGGTCTGTCCGTTCAAGAGTGGTGTGCTGGTCGCTGCTATGGTCCCTGCCGCCGAGTTGCGGGAGTGAGCGAATTCCAGGCTCGCGACGATACTCAAGAACCCTTGTGTCGATGTGAAGAGAAAATAGAAAAAAGGAGAACGATAATGCCGATCAAAAACGTGGTTCTAGTGCATGGAGCTTTCGCTGACGGCTCCGGATGGGAACCCGTCGCCAGCATTCTGAAGAAAAACGGATTCAAAGTTTCGGTAGCACAGCCCCCAGAAACCTCGTACGCAGACGACCAAAAATACACGAAGGCCGCGATCGAGGCGATGGGCGGACCGGTGGTTCTAGTGGGCCACAGTTACGGAGGATCGATCATCACCGAGGCCGGCAATCATCCAAACGTCGCTGCGCTTGTTTACATCGCCGCGTTTGCGCTCGATGAAGGTGAGAGCTGCGCGTCAATCGAACAGGCCGTTCCGCAGGCGTCCAAGGCGTTCAAGCCGGACAGCAACAACAACTGGTGGATCGACCAGGAGCATTTCGCCGCGGACTTCGCTGCGGATGTTCCGCCGGAAAAGGCGTGGTTCATGGCAATCTCGCAAGTGCCGATCTCCACGGACTCGTTCACCCATCCGGTGACCAATCCCGCATGGAAACACAAACCCACCTGGTACATGGTCGCCGCCCAAGACCGTTCGATCAATCCGGACCAGGAGCGGATGATGGCGAAGCGCGCTAAGGCCAAGACCGTTGAAGTGAACTCCAGCCACGTCGCGTACATGGCCTTTCCGAAGGAAACAGCTAAGCTGATCGAAGAGGCTGCGACGACCGCCGTTGCGCAAGCTCGCGGCGCCGATTAAACCGGTTCATCATCCAGCGCTGGTCCCAAGCTAGAACCTATCGCCAAGAGAAGCGCCTCCGCCGATTCTGACGACATCGGCGGAGGTCCAGTCGAACGTCGCATCAGGAGGAAACATGTCAGAGCAAGGCACGAAGCGGAAGTTTGGCCTTAGCGTGAAAGGGCGGGATGGTTCGTTCGGCGCGTATGTCGCGCGGCCGAAGACGCCGCCGGCTCCAGCGGTCGTCGTGTTGCAGGAACTGTTCGGAGTGAACGCCGACATTCGCAAGACCTGTGACGAGCTGGCGGAACAAGGGTTTCTTGCTGTCGCGCCCGATCTATTCTGGCGGCAGGAGCCGGGCGTTGACCTGAGCAATGTCACGTCCGAGGCGGACTGGCAGCACGGGATTCGTCTCTATCAAGCCTATGACCGGGATGCTGGCGTCACGGACATTGAGGACACGGTGTTCGCGGTATCCAAGCTGCCGGAATGCACCGGAAAGATTGCTGTCCTCGGATATTGTCTCGGTGGACTTATGACGTACCTTACCGCGGTTCGCTCCCGCGTGGATGCTGCCGTGGCGTATCACGGGGGTGACACCGAAAAATATTTGGGAGAAGTCGATGGGCTCCGTGCGCCGCTGCTGATGCATCTGGCCGAGGAGGACGAGTTCATTTCGAAGGCGGCCCAGGCTGAAATCAAGGCGGCGCTTGCTACGAAAGCGAACGCGACAATTTACAGTTACCCGGGCCAGAATCACGCGTTCTCTCGGCATGGTGGGGCGCATTACAATGCCAACGCGGCGGCACTCGCCAACGGGCGGACGCGCGAATTCCTACACCTGCAACTGCGGTGATTCTCACGCGGGTTCACCAGGGCGACTACGTACAAAGAGATTCGACATGATTAAAAAAATCGAGATCGAGCGGTTCAGTCTGACGACTTCTAAGCCGTTCGACGAAGTAATAGCCGGTGTGAACTCCGCCATCGGTCATCCGGATATGGTCGAATTCGGAAGATTGACACACGAGGCGCGTTCTTTTGCCGAATTGAAGAGTGTAGTTGAGAGGAGCTTGGGCAAAGCGGAACTGATGCTGTTTATGCAGTTGGACCATGGCGCGATCCTGCGGAAAGAAACGGGTGGCAGAACTCCGAAGATAGTTCGCTTCGTTATTGGCAATCCGCTGATCATGAAGGAAATGGCCAAACACGTTCCGGATGCAGGTTCTTACGCGCCGGTTACGGTTCTTGTAGATGAGCGCACGGACGGCGTGCATTTGTCCTACGACAGGATGGAGAGCTTCTTGGCTCCTTACGAGAATCGAGACGCGCTAGAGGTCGCGAGGAATTTGGATAGGATAATCGAAGATCTATTACGAGAAGCTGCAGCGTGAGCAGGCAAGTTCTCAAAGGGTTTCCGGCGTTTTCTCCGTGCCGTCCTTTTTGTTCAAACTGATCAGCTCATCGCGAGTCCGTTTGAGAATCTCTCGTGAAAGGTTCGGATCTGACACGGCACGAGAGAGGTTGATCGCCCCGAGCATTGCACTAATCGTGAGAATCGCACGGGAGCGCCGATCAGATTCGCCAGTCGGAGGAACCAAGTCTGTCGAGTACGCCAGGGTGCGCTTGAGCCGTGCAGTATAAACGGCCTTCGCGGATCGACTCGCCCGGGACATATCACCCAGCAACGCGCCCAGAGCGCAGCCTGTTCCCGGAGCGTCCCGATGCTCTTCGGTCAAATAGGCCTTCAAACCTTTCGTCAACGTGTCGGTAGTTTCCTCCCAGCGGTCGAGGTCTTGGAACGCGGTGGCCAGCGCCTCCACCACCAGTTCGTCGCGTGAAGCGAAATGTTTGTAAAATCCACCGGCAGTGACACCCGCTTCCTTCATCACATCGGCAACGCCGATGCCTTCGAGCCCAAGCTCGCGAAACCTCTTGGCGGCAACGTTCACGATCCTAGCGTGCGTCTGCGCCTTGTCACTCTTCGAATAACCCATCCGCCCTCACCCTCTCTTCCGGAGTCTCCATGGATCGCGCTGGGTAGGAAGAGCTCCTAGAGTATCAGCGTACTCTTCCTTGATTGGATGTAAACCGTCTACCCTTGGTGCAAAAAACTCTATACGTCAACGATAAAGGTCAATGCTGTCCTTGGCGAGTGAGGTCCGACGGGATGTGCTACAGGTATTTTTCGGAAATACCTTGAAACTTCTGGAGTACGAACATACTCTACATTAGTGAAAGCGCAGAGCAACCCGCTTCAAACACAGGAGAAGCAATGAGCAACTTATCCCCAGAACGAAATAAGGCGATCGTGCTCGAAGCATTCGAGACACTGTTCAACAAGCGCGACTATACGGGCGCGGAACGCTTCTGGTCGCCGGCCTACATCCAGCACAGCGCACACATATCACCAGGGCGCGAAGGCCTATTCAATCTCGTCCGCTCAGCGCCGGAGACGTTGCACTACGAGAACCAGCTCGTCATCGCCGAAGGCGATTACGTCATAGCGCATGGGCGCTTCACTGGCATGGGAAGGCCCGCCGCCTGGATCGCCGCCGACGTAATCCGGTTCGAAGACGGTGTTCTTAAGGAGCATTGGGACGTTTTGCAGGATGAGGCGACCAAAGCCGAATCTGTCAGCGGCCTTCCCATGTTCGGCGACACTTTCCCCAGGTGACGACCAAAAACATGCGACCGTCCGGAAGGCGTTCGATCCCATTTGACCAAACCAAGGAGGCAGTAGCCATGACTTCACCGGTTATTTCGAATGCAAAGTACGTAATTTTAGGGGCGACCGGGAACACCGGCTCGATCATTGCCGATTTCCTGCTGTCGAAGGGCGAGAAAGTGCGCGTCGTGGGCCGCGACGTGGGCCGGCTGCAGCGCTTCGTGCGCAAAGGAGCGGAAGCTTTCCCCGCGGATATGACCGATGCGGCTGCTCTCACCAAAGCCTTCAGCGGCGCCCGCGCGGCATACGCGATATTGCCGCCTCTGCACTCGCGCGAAGAGCAAGAGAAACAGAGCGATGCGATTGCGAAAGGCGTGAAGGAGTCTGGTCTGCGCCACGCCGTGCACTTGAGCAGCTACGGCGCGCAGGTCCCGCAGGGCACGGGGCCGGTCACCGGATTGCATTCGTCCGAGGAAAAACTGAACGCGATCAAAGATTTGAACGTTCTTCACCTGAGAGCTGCGTATTTCATGGAGAACAATCTGGCGGCAATCGACATGATTCGTGGGATGGGCCTCTTCGGGCATGCGCTGCGGCCGGACCTCAAACTGCCCATGATCGCGACACGAGACGTGGGCGACTACGCCGCACAACGCCTGCTGGACCTGGATTTTTCCGGCAGGGAAACGCGCGAAGTGCTTGGCGAGCGCGATCTGTCGATGATGGAAGTTACGGCCGCGATTGCTCTCGGTATCGGCAAACCGGACCTGCGTTACGAGCAGTTTTCGTATGACCAGGTGCGACAGGGGCTAGCGCAAATGGGATGGTCGCCGAAGAAAGCCGCCGTGTACATCGAGATGTTCGAGGCCATCAATGGGGGACTCCTTGTCGCGCAGGAGCCGCGTTCCCCGAAGAACAGCACGCCGACGACGTTTGAGACATTTGTGCGGGATGTTTTTGTGCCCGCGTATCACACGAAGGCTCATAGCGCTTAGGCTCAACCCCAGAGAGAGTAATCAATGACAACAACAAAGGCGTTTCGGCTGGCTTCGGTGGTCACGGCAATCAATGTCCTGGTCGCGACCGGCTTTTCCATCGTGGCGATCGTCCGTCCGCAATACCTGGTCCCTGTCGAATCGGTCCCAACGCAGGCGTGCTTAATATTGGCGCTGTACGCGGCGGCGCGCACAGTTCCTCTGGCTGTGTTGGCATTGGGGGCGATCTACAAGCAGGCAACGAATGCGTTGCTGCTTCTGGGGGCGCTCGCCGGCGCCATGCAATTGCTGGATGCCGGAATCGGGCTGTATGAGCATGATCTTCGTAAATGCGCTGGGCCGCTCTTTATCGCGGCCCTGCAATTTTTCGCGGTATACGTGCTTGACAGATCCTTGTTGAGATCACGCCGCCCGTAATCGACTAAGTGCTATTGTGTCAAATACACGTCTGCGGGACGGCCCTCGAACGGTGGAGTGAACCCCTAAAGTGAGACAGTTTCATGATGCACACTTTGCGAAATCGCAAAGCGGGCCGGAAAAAGTGCGCGGCAGCGTTTCACAGAAGCGTGACGTACGTCCCAGACTACCGTTTATCCGCATCTCGCAGGCGCGATCCGGCACTCTAATTCAAATTCCAGGCGTTTGTGGGCATCAAAACCAGAGTGTGATGCACACATTTGTCTCAACCTGGGGTTCACGTCCCAGAATTTTCGGTTAAGCGAAGTTTCCCAACGTGTGTGCTACTTCTGGTCCCTTCCGAATGGACGAAGGGAACACCCTGCTTGGTGAGCAGGGGCTCTGGCACAAGGGATTGTCAGTTCAAGCCACATGTAAGACGATCGTCAGCGACAACGGCACGGAACTCACGTCCAACGCCGTGCTCGTATGGTGTGGGGCGATCGGTGCGGAGTGGCATTACATCGCGCCGGTGAAGCCAATGCGCTGCATCAGCTCCACCGCGCAACTGGGGCAAACTTGGAAGTGCCGGGCCGACTTATCGATACTGATCCACCAACTTGATAGCTTCCGTTTGCCGACAATTCGGAAGTTGATCCCCCACTGAGGACTGAAGGCGTCGTCATCATGCTTTGGCCGATCACCGACCACTCATCCGCAGCACGCGTTCCGGATAACGATCACCCTGCACGGTGATTTTCGAGGCCGCACCGTCGATTTCGCGCAGGTCGTCTGATGTGAATTTGATTGCGAGCGAGCCATTGTTCTCGTCGAGGCGAGACAATTTGGTCGTGCCCGGGATCGGAACAATCCACGGCTTCTGCGCAAGCAGCCACGCCAGCGCGATCTGCGCCGGTGTCGCCTTCTTCTGTTCCGCGATTCTGCCCAGCAGATCCACCAACGCCTGATTCGCTTTGCGGTTTTCTGGAGTGAAGCGAGGGACGACGGTACGGAAATCGGTGCTATCGAACTTGGTATCTTCGGTGATTTTGCCAGTGAGGAAGCCCCTGCCGAGAGGGCTGAATGGAACGAACCCGATCCCTAGTTCCTCAAGGGTCGGTATTACTTCCGCTTCAGGCTCTCTCGACCAAAGTGAATATTCGCTCTGAAGCGCCGCGACCGGCTGAACGGCGTGTGCGCGACGGATGGTATGCACGCCGGCTTCCGAGAGTCCGAAGTGCTTCACCTTGCCTTGCTGGATGAGGTCTTTCACGGCTCCGGCGACGTCTTCGATCGGCACGTTGGGATCTACGCGGTGCTGATAGAACAAATCGATGACTTCGGTCTTGAGGCGCTTGAGCGATGCCTCGGCGACCTCCTTGATGTGTTCTGGACGACTGTTCTGGGCAGTCCAACGCGTGTTCAGGGCCGGTCCACCATTGGGATCAGGCTTGCAACCGAACTTGGTGGCGATCACCACCTGGTCACGAAGTGGAGCCAGCGCTTCGCCCACGAGTTCTTCGTTTGTGAAGGGACCATAGGCTTCGGCGGTGTCGAAAAATGTGACGCCACGTTCGACAGCCGTCCGGATCAACGAGATCATTTCCTTCTTGTCGCTTGCCGGACCGTAGCCAACGCTCATTCCCATACAGCCGAGCCCGAGAGCCGAGACTTCCAAGTTGCTGTTTCCAAGTTTGCGTTTCTGCATTATTTCTCCTTCGGAGTGTTTCTCTCATCTCCAAGGCTAAGGTCAAGCGTTGTGGAACCGGTATCCTGATCCTACCGATTCATTGCCTATTCCTGTCGCTCCCTACGATTTCGTGCAGATTTATTCACGATTCAGCACTATTCTTGATCCTCAAAGGAGCACTTCCTGGTACACGTGGAAACTCAAAAAATTAGAAACAAAGAGCCGTCTCCACGCGTGGCTGAGTTGAGGGAACAACTCCGGCGCAAGATTGCCGCCCACGCCCCGAAACCAGGAGCGAATGCAACCGCGATACTAGGCCTCACCCTGTACCGCCGAACTTCACCGAGTCCTTGCTATCCCGCAATGTGTGAGCGCAGCCTCAACGTCTTCGTTCAAGGGCGAAAGCGTATAGCACTTGCCGGAACCACTTACCTGTGCGACGAATCGACATTCGTCCTGAGCTCCATTGACGTGCCAGTCGTCAGCCAAATCGTCGCAGCAAGCGAGGACGTGCCCTTGCTGTCGATGCTGCTAAAACTCGATATGGCAGTAGTCCGGGAAATTCTCAGCCATGAGGAGTTCCATGCACCTGATGGTTCATCCCCAGCTCGTGGTATCGCGATTGGGAAAACGACCGTCGATCTGCTGCAACCCCTTTGTCGGCTTTTCGACCTTCTTGACGCTTCCGAGGACGTACCGTTCCTTAGCAATCTGATCCAGCGTGAGATCGTGTATCGCTTGCTTCGAGGAGCTCAAGGAGAGCGGTTGCGCGCCATCGCCACGCTGGGCGATCAGAGTCACAGAACAGCGAAAGCGATCGCTTGGCTCAGGGCCAATTACACGAAACCTTTGCGTGTAGAGAAACTTGCGGAAATTGCACGCATGGGAATGTCAACCCTTCACCATCACTTCCGCTCGTTGACGGCGATGAGCCCACTTCAATACCAGAAACAGCTTCGATTAGTTGCCGCGCGAGAACGAATGCTCGTTGAAGGGATCGATGCCGCGAGCGCGGCGTTCGAAGTCGGCTATGAGAGCGCGAGTCAGTTTAACCGCGAGTACAAGCGCTTCTTTGGTCAACCGCCTATGCGAGATATCAAAGCGCGTCGGCTGGCCGGCTCCGCAATGGTCAGCGACTAAAAAGCGTGCAGATCATTCTGTCTCGATGGCTAGCTGGAAACTATCCGGTTTCGACGGCGCGATTCGTCCTGCGAAGCGCGTTTATGAGGACTGATTGGAATGACCGTTCTCAATCGCTCTGTCACTCGGGGCGAATGTTGACGATAGATCTTCAGATTTGATGGACATGGCCTTTGCAATTCTCTTGAAGTCGTCCGCGGTGATCCGGAAAGCTCCTCTGCGAAACGCTAAGCCCCAACTCCCGTTCCCTTGGGTAAATGTCAGTTCTTGCAGTAGCGGCCGGACGGGCGCTTGTCTACTCTTGAAAAACTTCATCCGGCGGCGATATGGACGGAAGCCCGCAGACGGCTCAGCTTCGTAAGGAAATTCGTCAAGGATGCGGCCGGCAGCGGTGAAAGCCTGCAGGACAGGTCCGCTTCCCATCAATTCACGTGGCGAGTAGAAGACGATGAGGTCGCCGGCCTTCAATCGGCGCACCAAAGCCTCCTTACCGTGGCCCAGTTGGCAGAAGCCGCCTCGAACCGCACCGAGCACATGGTCGTGGCTTGCGACCCCAACCCAATGGCTTTTGTGTGTCACCTTTGCGAGTGCCAATTCGAACCTCCATCAAGGTTGAAGAACTCATTACTCGCCTTCGCCAAGCATCACGGCGCGGAGATCGTAGTCGACAGGATCAAACCCGGTCGCCAACGCCGCGGCTGCCTTCATGTGCGCCTGAATGCCGGGCAGCTCGCTCATGGCCGCATAGTCTTCCTTTGATCGCCACTGCGCGTAATTGACGACCTTGCGTCGGTCGCGATTCACGTGGAGGTTCGCGGAGATGAAGCCGGGCTGATCTCGAAAAATCTCTTCCGTAGCCTTCTGCAGGTTCTCCACCAAGCGGTCCGCGTTTTCAGGCTCGACGGAGAAGGTGTTGATAAATGTTAGATACCCGCTGCTTGCGTCCAACGTTGCCGTTGCCTGCTTTGGCTTTTCTGTGTGGACGGTAATTGCGTATCCATCCGGGTCACGGAAAGCGAAGAATCTCCCAAACGGTCCATCGGCAGGAGGAAGAAGGATGGGTACGCCTTTCTCCACCAGCTGCGCGTGGAGCGCATCGGCATCCGTTGCGGCGATCCAAAGAGACACGCCCCATCCCAGCTGGCTAGTCGCATCGAGGTCAGCCATCGGTGTCCGGATCGCAAACGGGACAGGTTTGGTGTTGAAGACAACCGCGCCCGGTGGATTGTGCAGGGGCGCAGTGAGACCGATCTGCTCTACGTAGAAGGTTTTGGAAGCTTCAAGGTCGCGTACCTGGAGCGCAATAAAGCTTGGCCCGATCAATTTTGGCGTAGTCCCGTACTTTTTGGATGTTATCATGGTCCTTATAATATATCAGGAGCCTTATATGTCAAGCGTGGAAGGCACATCGACGAACATGACACCAGAACATCCGATGGCGGATCGGCTAGGATACGTACTCAAGCGAGCACAACACGCACTCCGGACAAGAATGGATGACCGGCTAAGCCATCTGGGTGTGACCACGGCACAGTTCAACGTTTTATCCGCAGTTCAGCGGCGACCGGGCATTTCAAATGCCTCCCTTGCACGTGGGGCGTTCGTCACAGCACAGAGCATGCTGGGGATCGTGGCCAACCTCGAAAAGATGAGGCTCTTGCATCGAACTCCTCACCAGACACACGGACGCATCATGCAGAGTGAGTTGACGCAAAAAGGCACTGAGGTGCTGGCACGCGCACGCAAAGCAATCGAGAATGTGGAGAAGAGCATGACAGTCGGTTTTACTGCTGAGGAGATCGGTACACTACGGTCCATGCTTCAACGGTGTGCCCAGAATATGCATTCCGCCTAGAGCCGACTGCTCAAATGACCTGGCCCGATATGGTGCCCGCACGGCGAATAATCCTCATATGTCGGCTTCTCGTCACTTGATCGACTGCTGGCGAGAAGTGCGTTTTGTCGGTACTAATGACTTCTCTCCGAAAGGGTGGGAATTAAGGGGCATCGCTGTCTCGGCAGAATCCCGGATGCCTCGTCGGAGCGTCCGGGACGATCACTATTGCTCAGTTCTTCTCCTGCGACCCCTCAAGGTATTTCTTGAGCCGTTCCAGCGCGGCCTGGCTCCCCACCGGGTCCAAGGCGCCATTCTTCGAGCGCGACACGGTTACTCTTCCTTCCGACCCGACAAGGGAAAAGTACCTACTGAACATACTCTTGCCACCGGGAAGAGACTGAACGGTCCAGACCGCAAGTGAAAGCACCTGCGGCAAGGGCTTGCCGTCGCTGCCGATGGGCTGCCCCGTAACCACCCACTCGAAGCCAGGAATACAGACGACTGTCGTCTGCACCAAGCTCAGCTTTCTCCCATCCGGAAAGTCGATGTTTTCGAAAACTTGATCGCCGACGCGGTTGGGCTGGTCGAGTGCCCCGGTGATAAACGGTTTTGCGTCGCTCGACTTAGTAAACCATTTATAGACGTTCCCTGGGGTTGAGACCAAATCAAATATCTCATTCGCAGGCCTGTCGATAACTATATGGTTTTCGACAAAGACGACGTTGGTGTTGTCACCGATAGCAGAAACAAAGGCTGGCGGCGGTTTGCGCTGACGCGGCGGTCGGCGCCGCTATCACGCCAAAACCCAACAAAGATCAATCTTCCGCTTGGCATGTTGCTCTCCTTTTTCAGTTGTCTTGCGATTTGACACCGCGGGGTCCCGAACCTGAGCGCCTCCATCGGCCTCGCACTCATCTCTAGTGGCTGAATCCTGGACGTCACAATGCGACTCCGCCTGCGACCTCGATCCGCTGCGCATTGACCCAATGATTCTCTTCGGAGAGAAGCGACGCGATCATAGGGCCGAGATCTTCGGGCAGACCTGCCCGGCCTAGTGCCGTATTTTCGGCAATCATCTTGTTGACAGCAGGATTGTCTCGAACGATGCCGCCGCTGAAATCGGTTTCGACCGGGCCCGGCGCAACCACATTGACGGCGATCCTGCGCGGACCCAACTCCTTTGCCAGATGCCTCGACAGCACTTCAACCGCGCCCTTCATCGAGGCGTAGACCGCCCCTCCGGGCGAGGCAGTGCGAGTCCGCACTGTCGATATGTTGACGATGCGGCCGCCATCCTCGATCAGGGGGAGAAGCTTCTGTGTCAGGAAGAAAACACCTTTGAAGTGGACGTTGTAGATGCTGTCGAGCTCTTCTTCTGTGGCCGTTGCAAACGGCATGTTGCGGTGACTGTTACCCGCGTTGTTCACCAGGAAGTCAAAGCGCGTGGCTGAGAGGTTGGCGAGCGCGTCGTTAACGCTCTCGACGAAAGCATCGAACGACGCGGCATTGCCGGCGTCCAGTTGCAGAGCAATGGCCTTCGCTCCCGCGTCTTTCACTGTGGCAACGACCGCCTCCGCGTCCGCGCCATGCGTGTGATACGTGAAGATCGTGTTGACGCCGCGCTTCGCGAGGCTCTCAACCGTACTGCGGCCAATACCACGACTGCCACCGGTGACAATCGCAATCTTCTTTGGGGTAATTGCATTCGTTTCCATCAACATTGTGCGCTCCATTCTGGTTTAGAGTGTCTGTCTAGTCAGTCATCATCAGCATCAAAAAATCAAGCTACCACGCGCCACAGAACCTCGAAGCCGTCTTTGCAGCGCTTCTTTGCATGGGCTGAATCCTGAATCATGAAATCTATCGTCGCCTCCGCGACAGAGTTCATGATCGCGACGACGAAACCCATTGGGGCCTTACGCATCGGGCCGCTGGCGCGAACGTGTTCGAGCAATCCTGCGACGCCTGCCATCGTCTTGTGGGCCGCCGCGCGGGTCTCCGGCGTGATCTCGTCAGAGACGCTGAGCTGTGCCAGCGCTCGTCTCTTCTCGGGGTAGGACACGGCCCACCTCATCCAGTGTTGCCACAGGTTCCAAAGCTGCTCGCGAGGTTCTGCGCCTGTGGGAAGGTTCTTCGTAGCGGCAGACGCCATCTCAATTTTCAGTTCAAGATAGAGTTGATTGAAGAGGTCCGTTTTGGTTTCGAAGTAAGTGAAAAGCGATCCATTCGCAACGCCAGCCTCTTTCGCGATGCCAGCTGTCGGCGCGCTCAGGCCCTGCGTAACGATAATCCGCGTCGCCGCCTCCAGAATCGCGCTTCTCTTCTCATCGCTCCTCGGCCTTGACATGAGTCAATGATATAGATAAGCGTCTGGACAGTCAAGTAGTATTTCTCGTCGCTTCTGCGTTACTGGATTGGGAACGGCAAGCCGTCGTATCAGGACTGATCTCCCAAGCATACCCTTGTCGGCACCTGTCCGAGTGGAACTTACCGGGCGGCAGCGCCAGCCCTACCGGAGCAATCCAACAATCAGCGCGTATTCTCTGGCAAATATCATCGGTAAGCGGCACGCATTTTTCACAGGACGCCTAATGAACTGAGACGTTCCCACCCCCGCCTGGTTCATTTTTTTTCAGAAGAAACGAGCTGACAAACATGATTGCCGAGCACACGGAAAGCAGCCAATACGCATCCACATAAGAAAGAACTGCGGCTTGGGATTGAAGCAAAGCGTACAGGCGGCCCAATGCCTGTTGTTGCGCGGTATGCGCGCTCAAGCCGACACGAGTCAGGCTCATCGAAAGAGCCATGAGGGCGTTGTGAAACCGGCCGGAACCTGTATATTCCGCCAAGACTGATTGATGATATTGGCTGCGCCGAGCTATCAGCGTAGTGACCGCGGATGTCCCAACGCTCTGGCCAATGTTGCGCATAAAATTCATGAGACCCGCAGCTGCGTTGGTTTTTTCCGCGGAAAGGCCGACGTATCCGGCAAGCGTTAGGGGGACGAATAGAAAGGCTACGGGAATGTACTGCCATATTCGCAATAAGGTGGCCGAACGGAAACTCATCAGCAGGTCGATCTGCTGGGATGATGCATACATGCTGATTGCAAGAGTCATCCAACCAAAAGCAATCAGATAGCGCGCCTGGAATCTGGTGGTGAGTTTGCCAACCATGGGCAGCACCACCAACACCACGAGGGCTCCGGCGGAAAGAACCATTCCTGCCTTTTGTGCGGTATATCCCATGAGAGTCTGCAGCAGTTGCGGCATGAGTACTGTGGAACTGAATAACGCCATTCCCAACATCAGAAACATCAGACTGCTCGTCGCGAAGTTGAAATTCTTAAACAAGCGCACATCAACGATTGGTTCTTTATGAAACCATTCCCAGACGACCAAAGAAACCAGACCCACAACGGCGATTACAACCAGGGTCGCAATGAAATGAGATCCGAACCAATCGTCTTCCTGTCCCTTGTCGAGGACGATCTGCAGGGCACCTACCCCGACGGTCAGCAGTGAAAATCCGATGAAGTCGAACCCGGCGAGCTTTTTCTTCGCGCGGCCTAAATAAGGTGGATCTTCGACAAGTTGATAGACCAGAAACAGCGCTAGAGCGCCCACTGGAACGTTGATGTAAAAAACCCAGCGCCAGGAATAGCTATCAGTAATCCAGCCGCCCAGCGTCGGACCGATGGCAGGGGCGCAAATGGCCGTGATTCCGTACAGCGCGAACGCCAACCCTCGCTTCTCGGGAGGAAACGTATCTCCCAGGATCGCTTGAGCCATCGGCTGCAAGCCTCCTCCGAACGCGCCCTGCAAAACCCGAAACAGAAGAAGCAAACCGAGGCTCGGTGCGATCCCACACAGAAAGGAACTGATCGTGAAAAATACGATGCATGTCAAAAAGAATTTCTTCCGTCCAAGCCATCCAACCAGCCATCCACTGATCGGCAGAACGATTGCATTGGAGACCAGATAGCTGGTCAACACCCACGTGCTTTCATCGTTACTTGCGCCAAGGTTGCCCGCGATGTGAGGCAACGCCACATTGGCGATGCTCGTGTCGAGCACCTCCATGAAAGCCGCCAGCGAAACAGCAACCGCAATGATCCAAGGATTTCCTTTGGGATGCCAAATATTCTCGCCCGAAGAGCCAGATGGTCCGTCCGTCATCGGACCCTCACGTCAGGCTCAACAGACAAGCCGGGCTTCAACAACCCGTCCGCATTGAACTCCTGTCCTGCGGAGCGTTCAAAATCAATGCGTACTGGCACGCGCTGCACGACTTTTACGTAGTTTCCAGTGGCGTTCTCTGGAGGCAACAGACTGAAGACCGATCCTGTACCGCCGCCTATATTGGTAACGTGCGCTTTCCAAGTGAGGCCGTAGGCGTCCAGCTTGATTTCGACGGTTTGCCCCGGGTGCATGTGGGCAAGTTGCGTCTCCTTGAAGTTCGCTGTGATCCAGACATCGTCAAGTGGCACCACTTCTACCAATTCCTGCCCGATGCTGACGTTCTGACCCACTTCGACCGACTTCTTGCCCACAATTCCTGTAACTGGAGAACGGATCACTGTGTATCCGAGGTTAAGTTCGGTTTGAGCGAGCTGTGCTTTTCGTTGCAGCACCTGAGCATCGGCTGCATCCGCCCTGGAGCGGATCAGTGAGACCTGCTGCGGTGCGGTTTGAGCGCTACGTAAATCGTCGCTTGCTTGCAGAAGCTTCCCTTGCGCCTGCCGAACAGCTTGTTCGGCCGAGTGCACAACGGCTGTGGCCGATGCCACGGCGGCTTTATTCGCCGCTGCTGCGGCTACCGCCGCATCATACTGCTGGCGCGAAATATCTTCCTTTGCGACAAGTCTTTCATAGCGCGCGAGATCCGCGTTGCTCTTCGTGGAATTTGCTTCAGCCTGGTCCAAAGTTGCCTTCGCAGACTCGAAATTCTGCTCGGCAGCCCTAAGTCCTGCTTGTGCGTTTATAACCGCTGTTCCAGCTGATTCGAGATTGCTCTGCGTGGTAACGGACGTAATCGGTACGTTATAGCGAGAGCTCGCGGCGCTGGCCAGCGCGTCCGCAAATGCTGCCTCGGCCTGGTTCACTGCAACCTTATAGTCCTGGGGGTCAATGGTTACGAGCACATCACCGGCGTGGACGAGCTGTCCCTCCATCACCGGGACTTCGAGAACATATCCGCTGATTCGCGCACTTAAGGGCATGATGTGGCCATCCACCTGTGCGTCATCGGTGCTTTCAAACAGAAATGCGTCGCGTATGAAATGGACAGCACTCAAAACAACGGCGAGAAGAACAATGAATCCGGCTACAGCCTTCCACGGATGGTCCTGTAACGCGCGGCGAGCGCGGCCGGGCTTAGTGCCTCCTTTTTCAGGGCTCGAAACAGGCGTCTCGGCTGGCCCTTCGGACGGACTGCCTTCTGCGGTCAGCACAGCAGAGTGTTTTCTACTCGAGTCTCCGTCGTAGTCGGGCATCAATTACCTCCAATGAACTGCCGGAAGTTCACGCGTAACTCCCAGAGCACGGGCTAGCATGAGTTCGGCGAGATTTCGGTTGTACACGCTGGTGATGTATTGATCGTTGGCGCTGGCTAGGGACTGCTCAGACTGCACGATCTCGATGCTGTCCGTTACCCCGGACGTGAAACGATCCTTGGAACGCGCCAGATTTTCGTTGGCCAGTGCCACGTTTCTTTGTGCTACGTCGACTTGCTCTTTGGCAGCGTCGAGATTCAGGAACGCCGTGCGCACGTCGTAATCAACTTGGCCGCGTAAGTTTTGGGCCTCTGCCTTACGTTGTTGCAACGTCGCATCGGCTTGGGTCACGTCGCCCTTAATACGTCCGCCGGTAAAGAGCGGAATACGCACCCCGGCTTCGACGCTGAAGTTTCCGTGAGAATGGTCGAATGTCGCGCCGACGTCGCCGTAGTCGCCACGCAGAGTCGCCACTGGGTAGCGTTCGTCTTTGGTGGCCGCGAGTGCCTGCTGGGCGGCTTTTTGAGAATCAAGAGCAGCGCGCAGGTCACTGCGCAGGCTATAAGCTGTCTTGAGGGCGTCTTCGACGCTAGGCGGATTGACATCCGGGTACGGAAGTTGGTCGGCTATCTGAAATGCTTGCTCAAGAGGCAGTCCGATGGCACGAGCCAACGTCAGTTTTGCGATCGCGAAATTGTTACGAGCGACGCTCAGGTTGTACTCCTCCGTGTGAAGTTGAACTTCCGTGCGTGTCGCTTCGATGCGTGGATTGGTCCCTGCCTGGTATTCCCGATACGCTTGGTCGTAGAGCGCTTGCGCGTTACGAACCTGAGCTTGTTGTGCTTCGATTCGCGAACTCAGTTCGATCACATGCAGATAAGCATTGCCCACCGAAAGGGTCACAACATCGAGCGTATCTTTGTAGCTGAGTTGAGCAGCTTGCTCAGCCGTTCGCGCGGCGCGAAAGCGTTGAATGGATTCAAGACTGAACAACGTCTGGCTAAGACTGGCGTCAACGGTGCTGTAGCTATACGGTCCCAGAACACTTGGAATGCCGGGCAAACTCTTGATGCCGAGAGTTGCAAGGCTCGTCTGCGCGACCTCCTCGGAAACGCCTGCACTCACCTGCGGCAGCAAGCTGCTTAGCGCGATAAGGCGCTGACCTCGAGCAATCCGCGCGTTCTGAGCGCTCTCGATGGCTCCCAGGTTGTAGCGCAGAGCCATGTTGACGGCATCGCGCAGCGTCAGCCGAAGAACTTCGTTGCTCGCCGGTCCGCTAGGGACACTTCCTGTAACGCCGGCGTATTGAGCTTTAGCGGGAGTTGCAACACACAGAACGGCGAGGAGGATTAGCTTAGGGCCAATTCCAAAGCCAAAAGACCGTGCACCGCTTAGCCAAAGTCCTGCTTCGCATGAAAACGCGTTGCGCAAACTCGTTCCTGAAGTGCCGAGCCTCATGCCTGTCGTGCGCTCTTAGTTGGATTGGGTCCTCTGGCGTTGCAAACTCGAGTCATCGAAGGCGACTTGATCCGTCTCCATTTCCTGGCCCAGTGAGGGAGAGAAGGACCAAAACCACCAGCGCAGTTCCCAAGAGGATCGTCACCATGACAGCCTCCATCGGTCGTTGCTCTAACGAACCGCACGGTAGACGGGCGTGGGCCGTTGCTCGCTTCGTCGTCGAATGACTCACATCCAAATAGGGCCGCGGGCGTCACCAAGCGCTTGAGCGTCTTGCGCAACTCCCGGCGGCCACGCGACACTCGAGACTTCACAGCCGTCACCGACAGTCCCATCATGTGGGCGCTCTCTTTGAGAGAGTGCTCGTCAAGGTCACAAAGCTGGATTGCCGTCCGCACCCCCGGAGTCAGTTGATTGATGGCGGAAAAGAGGAACCGCTCCGTTTCCCGACGCGCATAACTGCGTTCCGGGTTCGCGCTTGGGTCAGGAATCTGGAGGGTTAGTGCGGCTTCTTTGCTGGGAGTCAACGCGTCGACCCATACCGCTTTCGCCCGACGGCGTCTCAAGCACATGATGCCTTCGTTGATCGCAATCCGTGTCAACCAAGTTGAGAACGACGATCGCTCTTCGAACGTGTGTAGATGACCAAATGCTTTTTGTAAGCTTTGCTGAACGATATCTTCGGCATCCTCTCGATTACGGGTCACGCGCCGCGCAACACGCAGAATTCTCCCCTGGTGACGCTTGACTAGAACTTCGAAGGCGCCGATGCTTCCGCTCTTCGCGGCAGTGACAAGCGCTCCGTCTTCTGCTTCAAACGGAATCTCATCTGGGACCATTGCCTTATTGTTCTCGTCGATCCTGTCACGGACGTCGGCCAGCATGTTCTTGAACCTCTTCCTCTTAAACTGAAAGTGCGTTGAGCGTGGGTTTTTCCGTCGTTTGATTTCGCATGTGCCAGGATTTGTGGCTCGCATTCAGTGTGCAGATTTCACAATTCATCGGCGTGATAGCCGCAAGAACGAGGCGATCATTCCGGACAGTCCGTAGCCGTTACCGGATTTCAATTCTTCCGCCACGCCCCTCATGTAAAGATCGGTTGCGATAAATTGCGCACCCTCTCGGGACATGGCTCGCAATAGACGATTGCCTCTCTTGTCTATAAACGCGAGTTGATCGATGTCCACCTTGCAGGTGCGTCCCTTGAGGAGTTGGCTTGCGGCCTTCCAACTTGTCTTGAGTTCGTCAACCTGCAGTCCCGTCAGCCGGCCTTGCAGGAACAACCGCATTTCAGTCGCGTTTTCGGTAATGGAGATTCTCAGCATGTTTTTCCCTCTTGCGGCCGCATGGGAGGCAACTCTTGCTTTCATCGGAATGGGCGGAAGCTCTAATGTCGCCCGAAGATGGATTGTCTGACTCGCGGGCACTTTGTTGCATTGCTTCAATGGAGGCCGTCTTTCGCATGTGAACTTCGGTTCCGCCGCGTTCAAATGAGACCTGGTCCATCTGCGACCTCATCAGCAAAATTCCTCGCCCGTGCTCAGCCTGTAGATTCTCAAGAGCCAGAGGATCGGCGATCCCGCTCGGGTCAAATCCAATTCCCTGGTCCCTGACTACCAACGACAACTCTTTCCCCAGTTCACATCGGCAATAAACTTGGACAAGCTTGCCGGGATCGAGTCGGTTGCCGTGAACCACTGCATTGTTGAGAGCCTCTCGAAGGGCCAGTTCAACGGCCAGCTCTTCGCCCGGGAAGCAGCGCGACTCTTGGATCAGGCGAATTACTCGCTCCAGGAGTGGCGAAATGGCTTTGACGTCACTCGGCATCAGGGCCTCGATTTCGAAGCACGAATTACTCCGACGAGTTCGTACGGACTCGATTCGCAAATTTGATGGATTGCTCACGCTCTACTCCGTCCTTCAAGCGCGTCTTTGTCTTTCCACGCGATGAAATGTTGCAACGGAGTCGCCAACGACGCGATCGAACAAAATTCGCGCCAAATGATTGAAGACAAGAGAACTGTTCATAGCGACAGGGCGGTTTAACGAGAGACTGTCGGCGGCCCGACACTTTTCCCGACAACTGTCGAGCGTTTCCGACAGTTGTGCAGACTCCACGGTTAGCGCCGTCTCTGCAATTTCAAAGAGATCGTTTGTTGGCTCAACCAGTTAAAAGCTTTCATGTTTGGGGCGCCTGCTCAGGACCTCTGGCCTTGCGCTTGCAATCTCCGCCCATGCGGGAGCCGGAAGAAATGTTGAAGATCACGATCACCAACACGGCGAAGGAAGAGAGGTGGACACTGCAAGGCCGGCTGGTCGCGCCATGGGTCAAGGAACTGAAGGCGAACTGGAACAAGATGCGCCGGGTGGCGGAGAGGGGAAAGTGCATCGTGAATCTTGATGAAGTCACATTCATCGACAGGAGCGGTGAACGAATGTTGCGGTGCATGTCACGTCAGGGCGCGCAACTTGTCGCCAGCGATGTGTACGTCAAGCATGTGCTTCGCCGCCTTCGGGGCAAGTCGAATTAGTGGAGACGGATTGCAAGTCTCCGGGATCGGCCAATGAGTGACTTTGTGGACAGCGGAAGGCCGCAGTCGCTACAACAGATGGAGCCGATTCTTGAAACGCTGAACGACGGCGTCGTCATTGCAGACGATTCTGATCAGATTCTTTTTGCCAACACGGTCTTCGAGGAAATGACCGGGTTTCATCGCAGCCAGATCATCGGCCGCAATGCCCGGCAGTTGTATCACCGAGCCGAAGAGTTTGCTTTCGCCCAGGCGCTTAGCCAGAAAGCTCTGGCGATGGGGCGAGTCCGCGAAGAGTTTTTCTTGCCCACAAAAGACGGCGGCCGGCTGCCCGTCGTGGTCAGCATGCGCGCCGTGCATGGGCCCGACGGACGGCGTTTCTCTATCGTTACTTTGACCGATATTTCAGAACAAAAACGCACCGAAGAGCAACTCCGCGCTGCAATCGCGGGACTCGAAAAGCATCAACGAGAGATTGAGCAAGATCTGCTGTTGGCGGCCCGAGTACAGCAGAGTTTAGCGCCAGAGCCTTTCGACTGGGGCGCTTTGCGTGTCGACACTTTCTACCAACCCGCGCATACCATCGGCGGAGACTTCGGCTTGGTGAGGCCGTGGAAAGACGAACATCTGAATCTGCTGGTTTGCGATGTCTCGGGGCACGGCATCAGCTCCGCGCTCGTCGCCAACCGAATATACTCGGAGACGGTTACCCTGCTGGGTGATCGGGCGCCGCTCGCCGACGTCCTCCGTCGATTGAACTCTCTTGTGATTCAGAACATTGGCACACTAGGATTTTTCTTTACATTGGCCGCCGCCCGCATTGATCGCAGCGGCCGGACCATGGAGTTCGCCGGAGCCGGACACCCGCCAGCAATGATTGTTCAGCCTGGAGCCGAACCTCGTCTGCTGCGGTCCCGCAGCACAATTCTGGGCACGCTGCCGGATGCCGTGGACGCAGACGCTACACTTTGCAGAGAGCTCGAGCCTGGCGACCGAATCGTGTTGTACACAGATGGCCTCACCGACGCATTCGACTCGCGTGGCGAAATGCTCAAAGTCGAAGGATTGCAGAGCGTTGTTCGCGAAGCAGCGCTTCTGCCGTTCGTGGAAATGAAGCAAGGAATTCTCAATCGCGTCGCTGAGTGGCGCGACGGCCCGCCGCTCGACGACGTGTCACTCGTGCTCGTCGAAGTGCGCTAAACGAGCACTGTGGTCGAAATCGTTTGGCGCTCAGCCTGCCACTTGAAGGTCGGTAAATCATGAAACGCAAGACTCCCATTCGAGCATTTTCGATTCTTGAAACGAGTTCGGTCGGACGCCGAAACCGACGAGCTGCCGAGACTCGGCTTCGTCTATTCCGATGCGCCCTGCAGCTTGTTGCCGAGCGCGGCTTACCTCGTGTCACGGTCGAGGACATCACCGAAGCGGCCGATGTCGGCAAAGGAACTTTCTTCAATTACTTCGAGAGTAAGAACCATCTGTTAGCCACGATTGTCGACGTTAGCTTGGATAGGGTCCGCGAGGCGCTAGAGTTAGCCATGATGGGAAAGCGCTCAATCCAATCCGTGCTCCGCCACCTTTTCGAACAAATCGCCGAAGAACACCACCGCAGTCCTGAACTAGCGCGCGCTTTCATATCATCGTTTGTGGGAAGTGAAACGGTTCGCGGACAGCTTGACCGCAAGACCTCAGACGAGCGGCGGGTAATCGCGCAGATTGTCGAGATCGGACAAGGGAACGGCGAAATTGATGGGAGACTCAAGAAAGATGAAGTGGCGCTTCTGCTGCAGCAGGCGTTTATGGGGGCCCTATTGTTGTGGTCTTTGCGCGCCGTCCCAAGTTTACAAAACGCAATGAGCAGAACCTTTCAGCATTCTTGGAGAGGGATTACCGCTTGCGATGGAGAATGAAACCGGAACCCTTTGTCTTTCGTTCGAATCCTCAGGTCAAGACTACGACGTCTTCCGTGGATCGATCCCCATCTTTTTCATCCGCGTGAGCAACGTAGTCCGCTTAAGTCCCAACCGGGCCGCGGCACCATTCGGACCGCCCACCCGTCCCTTGGTCTCCTTCAGAATTCGCACAATCCTATCTTGTTCATCGAAGTGTCTGGCTTTCGCCGGAGCAAAATTCACGCTGCTGTTTGCCAACTCGGGTACCGAGATCGCCAGTGTGCTGCTGCGCGTGAGGATGACAGCCCGCTCCACAAGATTCTGAAGTTCACGGACGTTTCCGGGCCAATGCCAGCGCGCCAGCTTGCGCATGGCCGCGGCAGGAATGTTTTCGATTCGCTTTTGCATTCGGCGCGCGTACTTTTGGCTGAAGTATCGCACCAGCAAGGGAATATCTTCTGGCCGCTCGCGCAGGGGAGGAAGGCGGATGGGAAAAACATTCAGGCGGTAGTAAAGATCGGTTCGAAATTGCTTTTCTTCAATCATCCGATCCAGTTCACGATTGGTCGCAGCGATCAGCCGAATGTCGACTGTCTTCGTCCGGGTGCTTCCCAAGCGCTCGAATTGTCGGTCCTGCAATACGCGCAGGAGTTTTGGTTGGAGCTCCAGTGGGATATCGCCGACTTCGTCCAGAAACAGTGTGCCCTGATCGGCGAGTTCTAATCGTCCAATCTTCTGTGTAACTGCGCCGGTGAAGGCACCTCGCTCGTGGCCAAAAAGTTCACTTTCGAGCAAACCAGTGGGAATCGCAGCGCAGTTTAATTCGACGAATGTTCGCGCGTTGCGGCGACTGCGTTGATGAATGGCGCGCGCCACAAGCTCCTTACCAGTTCCTGTTTCTCCCAACAGAAGCACGGTCGAATCACTCATCGCCACCGTTTCGACCAGTTGCAGCGCCTGCCGTAGGGCCGAGCTCTGCCCGATAATCCCTTCAAAATCCGACGTGCTCCGAATTTCCTCTTCCAAATAGAGCTTTTCCTGTGCGAGCTTGTCTTTTAATTCGGCAATCTCACGATAGGCCAATGCGTTCTCGACCGCGATTGCCACTTGGCCCGCGACTCGCATCAGGAAATCAACGTCCTCTTGGCTGAATGCGTTCTCGGTCCGGCTGCCGAGTCCCAGAACACCGAGTGTCCGGTTTCGGATGATCAGCGGCAACGCCAGAGATGACAAGATGCCTTCTCCGCGAGCCACGTCCGTGGTTGCTTGGTAATTCGTGAAATCCGCTGATGTTCGTATCGCAGCCTTACCGGTCTTGAATGCGCTGCCTACTAAGGACCCCTCCACCGGTTGCACAAGATCCTCTGTGGCGAATCCCTTGCTTTCCGGGAAGTCCATGACGCGTTGGCGCAACTGGCGCTGATCTGCATCTGGCAGCCACACTCCGACGACGTCGCAGTGCATCACCTGCCGAATGCTTGTTGAAATCGCGCGAATCAGGTCGCGAGGCTCCAAGTTCGACACCAAGGTGTTTGTGATGTCCAGCAGTAACTTCAGGCGGTCGCTTTCGGGTGCCTGTTGCGGTTTTGCGGTTCGTGGCTCGGCGGGGTTCAATGAGCGGTCTGGTGTCACGAAGAGTGCATCCTTACATTCCCACACGCCGAGTGTCGCACAAATTGGCGCTGGAATTTCGAATC
>Ga0302324_100002953_pt1 | contig 38546 bp, 41 predicted proteins | sample Palsa_T0_1_FD_201949 | JGI IMG/M metagenome (GOLD analysis project Ga0302324, IMG submission 201949) | Peat permafrost microbial communities from Stordalen Mire near Abisko, Sweden - Palsa_T0_1 | ecosystem: Environmental > Terrestrial > Soil > Palsa > Peat permafrost | place: Sweden: Abisko... | reverse complement strand
ACAAGCCCAAACAAGACCGGTGGCTGAAGCGCCATCCCAAGGTGAATCTGCATTTCACCCCAACCTACTCCTCATGGTCGAATCAAGTGGAGTGCTGGTTTAGCATCCTGGGCCAGCACGCCCTGCAGGGTGTGAGTTTCACGTCCCCCCATCCGTTGCGAGAGGCAATTGACAAATTCGTCAACGCCTACAAATCAAAATACGCTGATTTATGCAATTAGGTGCTAGCTGGATTGCGCAGGGCGGCTATGAACCCGTAGCCAAGATTCTGTCCAACCAGATCGCCGTGGACGAGTGTTTCATGGAATTCGACCCGGAGCGCGCCGGCGGGTTCGCGCCTCGCCGGTTCGTACCGAAGAACAGGACCCTCCTCCTTGGCTTGGCTACATCCAAGGCCGGCGCGTTGGAATCGGCCGCCGAACTGGAGCGGCGCATCGGAGGCGCGACGAAATACATTGATCTGCAGCAGCTCTGCCTCAACCCGCAGTGCGGCTTCGCCAGCACCGAGGAGGGGAATGCTTTCGGAGGACGAACAGTGGGCCAAGCTGGCGCGCATCGTGGAGGTTGCCCGCAAAGTATGGGGCGCGCCCAGTAACGCTATAATCAGGCTATGGCCTCACTGGTCGACGTTTCCCATCCCGGCGCTTTGCTTGCGAAGCAGGAGAAACTTTTTTCCCTGCTGCGCGGCCTCAGTCGGGTTATGGTCGCGTACTCGGGTGGGGCGGATTCCGCGTATCTGGCGTGGGCCGCGCACCAGGTGTTGGGCGGCAAGGCGCTGGCGGTGACCGCGGATTCGGCTTCTATCCCGGAATCGCATAAGCGCGACGCGGAAGCATTCGTGCGGCAATTCGGAATTCCGCACGAGTATATCGAGACGCACGAATTCGAGAATCCCGACTACCTGAAGAACGACGCGAACCGCTGCTTCCACTGCAAGGACGAATTATTTACGCGACTGGAAAAGTTGGGCCGCGAACGAGGCATTGGCCACATCGTCTACGGCGTGAACGCGGACGATTTGGGCGACTATCGTCCCGGCCAGAACGCCGCGGGTTTGCATAAAGTGAAGGCGCCTTTGGTGGAAGCGGAGTTGCGCAAGGCGGAGATACGGGAATTGTCGCGCATGGCCGGCTTGCCGACTTGGGACCGTCCGGCAGCCGCGTGCCTGAGCTCCCGTATTCCTTATGGCACGCCCGTCACGATCGAAAACATCAAGACCGTGGAGCGCGGCGAAGACGAAATCAAGGCGCTCGGATTCCGCCAGTTCCGCGTGCGTTTCCACGGGGAGTTGGTGCGGTTGGAGATCGCGCCCGACGAATTGGCGAACGCCTTGACGCCCGAGATGGCGGGGCGGTTCACAGCCATCTTCAAGGCGCTGGGATTTAAGTATGTGACGTTAGATCTGGAAGGATATCGGCAGGGGTCGTTGAACGAAGTTTTGAATCTGCCGCGAAGAGCGGGTTCCGGAGAACCCGCGCAGGCCTAGAGGCCCGCCCCACTCGTTTACCCGATCCTGGACGACGAAACGAAACGCATGTTCACTTGCCCACCGCTCTCTTCAACGCGCGCGCGGGCCAGGTCAGCAGACGCGCCAACTGGAACGCGCGCCACTTATTAATGCCCTCCAGCAACACCGTGAACTCCTGGTCCCGCTCGTACAGGAACCGGATGTGGTCGTCCCGGCGCGCGAACAGCTTCCGAATTTCGGCTACATCGTCCTCCTGCATCGTGTAGCCCGGCTGGATGTGCGCGGGCAACGGGCGCTGATAATAAAACGTGGCGTGCGCGGGCGCGATCTCGGCGGCAGACCGGTGGTGGCTATAGAAGTAGACCGCCAGCGACTTGCGCGTGATGCCGCGGCCCGGCGGCGTGCGAATCACACGGAAGCCGTGCCAGGACGACTCGGTGGTTTCGAAAATGACGGCGCGATTGGCGACGGGCAGCACAACTTTGCGCGCGTCGCCTGTTTCGGCCATAGCCTCGCGCAGCAGTTCCAGGCAGCCGCCCCAGGTTTCCTCCCATTGCGGATTCAGAAAAACGATCAGGTTCAGACGGCGGTGCCAGCCGAAGCGGGGGTGGAAGTTGAAGTCTACGTGCGAATCGAGCTCCTGGCCGTCGCGGTTTTCGTGCGTTCCTCCGCCGACATATTCCGCGTCGTAGAGCAGGCCGGGAATGCCGGTGATGCGTTCGATCAAGGCCAGAAACTCGCCGTCGCGCATCAAGCGGTCGAAGCGTTCGTACGCGGATCCCAGCCGGGCGATATCGGCGATCACGGCCTTGCCCGCCAGTTCGCCGCGCTCGTTGCGGGCATCGCCCGATTCGAACGGCGGGAATTGGGCGATCAACTCCTGGCAGAATTGGGGATCGAGGAATTGGTCGATCGCGACATGGCGGAAGGGTTGCGCGGTGCTGAATTCGCGGGCGAGGTCCGCGGCGCGGCCGGAGACGTCGGGGTGGAGGAGGGAAAGCACCTCCCCAGTTTATCGCTTGACAGACTGACTGCTCCACTTGATAGCCTATATCGATATATGAACCCCACCGTGCTGATTACGGGCGCATCCGGCGGCATCGGCGAAGAACTGGCGCACCTCTTCGCGGCCCATCGCCACGACCTGGTGCTGGTCGCCCGCACCGGGACAAAGCTGCAATCGTTGAGCGATGAGCTGGCGCACGCACACGGCATCCAAGCGCGCGTCCTGGCGGCGGATCTGGCCGATCCCGGCGCGCCGCCGCACATCTTCGATACGCTTCAACTGCAGGGCGTCTCGATTGACGTCCTGGTGAATAACGCGGGCTTCGGCGCGCGCGGCGCATACGCGGAGATCGACTACGCCGTGGAAGCCCGCATGATCCAGGTGAACGTGACCGCCCTGGCGCATTTGACCCGCCTGTTTCTGCCGGGCATGCTCGCGCGGCGCAACGGCAAAATCCTGAACGTGGCCTCCACGGCGGCCTACGTGCCCGGACCGTTCATGGCCGTGTACTACGCATCCAAAGCTTTCGTGCTTTCGTTTTCGGAGGCACTCGCCGAAGAGACGCAGGGCACCGGCGTTACCGTGACGGCGTTGATCCCAGGACCTACCGAGACCGGCTTCGCGGCCACCGCCGGCAATCAGGACACGCCTTTGTTCCGCGCGGGAGCGGTGATGAGCGCCAACGCCGTGGCGCGTGTGGGATTCGACGGCTTGATGGCGGGCAAGCGCGTGGCGATCGCCGGTGTTAGCAACAAGTTGACAGTGCTATCGACGCGCATGGCGCCGCGTAGCATGCTCGCCAGGATCACACGGAAACTGAACAGCTAGGTGGACAGGCCAGGAGGCGTGTCCTACGCGCCAAATCCGCTGCGCGCCGGCGGGTCCACATATGCGTTCAGCTTCTCCGAACTGGTGATCCGCATATTCGCGGTGTCCCACTCGATGCGCTCGCCGGGAAACCGCTGCGCAATGCAACCCAGCAGGAACGCCTCGGTCACGGGACTCTGTATCTCGAAGTTCGCCAGCGGCGCGGGCGCTCCGCCCTTCGCTGCCGCCACAAACTGGTCGATGGCCGCATCCCGCGGGCGCTCTCCACGCGGTTGCTTCGGCGGCGGTTGATACTTCTTCGATTCCGGATACACGCGCGGGCTGTTCCCATTGAACCCGGCCAGGATGATTCCTTTATCGCCCACGTAGAGGATGCCTTCGTTGTCCTCGCCGGGCTGGAAATAGTGGTCGTCCTCGGCGCGCAAGCCCGCCGGCCGCTTGGGCCGCAGCCCGCCGTCGTACCACGACATGCGCACGGCGGGGCGGCTAGCCACGGCCGGATAGTCCACGTGCACGATGGAAGCCTTCGGGAAACTCTCGTCGAATGACTCGCTGGAACACGCCTCCACGGCCACTGGCGGAGTAAGTCCCAGAATCTTGAACACGCCCGCGAAGCTATAGCAGCCCATATCGCCGAACGAGCCGCAGCCGAAATCGTACCAACCGCGCCATACAAACGGCAGATAGGCGTGGTTGAACGGACGCTCCGGCGCGGGACCCAGCCATTGATTCCAGTCGAGGCCTTCGGGGACCGGCTGCGCTTCGGCGGGCCGGTCGATGCCCTGCGGCCAGAAGGGCCGGCTGGACCAATTGTGGACCTCGCGCACGTGCCCGATGGCGCCATCGGCGATCCATTCCGAGATCAGCTTGGTAGGCTCGCTCGACGGATTGTTGACCGGCAGGGACGTGGCCACCTTCATCTCGCGCGCCGTCTGCGCCATGCGCCGCGCATCGCCGATGGTGTGGGTCATGGGCTTCTGGCAGAGCACGTGCTTGTGCCGCTTCATGGCCGCCAGCGAGATGGGCGCGTGCCAGTGATCCGGCGTGGCCACGTAGACGGCGTCCAGGTCTTTTTCTTTCTCCAGCAACTCGCGATAGTCGTTGTAGGCCGCGCAGCCTTGATACGAGCCGGAGCCCTTGCGCGAGCCGTAATAAGCCTCGATCAGCCGTTTGGCCGGCTCGCGGCCACCCATGCCGAGGCTGGTCTTGAACTCGTGGGTCAGTTGCGCGGAGCCGGGCGATGCCAGGTCCTCTCCCCAGCTTTCGTAGCCCGCGCCCAGCAGGCGCCGCGCGGCTTTCAGCAAATCGTTCTCGCCATACTCCGCATAGTCTTTGCTGAATCGGTTGCAATCGCAGACAGCCACCACCTGCACGTCGGGACGCGCCAGCAGTTGCATGGTGATGGCCTGGCCCTGCCGGCCGAGGCCGATGCTGGCGAGCGTGATCCGGTCGCTGGGCGGCACAAATGGCGCGCCCAGCACGTGGCGCGGCACGATCATGAATGTTGCCGCTGCTCCCGCAGCCCCCGCAAAAGCGCGGCGCGAAAGCTGGCCATCCCCGGAATGTTCCATGGCAATCTCCTCAGTGTGGCGGGCGCCACGAGGATCATTATAGTTCCGCGCGGGAGAAGCCGTTACCGAGCCGCGTTCCTGAGCCGCGACCGTTACCGAGCCGCGACAGTCAGGAAGGGGTCAATTCGGATACAATAAAGGACAGCGTTGGATGTGCGCCCGTAGCTCAGATGGATAGAGCGTTTGCCTCCGGAGCAAAAGGTCGGTGGTTCGAATCCACTCGGGCGTACCAGTCTAAGTCTTTCCCGTTCAAACCCTTAGCGTCTTTTGCGGATGCTCCATTGGAACTCTCCGTAGGGCCACTGTGCCAGAATTGTGCCTACCCTGCGCTTCGCGCGCCCGTTCCATGGCTTCCCTACCCGTTTCCGGGTTCGGGTGGACGTACCGGCGGGTCGTTGCAAAATCGCTGTGTCCTGCGAAATACGCCAGCGGGTCCATGTGCGTGGACCATAGAGTCAAGCATGTGTGGCGGAATGTGTAGGGCGGGAAATATTCGATGCCCGCGATTCTGCAGGCCCTCGCATGCGGCTTCTTGAGTTCAATCCCAGTTGCTTTCTGGATGAACGTCTCGATGAGCACCTCAATCACTTCCTTTTCAAGGGAGTGAACAAGCACCCTCAAGGAATTGGATGTTTCGAGGATTCACCCTGGGCAGCGCTGCCGCTAACATGCTGCATCTAAGACCCTTCAACTTCAATTACACTTTTAGGACAGGAGCCTGATAAACGATCTGGATTTCCCTCAGATCCTTGCGCACACCAGGCAAGGCGGACCGAGTGTCGTGCTCCTCTGTGGTGAGGCGCTCGTACCAGAAGCACGCGGTGCTGCCCTCCTCCGCGCCCTTTAAGACTGCGAGGCGGAACTCAACCGGGGCGCCATCGTTGCGCTCGACTGGTCGGACAAACCGCGAGCCAGAGTGCTGCCGCTCCTATAGTCAGTGGGTCTCAATGGAGAGGCGCCGGTTACAAACCGCGGCGCGACGCCGGGCGCCGGGAGCGGTATTTCTGAATGATTCCCGCCAACGCGCGTAGCGACTCATTGGCCTCCCGCGCGCTTGGGAACGCGGCGGCCACATCGGGTTCCAGCACTACGACAGCGCTTCCCGCAACGTACCGCGATGCGTACTTGTTGGGCAAGGCGTGGCTGAAATCGTACTCCGGAAGAATCTCGTCGGCGCCAACCTGATCGGCGGCCTTGCGTTTACTGAATGATCTCTTCATTGTTTCTTCGCTCACGCCGTTTGGCCTGTCGCGCACTAAATGATGCGAATGGTTCTGCCTCGTTCGACGTACATCACTGCAAGCAAGCGCTGGTCTCGCGAAAGACCCAGCAACACAAACCGCTCTTCCTCGTACGAATGACGCGGATCGGCCACGATGCGGCCCAGCGGATCGCCGAAGACCGTCGACGCCTCCTCGAACGAAACCCGTGTTTGGCCAGATTTGTCGCGGCCTTTTGTGGATCCCATTCGAACTCCAACGCCAACCTTCATCATACTTGCGATCGAACAGCCAGATGAATCGCCGCCCTATATCGCCTTCGCCATATCCCGGTGCGTCGCCTTCACCCGAAACCCCGCCTGCGCCAGCCGCTTCCTTATCTCGTCCGCGATCATCACCGAACGATGGTGCCCGCCCGTACACCCGAACGCGATCGTCAAGTAACTCTTCCCTTCACGGATATAATGCGGCATCAGGTAGATCAGCAGTTCAGAAATGCGGTCGATGAACTCCACCGTCTGCGGGAACGACCGGATATACTTGGCCACCTGCGGATGCCGGCCGGTCAGCTTCTTGAACCGCGGAATGTAGTTCGGGTTCGGCAGGAAGCGTACGTCGAAGACCAGATCGCTATCGGCGGGCACGCCGTGGCGATAGCCGAAGCTGGTCACATACACCATGATCTTTTGTTCGTCGCGCTCCCCGCGAAAACTCTCCTTGATGAAGTCGCGCAACTCGTGTACGGTGAATTTGGAAGTGTTGATAATCAGGTCCGCCATGGCGCGGATGGGAGCCAGTTGGCGGCGCTCGGATTTGATGCTCTTGGCGATCGAAGTGCCGGTGCCCAACGGATGCGGCCGCCGCGTTTCGCTGAAGCGCCGCAGAATGGCGTTGTCGTCGGCTTCCAGAAACACCAGCCGGGTTTTCACGCGGTTGCGAATGCGCGCGTAGATGGCGGGGAATCGCTGCAGCCCCTCGCCTTCGCGCACGTCCACTACCAGCGCGGCGGCGCGAATGCTGGCGGAATCCAGGGTCAACTCGGCGAACTTCGGAATCAGGTCCACCGGCAGGTTATCGACGGAATAGTAACCCAAATCTTCCAGCGACTTGAGAACGGAACCTTTCCCCGAGCCGCTCAGGCCGGTGATGATCACCAGTTCGGCGGGCCGGTCCGTGGCGCGGCGTCCTTTGACCGGTTCCCTCTGGTTCGCCATCTCCTTGCCGCGTCAAGCCTCGATGAGATCGAAATTGCCGTCGCGGCGGCGCACCAGCACGGCTACGCGGCTCGTCCCCGCATCGCGATAGACCACGTAGTCGGCGCCCTTCTCCATCTGCAGCAGGGCTTCCTCCAAGGTCATGGGCTTGCGGCGCTCGTGGTGATTGATGCGGTTCACGTGGCGCTGGGTTTCCGGTTCTTCCGGCTCGGCGGCCGGCTCGGCGGGCGCGGCGACGGCTTCCTTTCGCGGCGTGCGCTGGGTGTCCCGCCACTTTGCGCGGACCTTGATGCTTTGCTTTTCCAGCTTTTCTATGGCGGCGTGGATGGCCGCGAACAAGTCCACGTTGGAACCGATACCCACCAACTCGTGGTTATGGTAGTTCACCGTGACTTCGGCCTGGTGCAGATGCCGTTCCAGAGACAGGACCACGTGCGCTTCACTCTGCTCGCGTCCATCCAGAAGTTTGCCGACCTTGGCAAATCGCCCCTCAATCTTCTTAAGCTGCCCCGGGGCCAGTTCCACTTGCCTGCCAGTGTATGTGATCTTCATGGGCGAACCCGTCTTTGGTGCGTTGAAGGAATCTTCATATCTTCGCGGTACTTGGCGACTGTGCGGCGAGTCACGTTGATGCCTTCATGTTGCAGCGCCGTGGTGATCTGGTCGTCGGTCAGCGGGTGCGCGGTGTCCTCTTCCTGTATCATCTTCTTCACCTTGCGTTTCAGCAGCAGCAGCGGCGTATTGCCCCCCAAGGGACCTTGCACGGCTTCTGAGAAGAAATACCGGAGTTCATAGACTCCCTGCGGCGTGTGTACGTATTTGCTGGCCACCGCGCGGCTCACCGTGGAAGGATGCACGCCCACTTCCTCGGCCACCTCTTTAATCATCATGGGCTTCAGGTAGTCGAGGCCGTTGGCCAGGAACTCGGTCTGGCGGCGCACGATGGCCTGGCAGACCTTAAGAATCGTCTGCTTGCGCTGCTCGATATTCTTCATCAACTGGATGGCCGACGTGTAGCGCTCGCGCACGTAGTCGCGGACTTCCTTGGTGGCCCCATTGTCGCGGTCGAGCATGCGGCGGTATTGCGCGTTTAAGCGGAGCTGCGGCACGTCCTCGTCGTTCATCTGGATGAAATATTCGTCGCCATCCTTGATGAAGAAGACATCCGGCTCCACGGTGCGCGCGCCGGCGCCCGAGTAGCGCAGGCCGGGCCGCGGATTCAGCCGCCGGATGGCTTTCACCGCGATCTCGATGTGTTCCATGGGCCGGGCCAGAATCTTGGCCAGCTCGCGATACTGGCGCATTTCGAGCATCCGCAGATGGTCGGAGACGATCTGCCAGGCCACGCCGCCGCGTCCGTTCATGCTCTCCAGCTCCAGCAGCAGGCACTCGCGCACGTTGCGCGCGCCCACGCCGGCCGGGTCGAGCCCTTGCACCACCTTGAGCGCAGCCTCGATCTCTTCCAGGGTGTGGTCGCCCATGCCGGCAATCTCTTCGAGCGATGCGGAAAGGTAGCCGTCCTCATCCAGGTTGCCGATGATGGACTCCGCGGCGTCGCGGATGTTGTCGGAAAGCACGCTGACGCTCAGTTGGGAATGCAGATGATCGCCCAGCGTGACGGGCGCCGATAGAAATGTCTCGAAGGAAGGCTTTTCGACGGACTCGGAGGCGGGGCTCTTGTAGCCGGGATCCAGGTAGTCGTCGAAGAAGGAGCCGAAATCGATCTCGTCGAACGGGTCGGTGGCGGCGGCCGGTTCCACGGGGTCGGCCGCAGCCGCCTCCGCGCCGGCAGCGGCGCCGCCGTCGACCGCTTCCTGGAAGGACTCCGCGCCCAAATCGGCGGAGACTTCGCCCGCGATGCCGTTGGTATGTGCGGCGTCACCCAGGGCGGCTTCCAAAAGCTGCTGGTCGGATGGATCGCTGACCCGCTCCGGCTCCAGCAGCGGAAGAAGCTCTTCCGCCGTAATCTCTTCGCCGGCTTCCTCGGTCGATTCTTCCAGGACCGGGTTTTCGACGATCTCCTGGGTAATCATCTCCTTCAGCTCCAGCCGGTTCAACTGGAGGACGGTCACCATTTGGACCAGGCCGGGGGTCAGGATCTGCTTTTGCGCGACCCGAAGCTGCAGTGATGGCCGGAGCATGCTCACAAACAACATTCTATCACTGGGTTTGGGGGGGCGGGCTTTAGCATGTGTCCTTTAGCGCACACGCTAAAACCCCCCCTCCATCCGCCGTGCGATACTGAAATAAAGGATGCCAGCTACTTCCCAGATACCGGATGAAACCGCGGTCGTCCTGCAGGCGCGCGAAGGCGACGCCAAGGCCTTCTCGGAATTGGTGCGCCGTTACGAAGGCAAGATCTTCCGCCTGGCGATGCACATCACGCAGAACCGCGAAGACGCCGAGGATGTGTTGCAGGAAACCTTCCTGAAGGCTTACGAGCACCTGGATCAGTTCCAGGGCAATTCGAAGTTCTATACGTGGATCGTGCGCATCGCGGTGAACCAGGCGCTGATGAAATTGCGCAAGCGCAAGACCGACAAGACGGTGTCGATCGACGAAACCATCGATACGGGAGAGGACACGGTGGCGCGGGAGATCGCGGCATGGGACGAGAACCCCGAGCAGCGCTACTCGCGCGAGGAGGTGAACCAGATCCTCAGCGCGGCGGTGGACAGCCTGGCGCCGCCGTATCGCACGGTTTTCGTGCTGCGGGATATCGAGGAGCTTTCCACGGAAGAAACCGCGGAGGCGCTGGATTTGTCGATTCCGGCGGTGAAGAGCAGGCTGCTGCGCGCGCGCCTGCAGCTTCGCGACAAGCTAACCCGTTTCTTCAAGCATAAGGAGGACGACGCCTTTGCTTACATGTAAAGAATTCTTGCAAGAGCTGAGCGATTATCTGGACGAGAGTGTCGATGCGGAGATCCGGGCCAAGTTGGAGCAGCACATTACGGAATGCCCCAACTGCTGGGTGGTATGCGACACCACCAAGAAGACCATTCGGATCTACAAAGGCATGGAGACGCATCCGATTTCGCCGGAAGTGGAGTCGCGCCTGATCGAAGCGCTGGAAAAGAAGATGGCGGCGCATCCGAAGTAGCGGGCGGGGTTCGGGACGAAGAGCACCCGTGTACGCGGCACTGATTGAGTTGACGATTGATCCGGCGCTGGGGGCGGCGGCCGCGGCGGCGTTCAGCAGCGAGATCCTGCCAAGAGTGCGGGCGGCGCGAGGGTTCGTCGCAGGATACTGGGTGGACCCGGTGGATGGGCAGGGCTTCGGTTTTCTGTTGTTCGAGACGAAGGAACAGGCTGTGGCGGCAACGCCGCCGGCAAGCGCTTGGGCGGCGCCGGGGGTGACGATTGTGCGGATGGATGTGCGGCGGGTGGCGGTCGCGATACCGTGATGCGGCGGCGAAGAGCGGGTTCTGGAGAACCCGCGCCGGCCTGGAGGCCCGCCCCACATATTATTCGTAGCGTAGGGAGTGCATTGGGTCGGTTTTCGCCGCGCGGCGGGCTGGGATGTAACATGCCACCAGCGCCACGCTGAGCAAAATGAGCGGGACCGCGGCGAATGTGAGCGGATCGGTGGAACTCACCCCATAGAGGAAGCTCGACAAAATGCGGGTTAGCCTGAGGGCGCCGGCGATTCCAATCGCGAGGCCAACCAGAGCGGGCAGCATCCCCTTCCCCACAACCATCCGGAGGATTTCGCCCTTCCGCGCCCCCAGCGCCATACGAATACCGATTTCGTGCGTGCGTTGCACGGCGATGTAGGAAATCACGCCATATATCCCCACCGAGGCCAGCAGCAGCGCCAGAGCCGCAAAGCCGCTCAGAAGCAGCGTCACGAAACGCGGCGCGGCCACCGACTGCGTGAAGTATTGGTCGAGGGTTTCGACATGATAAATGGGCGTGGTCTTATCCAGAGACGCTACCTGGCGGCGCACCGGATCGACAATACTTTGCGGATCGGCGATGGTACGGACCACAATGAACATGGAACCGAAGGGGCACTGGGCCAGGGGCACATAGACCTCGGGATCGGATTCCGTGCCCGGATCGCCTTGCTTCACATCGCCGACAACCCCCACGATCTCGCGCATGGGGAGCTCTTCTGGGCCATAGCCGTTGGCGATGCCGGGCCGAATGTGCTTCCCGATGGGGTCCTGGTGCGGGAAGAAGCGCTGCGCCAGCGTGCGGTTGACGATGGCGACGGGAGTGGATTTCAGATCGTCACGCCGGGTAAAATCCCGCCCCGCAGCCCGCGCGATTTTGAGCGTACGAAAGTATTCCGGTTCGATGGCATTGAAAGCCGCCGAGGGCCGCGATGCCATGGGCGTGGGCCGTCCTTCGACTTCGATGCTGGAGCGAGCGTTTTCTCCGGTGAGAGGCAGAGACGCGACCGCGCTGGCCGAGTGCACGCCCGGGAGCGCGCCGATTTGCGCCACAACGTCGCGAAAGAACACCGGAAGCTGTGCGTCCGGCTTGCCGGCGGGCAAATCGAGCTGGAGCGTCAGGACGTTGTGACGGTCGAAACCCGGATCGACTTGGGTGAGGCGCTGAAAGCTGCGAATCAACAGGCCGCTCGAGAGCAGCAGCACGACGGCCAGGGCGACCTCGCTGACGACAAGCGCGCCGCGCATCCGGCTGAGCTCTTTTCCTCCGCTGCCGGCGCCGCGGCCACTTTCGTTCAGGGCTGCGGCGAGACCGACTCTGGAGACGCGCAGGGCTGGGGCAAGGCCGAACAGGATTCCGGCCGCGAGCGAGATCAGGAAAGCGAAGGCCAGCAGGCGGCCATCCGGCGCGATGGAGTCGAGGCGCGGCACCTGGGCGGGGACGATCCGCACCAACAGCCCGTTCGAGATCAGCGCCAGCACCAGGCCGAGGCCGCCGCCCAGCAGCCCCAGCGAGACGCTCTCCGTGAAGAGTTGGCGAACCACCCGGCCGCGGGCGGCGCCGAGCGCGGCGCGGAGGGCCATCTCCTTACGCCGCCTGGTGGCGCGCGCCAACAGAAGGTTCGCCACATTCACGCACACGATCAGCAATACGCAGCCCACGGCAGCCAGGAGTACCAGCAGCGGAGCGCGGAGCGGACCGATGAGGCCCTGGATTTCGGGCACAATCCGCACCGTGCGCGGCTTGTTCTCCGGGTATTCCTTGTTCAGGGCGGCGGAGATCGAAGCCATCTCGGCCTGCGCCTGCTGCAGCTCGACCCCGGGTTTCAACAGGCCGGCCACATCCAGATAGTGCGCGCCGCGTTGCGCGGCGATGGCGTTCGCGCCCCCGTGGGCATCCATGGCGATAGTGGTCCAGAGTTCGACGGGCTCGGCCTGGATCGGGTACTGGAACGCGCGCGGCATGACCCCGACCACCGTGAATAATTGGTCCCCGAGTTGGATGGAGCGGCCCAACACAGACGCGTCGGCGCCGAACGCGCGTTGCCATAGACCGTAGCTGAGGATGACGGGGTCTGCGCCGCCCGCCGCGGCGGGCTGGTCCTCGGCGGGGAGGAAACCGCGCCCGAGCGCGGGAGTTGCCTGGAGCATGGAAAACAGTTGCGCGGACACCACCGCGCCTTGCAAATGCAGCGGCCGGCCCGAGCCGGCCAGGTTAAAGCCGTCCATCCGAAAAACAGCCATGCCGTCGAAGGCGTGATTCCGCGCGCGCCAGTCCAGGAAATCGGGATAGGACGCGATACCGCCATCGCCCGAAGCGGCGAACACCGAGCGAATTCGTACCAGCCGGCTGGCAGTGGGAAAAGGCAGCGGTTTGAATACTACGGTGTCCACTACGCTGAAGATGGCGGTGGTCGAGCCGATCCCGAGCGCCAGGGTCAAAATAGCGGTGGCGGCGAAGCCGGGATTCCTCCTGAGCACGCGCAAGCCGTAACGAACGTCCTGAAGCAAGTTATCCATCGAAACTCCGGCGCGGATGTCCCGCACGTTTTCCTTGATTTGCTCCGCGCCGCCCAACTCGCGGCGGGCCTGTTGCAGCGCTGCGTCCCGGCCAATTCCGGACCGCGCTTTCTCGTCCGCCAGGAGGTCGAGGTAGCTGCCGATTTCCCGGTCGAGGTCCTGGTCTACGCGTTGCTTGCTGAGGATATTTCGGCAGAAGTTGCGGACGCGGCGAAATGGCACTGGTTTCCTCTAGGTGGCGCGCAGGGCGCTCGACATGGCGAGAGAGATGCGTTCCCACTGGGCTGTTTCGGCGTCGAGCTGGCGCCGGCCCAATTTGGTCAAGCGGTAGAACTTGGCGCGGCGATTGGTTTCGGCCTCGCCCCAGGAGGAAGTTAGCCAACCCGCCTCCTGCATACGATGCAGGGCCGGGAATAGCGAGCCGGGCTTGACTTCGAACGTACGATTGGTGATCTGGGCGATGCGGCGGGAGATGCCCATGCCATGCAGTTCGTCGAGGGCCAGGGCCTTGAGGATCAGCAGGTCGAGGGTGCCCTGGAGGAGATCTGTGCGTGCGGCGGTCATGTGCTATAGACGTCCTATAGGGAGAGTAGCAGAGGTCTTATAGACTGTCAATAGGAGGAGCAGCATGCAGCATGGCCCTCCATTGCGCAAAGGACCCTTTGTGAGACTGTCGCGGCGCCTAAAGCGACGGATGCTCGACAAGGCGCGGGATATTCATTTCGCGTTGGTTCTTTCGTGCTTGGGCAAGATCATACGCGGCCTGCATCCGCAACCACATGTCGGCACTGCCGCCGAAAGCCTTTTCAAAGCGCAACGCCATCTGAGGCGTGACGGAGCTTCTACCTTGCAGCACGTTGTGAAGCTGCTGGCGCGCGATCTTCATCGTTTTCGCCGCTTCGGCCACGCTTAAGTTAAGTTCGTCAAGGTTCGCCTTAGCGAGTGCGCCGGGGTGAACGGGATTTTTCATCGGCAAAAGATCGTCCCTCCTGTCACCCGCCAATGGGCCCTTACCGTCACTGCCCAGACGCCTTCGCGGTTGCCCTTGAGCGGATGCAACCGAAACGTGGGCTGGTTCATATCCTGCACGTCGCTGGCCTGATCCAGCGTCGAAAGGATTAACCGCAAACGGTCAACTTGATCGGCTTAAACCTTGCGGGGGTCGTCCTGTTCGAACAAGTTCCGCAAGCCCTTATGTTTAAAGCTCTCCACCATCGTCCCACTGTAAAACGTCAATTGACGTTTGTCAAGCCGGAAGTGCGCGGATTGGCAATCGGCGCGCAGGATGCCATCCTGCCCCACGGCTCATTTCGGCGGCTGTTTGTCTCCGGGCTTATCGGGGGGCGATTGCTCGGAGTCGAACTTGATGACCGCGTCGGCCGAGAACTTCCGGTAGAGCCGGAATTCCTTCACGTTCTTGTTCGAGATCCTGGCGCCGTGCATGCGCACCTCCACGCTCAACGGCAGCAGGAATTGGCTATCGCCGATCTTGGTGAAATCGTAGTCCAGCGTTTCGCTGGCCTGCTGCACCGGGAACGATGCGAGAAGGTTGTCGGCTTCCTTGGTGATCCGCATGATGACGCGCATCTCTTTGTCCACGAAGATCTCGCCATGATAGCCCGCCCGGATGGTCACCCCGGGATCCTTTTCATCCTGCGCGGAGTGGATGGTGAAATCCGAGAATTCCAGCGCCACCCGGTATGAAAAGACGTGCATGCGGCGCTTGTGCAGGGTAGCCCAGCGCTCCCACTGGATGCCGGTGTTACTCTTGGCGTCGAAGATACGTTCCATGGTGGTGCCGAAGTCGCCGGTGGAGGTGGCGCCTCCGACGGATTGATACGCGCCGTCGGTGATCACGCGATCGTTCTGCGAAATCAGCTTGTAGTCTTCCTGCTGGTTGAAATAGCTGAGCCGCGCCGAGATGATGTCGATAGGGCGCCAGGAGTCGCGCCCGGTGGTATCGACATAGCGGCGGGTCTGTTCCAGGCAGATGAAATCGGGCAGCCGGTGCGTATAGTTGACGGCGTAATCGCGCACTTCATCGAGCAGGTTGGCCTGTTCTTCGGAGGAGGGCGGCGGCGGGGGCACGTAGACCGGTTTGGGCGGGGGCGGCGCGGCCACGGGCAGGGTTGCGGATTCGGTGGCCAGGGCTTTCAGGACCGCGACGGTCTTGGGTCCCGCGCCTTGGTTTTGGAGCGCCTCCACGGTGTCCAGGTCCAGGCGCTCGGAGAGTTTCATTTTGCGAAGGGTTTCGGCGACGTCTTTGTCGGGGTTTTTGAGTTGGATGGCGGACTGGATGAACTGTTTGACCTGTTGGACGGTGTAGCCAGAGGCGGCGCAGGCGGTTATGCACATCACATATGCGGCTGCGATGCGGATGAAGCTCATAAGACCATTGTCGTATGGATGCGGGCGGATAGGCGAGCTTGGCTCGCCGAGGCCCGTTAGTTCAGACCGGGCAGCAAGCGGTAGTTCACCAACTCCACACCAGCCTCGGTCAGCGCAGCCCGAACCTCGGGAGCCACTAGCGCTTCCAATTCCCGTTCGCGGCTTTCTTTCAGCCGGGTGCGCGCGCGGCGCAGATCGCCGCCGCAGTAGCCGGGATGGCACATGAACTCGGTCACACCTTCCGGCAGATCGCGGATCAGTTGCGCCAGTTCGGGTGCGCGGAACCGCCCGGTGAGTTGGAATCCGGCGAAATGGTCGGTCGTCCGGCAACCGTGGCGGGCCAGCACGCGGTGGAATCGGGCGCGCAGAGCCTGCAAGCTGTCGCTGGCCGCTCGCTTCAACACACCGCCGCCGCGCGCCGCGGTTAGCGGAATATCGAACGGCCGCCGCACCCAGCGAATTCCAAACTCTTCGGCGATGCGCGCGACCGCATCGAGCACCGGCGGCGCCAGGTGCGTGTGCTTATGCGTATCCAGATGCGTGGGTTCGATGCCGGCCGCCAGAATCTTGCGCACTTGTGCGGCTAATTCGTGGTATACGCGGATGCGCCGCGCGGCCAGTGCCAGCAGCAATGCCGGCACCGACGCGGGCAGCGGGGCATAGGGCGGCAGAGCGGAGCGGCCGGAGATCAGCACCAGGTGGCAGCCCACATCGAGCGACGGCGTAACGCGCGCCAGCCGCACGGCATCGTCAAACGCATCGCCATTCGCCATCAACGTGGACGCGGTCAGAATGCCCTCGCGATGGGCCTCCACGATCCCCCGGTTCACATCCGGCGTGAAGCCGAAATCGTCGGCGTTGACCACCAATCGCTTGCTCGAGATCAAAAGACTGCCAGCTTGATGCGCAGGAATTTCTTGGGATTGGCGCGGATGTCCTTGGCCAGCGACTGGAACTCGCGCATGGCGCCGTTCATGGCATCGTACATCTGCGGATTCACCAGCAACTGCCCCACGGTGCCTTGCCCCGAGTTGATGCGGTCTATCGTGGTATCCAGCTTGGCGGTGAGATCGGTCAACTGCTTGTAGAGTTGGTCGTCCTTGAGGAGCTTGCCGGCGGTGCCCTTGCCTTCGTTGAGTTCTTTGGCCAGACGGCGCATTTCGGCGAGGGTCTGCTGGGCTTCGTCGTAGACTTGCGGATCTTTCAGCAACTTGCCGGCGGTGCCTTGCCCCTGCTGCAAATCGGCGAGCATCTGGTCGATGCGCTTGATGGGGGCGCGCACTTCGTTGTACAGGCTGTCGTCGTAAATCAGCTTGCTCAAAGTGCCTTTGCCATCGCGCACGTCGGCCAGCAGTTGCTGCCCTTCGGCGGCGATCGAGTTCAGCCGCTTATACAGTTCGTCGTCCCGCAGCAGCTTGCCCAAGTTGCCTTTGCCGGCATCGATATCCGCCAGCATGCCGTCGGCGCGCTTGGAAATGTCCTGCAGGGTCTGGATCAAATTGGCGCTCTGGGCCATCAGTTCGGGGATATCCTGCGTCTGCAGGCTGCGCAACTCGCCTCCCGGCTTGACCGGCCTGGGGCTCTGGCCTTTGGTGATGTTGATGAATTTGCTGCCCAGCAAGTTGGCGGCGGTGACGGCGGCGGTGGAGTCTTCGGGAATGTCCCGCATGAACTTCGACTGGATCGAAAGTTCAAACTCCACGGCCCGCTGGGGATCTTTGGATCCCGAGTATGTGATCGCCTGTACGGCGCCGACCAGGATGCCATTGAGCCGCACCGGGGTGCTCTCGGTCATGGCCGCGCCGTCCGCCATGTAGGTGCGCACGGTCTCGTTGCGTTCAAAGATGCCGCGGCTCCCGGTCAACAGGAAGATCAGCACCGCCAGGATCACCATGGCGGCGAACGCCACCACCCCGACCTTCAACTGCGACCAGCGAATTTTGCTGTGCTCCGGCATGCTCTATTCCCGATGCTTCACGAACTTCGAAATATACGGATCCTGGGACGCTTCCAGCTCTGTTTGCGGCCCTTCAAAGACCACGCGGCCATCGCGCAGAACCATGAACAGGGTGCGCGGCGCGGCGCCGCCCCCGCTGCCTGCCCGATCCAGACCGCCATTCTCAGGATTGTAGCGAAAATTCGCCACCAGGTTGCCGTCCTGATAGCGATAGGTCACGATCAGCGTGGTGGTCTGGTTCAAATCCCGCTCCTTCACGATGAGGGCGACGATGGTGTTGGCCGTAATGGGGTCGAGGCCCGCCGTGGGCGAATCGTAGAGCAGCAAAGGAGGCTGGGTGACGACCGCGCGGGCGATGGCGGCGCGCCGCCGCATGCCGCCCGAAAGCTCGCTCGGGAACTTTTCGAGGGTGCCCTCCAGTTCGACGAACTTCAACGCCTCTTCCACCCGCGGCAGGACATCCTCGGGAGGGCAGTGAATGGACGGCTGGTTGAGTAGCGGGTAGCTCACGTTCTCCTCGATGTTCAGCGAGTCGAACAGCGCGCTTTCCTGGAACAGCATGCCCATCTTGCTGCGGATGTCGAACAATTCCCGCTCCCGCATCCGACTGATGTCCCGGCCGAAGACGTATACGGTGCCCGAATCCGGCCGTTGCAGGCCCAGGGCCGTCTTCAGCAGGACCGTTTTGCCGCTGCCGGTGGCGCCCATGATCACGCGCGATTCGCCCTCATACGCCTGGAAGGACACGTCGGCCAAGGCGGGCGTATCGTCGAACGATACGCTTACATGGTCGAAACGCAGGACCGCGGTTTGGGGATCCGCCGCCATCACGACCCCACCTGGCTGACAAAAATCTTGCCGACGAAAAAGTCGAGAATCAGGATCAGCACCGACGCCGCCACCATGGACTGCGTGGTAGCGCGGCCCACGCCTTGAGTTCCCCCGGATGCCTTCAAACCGTAATAGCAGCCTACCAACGAAATGATGAACGCAAATACGAAGGGCTTCAACAGCCCTTGTGTGATGTCGTTCCACTCCAGCGCCCGCCACACGGAGGACCAATACTGCTGGCTGGGCAGATCCAGGAAAAACCGGGAGACGAACCAGCCGCCGAACATGCCGATGAAATCCGCCAGGATGGTGAGCAGCGGCAACATGATCGCGGTGGCCAGCATGCGCGGCGTGACCAGCTTTTGGATCGGATCGGTGCCCAGGGCGCGCATGGCGTCGATCTGCTCGGTGACTTTCATGGAGCCCAGCTCGCTGGCGATACCCGAAGAATTGCGGCCCGCCATCATGAGGGCGGTCAACACGGGGCCCAGCTCGCGCACCAGCGAAATCGAAACCAGCGTCCCGGTCTGGTCCTGCTGGCCGTATTGCGCCAGCGCGCGGGACATCTGCAGGGCCATGACGGCGCCCGCGAAAAGGCCGGTCAGGATCACGATGGGCAGGCTGCCTACGCCGATGAGATCCATCTGGGCGGTGATGTCGTCGCCATAATGCGGACGGGCGGCCACGTTCCGGAGGGCGCGCCCGGTCAGCAGATAAAACTCTTGGATCGCGATGAACGGTTCCTTTAGGAAGTCGAGCAAGCCGGATGGTCCCCGAAATTCGATGCTACCATACACCTATAAATAATCGGCTATGCATGGACTCACGGCCATCGCGGGCATTCGCGTAGGACACGCCTCGAATTTCGACGCCCTGACCGGTTGCACGGCGATTCTGTGCGAATCGGGCGCGGTGGGCGGCGTGGATATCCGGGGCTCGGCCAGCGAGACGTCCTCGATCGACACCCTGCAGCCGGGCCATATCGCCGGGCAGGTGCATGGTATTGTCCTGTCCGGCGGCAGCGCGTTCGGACTGGAGACGGCTTCCGGGGTGCGGCATTATCTGGAACAGCGCGGCGCCGGATTCCGGTTTGGACGGCGGGGGGTGGTACCCATCGTCCCCTGCGCCGTCCTGTTCGATCTGGATATCGGCAAACCGGGCATCCGCCCCACACGCGAAATGGGCGAGACCGCGGCGGCGGCGGCTACCGCCGAACCGGTGAAGGAGGGCGCGGTGGGCGCGGGTACCGGCGCCACCGTGGGCAAGATCTTCGGCATAGGGCAGGCGATGAAGTCGGGAATCGGCTCGGGATTGGTGGAACTGCCCGGCGGCGTGCTGGTGGCCGCGCTGGCCGCCGTGAACGCATTTGGCGATGTGCGGGACCCTGCCACAGGCAAGCTCATCTCCGGCGCCCGCCGCGCCCCCGGCAGCATGGAATTGGCCGACACCCAAGCGGTCATGAAGGCGGGTGCGCCGCCGTCCGCCTTGGAACCGCGCAATACCACCCTGGCCGTGGTGGCGACCAATGCGCGCCTTTCGAAGGTGGAAGCGGCGAAACTGGCGGAATTCGGCGGCTTGGGGATGGCCCGCACCATCTACCCCGTGTACACCATGTACGACGGAGACATCACCTTCGCGCTGTCGATCGGCAATGCCCGCGCGGACATCAACACGCTAGGCGTAGCGGCAGCCGAAGCCGTGGGGCAGGCCGTGGTGCGCGCCGTGCGGAACGCTCCCTCTATGGGCGGCGTACCTGGTCTGGCGAGCCAGTCCTAGGGCTACTAGCCGCGACGTGGTGATGGAGCGAAGCATTCTGATGGGTCACCGGCGGCTGGCCGTGCGGTAAGGTGGCTGGGAGCAGGGACTCGCGGCCAGGTTTTGTCCGCTGTAAATCTGGCTGGTCCGATCATCCTGGCTTTCTGTTGCAAGCAGAGCGGCAATCGCCAAATCCTGCCTACATTTTTCACCTCTAGTTCCTCGTCTACACCGTTTTGATGTAAGCCCGCCCGACCGGCGCGACGCTCCAGCCGCGCCGGTCACTTCGATATCTTAAACAGAACGCCGTCGCCGGTCGCACCCTGATAGGCGGTTGCGCCGTAAACGCTGCCGGAAGTGCCCGTCGTCGCCGCCGGTGAAGTCGTGGAGCACTGCGAACCGCCCAACGGAGGTGACCTCGTATACCGTGCCGCAGCTGCAATCGGCCCCGGCTGCGCTGGTGACCCCGTACACATTGCCGGCAGAGTCGAGGGCGATGTCCCCCCCGGGGTTGGAACCGTCGGCCCCCCCCGAGAATGTATAGAGCACGGAGTAGGCACCTGCGCTATCGAGCTTGAAAACCACACCCTCCCCCTGCCGCCCGCCGGGCAACTGTCCGTATCCGGATGCGGTGCCATACAGATTACCCTGCGCATCCAGGGCGACCCCACCGAAAGGCGCGCCCCCGTCCGCCTCCCCAGTAAAGGTGTGGAGCACGGCATAGGCCCCCGCGGCGTTCACTTCAAATACCACGCCCGAGCCCGCCCCGCCCGTGCTGGCGGTCCCGTAGAGGGCGCCTTGCGAGTCCATCAGAAGGTCCGCCTGTGGATTGCCGCCGTCTGCCAGCCCCGTGAAACCGTGCAGAACCGTAAGACCTCCGCTTGGTGCCAATTTGAAAACGACGCCCTCTTGCGCGCCAATCTGGCTGGCGGTCCCGCCGGACGGCGTCGTGCCATAAATATTCCCCGCCGCGTCCAGCACGACGCCGTTCGTCGGCGAAGCCCCATCCGCCCCACCCGCGAAGCTGTGTAACACCGACAGTTGCCCGGAGGGCGAAAGCTTGAATACCAAACCCAGGTTCGACGCTCCCCCGCTAAAACAAGTCCCATATAGATTCCCTTCCGCGTCGCGCGCTAACGTGCTTCGGGGAAACTGCCCGTCCGCTTGCCCCGTGAAACTGTACAGCGTCGACTCCTGGCCCGAAGGACTCACCTTATACACCACCCCCGCGCTCATCGAGCCTCCGTGCGCCGTCGTTCCGTAAGGTTTCCCTCCGAATCCTGGATCACGTTCCCGAAAGGTATCGAACCGCCGGACGCGCCCCGCATGGTATACAGAACCTTTGGGGCGCCCGATACCGGGGCCTCGAAAACGATACCCGCAGCCCCGCCATAAGGCGTCGCGCCGTAGACGTTCCCCGCCGCATCCAGCGCCACGCCCCCCGTCGGCCCGGTCGATATCTTGTAGCTCACCTGCTTCGGCGGTCCCGGAAACGAATAGAGGGTCTGGAATCCGGTCACCGTGTCCAGCTTAAACGCCACTCCTACGTTGTTGGCGCCTCCGCCCTGCGTGGTCCCGTACAGATTGCCCGCCGCATCCAGCGCCAATCCCGATTTCAGTCCTCCAGGCCCCGACCCTTTGAGCTGGTGCAGCGTCTTGTAGGTCCCCGACGGCCCGATCTTGTAAATGATGCCGCCGACCCCACCCACCGTCCCGAACAGATTTCCCACCGAGTCGCGCGCCACCCCGGCATAGGGATTCGCGCCATCGGCGTAGCCCGGAAACGTGTACAGCACCTTCTCCTGCCCCGCTGGATTCAACCGGTACACCACACCGGCTTTGGTGTACTGGTTGCCCCCGGCGTAGGTCGTACCGTAGAGGTTCCCTTCGGGATCGGAAACCACTCCGCCGTAGGGATTGCCGCCATCCGCTCCGCCGGTGAACGCATACAGCACTGTCTCCTGGCCCGTGGGCGATAGCTTATAAACCACTCCCGCATTGCTCGCGCCGCCTTGATAGGCCGTGCCGTACAGGTTGCCGGAAGAATCCAGGACCACGCCGGCATAGGGATGCGCGCCGTCCGATCCGCCCGTGAAGCTGTAGAGCACCGTCTCCTTGCCGCCCGCCGGAATCTCATATACCACCCCCGCATTGGCCGGACCGCCGTTGTAAGTGGTGCCATAGATATTACCGGCCGAATCGAGCGTCACGCCCGTGTACGGACTCGCGCCGTCCGATCCGCCCGCAAAATTATGCAGCACCTCGTAGCCGGAGCTGGACCATTTGAACACCACCCCCACATTCGCTCCGCCGCCTTCAAAGGTGGTGCCGTATAAGTTGCCCGCCGAATCGAGCGCCGGTGTGCCGTAGGGGTTTGCGCCATGCGGGTAGTTGCCGAAAGTATAGACGACGTGTTCCACCGCGGTCTGGGCCTGCGCAGCGGCTCCCTCCAAGGCGAAGGCCAAACATAGCCACGCTGCGCTGCGGGTTCTCTTTTCCATGAGCGCTCCTCCTGGTCTGTCGGCTGATGCGCGCGGTGCGCGCGGCCGAAGCTGTTCTCCAATTATCCCGCGCGGCGCGGCCGAACGCACATTCGTTTCGAGTGGGCAGTACCAGGGAACGAGGAGATCCGGACATCCCTGCGGGGATGTCATGGCGCGGCCCGCCTCGCGGCCGCACTACGGAACTGCTCGACTTCCTCGGGCCGTCAAATAACGAAACTCGCCCGGTCTCAGCGGACCCAACTCCAGAAACCCGATCTTCACGGGTTTCAGCTTCTCCGCCAGCCGTCCGAAATGCTTGAACATCTGGTCGACGCCCAGGTCTCTCAAAATCGGGCTATCGGGAGGTTTTCGGCACGCGTAGGACTTTTCTCCCATAGAATTAACCCGCGTTAAGGTTTACACATGGTATCCTATTGAGGACATTAACCAAAGGCTGTCGAGAGGGGGCGCTCTCGCCGCCCCGTCTGCGAGTTATTCAGGTTGGTCGACAGCCGTTGCGTCGGGATCGAATTCGTGTGCAGGGAAGGGCTACACGAGCGTAACGGAAAAAACGAATGGGACTTGAAAAATCGGACGTACCAGTCGAGCGGCGAGCGAAAAAACGCTTCGTCATGGAGCGTGAGATCCGCTACCGGGTTTTGGAGCAGGATAAGATCATTGCCGTAGGAAGCGGCAAAACCAAGAACCTGAGCAGCAATGGCGTGGCATTCGTCACGGATAGCGACTTGGCGGTTGGAGCGTTTATCGAGGTGTCGATCGCCTGGCCGGCGCTGCTTGAAAACCGGTGTCCCCTGCAACTGATCGGCTTCGGCCGGTTGCTCAGAAGCGAGGCGGGCACGGTCGCCTGCACCCTGGAGCAGTACGAATTCCGGACGCTCGCGCGGGTGGTGCCGGAAAGCGCCTGGTCGGCGCGCAGCGACCAGAAGCTACGGCGCTGGGCGGAAGCCGTCGCACGCAGCTAGATTCGGTGTGGGCCGGCTGTTCCGCCTGCCTAGTCCGATTTGGTGGTGCTGGAGGTTTCCTTTGCGGGCGTGGCGGCCGGCTTGGAGGCTTCGGTTTTTTCGCTCTTCTCGCTCTTCTTAGAGTCCGGCGATTCGGTTTTTGGCTTCTCTTTGCCGCCGGAGTCCCTAGGGCCGGAGCCATTTTTCCCGTAATCGTTCACATACCAGCCGGAGCCCTTGAATTGGAGGGCCGAAACCGACACCAGCTTTTCGACGGCGCCGCCGCAACCGGGATGCTCGTGCAGAGGCTCGTCGGAGAACTTCTGGATCAACTCGAAGACATCACCGCACTTGGCGCATTTATACTCGTACAACGGCATAGGAGTCCGATGTCCCAGGGACCATTCCTGTGCCCATTTTAACAGATCCCAATGCGCTGCGGCCAAACCGCTAACCATCCGGGGGTATCTGGCGTCTTAGGTATATGCGGATGCGAACGATCTTGATTACGGGCCTGATGGCCACGGGTTTGGCAGCCTCCCAGAGCCGCCACGTCTGCGCCAGGGCCGTAGAGCACTCGGCGCAAGCCTTCTGCCGGTACTTTCAGGCGCTGCAGCAAGAGCCGCTGAATCCGGTGGAGCGCGTGATGTTCAGCCTGGCGCTGGCCAACGCGCAGGCGCACCAGGAGTGCAAGCCTCCTGTGCATTCGTGACGTGCAGGCAGCGCGTGGCGCTGCCCCACAACACCCCCGGCTAGGATTTCTTTTTCGCCGTGTGATGCACCGGCGCCGCGGGTTTGACGGTCAGGCCGGTGATCTTGGCCTTCTCGACATCGAACGTCACCATGAAGGGATCCTTGGTGAACGCATCGCCGACGCCTTCGAACTCGATCTGGTCTCCGACTTCGGGCGTGCCGGTTAGCGGAAGCGGCTTGCCGTCTTCACCCACCAATTTCAGCGTAACGTCGGCCGGTTGATCCTTGCCCTCCATGCTGACCAGCAGTACCTTCGATTTAACAGGCGGATCGGCCTTGATCAGCCAGCCTTTGAACTTGGTAACGCCGCCCGCGCCACCGGGCAGCGCGGCGCCTTTTACGCTCTCGAAATATTTCTCCCCTTCCGCCGCAACCAGGCTCTCTTTGATGCTCTTCCACAGCGCAAATTGCGGATTGGTCTTCTTGAGTTCCTCTTCTTGCGCCGCTTCGATTTCGGCTTTGGTCTTGATCTTGAAGTCCGCTGGCGGCGTGGGGTTAGTCTTGGCCATGGCCTTCAACTCCGCCAAGCCGGAGGTATCGCCGTGCAGCGAGGTGTAAGCCTTGGTAAGGTACGTGTCGATCTGCTTCCGCCCGTCGGGAGCCAGCGCGCCCGGCCCGTCATAGGCGGCCGCCCGCGCAAAGTCATAGAACGCTTCGGACTGCTTCTCCGGCTTCTTCTCGGCCAGAATCGCGGTACCTAGCCAGTACGAAACCTGCACCGCGGTGGGATTGATGGCCAGGCTCTTCTTGAAATTCTCTTCGGCCACTTCGTTGGTCTTCCGCTGCATGGCGATCCAGCCCAGGGTGGTATAGGCTGCGGCATCGGTTTGAGACTTCGCCTTGGTCCAATCCTCGTCCTTGACGGCGGCGGGCTTCTCGGCGGTCAGCAGACCCTTGGCGGCCTTCTCCGCGGTGTCCAGTGCGTCCGCGCTGGTGTTGCCTTGGGTCGGAGTGAGAAAAGTGATCCAGTAGAGCGAGGTGATGTCCTTGGGTTCGATCGCCAGTATTTCCTTGGCCGTGTCGACCATCTTGTCGGGCTTCCCGAGTTGCTGGTAGGTGGGAAGGAAGATCTGCAACCGGTCCAACTTGAAGTCGGAGTCCGGATATTTTTCTCTCCAGGTGTTCAGCAATGCCAGTTTTTTGGTGGCGTCGGTTTCTTTGGTGACAGAATCGTAGAGGGTGTACTCCTGCTGATCCTTGTAATTCTTCTTCTTCTCGGCCGGCGCCGCTTGGCCGCTCTGCGCCGGCTGGCTGTTCTGGGCCGAGCCAAGCACGGCGCCCGCTAGAGCGATAACCGTAATCCCCGTTAGCCTTCGTAAGAATTGCTGCACTTCCTGCCTCCTGCCGATGTCCCTAAAGTTTGATCCGTGGGCCTGCTGAGCCGACTTCGTTCGCCGAACCGGTGCTGCCCGCCGTCACGTCCGCATCGGCGGGTATTTGGGGAGTATAAACCGAACGACATGCGCGGCGCAACATATTCGACGCCATCCGGGGCCACTGAGTTCCGAATTCAGAATCATAGCAGATAGTACTGTGCGGGTGGGGCAGACGATCGGTTTACGATAGAGCACAAGAAAGCGATGGCGGCGCACGGCGCCACCCTACCTGATGATAGAATGCGCCAATCCATGCGCTTCCTGGATCTGGCGGTCATTCTCGCCTATCTGATCGCGGTCACCTGGTTCGGGGCGCGATTCCGGAAAGCCCAGTCGAGCCTCGGCGATTATTTTCTGGGAGGCCGCCACGCGCCCTGGTGGGCCATCTGCCTGTCGATCGTTTCGGCCGAGACCAGCACGCTGACCATCGTAGGCACGCCCGGTCTTTCGTTCGCCGGGAACCTCGGCTTCCTGCAGTTGATCTTCGGATATCTGCTCGGCCGCGTGGCGGTTTCGCTGCTGTTTCTGCCCCAATATTTCCGCGGCGAGATGTTCACCGCCTACGAATTGATGCGGCGCCGCTTTGGAGAGCGAATCCGCCGGTTGACGGCATCCATATTTTTGGTCACCCGCGCCCTGGCCGAAGGCGTGCGGGTATTCGCCATTTCGCTGGTCGTCTCCGTGGTGCTGGGAACGGGCGAAGCCGCCTCCATCGTCCTGATCGTATGCCTGACGCTGTTTTACACATTCGAGGGCGGCATGACCGCGGTGATCTGGACCGACGTGGCCCAAATGTGTTTGTACGTGGCCGGGGCGATCGTCAGCCTCTGCGTGATCCTGGCCAAGATCCCAGGCGGTTGGACGCACGTGGCAGCGGTGGCTGGTGCGGCCGGCAAGCTGCAGGTTTTCGATTTCCAATTCTCGCCTACGATGCACTTCCTCTCCCAGAAATATTCTTTCTGGGCTGGCCTGGTGGGCGGCTGCTTCCTCACTATGGCCAGCCACGGCACCGATCAGCTCATCGTGCAGCGCCTGCTGAGCGCGCGCAACGAGGCCGAGAGCCGCCGCGCGCTGCTGGGGAGCTGGCTGTTGATATTCTTCCAATTCAGCCTCTTTCTGGCCATCGGCGTGGCGCTGTTCGTTTACTACCAGGATGCGCATTTGATCAAACCGGGCGAACTGGACCGACTTTACCCCGAATTCGTCTGGCGCCATCTGCCGGTGGGAGTGGCCGGCCTAGTGACGGCGGCGATCCTGGCCGCCGCGATGGCCAATTTGAGCGCCGCGTTGAACGCGCTGGCATCCACCACGGTGATCGATTTCGCGCCACTGATGAGAAGCGGCGGGGGGGGGCGTGCCGGCGCCACGGGATCGGTCAAGCTGGCGCGCACGATGACGGTAGTTTGGGGCATCGTCCTGGTCGCTATCGGCATGGTTGCCCGCCATTGGGGATCCGTGCTGGAGTCGGGCCTCTCGATCGCATCGGTGACGCTGGGGCTGCTCCTAGGTGTGTTTCTGCTCGGAGTGCTCACCCGGCGCGTGCGCGAATGGGCCGCCATGGCGGGAGTGGTGGCTGGGCTGGCCGCGACACTTTTTGTAAGATACAGTACACCTATAGCCTGGACATGGTGGGTACTAATCGGCTCGACAGTCACGTTCGCCACGGGTTATGGAGCGTCTTTTTTCCAGGCGGCCACTCGCGAGGTTCCCTATGAATGAATCAAAAGTAATAGAACTTCGCCGGGATCTGGGGCTATGGGGCGCCATCTCCATCGTGGTTGGGACGGTAATTGGAAGCGGCATCTTCCTGGTACCGCGCGCCATGGTACTGCGGGTGGGCTCGCCGTCGATGGTTTTTGCAGTGTGGGTATTTGGCGGCCTGTTGTCACTGTGCGGGGCGCTAAGTTACGCCGAGCTGGCGGCCGCCATGCCGGAAGCCGGCGGAGAGTATGTCTACTTACGGGAAGCCTACGGCCCACTCTGGGGCTTTCTGTACGGTTGGACACAAATGTGGGTCGCTAAGAGCGGGTCTATCGCTACCCTGGCCACTGCCTTCTTCTATTACCTGACGAATTTCTTTCCCTTGCTCGATGGCGTCTTCTACACCGTGCCCTTGCCGCTCGGAGCGCACGGCGCGCCGCTCGACCTGCGTTACGGACAACTGCTGGCCATGGCTCTGATTCTGTTTCTCGCCGGGGTCAATTATTTTGGAGTGAAGTTAGGGGGCGAGGTACAGATTATAGTGACGATTGTAAAGGTTTTGTTAATCGCCTTTATCGTGGTGGCCGGCCTGGGCTTCGGCAAGGCGCACGCGCCGGACGCCGTGTCCGCGCCGCACCCGCTCACCATCGCCGGGTTCTTCGCCGCGCTGGTGGCGGCCCTGTGGGCATACGATGGCTGGAACAACGTGAGCATGGTGGCTTCCGAGATACGCCGGCCGCAGCGCAGCCTGCCGCTGGCGCTGATCGGAGGCACGCTGGCGGTGATCGCCATCTACCTGGCCGCCAATGCCGCCTATTTCCACGTACTCTCCGCGCAGCAGGTTGGCGCGAGCGAGCGAGTCGCGGCGGAGATGATGCGGCGGGTGGTGGGCGGCTGGGGAGGCAACGCGGTTTCCATTGCCGCCATGATCAGCATCTTCGCGGCGCTCAACGGCTCCATTCTGACCGGCGCGCGGGTGCCCTACGCCATGGCGCGCGACCGGCGCTTTTTCGCATCGGTCGCCAAGGTCAATGCCGCCTATCACACGCCGGGGGTTTCCATCTTGGCTCTCAGTGCGTGGTCCGCGCTGCTGGTCCTATCGGGGCGCTACGAACAACTTTTTACGTATGTCATCTTCGCCAGTTGGATTCTGTATGGCATGACCACGGCGGCGGTGATAGTGCTAAGGTGTAAGCGGCCCGACCTTCCGCGGCCCTACAAGACACTAGCATATCCCGTACTTCCGGTACTTTTCGTGCTTGTTGCTATGTTACTAGTACTTTCGACCCTATTCGACTCTCCGCGCGAATCGCTGCTTGGATTAGGTTTCATCTTGCTCGGACTGCCCTTTTATTTTTATTGGAACCGCAAGCGCGGTGAGGTATCCATCGGTTCTATTGGTTCTACAACTTTTTGAGCTTCGTTTTGATACAAATGCGACCGAATGCCCACTTGCTATTCGCCGCACATTACGTTAAAAAAGATGTGAAGCCGGGTTACGGCACCCTTGTTCCGTCCATCCGGCAGCTAGCTAGAATCTACAAAGGCACGAAGTTCGTGGGGAGAGTTGAATGGACGTCGCAAAGATTCTCGTGGAATTACGCCAAGAACGGGAGCAAATCGAAGAAGCAATTCTGAGCCTGGAACGCCTGGCCCGCGGCCGCGGACGGAGACGCGGCCGGCCGCCGTCCTGGATGGCCGAGATTACGGCCAAACGGCGCGGCCGCCCGCCCGGTAGCAAGAATAAGAACACTCCGAAGTCAGTCGGCGCCACCACCATCGGGTGACTGCGCCGCCATTACGTATCACTGGCCCGGGAAGGCGGCTTACCTGTCTTCCCGGATCTTTTGCGACTGGCTGCGAATCCACCCTAAGAATTCCGGCCTGCTCCCCCCTATGTTCCGCCTTCCCCCTACAACGTTTGCGGCGCTTCCCCCACTTTCACGGCTACGCGATGTGTGCGTCCGTTCCGGTAAACCGTGAGATCCAGCACATCCCCCACTCGCTTCCGGTTCAAGACGCGCTGCAACGAGTCGGTAGTTTCTACTGGATGGCCGTCCACCGCGATAATGAAATCGCCTCCGATGCCAATCTGATAAATGCCCGCGATGGCCCGGCGCGTGGAACCGCGCAAGCCGGCTTCCGCGGCCGGCGATCCCCCTTCCACTTGCTGGATCAGCAAACCGCCCTCGTTGGGCAACCCCAGGTCGTCCGCGGCATCGCCGGAAATGTAGATGGTATGAATCCCCAGGTAGGGCCGGGTCACACGTCCCTTCGCCTGAAATTCGTCCAGCATGGCTTTGGCGCGGTTGATGGGCAGCGCGAAGCCGATGCCGATGTTTCCCTGCGGCCCGTAGATCGCCGTGTTGATGCCGATCACGGCGCCGTGCGAGTCCAGCAAGGGTCCGCCGCTGTTGCCGGGATTGATGGCCGCGTCGGTCTGGATCATGTCCTCCAGGCGGCGTCCTTCCTGCGGCTGCAAACTGCGCCCCAGGGCGCTGACGATGCCGGTAGTCAACGTGCCTCCAAGTCCAAATGGATTGCCGATAGCCAGCACTTTCTGCCCCACCTGCAGGCCATCGGAATCGCCCAGCTTCAGAAACGGCAGCGCGTGCTCGGCTTGTATTTTCACCAGCGCCAGGTCGTTGCGCGGGTCCGTGCCCAGCACCCTGGCCTTGTATTGCTTCTTGTCGCCCGCCAACGTCACGGTCAACTGTGCGCTGCCGGTGACCACGTGATTGTTGGTCAAGATCAGCCCGTCGGGCTTCACTACAAAGCCCGACCCGGTGCCTTCCGATGGAATTACCTGGAAGAAAAAATCCTCGTGGTAAACGACGCTGGTGATATTGGCCGCGGCCGGGCGGGCCAGTTTGTAGATATCGATGTTGTTGTTCTCGTCGGCGGTTAGGCCCGCCGAGTGCGCCGTGTCCGGCGCGGTCCACAGACGTCCAGTTTGGCCGATCGGCTGCAGTAGCCGGCCGGGATTCCAGCGCGCCACCGAAGTCAAATACCAGAAGCCGCCCACCAGCACGGCGGCCCAAATGAAAGGTCGCATTCTCATGATTGCTCCAATCTCCGCAACGATTCGTAGACCGCGCGCGCCTGGCGCACGGTTTCCTCTTTTGTGGCGGAAGTATCTATGATGAAATCCGCGAATTTGAGCTTCTCCGCGAGGGGCATTTGGCGGCTGAGGCGCGCCAGCACTTCCTCCCTTGCCGCGCCGTCGCGTTTCATGGACCGTTGCACTTGGCGTTCCACGTCGCAAGTTACCACGATCAGCTTATCGAACCGCTGGTGGCTGCCGGTCTCGATCAGGATGGCAGCCTCCACTACGGCGATGCCATGCGGGTCGGCGGCGGCCACGCGGGCCAGCCATTCCTCTTCCCGCCGCATGACCGGGGGATGTACGAAGCTGTTGAGCAGCGCCAGGCGCTCGGGCCGGCCGAAGACCTGCGCGGCCAAGGCGCGCCGGTCGATTTCCCCGGCTTCGCCCAGGACGCCGGCGCCAAATTCGCGCACTACCGGCGCGTACGCTTCACCGCCCGGCAGCAGTACCTCATGGCCTAGTTGATCTGCCTGCAGCACATGGCAACCCAACTCCGCCAGCGCCTCGCCCACAAAGCTCTTGCCGCAAGCCAGCCCGCCGGTGAGCCCCACTCTCAGCACAATCCTAATGATAGCGGCTTGCGGGTGCGGTCCGGGTTGCCGGGCGGCGGGCGCGGGCAAGGACGCCCAGCACCGGGTAAGTGGGTCAGTTTGCAGGCCGCCTTTTTAGTGGCCAGAGACGGCTGAAAACCGGCTGCGGGCAGAATTGCCCGCCCCACAAGCAAGCTCTCTCCCGCCGGCCCCCACTTAGCGGCGGATATGTATTTAACAGATTCTAACGAAAGAGAGCGTTGCCTCCGCCAAGTGCCGCTCGTTAACCTCACCTTGCGAGGTGGTGCTCGCGTACACTTCCGTGGACCGCTGGAGAGAAAATGGCAATGATGATTAAGCGGGCCGTAGCCGCCGTCTTGTTGAGCGTTTCGGTCGTGGGCGCGCTGACGGCCGCGGACGTCCAGGGCACCATCGTCATCAAGCGCAAGCTCACCAAGCGGCGGGTCACCGCGCCAGCCAGCGCTTATGAGCGGGGCGTTACCGTGGAGTTGGGCGCCGCGCGCGAAACGGATTTTCTGTCCTTCGAGCGTTCCCGCGTGGCCATCTACCTGGAAGGGCAATTCCAAACACAGCCCGCCACCGCGGTCCTGGAGCAGAAGAACCGCCAGTTTGTTACGGATACGCTGGTGGTGCCGGCGGGATCCACGGTTTCCTTCCCTAATAGGGACCCCATCTTTCACAATGTGTTCTCGTTGTCGAAGCCCAAGACGTTCGACCTCGGCAACTACCCGAAGGATCACACGCGCACGGTGAGTTTCGATAGGCCGGGGGTGGTCTTCGTGAACTGCCGTCTGCATCCGAATATGTCCGCCGCCATCGTGGTCGCCCCCAACCAATGGTGCACCAAGGCGGACGCCGCGGGGCGCTTCGCGCTTCCGGACGTGCCTCCCGGCAGCTATACCATCGTGGCCTGGCACCGCGCCGCCGGATTCTTCCGGCAGCCCGTGAAGGTGGGCACGGATCGCGCGAGTCCAGTCGAGTTTATCATTCCTCTCGACGAAAACGGCGACGCGAAAGTGGTGGCGCAAAGGTAGCCGATGCGTTTCGCCACGCGGACCTTTCTGTGGTCGTTCATCCCCTTCGTGGTCCTCTTGCTGGGGAGCTTTTGGGCTATTCAGAAGCTGGTGGAGCATACCGTGCGCGACGGTTTGCGCACTTCCCTGCGCCAGACGCATGTGTCGGTGGCGCGCGTGCGCGCCACCAGTGAACTGCAGAACAGCCGCTTTCTGGAAATCCTGGGGGAGAACGCCGCCCTCAAGGCGGGGTTGCAATTGCTGCTGGCGGCGCCGCACAGCGAAGATGCCCGCCGCACGGTGGAGGACCAACTGCGCGAGATCTGCGCGAAGTTAGGATTCGATTTTCTGCTGGTTTCGAATCCCGATGGCGCGGCGCTGGCGGGAGTGATGCGGGTCGGCGAACAGTTGGTGGGCATGGATGTCGCCCGCCTGCGGCCCCCGCATCGGGGATTTACGACGGTTGGCGAACGATCCTATCAGGTGGTTTCCACGCCCATCGATCAGGGCGACGAGAACATCGGCATCCTTTCGGTGGGCGAGCCTTTCGATTTTTCCACTTTCACCACCCCGGCCGTACTGGCGCACCGCGGCAAGGTATTGAAATCCAGCATTCCGGGAATTCCGCTGGAGGAAGTCGAAGCCGCGCTGAAACCTTGCAAGGAGCGGACGGAGTGCGAAGTGCGCTTGCGCGGCGAGGCCTATATCTCGCTGCCCATGGATAGTATCTCGTTCGGCGAGGGCTACGTGCTGCGCAGCCTGCAGAGCATCGACGCCGCCAGCGGTCCGGTGCAGGGCATTCTGCGCAACGTATTCGGGATCGCCGGGTTGGGCGCGCTCCTGGCCACCGCCATCGTCACCATTCTCTCGTCGCAGTCCATCGTGCGGCCCATTCGCGGCGTGGTGGCGCACCTAAAGGAAAGCGAGGGCACCGGATTGTTGCCCGAGTTCCGCGCCAAGCCCGCCCGCATACAGGAGATCCGCGAGCTGGCCGAGAGCTTCAACCGGGCCGCGTCCGCTATCCGCGAAGCGCGCTCGAACCTGCACCGCGCTTATGTGGAATTCGTCGGGTCGCTGGCCAGCGCGCTGGACGCCCGCGACCGCTATACGGCCGGCCACAGCCGCCGCGTCAGCGAACTGGCTTGCGCCGTGGCGCGATCCATGAACATGGCTCCGCACGAGCTTGAAGTGATTCGCATTGGCGCGCTGTTGCACGACATCGGCAAGATCGGCATCGTCGACAGCGTGCTGCAGAACCCCGGCAAGCTGACCAATGAAGAGTTCGCGCTGATCCAGCAGCACCCCACCATCGGCCGACGGATTCTGGAAGGCGTGCATGGATTCCAGGATTATCTTTCCATCGTGGAACTGCACCACGAGAACTGGAACGGCACCGGCTACCCGTGGGGCCTGCGCGGCGACGCCACCCCCTTGGGCGCGCGCATCGTGCATGTGGCCGACGCTTATGACGCCATGACCTCGGACCGCCCATACCGCCGCGGCATGAGCCTGGAACAGGCTATCCGCGTGTTGCGGCAATATGCCGGAACGCAGTTCGATCCCGCCATCGTGCCGGTGTTCGCCGGCGTGATGGCATTTAACCAGCAAACGGAGTCCGCCAATGGGGGACCCGGACGCGTGCATCTGCTGCCGCACGCCGTGAACGACGCGCATGAAGCATAAGCACCGCATAAACGCCATATGAAGCCGGCCCTGTATCTCGCCTGCGTGCTGCCCATGGGAGTCCTGGCGCAAGACGCCGACTCGGGATTCGATCTCCGCACCAGCATCGGTACTGGCGCATTTTACACGCCGCAGCTCACCGCCCCGCCCCGCGATGGCACGCCGGTCGCCGCCGGATTCCGGCTCATGCTGTATCCCACCTGGAAGCTGAGCAAACACTGGACCGTCTCCGGTGCGGTGGACACGCACTCGCGTCCGTACGCCTATGAAGAGTTTTCCACCCAGGGTTACGGGGTCAAAACGAACGTTTTGCAGGCTTACTTGAGCTACTCCCAGGTCTGGAATGGCGGTTCGGTGATGGTTCGCATGGGCCAGCTATCCACAGCCTTCGGTTCGTTTCTGCTGCGGTATGACGACGCCGATAATCCGCTCATCGATGTCCCCATCGCCTACGGCTACTACTACGACCCTGTTTCGATCCTGGGCCACGCCGGTGCGCAAGCGGACGTCAATGTGGGCAAGCTGGACATGCGCGCGCAGTTCACGAGCTCGTCCCCCGCGAACCCGCGCGGCATTTTCGACCGCGATCAGTACGGCAATTGGGCCGGCGGTGCGGGGTATACTATCCGGCAAGGCCTGCGCGTGGGCGTATCTTCCTTTCACGGCCCGTATCTGGATCGCCAGTATGAATTCTTCTTCCCGGGCGAAGCGCCGCCGCGCGATTTGCCTGCCACCGCACTGGGCGCCGATGCGCAATGGGGCCGCGGCCCATGGAATGCGTACGGCGAGTGGCAGTGGTTTCAGTTCGACTATCATGTCGTTCCGACGGTCCGCGAGCGCACCGGGTACGGCGAAGTCCGCCGCGTGCTGACGCCGCGCTGGTACCTCGCCGCGCGCCTGGGCTACATTCGCGCCAACGCCTTCACCGGCTACAACGAATATGAATTCGTGGCGGGCTTTCGTCCCGACCGCTATCAACTTGTGAAGATCGGCTACGAGATCCAGCAAGGCCCGCAGTTTCAGGGCGCCCAGGGGAACACGCTGGGCGTACAGCTTGTCACATCTTTCCGCGCTATCTCCATCGCCCGCGACTGAATCTCACGGCCGCGCATCCGTCCCACTGTTAAATCCGTCCGTGAACACGTAGATCTTACATAGATCTTACAGGTGTGAACATATGACTGCGTTAGACTGATGACGAGAGCGGATAAGAGCGGATATATTTGTTATGAGACTTCCAATAAGCGCGTTTTGGCTGTGCCTGCTCCTGGCCATCATGTCGCCCATCGGCTCAGTTGCGGGCGGGTCCGACCTCGCCTTCAACCCGGGCACCGTGAATTTAACGGCCGTGGTGGGCACCGAGACGGCCTCAGTGGACGTCCGTGTCACCAATGTGAGCGGAAAAACCATCACAATCGGCGGTATCACCCAAGAAGGCGGCGCCGGATTCAGCGAAATCGACAACTGCGTCGCCAGAGAACTTCGGGCGGGTGCGAGTTGCACGATGAAGGTCTCCTTCACCCCCTTAGCCGCCGGTGGACACGACCACATCACGAACGCCATATTCGGATTCGACGTGGCGGGTACCCAAGTGGCTTACCTGGATGCGCATGACCAAGCGATTTAGCGGGCATAGACAATTCGTATTCGCGCTGGCTGCCATTCTCACGATGACGGCCGCCGCGCAAACACCCGGTTTTCAAGGGCTGGGCCAGATGCCCGGCGCCGCGTTTGCCGGCGGCACCTTCAGCACCGGCATCTCCGGCGACGGTTCGACTATCATGGGCTACGGGTGGGTCTGCGCCGGCGGGCAGAGTAAATGCAACTCTACGGATACCGTGCAGGCCTACCGCTGGACCGTCGCCGGCGGATACGAAATTCTGGGAAGCCCCGGAAACAGCGCTTTCTTCGGCGCGGGCGCCGTCTCGTACAACGGTTTGGCCATCGCCGGGGACACCCCATCGGAGACACCTTTGATGCCTTCCGCTGGACGGCCGCCCGCGGCATGATGCAGATTCCCATGGGCATCGCCAGCGCGATCACCGCCGACGGAACCATGGTGGCGGGCGGCGACCAGTGGTGGAAGACGTCGGGGCAGACCGGAACCTTCGGCCCCTTTCCAGGCGAGCAAAATCAAACCCAGGCGTACGGCCTCTCCGGGACCGGGGAGTCTCCCGTGGCGGTGGGTGCGGCTATCAAGGGTTCCGACGACAACGGGGCCACCTTTCATGCGTTTTCATGGACGCCCGCCGGCGGCTTGCGGGACCTGGGCGTCACCACGGGTACCCAGAGCATCGCGATGGCTATCTCCGCCAACGGCTTGGTGATCGTCGGCGAGGCCACGGACCCAAATGGCTATTATCGGGCGTTTCGCTGGACCGCCGCCACCGGCATGCGGGATCTGGGCACTCTCGGCGGACCGGAGAGCTACTCCTTGGCGGTAAATTCGGATGGCACCGTAATCGTGGGCAATTCGCTCATCACTGGCGACAGCGGTTCCGGCGTGGGCTTCGTTTGGACGGCTAAAACGGGAATGCGGAACCTCCAGACGGTGCTGCAGGCAGCCGGCGTCCACACGGCCGGCAAATGGGTCTCTCTCGTTGAATTGGATGGCGTCTCGGCGGACGGCACGGTCATGGCCGGGTACGGCATAAGTCCCAAAACGAAAGCGCTTCCATTCGGGAATTGGGAGCCGTTTCGCGTAGTCCTTCCGGTTCCATAATACGGTCGGACGGCCTGCTCCGGCCATGGACGTGCGCGTACAGTGGCGCTCCACCTGCACCCCTACTGGCGGACATGCCGAGGCCAGAAAAGGAACGCCGTCAGAACGTCCGCTTCCCGATGACCCTACGTGTGCGCTATAGCTTTGCGAAGGGCTCCGGTTGGGGACGCATCGTGAATATCGGCAGCGGTGGCGCCCTTTTCACCATCGACCAGCCCGTCAAACAGGGGCAACGCGTGGAATTATATATCGGCTGGCCCGTCCTGTTGCATGAAAAAGTACACTTGAATCTGATTGCCGAGGGCCGCATAGTGCGCGCCGGGGAGGGCCTCGCGGCGGTCAAGTTCGAGCGCTGTAGCTTCCGGACCGCCAGTTCCGCGTTTCGCCGGCAGGCCCTATTGCCGCCGCCCGCCAGCGGGGCGGAGTCTCATTGCTGAGAGGCCGCCACAAACCGGTATCCCACGCCGCGCACCGTGAGCAGGTGCCGCGGATGCGTGGGATCGTCTTCGATATAACGCCGCAGCCGCACGATGAAATTGTCGATGGCGCGCGTATCGGTGTCTTCGTGCAGCCCCCACACCTCTTCCAGCATGGCCTTCCGCGAGACGGGTTTGCCCTCGTGCCGGATCAGGTAGCGCAACACGTTGGCCTCCATCAAGGTCAGCGGAAATATCTGGTCGCCGACGTGCAGCTCCAACCGGTCGAAATACATCGTCTTGCCGCCGAAGCTGAACGTCTCGTCCAGCCCCGCGGGCGGCCCAGCCAGCGGCTCCGCCACATGATTCATCGACGCGCGCAGCCACTCGCGGCGCCGCAGCAGGCCGCTGATCCGGGCAATCAGAATCGCCAGCTCGAACGGTTTGGGAAGGTAGTCGTCGGCACCCGCCGCGAAGCCCTTGAGGACATCGTCGGGGTGGCCGCGCGCCGTCAACATCAGGGTGGGCACGAACTGCCCGCTATGCCGCATTGCGGACATCACCGCGAAGCCATCCATGCCCGGCAGCATCACGTCCAGAATGACCACGTCGAAGGGCGGCAATTCGGGCCGCAGCGCCTCTAGCGCCGCCTCCCCGGTATCCACGACTTGCACCTGGTAGCCTTCCGCCTCCAGGTTGAAGCGCAGCCCTTCGGCCAGGTGCTGCTCGTCTTCCACCACCAGAATCCGGCTCATTTCACTATTGGAAGTTGCAATACGAACGTGGCCCCGTGCCCCGGCCCGTCGCTCTCCGCCCAAGCGCGGCCACCGTGCCGCTTAGCCACCGACCGCACGATGTACAGGCCCAGGCCCGTTCCCTTCACGCGCGTCGCCAACGCACCGGGAACGCGGTAGAAGCGCTTGAAGATCCGCTTCAACTCGGTTTTCTCGATGCCCGGCCCATGGTCGGTCACGCGCAGCGCCACATACTTCGCGTTGACCTGCGCAGTCTCCACGGTCACCTTCACATCGCTTCCTGAAAACTTCACCGCATTGTCGATGAGGTTCGAAACCGCCGCCCGCACTTCCTCCGCATCGCCCACGACGGTGACCGGCGGACCGGGACGGTACTCCAGCGCTCCCGGCGCAACCTTATGCAGCGTCCGCACCCGCGCGACGCACTGCTCGACCACTCCGCCCAGATCGATGCGCGACAGGTTCAGCCGCCGGCTGGATGCGCCGATGCGCCCCGTGCGCAGCACCTGCTCGATGGTCCCCAGCAGCCGTTCGCTGTCGTCCACCATAATGCGATAGAATTCCAGGCGCTTGGCGTCGTCCACCGCGCGCGTCTGCAGCGTTTCCAGATATAGCCGGATGGAAGCGATGGGGGTCTTCAACTCGTGTGTGACGGCGTTGATGAAGGCGTCGTGCTGCGCGTTGCGCCGGATCTCGCGCACCAGGAAAATCGTGTTCAGCACCACGCCGCTGATAATTGCCGCCATCAGCAGGGCGCCTAAAACCAGCAGGATGCCGTGCCGCCAGTTCAACAGCACCCAGCCGACGTACAGCAGGATGATGACGCAGATCAGGCCGGCGCCCAGCGCGATGAAGAAAGCGATCGACTTCTG
>Ga0302324_100002949_pt1 | contig 38567 bp, 34 predicted proteins | sample Palsa_T0_1_FD_201949 | JGI IMG/M metagenome (GOLD analysis project Ga0302324, IMG submission 201949) | Peat permafrost microbial communities from Stordalen Mire near Abisko, Sweden - Palsa_T0_1 | ecosystem: Environmental > Terrestrial > Soil > Palsa > Peat permafrost | place: Sweden: Abisko... | reverse complement strand
GGCATCGGGCATGTGGCAGCCCTGGCAGATGTTCTGGAACAGCGCCTCGCCGCTCTGCTGCGGAAATTTTCCGGCGTAGATTTCCTGCCCCAGGGCGGGTCTGGCGGCGGCCGAGGCCAGCCCCAGCCCCAGCAGGCTCATAAGCGCGGTGATGCGGTGCACAGGCGGCTTCACGCGGCGCTCGCGCCGGCCATGACACGCTGATGCAAGCGTCGGATGGCATCCAGCGAGGACAGCAAGGCACCCTCCTGCCAGGCCGGTATGCGCGAGGCGTGCTCGCCGGCGAGCACGATGCGCCCGTCGATCGCGCACAGATTGTCGTAATGCTGGGCGCGCAACTCCTCGGTCCAGTGCCCGGCGCACCCCAACGTCCAGGGCACGCGATGCCAGGCGACGGCCACGCCATGCTGGAACTCGCTGTGATATTGCGGGTGAATCTGCGCTCCCCACTCGACGGTTTTCCTGACCCGCTCTTCGGGCGACATCGCCGCGATCTGGAAGGCATTGGCGCCGAAGGTGTAGGCACCGAGCAGCACGCCCGGGCCGTCATCGAAGTAGCGTGTGCTCGGATAGCCGATCAGGGCGTTGGGCAGGTCGGTGAAGGTGATGCCGCCGTAAATGGATTCATCCTGTTCCCAGAAGCGGCGCTTGAACTGCAGTCCGACCTTGATCGCGGCGTCGTAGTACAGGGCATCGATGGCATTCTTCATCGGCGCGCCCACCTGCAGCGGAATCTGTCCGAGGATCGAGGCCGGGATCGTACACAGGCACCACTGCGCCGTGGCGCTCTGGATCGCGCCGCCCTTCCTGCTGTCCTCATAGGCCACGCTGACGCCGTTGGCATCCTGTTTGATCTCCACGACCTTGGCGTTGTAGTGGATGATCTCACCCAGCTCGCGGCCGAAGGCCTTGCCGATCATGCCCATGCCCCCCACGGGCTGAAAAATCATGCTCTGAAACTCATAGATGTGTCCGGCGCTGATGGCGCTCCAGAGCCGCGACTGCAACAGATCGCGCAGCGCCATGGGCTCATTGGGCGTGGGCACCGAAGTCAAACCCCCGCCCGGGTCCGATTCCCAGCCGCGCCGCTCACTGGCGAGGAAACCCTTCTTGTATTCGTAGTTCCTGTCCAGTGCGCCCCATTCGCGCATGGCCTCCAGCAACACCTCTTTGTCCTCGCGCGTGAGCGCCTGATCGAGCTGACTCTGATTGGCCGCCTTGGCCAGTAGCTCGGCCACATGGCCGTTGAAGTCCGCCTGCACCTCCCGATAGCGCCTGGGTTTGCCGCCGAAAGCCCCCGCGCTGTGCACATAGGCCGCGTAATCGACCTGCATGAACGGCTCGAGCGCCACGTTCAGGCGCTTGCAGTAATCGAGCAGCGCGCGATGGTGGTGCGGTATGCGCCAGGGACCGGGGTTCAGATACAGGCCCTTGTCGAACTGCACCTGCTGTGTGAAGCCCCCGAGCTCGGTATAAGTGTCCCCACCGTAGAGTGACCAGTTGCGCCCGCCCGGGCGATCGTTGTACTCCAGGATCTGCACGCGATAGCCGGCCTTGCGCAGCTCATAGGCCGCCGACATGCCGGCCATGCCCGCACCCAGGATCAGCACCGAGGCGCCCTTGGGATCCCCCTGCAGATCAATCGGTCCGCTGTAGCCCGACTCCCCGGCGTGCCCGAGCTCGCTCATCGCCTGATACATCACCGCGCTGCCCGCCACCGCGCCGATCATCCTGAACAGCGCGCGCCGATTCATGGGTGGCGAAGCTTCATCAAGCACGTTCGGTGATCCTTCTCTGGCAAGCAAACACGAGCCGATGCCCTGCGCAGGCCCCGGCGCTCATGCGGTTGCAATCCGGTGGAGCTGCCTCGTTGCGCCCCACATTGGCGCAGTTGCCGCCCGATCGCACTGCTCATGTGCGGCGTGCGATGCTCGAAACGCATCGCACATCTCGTGAGGCGTCGTATCAAAAGCTTATATCACAAGCTTTGACGGCGTTGCTATTTGAAGATGCGCGCTTCGCGCCACGCCACCGCTGCCTTGACGCCGTCTTTCGCCAGAATCTCTTTGAAGGTTCGCGACTCCGCAGTCTCCGTAGTCTCAATGACGGTATCAATTTCCAAGGCCTGTCTGAGCGCGTCCTCGAAACCCATGTGCGAGTAGCTGCGGTTGATGGCACTCTTGGTGAGTCGCACGGCCTGCGCGTCGAGCATGGCGCAGCGACCGGCCGCAGCCCTGAGCTCATCGAGCAGAACAGCGCTCTTGACCACCGTGTTGATGAGCCCCATTTCATGGGCGCGCTGTGCACTGACGCGATCGTTTCCAAACAGCAGCATCTCCTTCGCCTGCTTCGGGCCGGTGAGCCACGGCAGCAGCAGCGCCACGATCCCGGAACCAAACTTCGGTTCCGGCTCGCCGAACATGGCGCTCTCGGCGGCGATCGTCATGTCGCAGGCCATCGCCAGTTCGAAGCCGCCGCCAAGCGCATAACCGTGCACGGCGGCAAGGGTCGGTTTCGCCGAATTCCAGAAGCGCATGATGATGTCGAAATCTGCCTGCAGGATTCTGCGGGTCTCGGCGCTGGATGTGCCGGTCTGCATTTCACTCAGATCGAAGCCGGAGCAGAACGCGCGGCCGGCGCCCTGCAGCGTGATCACGCGCACGAGTTCATTGGCCTCGGCAGCATCCAGCGCGCGATGCAGCTCTGCCACCATGGCCGCGCTGATGGCATTGAGCTTGTCGGGACGATGCAGCGTGATGCTGGCAATGGGCCCGTCGAGCTGAAAACTGATGCAGCTAAATTCCACGATCGACTTCCACCTGTCGGCCGCGCCCGGGAATGATCAGACAGTCGACGGCCGTGACGCCACTGGGGCTCACGAGCACCGGATTGAGATCCATTTCCGAGATGTAGGGGCCCAGATCGCTCGCCAGCTGACTCAATCGCACAAAGCAGCGAACCAAGGCTTGGAGATCGCAGGGCGGGGCGCCGCGTACGCCTTGCAGTACCTTGGCCAGCCTGAGTTCGGATATCAGTTTCGTCGCGGCAGCGGCGTCGACCGGCGCCAACGCCAGCTTGCGATCCTGCAGATATTCGATCCAGGTGCCCCCGAATGCGACCATGACAAAGGCGCCGAAGCACTCGTCCTGCACCAGACCGAACGCCATCTCGACCGCGGCCGGCACCAGGGCACTGACCAGCATGCGCGGGCCGAGCCTGGCGCTGATCTGCTCATAGCTCGCGGCCAGCTGGCTGTCGTCCGCTATCCCAAGTCGCACACCGCCGAGATCGCTCTTGTGAAGCACGCCGGGCGCGGCCGTCTTCAGCACCAGCGGATATCCGATCTCGCGCCCCGCTCGCAGGACGGCCTCACGGCCCTCGACCAGGCAGTGGCGCGGCACGGGGATGCCGTAATCCGCCAGCAGCGCGTACCCCTCGTGTTCGTCGAGCGCATTCGCGCGGGAACTCAGAACTGCGCGCCAATACTCCGCGCGCGCATTCGGTGCCGCCGCCGCGCCGTCAGGCGCAGCCGCTCGAGCCTGGAAATCACGGTATGTGAATGCGTGCTTGACGGCGCGCAGCGATGCCTCGGTGCCATCCAGAACCGGAATGCCCGCGCGACACAGCCGGACGGCGTGACGCCGATGACTCCAGGCGCTGTAGTTGCTCATGACCACCAGCAGCTTGCTGGTATTGCGCGCTACGGCTTCGCATACGCACATGTATGCCGCATGCAGATCGAGCTCATCCGACAGGTCGCAGACGAACATGCCCAATGCCGTGTCTGGATCCTGCAGCAGCGCGCTCAGACAGGTCTCGAACACCTGCTCGAAGTCCCGGCCCGTGCCCCAGGCATCGAGTGGGTTGATCGGCTCGAGGCCCGGATCCAGATGGTCGCGAAGTATTTGCGCGGTGCTGGCGCTGATGTCGGCGAAGCGCAGGTCGATATCGGCCGCGACATCGACCACCAGTTCGCGTTCGCCGCCGGAATCGAGGATCACGGACAGACCACCGGCTACCGTTTTCTTCGGCGCCGACAACAGCAATGCCGTTGCCACGAGCTCACCGGGGTCGCGGACGCTGATGACCCCATAGCGTCGAAACAGGGCCTCGTACACCTGGGCGTTGCCGGCGATCGCTCCGGTATGGCTCAGAGCCAGCGCCGCTGCGGCCTGCGTGCGTGCGAGCTTCAGGGCAATCACGGGCACGTCGCGTTGCCGCGCCTTTTCGAGCGCCTGCGTGAAACGCGCCGCATCGCGCACGCCTTCCAATATGAGCGCAATCACTCGGGTCGAAGGCTGCTGCAATGCATAATCCATGAAATCGGCCGTGGTCGTGACCAGCTCCTGGCCCGAAGAGACTGCGAGATTGAACTGCAGGCGCTCGTCATTGAAGAGCAGCGCCTGCAGCAGCGAACCCGACTGGGCGATGCAGGTGATCCCACCGCACTCGGGCTCCCCTGGAAACAGGGCGGAGAATGCGCGCAGTGGCTGCATGGCATTGAAGAATCCCATGCAGTTGGCACCGCACAGCGGCACGCGCGCCGAAGCTGCCATCGCAGCAATTCGGCCTTTGCCATCACCCTCCAGCTCGGCGCTGGCAAGTATCAGCAGCGCGCGCGCGCCCGATGCGATCGCCTGCTCGACGCTGTGCTCCAGAGCCTTGTTCGGAACTGCAAGGATCGCCAGATCGACCGGTTCCGGCAGCTCGCCTATGGCGGCATGACATTCGCGACCGTACAGGCTGCGATAGGAGGGGTTGACCGGATAGACCGTGCCGCGATAGCCGCCCGATAGCAGATTGCGCAAGGTATCGTTGCCCACCGAATTGCGTTTGCGCGAAGCACCGATCAGTGCGACACAGCGCGGTGCCAGCAGCGGCGACAAGGCATGAGTCAACGCGCCCGATGGCTGCATGTATCGCGGCTTCCGATCGCAAAAAAGGTAAACTTACTATACGCGAGCGACTCGAGCGCGAGCCAACCGGGGGAGGTCCGAAGCATGTTCAAGGCACTGATGTTGGAGAATCTGGACGGCAAGGTGTCGGCCTCGGTGCGGCAAGTGGAGGAATCACAGCTGCCGGCCGGGGAGGTCACGGTCGCCGTGGAGTACTCGAGCCTGAATTTCAAGGACGGCATGGTGGTCAGCGGTGTTGGCGGTCTGGTAAAGAGCTATCCCCACGTGCCGGGCATCGATTTTTCCGGCACCGTCATCGACAGCAGTGATGCCAGCTACCGGCCCGGCGACAAGGTCGTGCTGACCGGCTGGCGCGTGGGGGAGATTCGATGGGGCGGACTGGCGCAGAAGGCGGTGGTGAATGCACAGTGGCTGGTGCCGCTGCCTTCGGCAATCACCACGCGCGATGCCATGGCGATCGGCACCGCCGGATTCACCGCAATGCTGGCCGTCATGGCGCTCGAGGCTCACGGCGTGGCGCCCGGCAGCGGTGAAGTGCTCATCACCGGTGCAGCCGGTGGCGTCGGCTCGGTAGCCACCGCCATCCTGGCGCACCGCGGCTACCAGGTCGTCGCCTCGAGCGGGCGGGCGCAGGCTCACGACTATCTCATGGGACTTGGGGCCAGCACCGTTGTGGATCGCTCGCCCTTCGCGGAGCCGGCGAAGCGCCCACTCGAACCCGAGCGCTGGGCGGGCTGCATCGATTCGGTGGGCGGCAACACGCTGGCGCGCGTGCTGGCACAGACCCGTTACGCGGGTTCGGTGGCCGCGGTCGGACTCGCCGGCGGCAGCAAACTCGAGCATACGGTGATTCCTTTCCTGCTGCGAGGCGTGAATCTGCTCGGTATAGATTCGGTTATGTGTGCGCGGCAGCGGCGACTGGAAGCCTGGGGCCGACTGCGCGAGGATTTGCCGCTGCAGAGGCTGCAGGGCATGAGCCAGGAGGTGGCGTTGAGCGAGGTACCGCGGCTGGCTGCCGAGATCCTCAAGGGTCAGGTGCGTGGGCGCGTCGTGGTGAATGTCAATTCCTGAAGCACGAACGCTTCAGTCCTCGAAGATCGCGACCGCCCGCGTCCAGCCGGCCGAGGCACCGCGTACCTTGTGCGGAAAGCATGCCACCGTGTACACGTGTGGCGGCAGCACTTCCAGATTGTGCAGCTTTTCGAGATGACAGTAGCCGATATCACGGCCGGCCTTGTGCCCTTCCCAGATCAGCGAAGTGTCGCCGGATTCGGCAACCCGCTGCGCGGTGTAGCTGAAGGGTGCATCCCACGACCAGGCATCCGTGCCGGTCACGCGAACGCCCCGAGAGGTCAGATACATCGTCGCCTCATAGCCCATGCCGCAACCGATATTGACGAAATTCGGATCGCCGACAGCTTTGCCGGCGGCAGTGTTGACCAGAACGATGTCGAGCGGCTGCAGCGCATGACCCACGCGTTCGAGCTCGCTCGCCACGTCGGCTGCCGTCACCACGTAGCCATCGGCGAAATGACGAAAATCGAGCTTGACCGCCGGACGAAAACACCAGTCCAACGGCACCTCATCGATCGTGATCGCACGCGCACCGCCGTCCATCGTCGGATGAAAGTGCCAGGGGGCGTCCAGATGCGTGCCGTTGTGGGTCGACAGCGTCACCACCTCGGCGGCAGCGAAACCCTCGCCGCCCGGCATCTGCTCGGCCGACACGCCGGGAAAAAAATGGCTCGCTTCGAGCATGGTCTCACCGTGCGTCTTATAGGTGATCCTGGGACGCATGAACGGCGGATCCGTGATCACATCATTCTCGAGATAGATCGACAGATCGATGAAGCGACGACTCATGGCGGTCATGTTATAGACGATGCCGTCCGGATCCAAGTACGATGCGACGGGGTGTTTTGACCGTGAAACGATGGCAACGGCGCGCGGCAATGTCGCTCGGATACACTTTGACTGCAAAGGTTGCCGACGCCGACGTGCTCGATCTGATCCGCGCATTGCGGCCGCAAAGCTGCGGGCGGGCGCTGATTCGCATCGGCGGCAACGGCGACGGTGGCTATCTCATTCCGGACGACCTGGCGGGCATCGAGTACTGTTTCTCACCCGGCGTCAACACCACCGCGGACTTCGAGAACGATCTGGCTGACCGGAATATCCGCTCCTTTCTCGCCGATTATTCTATCGAGCGGCCGCCGGTCATTCGCCCGGAATTCGTATTTGATCATCGCTTCATCGGCGCCCGTGACAACGACACCTTCATGACGCTCAGCACCTGGAAGGACAAATATCTGCCTGGCTATGGCGGCGAGCTGTTGCTGCAGATGGACATCGATGGTGGCGAGTACGAGGTGCTGTTGAGCACGCCGCTGGAATTGCTGCAATCATTTCGCATCATCGTGCTGGAGCTGCATTCGCTCGAGCGATTGTTCGACCCGTTCGCCTTCGGCATCATGAGGACGTGCTTTCAGAAGCTGCTGAGCCGCTTCTACGTGGTGCATGCACATCCGAACAATTGCAGCGGCATGGTTGCCTGGCACGGCATCGAGATACCTGAGGTCATGGAGATGACGCTGTACAACCGCAGCCGGGCTGCCCCGGGGGCCTACCGCACCGATTATCCGCATGCCCTGGATAGCGACAACTGCAAGGCGCGGTCGTCGTTCGTCCTGCCGCAATGCTGGCGCTGAACGCGAGCGCCTGAGGTACTGACATGAATCGGCTGCAATTGGGCACATACGGCCCGCGGGTGGGGGCGTTCGGACTGGGTTGCATGGCTCTTTCCGGGGTCTACGGACCTGCGGATCGATCAGAGGCACTGGCTACCGTACGTGCCGCGTGCGATGCCGGAATCGATCTGATCGACACCGGTGATTTCTACGGTATGGGGCACAATGAACTGCTGATCCGTGAGGCGCTGGCGGGCCGCAATCGCGATCGACTGGTGGTGAGCGTGAAATTCGGCGCACTGCGTGACCCCGCCGGTCGCTGGGTCGGCCTCGATACGCGGCCGGCCGCGCTCAAGAGCTTCCTCGCCTATTCGCTGCAGCGGCTCGGGATGGACTACATCGACATCTACCGTCCTGCGCGGCTCGATCCCAACGTGCCCATCGAGGATACGGTCGGCGCAATTGCCGACATGGTAAAGGCCGGATACGTCCGTCATATCGGCTTATCCGAGGTCGGCGCGGCAACCCTGCGGCGTGCCGCGGCGGTGCATCCGATCTGCGATCTGCAGATCGAATACTCGTTGCTCTCACGCGGTATCGAGCAGGCGATCCTACCCACCTGCCGGGAATTAGGGGTTGCCATCAGCGCCTATGGCGTGCTGTCGCGAGGCCTGCTCAGCGGACATTGGTCGCAGGCAGCGCATGCGCCCGGGGATCTGCGCGCTCACATGCCGCGCTTCCATGCCGACAGCCTGCAGCACAATCTGAGCCTGGTCGCGGCATTGCGCGTGATGGCGACGGCAAACGGTGCGAGCGTGGCTCAGCTGGCCATCGCTTGGGTAGCCGCCCAAGGCGCCGACATCGTGCCGCTGATCGGGGCGCGCCGCCGCGATCAATTGGCCGAAGCTCTCGGAGCGCTCGATCTGAGGCTCAGTGCTGCTGATCTGGCGGCGATCGAACTCGCCGTGCCCAAGGGCGCCGCCGTCGGCGAGCGCTATGCGCCGGCGCTGATGGCTCAGCTCGATAGCGAGCCGGGGAGCAATCCGTAACTTGAGTTCGGTCCCTACGCGGACACCAGGCACAGCTTCTTGCAGGCGGGGCACTCGACCAGTGTCGGCAGCTCGAGTTCGAACCAGGACCGCCCGCAATCACAGCGCATCTTGTACATGCGCTGGGCCTTGACCGAGCCGAGTTCCTCTTCGTGCACGATGATCCCGCTTTCCATGGCGCCGATCGGTGAGGGCGACGCATCGGCTGGTGGCACCACGGCGAGCCCTGATCGCGAGCCGGCCGCTCGCGGATTGCCCCGGTGCGCAGTCCCGCTCTTCACGGAGCCGCTGCCTCGCCGGGTCGCGCCTTAGCAATGCCCATCATGGCTGTTCCCCATATAAATCAGATAGTTGCCGACGGAACCTGTGTCTTGTTATGTTAACCATCGCATAACCCCTGGCCGTAGGCAACTCTCAGGCACCGCTGAGCTCGAGCCAGTCGCGTCCGCGCAGCGTCGTCAGATACGGCAGCAGCCGCGCGTCGAGTTCGGCATCGGGTGAGCGATAGCTCCAGTGCACGCTCGGGGGCATGGACATCAGGATCGCGTCGGTGCGGCCGCCCGACTGCAGCCCGAAAAGCGTGCCGCGATCCAGGACCAGGTTGAACTCTACGTAGCGGCCACGGCGATAGAGTTGATATGCGCGCTCGCGCTGGCCGTAGGGGCCATCACAGCGCCGGCGCACGATCGCCAGATAGGCCTGTTGGTAATGGCCGGCGACGCTTTGCATGAATGCAAAGCACTGCTCCCAGGGCATGCCAATCTCGGCTGTCTCGGCATTGAGATCGTCGTAGAACAGCCCGCCCACGCCGCGCGCCTCGCCGCGATGGGGAAGGAAAAAATATTGGTCGCAGCTGCTGCGAGCCACGGCGTATAGCTTGACGCTGAATGGCCGGCAACAGGCGGCGGCGGCCTGATGCCACAGGATAACGTCCTGCTCGAAAGCCAGGTACGGCGTCAGATCGAAGCCGCCGCCGAACCACCATATATCCCCAGCATTGAAGAAGCGCACATTCAGGTGACTGCTCGGTACGTTGGGATTGCGCGGATGCGTGACCACCGACAGCCCCATGGCGCGAAAGCTGCGTCCGGCCAGATGTGGATTGCGTGCCGTGGCGGCAGGGGGCATTTTCGCGCCCTGGACATCGGACAGGGCCACTCCGGCGCGCTCGAACACTGCGCCGTCTTCCAGCACCGCGGTCATGCCGTGTCCGGCAAGACCGGCCTCGCTCTCGTCGCGCTGCCAACCATCCTTCAGAAACCGACCCGTGGCATCCTGGGCTTCGAATGCGCGGCACAGATCTTCCTGCAGCGCCCGCAGATGGCGCAGCACGCGCTCGCTGTGCGTGTCACTCATGTTGCTGCGCGACCCGCGCGCCCTCGGCGTCGAACAGATGCAAGCGCTGCGCCGGCAGGTCCATCTTCAGGCTGGTGCTGATGGCCAGCGGCAAGCGCTCCAGGCAGAATGCCTTGACCGCCGTGCCGGCCAGCTGCAGGTGGGCGATGGTCCCCAGGCCCGTGGGTTCCAGCAGATCGACCACACCCTGGAGCCGACCGGTGCCGAGCACAATGTGTTCTGGCCGGATGCCCACGGTCAGCGGCATGCCTTCGGCCAAACCCGGATCGTGCTCGAGCGCCAGCGCGAATCCGGCGTGAACCAGCGTGGCTCGCCCGTCCCGCCGGCTGAACAGCGCCGGGAACATGTTCATCGCCGGTGAGCCGATGAAACCGGCGACGAACAGATTGGCCGGCCGATCGTAGAGCTCGAGCGGGCTGCCGATCTGCTGCACGCGCCCAGCGTGCATCGCAACGATGCGATCTGCCAGAGTCATGGCCTCGATCTGATCGTGCGTGACGTAGATCAACGTGGCGCCGAGTTCGCGATGCAGCTTCTTGATCTCGGCACGCATGTGTTCGCGCAGGCGCGCGTCGAGATTGGACAACGGCTCGTCAAACAGAAACGCCTTGGGTTTGCGCACGATCGCGCGACCCATCGCCACGCGCTGGCGCTGCCCGCCGGACAGTGCCCTGGGTTTGCGCCCGAGCAGTGCGCCGAGCCCGAGCTTTTCCGCCGCCGCATTGATCGCCGTCTCGATCCGCTGCCTGGAGATGTGCCGCAGTCGCAGACTGTAGGCCATGTTTTCCGCCACCGACATGTGCGGATACAGCGCATAGGATTGAAACACCATGGCAATGTCGCGCGCCTTGGGCGGCAGGTCATTGACCAGCGTGCCGCCAATCCTGATCTGGCCGGCACTGACCACCTCGAGTCCGGCGATCATGCGCAGCAGCGTCGATTTCCCGCAGCCCGAAGGACCCACGAGCACTATGAATTCCCCGGCTGCAACGCTCAGATTGACATCATCGAGCACGGGCGTAGTGCCGTAGCGCTTACTGAGGTGGCTGATCTCGATGGCGCTCACGGCGGCTCCTGATTCAGCCCTTGACGGCGCCCGCAGTCAGTCCGCGCACCAGATAGCGCTGGATCAGAAGGAAGAACAGACAAGCCGGAATCAGCGCCAGCACCCCGGCAGCCATCATCTGCCCGAAGTCGACCGAGAACTTCGAGACGAAGGACAACAGCCCGACCGGGAAGGTGCTGGCCCGGGACGAGGAGTTCAACATCAGCGCGAACAGCAGTTCGCTCCAGGCGGCGGTGAACACAAAGCCAGCGGTGGCCGCGATGCCGGGCAAGGTCAGGGGCAGGACGATGCGACGGAAGGCACCGAAGCGCGTGGCGCCGTCGACCATCGCCGCCTCTTCGAGCTCTTTCGGGATGGCGTCGAAGAAGGACTGCATCAGGAAGGTCGCGAACGGGGCGTTGAATGCGCAGTAGACGATCACCAGGCCCGTCAAGGTGTTGGTCAATCCCAGGGGCGCGAGCAGCCGGAACATCGGCGCTACCAGCATGACCAGCGGAAACATCTGCGTGATCAGCATGAGCGCCAGGAGCAGCGGCTTGCCGCGAAAATTGAATCGCGACAAGCCATAGCCGCAGACGCTGCTAAGCAAGCTCACAATCAGCGCGGTGCTGCACGAGACGATCACGCTGTTGCGGAAGAACAGCGGAAATTCGCTGTTCGTGAGCACGAAGCGAAAATGTTCCAGACCAATGCGTGAGGGCCACAGCCTGATGCCCTCGCTGTAGAGCAGGTCGTTGGGAGTCAGGGCGACCTTGATCAGCCAGAACAAGGGAAACAGCGCGAACAGCACATACAGTGCGATCAGCAGATAATGCGCACTCCAGTACAGGATTCGGCGCAACATGCGCAAGGGCTACGCTTGCCGCTGCACGAACAGGCGGCGCAGATTCAGGATCGCGAGCGCGTACAGGCACAGCAGCCCGAGCAGCACCGCGGCGATCGCCGAGGCATAGCCGAAATCCAGGCGTCGAAAGGCCGTGGTGAAGATGTAGCTGGCCACAGTCTGGGTGGAGTCGGCCGGTCCGCCATTAGTCATGACCACGATCAGGTCGGCGAAATTGGCGATCCAGACGGTGCGCAGCAGAATTGTGATCGCGATCGTCGGTGCCAGCAAAGGCAGCGTGATCGAGCGGAACTGCTTGAACACGCCCGCGCCGTCGATCGCTGCCGCTTCGTACAGATCCTTCGGGATGGATTGCAGGGCGGCCAGGCTGGTGATGGCGAAAAAGGGGATCCCCCACCAGACCGCCGCGACGATCGGTCCGATCAGCGCGGTGGACGGATCGGCCAACAGATTGTTGCTGTCATGGGTCAGCTTCAACGCCAACAGCCAGCCCGGCAGCGGTCCGACCACGGGGTTGAACAGCCACGCCCAATCCAGACCCACCAGAAAGGTCGGCACGGCCCAAGGTAGAAACACCAGCGCCTGCACCAGCCGTCGTCCCGGAAATTCACGGTTGAGCAGCAGCGCCAGAATCAGTCCGAATATGAATTGCAGCGCCACGGAACTGCCGGTCCAGACCAGCGTGTTGAGCAATGCGGCGCGAAAGCTGCGATCGGCGCTGAGCTCGCGGAAGTGATCGAAGCCGACAAAGCCGCCACTGAAGGGATCGAGCAGCTGGATGTCCTGGAATGCATAGGACAGTCCGACGCTCAACGGCACCAGCATGACTGTGGCGATCAGGATCAGCACCGGCGCGGTATACAGATACGGCTGCGCGGCGCGAACCAGCTGTCTGCCGGCGGCACTCACTTCCACTGCTGGCTCAACTTCGCCTTGGTCATGATCTGTGCCCATTGCTGTGCCATCTCGGTCACCGTCATCTGGCCCAGCAGCACACCCTGGCTGGTCCGGGGCACGATCGAGCTGGCGAAAAGCGCCCAGGCGCGCAGGTCCATGGGCATCACCATCGGCACGATATCGGGGTCATTGAGCTCCTCGAACCAGCCTTTGAACTTTGGATCCGCATAGAGCGGATCCTTCGCCGCCGCCGTGTAGATCGGCAGCGCGCCGATGCGCCGGTTCCACGTCGTGTTACCGGGGATGCCGTCGAGCGTGGCGATCAGTTTCCAGGCCAGATCCTTGTGCTTGCTGTTGGCGAACATCGACCAGCCGCCATAGCCGATCGTCGGAAAGCTCTTGCCCGAGGGCCCTTTGATCCAGGGGGCAACGCCGTATTCGTCGGGCCTCATGCGCTCAGCGATCGCGATCAGAGCGTCCGGATCGTTGTCGATCATGGCGCAGGTTCCCGAGTAGAAGCCGGCGACGATGTCGTTGTAGCCCCAATTGACGCTGTCCTTGGGCGCCAGCCCTGCCTTGTACAGGTCGGCCAGCACACTGAAGCCCTTGATCCAACCCGGCTGCGTGAACGTCGACTGGCCATCGGGCGTGAAAAACACGTCCGAACCGGACTCGAGGGCGCCGAACATCATCCAGCCGTTGACGCCACCGGCGCCGCCGCGCAGACAATAGCCGTACTTCCCCGGCAGGCTCGAGATCTTCTTCGAGACCGCGAGGAATTCGTCGACCGTTTTAGGCGCAGCGGCAATCCCGGCCGCGGCAAACAGCTTCTTGTTGAAGAACAGCGCCCGCAGGTAAAAGCCATAAGGCAGCATGTAGGCGGTGTTTCGGATCGCGCGCCCGAGCTGCAGGGCACGTTGATTCAGTTCCGGCGTGTGCTGCCAATTCCTCAAATAGGGCTCGAGGCTCTCGAGCGCGCCGTTGTTGGCGTAAAGCGCCAGCCAGGTATCGGGCATTTCCACCACATCGGGTGTGTCGCCCGCGGAGACCATGGTGGCAAACTTCTCGAACGATTGGCCCCAGGGCAGAGAGGTGATCTCCACATGAACGTCGGGATTGGCATCCTCGAAGCCCTTGATGATTGCCTTGAGCGTCTCAGTGCGTTCCGGGCTGGTGATGACTTCGACCAGTTTCAGGGTCGTGGCCGCCTCGCAGTCATTGCCGAGGCATAGCCCCAGCGCCGTGGCCGCCAGCCATGGTGCTGCGCGCATCACACCGCAGCGGCGATGGCCGCATCCAGGTCGCCCCAAAGCGCTTCCACGCCCTCCAGACCAACATGCAGACGCACCAGGCGCTCGGGCACGCCGAAGTCGATTGCCGAGTTGGGGCCTGCCGCCTGCACGCGTGAAATCAGTGCGGGTATCGCCAGGCTTTCATGGCCGCCCCAGCTCACCCCCATCTTGAAGAGCCGCAGGCGGTTGCAGAAAGCGCGGATATCGACCGCGTCGCGCAGTGCAAACGAGAACAGACCCGACGTGCCCTGCAGTCCCGGCGGGAATCGCTTGCCGATACCCGGATGATGCACGGCGGTGACCTGGGCGTGTTCGCTCAGGCGTCTGGCGATGGTCAATGCCGCCGCCTCATGCGCACGCATGCGCACCGGCAGCGTACGCAGACCACGCAGCAGCAGCCAGGCCTCGAACGGCGAGAGCTTGCCGCCCAGATAGGGACAGGTGGCGCGGCGGATCTCGGCGATCAGGGCGGCAGGGCCTGCGACCACGCCGGCGACCGTATCGCTGTGGCCGCCGATGTATTTCGAAGCCGAGTGGAGCACCAGATCGACGCCCAGCGCGATGGGCTGCTGAAATACCGGCGTCGCCCAGCTGTTATCGATGACGCTCAGAACCCGGTGCCGCCTGGCCAGTGCCGCCAGCGCCGCGACGTCATGGGCCTGCATCATCCAGCTGGTCGGGCTCTCCATGTAGAACAGCGCGGCGCCCGGCAGTGCTGCCTCGACCGCCCGGTGATCGTCGCCATCCACATAGGTGACCGCGATATTCCAGCGCTTGAGCAGGGTCTCGAACAGGCGATAGGCGTCCGGATAGACATGTCGTACAGACAGCAGGCGGTCGCCTGGTTTGACGAAGCTCATCACCGTGGAGGAGATTGCTGCCATGCCGCTGGCGAAACCGATCGCCTGCTCGGTCGCCTCGAGTGCCGCGACTTTTTCCTCGAACACCTGTACGGTAGGATTCAGGCCGCGGCTGTAGATCGGACGCACCTTGAGACCCTTGAAGGTCGCCTCCATCTCCTCGAATGTGGGAAAGATGAACAATGAGGACTGTACGATCGGCGGCACCACCGCATCGTAGGCGTGGGCATCGTCGCGATTCACGATCAGGCTGGCCCGGTCAATCGGATCGACGAACGCCGACATGGGGAGACGCTCCTTCTAGGTTTCCCGGCCACGCCAGAGGCTCGGTTTGACTCTACGCTACGTCGGATCGCTTAGCGACACCAGCCGACGGTCGCGCAAGCGAGTAACATCCGCGTTGCCATAAATAGGGAGGATGAGAACATGAGCGTCAAAATTTGCACAGCGTTGCTGTTGGCCAGTGTGCTGGCCGCAGGTTGCGCGCAGAACGGCGGCGCCGCCTCGACGCGGCCTGACAGCGCGACGGCTTCCGCGAATGCGTCGGACAAGGTCCCGCCCGGAATGAATGCCAATGGCGAAGTGATCGATGCCTCAAAGGTCGAAGCCGGGCATGGTCAGCAGGTCAAGGGCATCAACGATTGGGAGGGCGAGATCGTCGGGAAACCCGCGCCCAACAGCGCCTTCACCAGGCTGCAGATCGGCATGTCGATCCGGGAGAGTACCGACATCGTCGGACCGCCGACCGATCAGGGCGCGTACATCACCGGCAAGGCCTTCATCCCGTTCTACTTCGGCAGCGACCGGCATCGTTACGAGCTGGTCTACAAGGGTGAGGGCCGCTTGATCTTCGCCGGCGGCTCGTTCGGCGATTACAGCAGCGGCCACCTGATCTGGATCATCCACTGCGCGACCGAGCCGGGCTACCGCTGAAGTAGCCGGTGGTGACGGCCGCCGAGGTCGCCGCCTTTGAGCGCGATGGCGCGCTTTGCCTGCGGCAGTTGCTGCGAGCAGAGCAGCTGGTACTGCTGCGCGCGGGCATAGAAGCCAACCTTGCGCAACCCAGTGCGCGCGCGAAGCTCGCCAGCGGCGCCCACGACCCGGGACGTTTCGTCGAGGATTTCTGTAACTGGCAGCACAACGAGTTCTACCGGCGCTTCATTTTCGAGTCCTCGCTGGCGCAGGTTGCCGCGCAGTTGATGCGCAGCCGCACGGTGCGGCTGTACCACGATCACATGCTCACCAAGGAGCCGGGCACGCGCCAGAGAACGCTGTGGCATCAGGATCAGCCCTATTACAATATTGAAGGGCGCGACAACCTCAGCATGTGGATCCCGGTGGATGCGGTCGGTCGTGCGGCCACGCCTTGCCGACTTGCCGGACATCGACGCCAACCGCAGCGCCTATCGCATTCTTGGCTGGGCCCTGCAGCCGGGCGATGTGGTGTGCTTTCAGATGCTGACCCTGCACGCCGCCGGCGGCGTCGACGGCACAGAGCGCCGGCGTGTGTTTTCACTGCGATTTCTGGGCGACGACATCACCCACGCGCCCAGGCCATGGCCCACCTCGCCGGAGTTCCCGGGTCTCAAGGACGTGCTGCCGGCCGGCGCACCGATGGATCATGCGCTGTTCCCGATGCTTTGGCCGATCCCGGGTCTTCAAGACTAATGTTGCGCCGTGCTCGCCTGCTGCGCGCGGTAGGCGATCCAGCTCTGATCGATCAGATAGGCGTGGATATTGTCGGCATCGTCTTCACTGATCAGATCATCGAAGCGCTCCATGCCGCTCGGGGCGACCGCGCCGCGCAACACGATCTCATTGAACGCGGCATGCAAGCCGAATCCTAGACGGCGCAGATCCGGCGTCGAACTCGGCCCCAGAACGTGGCAGCGCGAACACTCCTCGACGAATTTGATCTCGCCGGCCTTGATGCTTGCCGCGCTTGCGGTCTGCGGCGGCGGCTCAGGAAACGGTCCGTCATCTCGGGGTTCGGGTTTGGGCACTTCGCCGCCGCCGAGCCTGAAGGCGATGATGCGATTGCTGTTCTGATATTTGAGCGCGGCGCTGCTGGGCGGAATGGGACCGACCGTGATGGCGGCACCGCCGTACCCGACCTGCACGGCGACGAACTGCTCACCACGGACCGAATAGGTCATGGGCGCCGCCAGAATGTGGCTTCCGGTGGCAATCACCTTGAGCACTTTGCCGGTGTCGGCCGCGTACACCCACAACTCGCCGCTGCCGCGACCCTGAAACACGAGATTGGCCGCAGTGGACATGACCCCGCCGTCGTAGCCGCGTATGCCGGCGGAGGTTTCCACTTCCCAGACGCTCTTGCCGGCTATCGGGTCCCAGGCGCGCAGCAGTTCGCGCGTCGGCTTTTGTGGGCGCGAGGCCTTGATGGCTGCCATATCGGGCACCGGTCCGTAGAGCCGCTTCAGATCCTCGGCGTCGTAGGTGTCATCGACGATGATGCCGTTGACCGTGAAGAAGCCGTCGATGTACTGGACCTGGGCGCCGTTGTGCAGCAGGTCGACCCATACGCTGGGCACATCCACCACCGGAATGTAGACCAGGTGCGTCTGGCTGCTGTAGGACATCGGATTCCAGGTGTGTCCGCCGGCCCATGATGGATAGATGGTCTTGGGTTTCGAATACCAGTCGGCCTGCGGCGTCACCCGCGGGCGACCGGTCTTCATATCGACGCCCGAGGCCCAATTGACGTAGGTGTAGTTGTTCGCAGACAGCAACTGTCCGCTCTTGCGATCCAGCACATAGAAGAATCCATTCTTCGACGCCTGCATGATGACCTGACGCTTCTTGCCCGCGATATCCAGATCCGCGAGGATGAATTTCTGCACGGCATCGAAGTCCCAGCTGTCGTGAGGGGTGGTCTGGTAGTACCAGGCCAAGCGGCCGGTGTCGGCATGCAACGCCAGGATCGAGGTGGTGTAGAGGCTGTCGAGTTTGCCGGTACCCAATTGCCGCAGATCATACGGCGCTGCATTGCCGGTGCCGACGTAGACCAGATTCAGCTTCGCGTCATAGGCCAATCCGTCCCAGGCCGTGCCGCCGCCGTTGAACTGCGCCGGACGCTTTGGATCCCAGGTTTTGTCGGCCGCAGCCAACTCCGGGTTTTCATAGGGCTGACCCGCCGCGGGCGGCACGGTGTAGAACCGCCACCTGAAGGCGCCCGTCTGCAGATCGTAAGCCGCGACGTAGCCGCGCACGGCAATGTGCCCCATGTCGGCTCCGCCGTTGCCGATCACCACGACGTCGCCGGCAATCTGCGGCGCCCCGGTGCTCGAGTAGGGCAGCTTGTGATCGATAAAAGTGTCGGCTTCCCAGATCTGCTTCCCCGTGGCCGCATCCAGAGCGTGCAGATGCCCGTCGACCGATGCGACGTACACCTTTCCCTTCCAGACCGCCACGCCGCGGTTGACCAGATCGCAACAGGGATTGCGCGCGTAGATGTTTTCGACCTGCGGCAGGAAGTGCCATAACTCCTGTCCGGTGGCGGCATCGAGCGCGTACACGTAGCCCCATGTGCCCGAGGTATACATCACCCCATCGACCACGATGGGGGTGGCTTCCTGACCCCGGTCCGTGCCCAGATCGTACTGCCAGGCGAATCCCAGCCGCCCGACGCTCTGGGCATCGATCATCGTCAAAGGAGAATAATAGCTGCCGTCCTTGTCGCGCCCGCCGGTGAACCAGTTCTGTGGCTCACTATCGGCGCCAGCCAAGCGCGCGGCATCGACATCGGCCGGTTCGCGCGCCCCGGCGAGGCCAACGCCGCCGGCCAGCAGCGCGCCGGTGATCAGCAGCAGCGCACGGCTGACAGCGGCAGACGTGTACGTCCTGAGTCTACGCAAGGCATTGTCTCCTTTCGGGGGGCGCGCAAATGATATCACCCATGTCGCGCAGCAAAGGCGCTGCGCGAGCGGCGCGGTCGCCTCATTGCCGGATGCGCGCGCTCTTCGGGTCGTACATCGCAGTCAGCGAAGCCCGCGCGGCCATCCGGCGCGTGTCGACCTGGATCTCGTAGCGGCCGGCATTGATGTAGTCATCGCTGGCGCCCGCTGCCGCCTCGATGTAGCCCAGGGCCACGGCCGCGCCGAGCGTGTGACCGTACATCGCCGAAGTGGTGTAGCCGCCGATCTCGCCGTCACGGTAAATGGGTTCATTGTGATAAAGCATCGGTCCGGGATCCTGCAGCAGAAATTGCACCAGCCGGCGCTTCGGCGCACCGGCGTCCCGGTGCTGCAGCAGCGCTTCGCGGCCGATGAAGCCGCCCGGCTTATCCCAGGCGCAGGTGAAGGCGAGCCCGGCCTCGAGCGGATTGTCGTCGGGCCCGATGTCGTGCGACCAATCGCGATAGGCCTTTTCGATGCGCAGCGAGTTGAGCGTGTGGTAGCCGCAATGCCGCAGCCCGTGCGCGGCGCCGGCGGCGACCAGCGCGTCATACACGGCCAGCGCAAACGGCGTCGGCACGTACAGCTCCCAGCCCAGTTCACCGACAAAGCTCAGGCGCACGGCCAGCGCGCTTTGATATCCGATCTGAATCTCCCGACAGCTGGCGAAGGGAAATGCGGCGTTTGAAAAGTCCTGAGCCGATACGCTCTGCAGCAGCGCGCGCGAGCCGGGCCCCTGAATATTGAGCATCGCGTAGGCGCCGGTCAGGTCGGTGACCAGGCAATGTGCCTGCGCCGGGGTGTGATTGCGTATCCAGGCCTCCACATGTGTCTGGGTGAAGGCGGCGGTCACGATCAGGAATCGATCGGCGGCCAGGCGCGCGACGGTCAGATCAGCTTCGATGCCGCTGCGAGCGTTCAGGAACTGCGTGTAGAGGATGCGACCGATCGGCACAGCGCAGTTGGCGGTCGCGATGCGGTTCAGAACCGATTCGGCGTCGCGGCCTTGGACCAGGAGTTTGGCGAACGAGCTCTGCTCGAACAGCCCGACCCGTTCGCGCACGGCGCGATGCTCCTCGGCATTGTTGCGAAACCAGTTCTGTCGGCCCCAGGCGTATTCATACTGCGCTGCCTGCCCAGGGGTTGCGTACCAGTTCGGACGCTCCCAACCCGCCGATTCACCAAAACAGGCGCCCGCGGCCGCCACCCGTTCGTGCAGGATGCTCTTCTTGACATCGCGAGCGGTCTGCCACTGCCGATAGGGCCAATGGTCCTGATAGCCGATGCCGAGGGATTCGACCGTTCGATCCAGCAGGTAGCGGCTGTTGTTCTGCCAGGCATGCAGGCGACGGATGTCCACTGACCAGACGTCCATCGGCGCATGGCCGTCGACGATCCACTGCGACATGACATGACCGACGCCGCCGCCGGAGAGAATCCCCAAAGAATTGAAGCCGGCAGCGACGAAGAAGTTCTTCAACCCGGGCGCCTCGCCCATGATGTAGTTGTGGTCCGGGGTAAAGGACTCCGGACCACAGAACAGCAGCTTGATGCCGGTGTGTGTCAGCAGCGGCACGCGCCGCATGGCTTTTTCGATGTAGGGGTACAGCCGGTCCCAGTCCGGCGGAATGTCGCTGAAGCAGAAATCCACCGGAATGCCGTGTTGCCCCCACGGCTTGGCGATCGGTTCGAACAGTCCCACCATGATCTTGCCCGCTTCCTCGCGGACGTAGGCGCCGTTGCAGGGATCGCGCAGGATCGGCAGCAGCGGGTGTACGCCCGCCACGGGCTCGGAGACCAGGTAGTAGTGCTCGGCGGCCTGAAGCGGCACATCCACACCGGCCAGCTGACCGACCTGTCGCGCCCACATGCCGGCGCAATTGACCACGAACTCGGCCGATACCGCGCCGCGTTCGGTCTGCACGCCGGTGACTCGACCGGCTTCGCTGGTGATGCCGGTCACGAGCGTGTGCTCCAACAGCGTGGCGCCGCCAGCGCGGGCCCCCTTGGCCAGTGCCTGCGTGACGTCGGTCGGATTGGCACGCGCGTCGCCCGGGAAATGAAACGCGGCCGCCAGGTCGGACACATCCGCCAGTGGCCACATGGCCTGTACCGCACTGGGACTGATCTCGTAGCCGTCGACGCCGAAGGAGCGGGCGATGTTGACGCCGCGACGCATTTCCTCGGCCTTGTCGGCCGTGACGGCGAGCTGGATCGAGCCGCAGGAGATCACGCCGGTGGCCTGGCCGGTCTCGGCCTCGAGCCGGCGGTACAGATCCTGGGTGTATTTGGCCAGGCGTGTCTGGGTGATGGTATCGCGCAATGTCGTGAGCAGGCCGGCCGCATGCCAGGTCGTGCCGCAGGTCAGCTGCTTGCGTTCCAGCAGCAGCACATCGCGCCATCCGAGCTTGGTGAGGTGGTAGGCAATCGAGCAACCGATGACGCCGCCGCCGATGATGACGACCCGAGCTTGCGTCGGCAGTGGCTTGTCGCTCAAGGCCTGGTTCCTCTTCGCCAATGCCAGAGGCTAGAGACAGTCGATCTGCCGCGCCAGAACTGCGTGCATGCCGCCGATCAAATCGGCAAGATCGCGAAAGCCGGGGCAGGAATTGGAAAGACGCTCGCTGCCAGCGCGCGGACACTGCCCGAGGCAGCACCTGGGAGTGCCCATGAGCGTCGATGCCCTGTTCAATGAGCTCAGCGGCCGTCAGCATATCGACGGGCAATCACTGCGCGCCTGCGGCGATCGATCGGTGGACGTGATCGATCCGGCCACCGAGGCGATCATCGGCAATCTGATCGATGCCAGCGCGGCCGAAATCGAGCAGGCGGTGCAGATTGCCAATGCGGCACAGAAGCGTTGGCACCGGGTCAACTATCACCGGCGCGCCGAGCTGCTGCACGCGGTCGCGCAGGCCATGCGAGAGGCGCGACCGGTCGTGGCCGAGATGCTCACCCGCGAGATGGGCAAGACCTACAAGGAGTCCGCGGACGAAGTGGCGTGGTCGGCGACTGCCGTGGACTACTACGCGGAGATTGCGCGCCACGAGCTCGGCAAGGTACTGGGCCCGACCGTGGAGGCGCAATTTCACTTTACGACCAAGGAGCCGCTGGGCGTGGTCGTCATCATCCTGCCGTTCAATTATCCGCTGTGCCTGCTGTGCTGGCAGGCAGCGGCGGCGCTGGCCAGCGGCAACGCGGTGATCATCAAGCCCTCGGAACTCACGACGCTCACGACAATGCGCTTCATCCAGGCCTTCGATGGACTGCCGCCCGGGCTGGTCCAGGTTCTGGCCGGAGGCGGCAGCGTCGGTCAGCGGCTCGTGGCACACGCCGATACCCATATGGTGGCCTTCACCGGCGGCATCGAGACCGGGCGGATGATCGCGCAGAGCTGCGCGCTGCAATACAAGCGAGCGCTGATCGAGACCTCGGGCAACGATCCCTTCATCGTCATGCCCTCGGCGCCGATCGACACCGCCGCGCGCGCGGCCGCCTTCGGCGCCTACCTGAATTGCGGTCAGGTGTGCGCCGCCGCCGAGCGCTTCTACGTGCACGAGCAGGTCTATGCGCAGTTTCTGGATCGCCTGATCGCCTACGCGCGCCAGGTGCGCGTCGGCAACGGTCTGGACAAGGTCGATATGGGGCCGATGGCATCCCGGCGCGAGTTGCTGCGCTTTGAGCGCATCCTGCGCACCGCGAAAGAAGAGGGCATCAGCACAGCGGTGGGTGGTGGCCGCCCGCCCGGTCTGGACAAGGGCTGGTTCGCGCAGCCCACCGTCCTGGCCGACGTGCCGCCCGAGGCGGATATCATGCGCGAGGAATCCTTTGGGCCGGTCGCGCCGGTCAGCCGCGTGAGCAGTTTCGAGCAGGCCATCGCGCTGGCCAATCAATCCCGCTACGGTCTCGGGGCGAGCATTTACACGCTGGATCTGACCGAGGCGATGCAGGCCGTCAACGAGCTCGAGGCGGGCATGGTATGGGTCAATGCGCCGCTGCTGGACAATGATGCCGGTCCGTTCGGCGGTCGCAAGCACTCGGGCATGGGACGCCAGCTCGGCTCGGAGGGACTGGACAGCTTTCGTCATACGAAATTGGCTATGATCGATCCGGCCGCGAATCCACACGATTTCTGGTGGTTCCCCTACGCCGATGCGGAGGCCTATCCCCATGTCCGATCAGCTTCCGGCCGAACTGACGCGACGGATTGAGACGCTCGAGCGCGAGGGCGGCGGGGGCGATTTGAACCGGCGCAGCTGGTTTTGGCTGCTGCTGCTCGGCGTCGTGATCCCGGCAGCGCTGCTGCTCTGGGGATGGGGGGCTTGAGCGCCGCCGCCGATAAGAGTGCGTGGCCGCTGTTGCCGGCCGAGCGCAGTTGGGGGGCCTGGCGACTGGGCATCGCGCTGGCCACGGCCGCTGCCGCGACCTGGTGCTACATCATCGGAGAGTACACCGGCTACTACCTGAACTTCTTTCAAGGCGCCGCCGCGCTGAGCGCCGGCAGCATGATCGGGATGCTGCTGGCATTTCTGGCAGCCGGGCCGGTCTGCGCGCGCTTCGGTATCGATTCGATCGCCTCGACCAAGCCGCAGTTCGGCGCGCGCGGCTGGATCATTCCCGCCGCCATGCAGCTGATTTCCATCGTCGGCTGGAACTCGCTGCTGCTGATCTTCGGCGCCAAATCGGCCACGCAGCTCATGATCACGCTGGGCGTGATGCCGGCGGGTTTCGGCGCACGGCAAGTGGTACCGGCCGCGACGCTGCTCGCCTGCGGCCTGATCTATCTGACGCTGCTGCGCGGGGCCACGGGCGTCACCAAGATGTCCAACATCCTGGCCGCGCACGTGCCCATTGGCTGCTGGATGCTGTACCTGCTGGTGTCGCGCCGCTGGCCGGAGCTGCGGCTCGCGCAACCCAGCATGGCGAGCCCCGACAAGCTCTGGAACTACACCACCGGCGTGGAGATCGGTATCACCGCGACCATGTCATGGTGGCCATACATCGGTGCCATGATTCGCATGGCGCCGAACGCGCGCACGGCGGTGGTGCCGGTCATGCTCGGCATGGGAGCGGCGACGCCGTTGCTGAGTCTGATCGGTATCGCGGGGATTCTGGTGCTCAAATCCTCGGATCCCTCGCAATGGCTGCGCCAGGTCGGCGGTCCGGCCTACGCCATCCTGGCCCTGGTGTTCGTCACCGCCGCGAACTTTGGTACCGCGATCACCGGCATTTACTCCTCGGCGATCGGCTTGCGCAATTTTGCCGCGCTCGAACGCGTGTCCTGGTCGACGCTGCTGCTGCTTACGATCGCGCCGGTCGGCCTGGTCGGCGCTGCGATTCCAGAACTGTTCTTCGCGCGCTTTGGCGCCTTCCTGGCCTTCCTTGGCGTCGGGTTTGCGCCGCTGTGCGGCATTCAGATTGCCGATTATTTCCTGCTGCGCAAGCGATCGGTCAGCATCCGTGCGATCTACGGTCGCGATCCGGCCAGCCCGTACCTGACCGTGGCTGGATTCAATCCCGCGGCGCTGCTCGCACTCGCGCTGGGCTGCCTGGTGTACCTGAATCTGCTCAACCCGCTGACCTATGCCTCAAGTGGACCCTACCGCTTTCTGACCGCCTCGATTCCGGCCGCACTGTGCGCGGCCATCGGCTACGTGCTGTTCAGCAAGATGCTGAGGTCGCGGCCCCGAGGTGTGCGCTTGCTTCATCGGTGAGGCCCAGAGTAGGCTTGATCCAATGCAAGCCAGCGGCGCCTCAGCAGGGCTAGCGCCCGAAGACTGGATGAAGCTGATGCCACGGCCGCCGCATCTGTCGAGCGCGGCATTGGGCTGGCCGCATCTTCAAGCTTATCGGCTCGCCAATCCGCCGCGCTGGCAACTCGATCTTCCACCCATCAACCATCACTTCATCGTTGCGCATCTGTCCAATCCCTGTCAGATGTCCACGCGCTGGAACGGTCTGGTGCGCCGCAGCCGCTCCGTGCCCGGAAACATCATGATCATGTCGGCCCACCAGGGAAGTTTCTGGGAATGGAATGGCGAGATCGAGGAGCTGCATCTCTTTCTGGATCCGCAGATCCTGAGCGCGGCGGCTTCGGAGATCGGCGATCGGCCGATACAGCTGCTCGACGGCATCGGCATCATCGACCGGGCGATATTGGACATCGCGCTCAAAATCAACGCGGAACTGGCGCAACCGGGAATCTGCGGCCGCCTGTTCGCCCAGTCGATGACCCACGCCCTGGCGCTGCAGCTGTTGCGCGGGCATTCGAGTATCGCCGCCCACGAGCGGCTCGAGCGTCTGGACATTCCCGCGCATCGCCTGCGCGCGGCGCTCGAGTACATCGAGGCGCACCTGTGCGAGGATGTGTCGCTTGAAGCCATCGCCACCGCGGCCAATGTGAGTACCTTCAGATTTGCCAGGGGCTTTCGCAAGGCCACGGGCCAGCCACCGCATCAATATGTCATCGGCCGACGCCTGGAGCGGGCCAAGGATTTGCTGCGCGCGACCGATGAAGGCCTGGCCGACATCGCCCGTCGGGTCGGTTTCGCCACGCAAAGCCATTTCACCGCCGTGTTCAGCAAGCGCTGCGGCCTGCCGCCCAAGCGCTACCGGCAATACAGCCGCGGTTGAGCCCGCCGCCCCGCCGGGGCATCAACGTGCGACAGCGTACCGATTGGCGCCGCGCGATGGGCTATCGTGCGGTTTGGGCCCTCAGCCCATTCACAATATGTCAATCGAGAACCACTATGAAACTTAAGGCTCTGACGGCCGTAACCGGCCTGACGATCCTCGGACTTGCCGCCAGCAGTGCCTGCTTTGCCACCACCAAGGCGCAGCTCACTGCCAGATCGGACAGGACCCTGGAACACTTCTACACGATGAACCCCGCGAACAGGCATCTGGCCGACAAAGCGGCCGGCATACTGATCTTTTCGCGCGTGACCAAGGGCGGCATCGGCGTCGCGGGCGAATACGGCGAAGGAGTGCTCGAGGTCAATGGTGGCGCAGTCAATTACTACAGCGTCGGCTCCGCCTCGCTCGGGCTGACTCTGGGCGTGGGGCGCCACAGCGAAATCATCATGTTCATGACGCGCGACGCGCTTGCCCAGTTCCAGAACAGCCAGGGCTGGTCGGTCGGTGCGGACACGGCAATCGCCGTGGTATCCACCGGCGCCGGCGGTCAGTACGACAGCGCGACGCTGGACAAGCCGATCATTGGCTTCGTCTTCAGACAGAAGGGCTTGATAGGCGATCTGTCGTTCGAGGGCTCGAAGATCACCCAGATCAAGACCTCGGATTAACTGCAGGCCGCTGGCGCGCTCGGCGCGCCAGCGGTGTCACCGGCACTGAGCCGAGGCGATCGCGTGGTGCACGATCAGCACTGCGCGCCGTGGCCCACTCGCTCTCTGACGCGCGAGCCATTGCAGCTTGGGCGAGAGCCGCTGGTAGTAATTCAGCGCCTCAGCTTCGGGCAACGTATAGACCGGCGCGATCAGTGTCTCGCCCTGCGTGACGGCGAGGGCCGCACAGTCCTGAACTGGCTCTGCATTGGCTGTCATCGGCTTACGCCCATAGCTTCATCGATGGCAGCATGCTAGGCCGCAGGCGCCTCTGGGCTTGTGTTCTGCTGCGCAGTTCCGGGTAATGCGTGCCCATGAACCCGAGTTCGAACGGTCCGTGGACCAGATTGATTCTTGTCGCCTGCGTCACAGTTCTGCTCGCCGCCTGCAGCGCCGTACGCCCGACAGCGCCGCGAGAGTCTCATGACAAGCTGGCCCAAGCCGCGGCGACGATCTACGTCGTGCGGCGGGATTGGCACATCGACGTTGGCTTTGCCACAGACGAACTGGCGCCCCCACTCAGTGCGTTGCAGCAGCAGTTTCCGGGCGCGCGCTACCTGCTGTTCGGCTTTGGTGACCGTCGCTACCTGGAGTCCAGAAACAAGCGCTTGCCGACCCTGCTCGCCGCGCTCTGGCCCGGGCCGGGTCTGATCCTGATGACCGCTCTGACGGTATCGCCCGCCCGGGCGTTCAGCGATCGGCAAGTGATCGCGCTGCCGGTCAGCGCAGTGCAGCTGCGTGCGGCGCAGGCCGCAGTCTGGGCAACGCTGTCGACGAGCCAGGATAACGTGCAGAGCGACGGACCGGGGCCCTACCAGGGCAGCCTCTACCTGAGCGTCCGCGCCAACTACTCGGCGTTGCACACGTGCAATACCTGGGCGGCCGAGATTCTCAGGGCCGCCGGACTTGCGGTACACAGCGCCGGAGTAATCTTTGCCGGGCAGCTCTGGCGGCAAGTCCAACGCGTTGCTCGCGCCGGCCAGGACCTGCCGGCCGAGGCGAGCGACCCTTTAAGGCCATGACGGCCTCAGGCGCAGGGTGGGCTCGAGCCGTCCGCACAGACCACCGTCGTGGTCGAGTTCTGCGGCACGATCACGGTGGTTTTCGCCGGTGCCGGCGGGCTGCTGCTGCTGATGCATGCCGACAGCAGCAGCGTCGGAATGAGAACCATCACACTCGCTAACATCTTCATGGGCGTGTCCTCGATATTTCTTTGGATCGGGCAGCGAACTCACGCGCGATGCCAGACGCCCGTGCGTCCATGCCGTGCTCAAGGCGCGCGAGCACATTGTTGCCGCTGTCCGCTGCGCGCAGCAGCGGCGCTTCCCAGCAATGGACGTCGGCCGACGCCTACGGCGCGTCCGCGACTGTCGCCAAAGTATCGTTGTATGAATGCCGCGCCCAACCCAGATAACGCGGGTTGGAACGATACGCCGCGTCGAGTGCAGCCAGCATCTGCGGCAGCAGTGGACCGTAGTCCGGCGTGCGCAGTGCGATGGCGATGCGCGCCAGATTCGCATTGTCCAAGCCCGCGTAGGCCATGTCGAGCAGCGTCTGACTGCTCTGGCGAAGCTTGGCCAGCTGCTGCGCAGCGCTGGCGCTGCGCTCGGGATTGCTCGACTCATAGAGCATCAAGGTCAGTCGCGGCGATGCCGACAGCAGCGCTCGCCGCAGCGGCAGATCGGCTTTGAGAAGCTTGCTTTGAATATCGGCGTTGAGCGTGAGCCCGGCGCGCTCGCTCAGCACACGTACCGCGCGATAGGTGGCGATCAGACCGGGGAGAAACTCAAGGTTGTCCGGGCCCTTGTTCTCCGGGCGCTGCTGCGGTTCGATGTCCAAGTGGATGCCGTCGAATCGCTGTGTCGGATGCTGGCGATTGAATTGCAGGATCGATTGCACATGATCCAGCAGTTTGGTGCGTGCAGCACCGATCTCGTCCGCGTCGACGCTCGAGAGCAGGGCTTCGACGCGAATGTCCGACTGATGCAGCAGCGCGATCAGCTGCGCGATCCGCAACTCGTCCAAGGCGCTGTATTGCGTGGCTACCGAGAGGTAGATCTCGTTGATGGCCTCGCCTTGGCAGAAACTGCGTATCGCCGGCGCGGCTTGCGCACTCTGCAGCAGTGCGGAAGCCTTCCAGATCCAAAGTCCGTGAACCGGTTCCTCGGCGCGGGCCGCCCATGCGGGGGCTGCCAGCGAGATGATCAGGGTTGCGGACAACAGCCTGAGGCGCCTGCGGGCGGTGCCAAAGGAACATTTATATATAAGTAACAGCATATTACGAGATTAATCTAGAATTATTCTGCGTCGACGTGACTATCGCGTCGCGGCGCTCTTGCCGAGTATCTCGGCGCGGATATCGGTGATTTCGCGCGCCCGCGATGGCACGGCGCCCTCGCAGCGGTCGGGGCGCGGACAGTGCGTGCTGCGTGGGCAGATGATGCGCGCCGGCTGCGCCAGGGCCTCCTCAACCCAGGCGATGTTGAGCACACCGGCGGCGGCGCGCAGCGCGATGGCGGCCTCGCGCGGTATCGGCGCATCGGTGCGACGTCGCAGGCAATCGGCGGCGATGCTGGCGACGATGTCGGCGGAATTGGCGCCGTTGGCGTCCAGCACCGGCGCCAGATCAATGCCTACGGACAGCACGTGCGGGTTGCCGGCCATGTCTCGCGTGCGCATCGAATAACAGCAATACAGCAGCGAACGCTCCTGGTCACGCAGCACCGATATCTGAGAGCCGGACTCCTTCTGGTGGCCGCCGAGCATGCGGAACACGGCCCACTGCGGGCACGGATCGGAGGCGCGCGCCATGTTGCCCCAGGGCAGCGGAATGCCGTTGCCGCGATAGACCGCGCGCAGATAGCCCGGCGGATAGGCATCGAAGAAGTGCCAGTACGGATAGGGCGAGACCTTGGTCATGCGGCGCATCACGACCGCGGGGGTCAGCTGCAGTTTCGCCGCCGACTCGACGCGGTAGCGCTCACGCGCCAGAAACCGTCGAAATGGAATTTTCGGGCATAACAGCGCGCCGGCGAAGAAACTGCATTCAAAATCGCGCCAGGCGTGCAGCACGTCCTGGGCACGCAATCCGGCGAGGTCCGATCCGCCCTCGGGACTGCCACCCATCTCCCCGCCGGTGGCGTGCGGGGATTTCATGCCGTCGCCGCCGTGCAGTACCTGGTGGCCGATATGCGTGGCCAGATCGAATTTCAGGCGCGCCGGGTCCGCGCGCAGTGCACGGTTCAGATAGACCGTGCCCGGAGGCTCGAAGAAGGAGCGCACGGTGCTGCGCACCTGCTGATCCTTGTCGCGCACCATGACCGGCCGGCGATCGAACCAGCGCAAGCTCAAGCCATGCTGCGCGGCCAGCTGCAGCAGCTCTTCGACCGACAGAGGGAAGCGACGCTCGCCGACACTCTCGGCGCTGCGCTCCAGATCGGGGAAATCGTTGCGCGACATTTCCTGGTGCGATCGGATCAGCAGATGCGCAAACTGACGGCCACTGGTGCCGGTCTGCGACAGCAACTCCGGAATCGCCGACTGCAGCAGCTCCTTGGAGAACAGGAACCCGGGTTCCAGCGGTATGCGCGCCGCGCCGCCGCCGCGCACCGCGGGCACGGCCGTCACCACATCGGCGCTTTCATCGAGGAACCAGGCGACCTCGCGCTGGAACACGCCGGCCAGCAGCGCTAACAGCTCCTTGGAAGGGGTGCGTTTGCCGCTCTCGATCATGCTCAGGTAGGACACGGACGGGGCAACCTGCGCATCGGTCTGCACGCAGCGGTTCGACAGCTCCTCGAGCGTCAGGCCGTTGCGCTTGCGGATATTGCGCAGCTTGGCGCCGAGAAAATGGCCCTTACGCAGCAAGTTTGACATGCCGGTGTGAAATTAACACTGTGAAGTTTTTAAAGTCAAATATTCACAACGCCGGGGTCTATGCTGCAGGCATGAATACCGTGCAGTCCGCGGTGCGCCCCGCGCCTGAGGCGCCGATGCTGGCGCTGGCGCCCAGCGGCGTCGAGCGCGCCGAGCAGGTGCTGAGCCCTGCGGCATTGGCTCTGCTGCAGCGTCTGCATGCGCAGTTCGATCAGCGCCGGCTGGAACTGCTGGCCGCGCGGCAGGCACGGCAGCTGGATTTCGACAACGGCGAATTGCCCGACTTTCTCCCGGCATCGACCGATGTGCGCACGGGCAGCTGGCGCATTGCGCCGGTGCCGGTGGACCTGATCGATCGGCGCGTGGAGATCACCGGGCCGGTCGACCGCAAGATGATCATCAACGCGCTCAATGCACCGGTCAGCACCTTCATGGCTGACTTCGAGGATTCGTGCTCGCCGACCTGGGACAATCTGTTGCGCGGACAGGTGAATCTGGCCGACGCGGTAGAGCGACGGATCAGCTATAGCGATTCGGCCGGCAAACCCTACCGCCTCAATCCGAAAATCGCCACGCTGATCGTGCGTCCCAGAGGCTGGCACCTGCCGGAGAAGCACGTGCGCATCGGCGGCGAGGCGGTCTCCGGCGCCTTGTTCGATTTTGCGCTCTACCTGGCCAACAACCACGAGGCGCTGGCGCGCCACGGCACCGGTCCGTACTTCTATTTGCCGAAAATCGAGAGTCATCTCGAGGCACGCCTGTGGAACGACGTCTTCATCGCCGCCCAGGATCATCTGGGCATGGCGCGCGGCACCATCAAGGCCACGGTGCTGATCGAGACCATCCTCGCCGCCTTCGAGATGGACGAGATTCTGTTCGAGCTGCGCGAACACTCGGCCGGACTGAATTGCGGGCGCTGGGACTACATATTCAGTTTCATCAAGAAATTCCGCAATCGCGACGACTGCGTGTTTCCGGACCGATCTGCTGTGACCATGGATCGCTCGCTGCTTAAGTCCTATGTGGACCTGTTGATCCAGACCTGCCATCGGCGCGGTGCGCATGCGATCGGCGGCATGGCGGCGCAGATTCCGATTCGCCATGATCCGGCGGCCAACGCCGCTGCCATGGAGCGTGTGCTTGCCGACAAGCTGCGCGAGGTACATGCCGGGCACGACGGTACCTGGATCGCCCATCCGGGATTGGCTGCCGTTGCCATGCAGGCTTTCGACGGTGTGATGCACGGCCCCAATCAGCTGCAGGTGCTGCGCGAGGACGTGCACGTGACGGCGGCCGATCTGCTGCGCGTACCCAACGGTGTCATTACCGAAGCCGGAATACGGCTCAACATTCGCGTCGGCGTGCAATATCTCGAGTCCTGGCTCGGCGGTAATGGCTGCGTGCCGCTGTATAACCTGATGGAAGACGCCGCCACCGCGGAGATCTGCCGCGCGCAGCTGTGGCAATGGCTGCGCCACGGCGAGCGCACCGCCGAAGGCCAGAGCATCACGGCGGGATTGTTTCATCAGCTGCTGGGCGAAGAGCTCGAGCGCATCCATCGCGAGGTGGGCAGCGCACGCACCCAGTCGGGAGTGTTCCCGACCGCCACGCGACTGTTCGCCGGCATGGTGACCGCCGACACTTTCGATGACTTCATGACCCTGCCGGCGTACGAGCTGCTGTCCTAGCGGCCGTGCCGATTCACTGGAGAGCTCAAGCATGAACCCGCCGCGATCTGCGCCCACCGCCGAAGAACTGCGCAGCTACTGGCGCGAAAGCCCGCGCTGGCGCGGCGTCACGCGCGCCTACAGCGCCGAGGACGTGCTGCGCCTGCGCGGCACGGTTGCCGTGGAATACTCCATCGCGCGGCTGACCGCTGAGAAGCTCTGGCGATATGTCAACGAGAAACCCTTCGTCAACGCACTGGGCGCGCTGACCGGCAATCAGGCGCTGCAGCAGGTCAAGGCAGGGCTCGATGCGATCTATCTGTCGGGCTGGCAGGTCGCGGGCGATGCCAACCTGGCCGGGCAGATGTACCCGGATCAGTCCCTGTACCCGGCCGATTCGGTGCCGGCGGTGGTGCGCGCGATCAACAACGCTCTGCGTCGAGCCGATCAGATTCACCACGCCGAGGGCGATGACTCGATCGACTGGTTCAAGCCCATCCTGGCCGATGCCGAGGCCGGATTCGGCGGTGTGCTCAACGCCTTCGAGCTCATGAAGGGCATGATCGAGGCTGGGGCGGCGGGCGTGCACTTCGAGGATCAGCTGTCCTCGGCCAAGAAGTGCGGGCATATGGGCGGCAAGGTCCTGGTGCCCACGCAGGAGGCGATTCAAAAGCTGCTGGCCGCGCGCCTGGCCGCGGACGTCTGCAACGTTCCGACGGTACTGGTGGCGCGCACCGACGCTGAATCGGCCACACTGTTGACGGCCGATGTCGACGAGCGCGATCGGGCCTTCATCGACAGCGCCAAGGGCCGCACGGTGGAGGGATTCTTTTACCTGCGGGCGGGCCTGGAGCAGGCCATCGCGCGCGGCCTGGCGTACGCACCCTATGCCGACATGCTCTGGTGCGAGACCGGCAAACCGGATCTTGCCGAAGCCAAGCAGTTTGCCGATGCCATTCATCGGCAGTTTCCCGACAAGCTGCTGGCCTACAACTGCTCGCCCTCGTTCAACTGGAAGCGCAAGCTCGATGACGCGACCATCGCCCGATTTCAGCGCGAGCTCGGCGCCATGGGCTACAAATTTCAATTCATCACCCTGGCCGGCTTTCATGCGCTGAACTACTCGATGTTCGACTTGGCGCGCGGCTATAAGGCCAATCAGATGACCGCCTATGTGGCCCTGCAGCAGGCGGAATTCGCGGCTGAGGCGGCCGGTTACAGCGCGACGCGGCATCAGCGCGAAGTCGGCGCCGGCTATTTCGATGCGGTGACGCAGGTCATTTCGGCCGGTACCGCCTCGACCGGTGCCCTGAGCGGCAGCACCGAGGAACAGCAGTTCCGTTCGGCCTGAGTGCCCAGTGCTGGTCGAAGATCCGCAAACCACGCCAGCCTCGAGCGCCCTGCCCGGGACGCAGCCGCGACGCGCGGGCGGGGAGATCGCCACGGCTTTCGAGTCCGCGCTGTATGCGGTGCGTTGCGCCCAGCAGGTGGTCGAAGCCTTCCTGCATTACAACGCGCGTTTTCGCGCGATCACGCGCCGGGCGCCGGTGCGCTTCGCCGCCCGCGACTGGCACGCCAGCCAGCAGGATGCGGTCGAACGCATAGACCTGTACGAGCAATCGGTGCTCGAGGCCATCCAGGCGCTGGAGCTCACGCTGCGCCAGGACGTGCGGCGGCGCGAGTTGTGGATCGAGGTCAAGCGTCACTTCGCCAATCTGATCGACGGCTTGCCGGACAGCGAGTTCTGCAAGACCTTCTTCAGCTCGGTCACGCGCAAGCTGTTTGGCACCATCGGTGCGGCCTGCGACATCGAATTCATTGCCACCGACCTGGACCCGCTGGCCTCGGTGCATGACCGGACGGTCACGCGCTGCTACCAGCGCACCGGCAGCGTTGCGGCACTCATTCAGCAGCTGCTGTCGGACCGCGCGATTGGTGCCCCCTGGGCCGACATCGAAGATTGCGCGCGCTCCAGTGCTCTGGCGGTCGAGCATTATCTGCAGGCGAACGCGCAGCTTGGGGCGATCGAAGGCATCGAGATCATCGATGCCGTGTTCTATCAGGCCACCCGCGCCTATCTGGTGGGGCGCCTGGTGTGCAGCGGCGGCACCCTGGCGCTGGCGCTGGCGCTGCGCAACGGTGCCACCGGCGTCATGGTCGATGCCACGATGCTGGCGGAGGATCAGCTCAGCATCCTGTTCGGGTTCTCGCGCTCCTATTTCCACGTCGATCTGGAGCGCGTGGCCGAGACCGTGGCCTTCCTCAAGGCGCTGATGCCGCGCAAGCCCGCGGGGGAGATCTTTACCGTGCTCGGACGCGCCAAACAGGGCAAGACCGAACGCTATCGCAGCCTGGTGCGGCACCTGCACAGCAGCGCCGATCAGTTCGTGCATGCGCCCGGCGAGCGCGGTCTGGTCATGATCTGCTTCACGCTGCCTTCCTTCGACGTGGTGTTCAAGGTCATTCGCGAACACATCCCGACGGTCAAGGATGTCTGGAGGAAGGAGGTCATGGCCAAGTACAACTTCGTCTTTCGCCATGATCGCGCCGGCCGGCTGATCGATGCCCAGGAATTCCGCCGCCTGCGATTCCCGCTGGCGCGCTTTGCCGCGCCGTTGTTGCAGGATCTGCTGGCCGAGGCGGCCGACAGCGTCCATGTCGATGGTGAGGATCTGATCTTCGACCACCTGTACATCGAGCGGCGCCTGGTGCCGCTGAATCTGTACCTGCGCTCGGCGCAGCAGCCGGAAGCCTTGCGCGCCGTGCTCGACTATGGCCAGGCGATCCGTGATCTGGCTCATACCAATGTCTTCCCGGGTGATCTGCTGCTCAAAAACTTCGGTGTCTCGCGCCACGGACGGGTGATCTTCTACGACTACGACGAGCTGTGCCGCGTGACCGATTGCAGCTTTCGGGATCTGCCTACCGCCGGCTGCGATGAAGAGGAGATGAGCGCGGAGCCCTGGTTCTACGTCGGCGACAAGGATGTGTTTCCCGAAACCTTCGCCAACTTTCTGGGCATGTCCGGCCCGCAGCGCGCGGCCTTTTTGCAGGCGCACCGGGATCTGTTCGAGCCGAACTTCTGGCGGCGTACCCAGCAGCGGCTCAACGCCGGTGAGATCCTCGAGGTGCTGCCCTACGCACCGGCCAGCGCGTCGGCCGCCGAGACAATCGCGTCATAGACCCGGCTGAGATCCTCGGCGCTCACGCAGTAGGGCGGCAACACATATACGGTGTTTCCCAAAGGGCGCAGCAGCACGCCGGCGGCGCGAAAGTGCGCGCGCAGGCGCGGTCCGATCGAGGCGAGATAGCCGGCGTCGGTGGCCTTGAGGTCCATGGCCGTGATCGTGCCGGTCTGGCGGATGTTCTCGAACCGCGGATCATCGCGCAAACGATCCAGCTGCAGCGCCTGCTGCGCACTGAGTGCGCCAATGCGCTGCATGACCGGCTCGCTCTCCCAGACCTCCATATTGGCCAGTGCCGCGGCACAGGCGATGGGATTGGCCGTGAAGGAGCTGGAGTGAAAGAACGTGCGGCGCCGATCCTGCGAGTAGTGCGCCGCGAACAGCTCGTGCCGGCACAGCGTGACCGCGAGTGGCAGTGAGCCGCCCGTGAGACCCTTGGAATAGCAGGCGATATCGGGGCTGATGCCGGCCTGCTCGCAGGCAAAGCGCGAGCCCGTGCGTCCCCACCCGGTCATGACCTCATCGGCGATGAACAGCACGCCGTGCTCGGCGCAGATGCCATGCAGACGCGCCAGCACCGCGGGCGCATACATGTGCATGCCGCCGGCGGCCAGCACCAGCGGCTCGACGATCAGTGCCGCCGCATCGCCGCGACGGCAGGCCAGTTCGAGTGCTGAGAAGGTATCGGCTTCGCGTCCGACGTGCGGAAACGGAATGCGCGCGACCTCGAACAGCAGCGGCTCGTAGACTTCGTTGAAGGCGCCACGCGCGCCGAGCGACATCGCGCCGATGGTATCCCCATGATAGCTGTGCTGCATGACCAGCACGCGCGCGCGAGGCTGGCCGCCGTGCTGCCAATAGCCCAGGGCCATCTTCAACGCCACCTCGACGCTGGTCGAGCCGCTGTCGGAGAAAAAGACGTGCTGCAGTCCCGCCGGCGCGACTGCCAGCAACTTCGCGGCCAGTTTTTCCGCGGGCTCGTGGGTGTATTCGGCAAAGATGATCTGATCGAGACGATCTGCCTGATCCTTGATGGCGGCAACGATATGCGGATGGCGGTGACCATGGGTGATGACCCACCAGGATGAAATCGCATCGATGATGCGCTGGCCATCGTCGGTGGTGAGATAGGCGCCCTCGGCGTGCGCGATCGTGCGCAGTGCCGGCTCGAGCGCGTGCTGCGTGAACGGATGCCACACGGGGCTGGCGTGCGATGGGATTGTGCGTGTGGACATTGCTGGCCTGGACCTCGAGGCTGCAGTCATTGCCGCTGGCACTGACCGCATAGTCGGTTACAATTCTGGTTCGCTAGGGAGTGCCACTGAGTACCGCAATTGCCGATCATACTGTGCCCGCGACATAGCTCGCTGTCCCGCTCGCTGCTGTGCGCCCTGCTGAGTGTCCCAAGCGCCGGCGTGCTCGCGCAGGTGCCGGATGCCACGCCCGCGCCGACCAGTTTACCGCTGGAACTCTCGACCGTCGTAATCACCGCCACGCGCGTGCCCGAGTCCATCGAGACTCTGCCGATCGCGATCGATCGTGTCGATCAGGCCGAGATCACGCAGGGACAAATGCAGATCAATTTGTCGGAATCGCTCGATACCGTGCCGGGCATGTCGGTCCAGAACCGGCAGAATTATGCCCAGGATCTACAGGTCTCAGTGCGCGGCTTCGGGGCGCGTTCGGAATTCGGCGTCAGCGGTGTGCGACTGTACTCGGACGGCATTCCGGGCACGATGCCCGATGGCCAGGGGCAATTTTCAAATTTTGACCTCAGTTCCGCCGATCGCATCGAGGTACTGCGTGGGCCGTTTTCGGCGCTGTACGGCAACTCCTCGGGCGGAGTGATTTCCGTGTTCACCGAAGACGGCCAGCCCGGCTTCGAGCTCACCGGCAGCGCCGAAGCCGGCAGTTTCGACACCCAGCGCTACGCGCTCAAGGGTGCCGGCGACAGCGGCAGTGTGAACTACCTGGTCGATGCCACGCACTTTCAGACCGACGGCTATCGCATCCACAGCGAGGCGGAACGCAACATCCTCAATAGCAAGGTTCGCTTCGAGCTCGAGGACGGCTCCAAGCTCACGCTGGTGGTCAATGCGATCGACACGCCTTTCATACAGGACCCGCTTGGCTTGACCAGTGCCCAGTTCGCCGCCGACCCGACTCAGGCCGGGGTCAATGCGCTGGCCTACAACACGCGCAAATCCCTGAATCAGGAGCAGATCGGGCTGATCTACCAGCGCGAGCTCAGCGATCGCGATGAGCTGCAGGCGACGCTGTACAGCGGTCATCGTGCCACCACGCAATACCAGGCCATTCCGGCCTTCACGGAAGCCTCGCCCGTCGATCCGGGTGGCGTTATAGATCTGAATCGGATCTACGCCGGCGCGGATCTGCACCTGACCGATCGCCGCGAGCTGCTCGGCGGTCCGCTGCAGACCACTCTGGGTGTGAATTACGACGATTTGCAGGAGGCCCGCAAGGGCTTTCTTAATTTCATCGGTACCGAGTTGGGGGTCGAGGGGGCCTTGCGCCGCGATGAGGTCAATCGCGTCTACGACTTCGACGAATATCTGCAGCTGCAATGGGATCCGACTGCCCGGTGGCGGGCCATGGCGGGCCTGCGCAACAACGTGGTCGATGTCAGCTCACACGATCTGCTGGCAGTACTCAATGGCAGCCCGGACAGTGGCGTGCGCTATTCGGCCGCAACCCCGGTGGCCGGTGTGATCTTCCAGGCCGCCTCGAAGCTGCATCTCTACGGTTCCTATGGCCAGGGCTTCGATACCCCGACGCTCGACAATCTGGCCTACCGCTCGACCAATGGCAGCCTGCCGGGCTTGAATCTGGGGCTCAAGGCGGCCCGCAGTGACGATTATGAAGTCGGGCTCAAGGCGGGCGATCAGTCTTTACGTGCCGACGTGGCGGCCTTTTATATCCGCACGCATGACGAGCTGGCGGTAGAGGCCGACGCGGCCGGTCGCTCGGTGTACGAGAATATCGGTGAGAGCCAACGCAAAGGCATGGAGGCGGGGTTGGATACCGCCTGGACGGGCGGCTTCAGCGCGCGCGTGGCCTATACCTACATCAACGCCGTGACCGAACAAGCCTATACCAGCTGCATCGGGTCGCCGTGCCTGCCGGTGATCATTCCGGCCGGCAACCATTTGCCCGCGGTGCCGGAGGATGCGCTGTATGCGGGGCTGACCTGGCGCTATGTGCCGCGCGGCTTCTCGGTCACGCTGGAAGCCATCAGCCGCGCGCAGATTTTCGCCGATGATCGCAACAGCGAGGCGGCGGCGGGCTATACCGTGGCCAATCTGCGCTTTGGTCTGGAGCAAAAGTCCAGCAGCTGGCATTTCTCGGAGTTCGCGCGGATCGATAATCTGACCAACCGCAGCTACGTGGGCTCGGTGATCGTCAATGAAACCAATTCGCGCTTCTTCGAGCCCGAGCCAGGGCGCACCTTCGACCTGATGTTCACGGCGTCGCACCGGGACTAGCGCTGCAATTGCCGGCATGCTCAATACCGCCAGCGCCCTGATCGACCTGCCGGCTCTGAGCCACAACCTGCAAGTCGTGCGCGCGCTCGCCCCGCGCTGCCGCATCATGGCG
>Ga0302324_100002947_pt1 | contig 38571 bp, 34 predicted proteins | sample Palsa_T0_1_FD_201949 | JGI IMG/M metagenome (GOLD analysis project Ga0302324, IMG submission 201949) | Peat permafrost microbial communities from Stordalen Mire near Abisko, Sweden - Palsa_T0_1 | ecosystem: Environmental > Terrestrial > Soil > Palsa > Peat permafrost | place: Sweden: Abisko... | reverse complement strand
GAAGCACCGGTAACGATCCACCAGGACGCGAATCTCTATATCGCAAGGCTGGAAAAAGGCCAGGAAACGAGGCATCCTCTCGAAGCAGATCGCCACGCCTGGGTTCAAGTCGCGCGCGGAGCGGTTCGCTTGAACGGCAAGGACTTGAAAGCGGGCGACGGCGCGGCAATTTCCAAGGAAGCCGAAGCACGCATTGAGGCCAAGGAAGCATCTGAAATTTTGTTTTTCGATCTCGCGTAAATCTAATTCTAAAAAGGAGAACTGACGTGGCTAATTCTTCGGACAGTTTTACACCCCTGGCGGGCCGGATTTTGTTGAGCGTGATATTCCTGATTAGCGGGTTTTTCAAGATCGGCGGTTATTCGCAGATGGTCGGCTATGCCGCGGCCAAGGGCTTGCCGCTTGCCGGCGTGGCCATCGCTTGCGCCGCCGTGCTGGAGCTCGTAGCCGGACTCGCCATTCTCGTCGGCTTTCAGACCAGGATTGCGTCGTGGCTCCTCTTTCTTTACCTGATACCGACCACCTACTATTTCCACAACTTCTGGGCGGCGCAAGGTATGGAACAGCAAACTCAGATGATTAACTTTCTGAAGAACGCTGCGATCATGGGCGGACTCGTAATCCTGGCTGCTAACGGCGCGGGCCCGTATTCGGTCGATCATGCGCGCGGCGCAAAGGCCTGAGTGACGCGGAGAGAGCCGGACCAGGACATAAGTAGCGTGACCCCAAAGAAGTCTGAACTCGGCTTGTGTAAAGACAGTGAAAACGAAAATACCCCACGGAGGAATTATTTATGAGCTCGCCCAAGAAACCCGCGGAAACCAGCGCCCCGATTCACGATTTGATAAAACACCGCTGGAGCCCGCGCGCATTTGACGCCCGGCCGGTCGAACCTGAAAAACTGCGCAGTTTGCTCGAAGCCGCCCGCTGGGCGTCGTCGTCTTACAACGCGCAACCGTGGTCCTTCATCCTGGCCACGAAGCATGATGCGGAAAGCTACAAGCGCGTGCTCGATACCTTCGTGGAATTCAATCAGGGGTGGGCCAAGAACGCCCCCGTTCTGGGATTGAGCGTGGCCAAACTGAAGTTTGACGATGGCAGGCCGAATCGCCACGCGTTCCATGACGTAGGCCAAGCAATCGCGAATCTGGCCACGCAGGCCGAAGCCCTGGGCCTCTCCGTTCACCAGATGGCCGGAATCGACCCGGAAAAAGCCCGCACGATTTTTGGGATTCCGGCGGAGTTCGAAGCGGTCGCGGGTTTTGCGCTCGGTTACGCGGGAGATCCGGCTACCTTGCCGGACCAATTGCGCGAACGCGAACTCGCACCGCGAGAACGCAAGCCGCTCCATTCTTTCGTCTTCACGGGCGAATGGGGCGAGCCCTCGCCGCTGGCAAAAGCGAAATAGGACACTAAGTTAGCAAACCAAGTGAGGGCGGCATTAGACCAGGAACGCCATGCGGCGAGGTAGGTTGTACACCCTCAACGAGTTCTTCAAAACTGAAGTCAAACGCACGCACCCTTGCCGACACCGCAAGGGTCTGCGGCACCTCGCCGGGGCGACTGACTTCGCTGTGAGCTGTCGGCGCAAGACCGCCGCGGCACTACATTTAAGTCTCGGACCAGGCGGAGACGTGGGACGACCTAAGTAAGGGCGCAAAGGCCGGGACGAATGAAGATGTCGGTGAGGGTGTGCCGGCGTGCGACGACTCACCCTCGCCGATTCGCAACAGAAAATCCTCAGTGCCCCTTCATTCCATGTGCTTCCGTCAAGGCATCAATGAATACTCCGGTGATTGCGCCCGAATTCTTGATGCGCGATAGTTCCGTACCGCCGACGGCTCCGACCACATCCACCTGGGAGAACGCCCCGTCGGTGTAAATGAAACCGTGGATGCCGGCCCCATCCTGGTAAAAGCCCGCAACCTCGCCCTTGTCATTAACTCCGAAAGGTGTTGTGCCAGTGCCCAGAGGAACGTTCAGCGAGGTAAAAACACTCCCGTCGTAGATAAACCCGAAGACGTTGTCGGAAGAGTCCTGCCAGTAGCCGACGATTTCGCCTGAGGAGTTGATTCCCGTGGCGATAGTCGCAGTGGCGCCGGGATAATCGATGTTGGTGAACGTTCCGGCGACGTCGAGAAATCCGTGGACGGTGTTCGTTGCGTCGGAATACGCTCCTACGATCGTTCCGGAGTCGTTGATTCCGAATGCTTCGGTACCAATCGAGCTCGGGTAATCGATGTTGGTGAATGTCCCGGCGATGTCGAGATATCCGTGGGCGACCGTGGACGAGTCGATGTAAAGACCGATGATCTGACCAGAGGTGTTGATTCCAGTGGCGAAGCTTGAGACCGCACCCGGAACGACGACCATTTCATAAACCCCGCCCTTCAGAGTGAAGGCGATCTGAGGTGTGGCTGGAACGGCAGCGGGATCGAACTCGCAATAGCCCACGATTGTTGACGCGTTGGCATCGTAAACCACGGATTCGGCTGTGCCCGGAAAATCCGCGGTTGCAAACGCGTAAACTTTGGCCTTCTTACTCACGACGACCGCATCCTGCTTCGCGCCTTCAGTTCGAAGCGCGCTTTGAGGTGAATGGTAGCCGGGGAGATACTGCAGGATACGGTCCGTGAGCGGTCGCTGAACTCTAATTTCGGAGTTTGACTGCGACCAGGCAGGCTTGACGGCGGCGAACAAAACAACAAACAGAATTACTCGCAAGCGCATGGTGATTCTCATCGGCAAATCCTCCTTTGTGTTTTTCCGAATCGAAATGGTCGTATGCCTCTCCGTAAGGATGGGGAAAGGCGAACGGGAGAGCGGGCAGGCTGGATGCTGACAACACATTTCTCCTTTGTCAATATCGATTGTAGTTACAGGGCCGCGTGAATGTTTCAATACAGAACAACCCGCGTACGGTATCCGCAGCATTGATGGAGAGGCCGCCACGCCGCTAAGGCGGGCGGGCTGGAGGGCCTTGGCCCTACGCTTGAACTTTCAGGCCGGGCTAGAATTGCCGGGCGATTTTGCCGACCAGAATGCGGGTTGTGTCGGAATCAAACAGCAGCGCGGTATTGTCGTCGATGACGTAGTACGCGAGATTGTAGCTGACGTTCGGATTCGACGCGACGAGCACGGCAGTTCCGCGTCCGTAGGTGGAATCGGGTGCGGCGATGGAACTGGTCGTAGTATCGATGGGATCGGTCTGGAATCCGGCGTTGAAATTGTTGATATCGAGATTTCCGCTGGTGACCACCGACGAATCGATGGTGGCCTGGCCTTCTACATCCTGCTGATACGAAGCGGGAGCGTCGTGGAACATGCCCTGCCCGGCGATGTTGAGCGCGAAGCCGCCCGCGCCCGGCTCGGTGAGAACCTGCTGCTGGTAGGCCAACCCGGTGGCGACCGCGTTCGAATCCAGCTCAAGCATTATCGCGGAGCTGGGAGTTTGCGCGGTGGGATACACGGCGAACTCGGAAATCGTGGAGCCGGGGCCCGCAGGACACGCGCCGCTGCCCAGGTACAGCCGGAGATCGATGCGTCCGGTTCCAGAATTCACGGTGTAAGTGCAGGTGCCGAGCGAAGTTTTCGTCGTGACCGTGCCGGCACTGTTGCTATCGAATACGCCTCCGCTGATCGCATTGCTCGCGCCCGCGGCAAACACACCGCCCGACGCATACGCTCCAGCTGATGAGGTTCCTCCAGCGGTGAAGACGTAATTCGCCGCAGCCAGCGAGCCGGGAGCAGCCCCGATCAGCACGTCGCCTCCGAGATAATTCACGTCGTCCATTTCAACGAGATGCAGGTGCGTGCCATCAATGATGTAGAAGGCATATTTCAGCGTCCCGGTGGAAGCGCTCGTCAGGGTGATGGTGCCCCGGCCCGTCCCAGGTTCGGTGGAATCGAACGCGTAAGAACCCTGCAGCGTTGTGTCGCTTGTCGTCACCACGCCATTATCGTTGAGATCAAGAACTGTGTTCGCGAGCGGGATTCCCCCTGAGCCATTCGAGGAAAACTTTCCGGCAACCGCCATGGGATGAAACGCGGGATCAGAGCCCGCCACGCCGAAGATGTAGGGACCATCCACCGACGATAGCGATGACGTAAGGTCGTCGAGGTTTTGCTGGTCTATGGTTCCGCTGCCGGTGAAATTGCGGTCGAAGCGAATCAGCAAGGCGTGCTGGTTGGTGGTGAGCGCAAATTGCCAAGTGGCCGCGCCTACCGAGCCCGTATTTATAACCGCGCTCGCCCGGCCGTCAGGACCAACCTTGTAAGTGCCGGTGATTTGATACTCCACCCAGCCGCCGGTAGTGAAACTATCCACATCTTCGACGCCGCTCACAATGTGTCCCATTCCGTCCGAAACGTAACTGCCGGCCACTGTGGCGAAACCCGATTCGTCGTTTCCGGTGTAAGAGAAAGAAAAGGGACCCGAAAGGGATGCGTCGGAATAAACGATGGTCGCGGTGGAAGTTGCAGGCGCGGCAGCAGCCGGGTCCGTTGCGGTGACTGTAATTTTGGCGCCCGGCGGCGGATAAGAGGGCGCGGAGTAGAGGCCCGTGATCGAATTGATGGTGCCTATGTCGCCGCCGTTTGTCGAAGTCACGGTCCAGGTGGCATTGGGATCGGCGACATTATTCAGGTAGGCGGAAAATTGAAACGTGCCGCCCGCGGGAACTGTGGCGATGGATGGCTGAACCGCGAGCCCGGTGCCAATGCCCACTGTGATGATGGAGTTGTTGGAGGTGACCGTGTTCGTGTCGGTGGGATCGGAGGGGTTCTGCGGCGCCACGGCGGTGATGGTGACCTGGCCGTTGTTGTTCGTGGGCACGACGGCCGGGGCGGTGTACTCGCCGACCTGCGGGTCTGAGGTGGAGGCCACAATGGTCCCGAATGTGGAGTTACCCCCGCCGATTCCGTTTACCTGCCAGGTTACCGCTGTGTTCGTCGTGCTGGTGGAATTAGACAGCGTGACCACGGCGGTGATGTCGATGGTCGTATTGATCTGGGCGCTGGCGGCCGCGGGGGAGATGGTGACCCCGGTGACCAGAGCTGAGCCGCCCCCGCCGCTTCCGCCGCCGCATCCCGGCAAACTAAAAATCGCGGCCAGTGCAACCACCGAAAATGCCCAGCGAGAAATTCTCGCCGCCAGATTCTCAACAGGCTTCATGCGCACCCTTATAATCCCATCTCCCAGTGTTCGGGGCATAGCATTATTCCCGAACCACGATGAAAAGTTCCGTATTATTTTTCCCGTACGATGCATTGGCGCATCAGACGGTTGTGCGGGGCTAGAGTTCCCGCAGGGACAACGCGACGGGACGGCGGGCGGCTCGAATCGCAGGAGGAACACCCCCAACCAAACCCATAAGCAGCGCGAATAGTATACCGACACCGAGCAGCAGCGGAGTGATCTTGAAGGCGAAAGCTACGGACGAAAACGTCTGCATGTTGAGAGTCGTGGTGGTAAGGCCGTTGAGCTTGAGCACGGAAATCGCACCCAGCACGCCGCCGATGAAAGCAATCAGCAAAGCCTCAAAGAGAAAAGACAGGACGATGCTGGCGGCGCCGAAGCCGATGGCGCGCATGGTGGCGATTTCGCGCGAGCGTTCGGCGACCGCGGAGTACATCGTATTGAGCGCGCCGATCACGGCGCCGACGCCCATGATGGCGGCCACCAGAGTGCCGAGCACGGTGATGAGCGTGGTCAGCACCTGCGACTGCCGCGCGTAATACTCGTCCTCACGATCTACCTGTACGGTCATGGTGGGATCGGCGGTGATGGAATCCTTCAACGGCTCGAGCGCAGCGGGAGAAGTCAGTTTTACGGTCACCGATTGATAGAGATTGTCCGGCCGCTTGTAGATCTGATTGAGAACGCGGGCATCGCACCATATCTCGGAGTCAAAGGCGCTGCCGCCGGCGTCAAAAACTCCGACTACGCTCCACGTACCGCCCCCAAATTTCACCGTTTGGCCCAGCTCGAGCCCTTCGTAGGTGCTGGGTACGTTTCTGCCGACGATCAATTCGGCGAGACCAGGTTGGAAGAATCTTCCTTGCGTGATGTGGACGTTCCTGCGGACTTTCAGGACCTCCGGAGTGACTCCGCGAACCTGCACGTTGGCATCGGTGCCCGTGGCTTTGAAGGGGAAAGCGGCGATGACCACGACCTCGGGGCTTACGAGCGGCTGTCCGTCCACGCGCGCGATCGCCGCCTTGTCCTGGAGAGTGTGGATCTGATCGAGCGCGACGTTGCCGTCGAGTTCACCGCTCGCTCCGGCGCGACGAATGAGGGCGTTGTCGGGCGAACCAGAAGAGACCAGGGTGGCGTGGAATCCTCGTGCCAGACCGAGCATGGCAAGGAAAACTCCCACGGTGCCGGCGATGCCCAGTACGGCGACGATGGCGGAGACCCAACGCGCGCGCAGACTTCGCAAACTGTAAACGATCGGTATGGCCATCAGCTAAACCCTCCGAAGCGCGTCCACCACGCGCAGCCGCATCGCAGAGGTGGCTGGAAGTATTCCGGCCAGGATCCCAACCGCGAATGCGGCGAAAAGGCCTAGCACTATTGCCGAGCCGGGAAGAACAAAGGACTGGAGCAGTCCTCCCGTGGGATCACCGGCCAAGGTGAGCAACTTCGCCAAGGCCAAGCCAAGCGCGCCCCCAACCATGGAGATGAACAATGATTCGGCAAGAACGAAGAACAAAACAAAACGATCCGAGTAGCCCACCGCTTTCAGCACGGCGAGTTCGCCGATGCGCTCGCGAACGGCAATGGCCATGGTGTTTCCAGTGACGAGCAACAAGGTGAAAAACACAACTCCACCGATGGCAAGGATGAGGAACTCGATGTTGCCCGCTTGTTTCACCCAGCCGGCGGCGGCAGCTTGCAGAGTCTCGCTCTTGGTCTCGTAGGGCGAGTTGGCGAACATGTTGTCGATGGTCTTTTCGACGCGAACCGAATCATCAGGGGAATCAAGCTTCACCGTGTACCAACCGATATTGCCCTTTTCGATTTGGCGGCGTTCGTCGAGATATTTATAGTGCAGCCAGAACTGCGAGAGGTCCACGCCGTCGCGCGGACTGTCGTAGATGCCCCGGATGTTGAATTCCCACGCGCCCACACCGTAGATCGGCGCGGTAAGCGGGACACGGTCGCCGATCTTCCAGTGGAAGCGCTTGGCGGTTTTGGAGCCGACGATGGCGCCCTCGCGATCGGCGACGAAAGCGTTCCATTGATCGTCCGACACGACCTGCTCTGGGTAGACCTGGCGCTGGTTGTCAACATCGATGGCGAAGCTGGGGAAGAAATTCTTGGGGTCCTGGTAGATGCCGCCAAACCAAACGTCGAATGTGACGCTCTTTACGCCTGGAATCCGCAGAATCTGGTCGCGATAGGAAATCGGGAGCGGCTGGATGATGGAAACTTTGTTGATGACCATCAGGCGGTCCACGCCGGCAACGTCAATTCCCTGGTTGAACGCGCCGTGAATTACGGCAAGCAAGCCGAAGAGAAGCATGGCTACCGCAAACGAGCCGATGGTCAGGGTGGTGCGAAGCTTCTTGCGAAAGAGGTTGGCCAGAATCAATGGAAAGTATTTCATGCGTGGCTCCGTGCCGCGGCGAGAACGCCTTCCTCGAGCACGCCTTTATTCAAGTGCAATAAGGCATGAGCGCGTTCGGCGGCCGCCGGATCGTGCGTCACCATCAAAATCGTCTTGCTGTATTCCTTGGAAAGCCGGGTAAGCAGATCGAGGATCTCATCGGCGCTTTTGCGGTCAAGATCGCCGGTGGGCTCGTCACAAAGAAGGAAAGTCGGATCGGCCACGATGGCGCGGGCAATGGCCACGCGCTGCTCTTGTCCGCCGGAAAGCTGGCGCGGATAGTGGTTCATGCGGTCGGCCAAGCCCACGATTCCGAGCGCGGCTTCCACGTGCTGGCGGCGCTCGGATTTTGAAAGCTTGGTCAGCAGCAGCGGTAGCTCCACGTTTTGAAACGCGGTCAGCACCGGGATCAAGTTGTACATCTGAAAAATGAACCCGACGTGGCGCGCGCGCCAGTCGGTAAGTTTTCGGCCCGACATGTGGGTGATTTCATCGCCGGCGACGGTGATGCTGCCGTTCGACGGAACGTCCAGCCCGCCGAGCAAGTTGAGCAGCGTGGTCTTGCCGGAGCCGCTGGGGCCCATGAAGGCGACAAAATCCCCTTTATCGACATCCAGGTTCAAGCCCTGCAAAACGTGGATTACCTCATCGCCGCGCTTGTAGGTCTTGTCCAGACCGCGGATTTGAATCAAGCTGCCGTCGTTTCCTCTTCCGTCCACTCGAACCATGTCGGGAACCCCTATTTCTTGATTTCGATGGCTTGCCCATCGTGGAGATTCGCGGGGCCTTTTACGACTACGGTATCGCCCGCGGCGACACCCGCAATAATCTCAGCATCGGGACCGCGCGCCCCGCCCACCGATACCGCGCGGCGCTCAAGGTGCTCGTCCTTCACCAGGTAAACGATCTTTTTGCCTTGATCGTCACGCACAGCGGCCTGCGGAATCAGAGCCGCCGGGGCGTCCGAACCGGCTTTTTGCTCCGGCTCGTCACCCAGGAAGGTGACTTTGATACCCATATCCGGGAGGATGCGCGGGTCCAGTTTTAAAAACGAGATGCGCACCTTGACCGTAGCTTTCTGGCGATCCGCCGTGGGGATGACGGTACGCACGCGCGAGGGAATCTGCCAGTCGGGATAGGCGTCCAGAACCGCGGTCACGCTTTGCCCGGGCAGGACCCGGGCGATATAGGCTTCGTTCACGTCCACTTCGATTTCGTTCGAGTTCATGTCCACGATCGTGGCAATGCCGGTGCGTGTGAAACCACCGCCCGCCGAGATAGGCGAGACCATCTCGCCCACCTGCGCATCTTTGGATACCACGATGCCATCGAAAGGCGCGCGAATGACGCAGTTGTCCACAGCCTGCTGGGCTTCGCCGATGCGCGCCTCAGACGCGGCCACCTGCTCTTTTGCCAGAGCGATCTTTGCACGCAGGCTATCCGCCGCCATGGTGGCGTTGTCCATGGCCTGCTGGGTCTCAACGCCCGCAGCGAGCAATTGACGCGCCCGGCCCAATTCGAGCTCGGCATTCTTGAGCTGGACTTCGAAATCGGCGATGGCCGCTTGCGAAGCGTTGCGATCCGCTTTGGCGGAATCGAGCGTGCGCCGCGCGTCGGAATCGTCGAGCGTGGCCAGCACAAAACCCTCGGGGACGTGCATGCCTTCGTCGAAGTTGACCTTGGTTACGCGTCCGGTGATCTTGGCGGCGATAGTGGCGCGCCGCCGCGGAGTGACGTAGCCGCTGGCATTCAAGAGCGCGGGCCGGCCGGTAGCCGCCTTCTGAGCCACAGCAACCTCCACCACGGTTTTCTGGTCCCGAAAGGCAAAGACTGCGCCGGTGAGGATCACCAGCACGCCGATGACTGCGGCAATTATGCCGAACACTTTTCCCGTCTTGCCGCTCTTGCGCTGGCCTTCGCTGATACGCAAGGAGCCGAGATCGTGTTTGGGCGGATTGGGCGTCGTAGCCATCAGAAAAAGAACTCCCGCGAAGGAAGCCTCACTTACAGTACGTATCACCAGTCTCAGAAATTACGAGAACCCGATGCCGCTGGGCACCTGGGTCGGTGAATTATTGTAACGTGGGCGGCCTGATTTAGGCTTGCCAAAACGAAGCTTGCGAGGGGTTGGCGCCCGGAACGGACGCGTAAATCCCGGGGCAAAGATTTTGACCTGCCGTTAAATTTTCGGCAGCACGATTCCCTGCTGCGCCTGATACTTCCCCTTCTTATCCTTATACGAGACTTCGCATTGCTCGTCGGATTCGAAGAAAATCACCTGGCAGAGACCTTCATTGCCGTAGATCTTCGCGGGAAGCGGCGTGGTGTTGCTGATTTCGAGCGTCACGAACCCTTCCCACTCGGGTTCGAATGGCGTCACGTTCACAATAATTCCGCAGCGCGCGTAGGTGGATTTGCCCACGCAAAGAGTGAGCACGTTGCGCGGGATGCGAAAATACTCCACCGAGCGGCCCAGCGCGAAGGAGTTGGGGGGAACGATGCAAACGTCGCCCTTGAATTCCACGAAAGACTTCGAATCGAAATGCTTGGGATCCACGATCGAAGAATTCACGTTGGTGAAGATGCGGAATTCATCAGCTACGCGCATGTCGTAACCATAGGACGAAACGCCGTAACTGATGACGCCGTCGCGCACCTGGCGATCTTCGTAGGGCTCGATCATCTTGTGCTCGCGAGCCATCTTGCGAATCCATTTGTCAGACTTCACCGACATGCAGTCCTCCCCTTGTACGGAATAACCGGACGTCCTGCGCCGCGCTCGAGCGAAAAGCGAGTGGCGCATGTTAGTACACGGCGTGGCGCTTGACAACCTGCAAACCCCTGTCTAGCATAGGTTTCCAGTGCAGCGGGAGGTTCGTGTGATCAAGCTCGACATCGTCAACGCCATCGTTCAAAAGACCAACATCACCCGCACGAAAGCGGAGCAGGCGGTGGAGACGGTGTTCGAAGCCATGAAGAATGCGCTTGGCCGCGGCGAACGCATCGAACTCCGCCGCTTTGGCGTCTTCAATGTAAAGCCGCGCAAGACCGGCATCGGGCGCAACCCCCGCACCGGACAGCAAGTGAGCATCCCTCCCGGAAAAGCCGTGCGTTTCAAGCCCGGCAAAGAATTGCAATCGCTCCCGGCTCCCTCTTCCAAGGCTTAGTTGTTGTCGCGCCGTTTTGTGTTAGCCTGCGCGGAACCATTTTTTCTATCCGAGGCGTCTAAGTTCCATGGGCAATAGTTTCGGCAACGGCCACAGCCGCGTCCCGTTCGAAGTTCTCGATGCGCAATACACGCCGATTATTGACTTGCCGCCGCCGGCACTACCCCTGCGCCGGCGAGCGATCTGGCCCGCAATTCTTTTATTCATTGTCACTTTAATTTCGACGCTCGCCGCGGGATCCGAGTTTGCCCAGGCCTACGCGCATAACGAGGAACCGTTTTCCGGCGACGAGAACCCATTTACGATGATGGTGACGCCCATCGAGCACCCGCATCTATTATTGCTTGGAATTCCATTTGCTCTGGGCCTCCTGGGATTTCTGATGGCCCATGAAATGGGCCATTTCCTGGCTTGCAAGTATTACGGCGTTGACGCGAGCTATCCGTACTTTTTGCCCTCTCCGTTTTTGTTCGGCACGTTTGGAGCCTTCATACGCATTCGCGCACCCATCACCACGCGCCGCGCTCTCTTTGATATCGGCATCGCTGGGCCTATCGCCGGGTTCTTGATCGCAGCGCCCATACTGGCCTACGCCGTGGCCGTCTCAAAGATTGTTCCGGGCACGGAGGAAAACGCCGGGATCATTTTCGGCAATCCGCTATTGATCCACATGCTGATGAAAATATTTCATCCCGGTCTGGACCCTTCCGTACTCCTGCTGAACCCCATCGGTCGCGCGGCGTGGTTTGGATTGCTGGCTACGGCGCTGAACCTGCTGCCGGTGTGGCAACTCGACGGCGGACATATTGTCTACAGCCTCTCGAGTAAACGGCACAAAGACATTTCCCTGGCAGTATCTCTCGGGCTAATCGCTCTGGGAATTCGTTACTGGCACGGCTGGGGCGTCTGGGGCATCGTTCTGCTCATACTCTCGCTGCGATTCAGGCATCCTCCCGTTTACGACCGCTGGGAGCCGCTCGATGCTTCGCGAAAACTTTGGGCCGTTGCCGCCCTCGCGATCTTCGTGCTGTGCTTCACGCTCTGGCCCGTAATGATTCAGGAATAATCTTGCCCGCGCAGTCCCATCGCTAGAACATGCTGGCCGGATCCACGTCCACGATGACGGCATTATCGGGAATTTCCTGCGCAGCGCAAAAGGCAAGCGCGCCGCTGAGCGCTTCGGAAAGCGCCGAGCGCCGCGGCGACTTCAGCACGAACTGAAAGCGATATTCCTTTTTCAGGCGCGCGAGCGGGGCGGCAGCCGGACCGAGAACCTTCACATTGCGATCCTCGAAGGGAGCGAAGTAACCGGCCAGCGCGCGCGACCAGCGAATGGCGTTTTCAATCTTGCGAGCGCGCACCAGAATCGTTGCCAGGGCCGCGAACGGCGGATAGTGCAGCATGCGCCGGAAGTGCGCTTCCTTTTCATAAAAAGAAACGTAATCCTGCCCCGCGGCGAGCTGGATTGCGTAGTGCTCGGGATAATAAGTCTCGACCAGGACCTCGCCGGAGAGTTCACCGCGGCCCGCGCGTCCGGCCACTTGCGTGAGCAACTGGAACGTTTTTTCGGCGGCGCGAAAATCGGGACGGCCCAGCGCCAGATCCGCGGCCACTACACCCACCAGAGTAACGCGCTGGAAGTCGTGGCCCTTCGCCACCATCTGCGTGCCCACCAAAACATCGAGTTCGCCATTTGCGAACGCCCCCAGCACCTGCTGATATTCGCGCTTGGTGCGAACCGTGTCGCGATCGAGACGCGCGATGCGCGCGCTCGGGAATTTTTCGCGCAGATATTCTTCGACGCGCTCGGCGCCGTCGCCAACGAAGTACATGTACTCCGCGCGGCAATTCGGGCATTCCTTCGGCGGGCGAATAGCGTAGCCGCAGTAGTGGCATTCCAGGCGCTGGCGGCTCTTGTGATACGTCAGCGCGATACTGCAATTTTCGCACTGCACGAACGCGCCGCAACTGCGGCAAAGCAGCGACCAGGAATATCCCCGGCGGTTGATCAGGACCATGGCTTGCGTTTTCTCTTCGAGGCGCAGCGCGATGGCGGCGCGCAGAGTTTCGGAGACAGGCGCGGCTTTGTGCTGGCGGCGAAATTCCTCGCGCAGGTCCACCACGCGCACTGCGGCGAGGGGCCGGTTCTCTACACGGGAAGTGAGCTCGAGCAGGTGATATTTGCCCGAGCGAGCGTTGTGGTAGGTTTCGAGCGACGGCGTCGCGGAGCCAAGCAACACCACGGCGCCTTCGAGCCGCGCGCGATATACGGCGGTGTCGCGTCCGTTGTAACGCGGAACTTCTTCCTGCTTGTAGCTGGACTCCTGTTCCTCATCCACGACGATCAGGCCGAGATTTTCGAGCGGTGCGAAGACCGCGGAGCGCGTTCCCACCACGATGCGCGCGCCACCGCGCCGCACACGCCACCATTCGCGGGCGCGCTCAACGTCAGGCAAGCCGCTGTGCAGAATCGCGACCGTGTCGCCGAACCGGGCACGCACCAGACGGCCGACCCAGAGCGTCAGCGCGATTTCCGGAACCAGCACGATTACCGTCTTGCCGCGCGAAAGTGCCGCTTCGATGGCGCCGAGATACACTTCCGTTTTGCCGCTTCCAGTGACGCCGTGCAAGAGGCCAGCCGCAAATTTGTCCGCCACCAGCCAACGCCAGATTTCGCCGAGGGCTTGCTTTTGTTCCGCGTTGAGGACGTTCGCGGGTGGAACGAAATCGGTGTCCCAGGCATCTTCTTCGATCGCGCGAGGCTCCTCCCAAATCTGCAGCCGCCCTTTTTTTTCGAGCCGCTTTATCACCGCGCGCGATAGGTTCGCCTGCTTTAGGAGCAGCGTTAATGGCAGCGGGCCGCGCGTGGCGGTCAGAACCTCGAAGATTTTTTGCTCGAATTCCTTCCCAGGCGGCTCCGATTGCGCCGGGTTCCAGGCGACAATTTTCTGCGTGCGCGTTTTGCGGCGGCGCGTCGTGTCCCGCGCGGCAAGGTAGCCGCGACGAACAAACCTCTCTGCGGCGGCTTCGCCTCCAGGGATTCGGCGGACGCGGGAGGATGCGACGCCGGCACCTCTTTCGTTGGTGGCTTCGAAATGGCGCAGGAAATCGAGATCGGCGGTCTCCATGTCTGTGTTCTCGCCGCCGGACGAGAGCTCTAGGAGGTATTTGCGGCCGGATTCCGTGAGCGAGTATTCGCGTTCGTGCCGCAGCTCGATTTCTGGAGGCAGCATGGCGCGAAAAGCTTCGCCCACCGGAGCTAGATAATAGCGGCTGACCCAGTGGCCGAGCTCGACGAGCTTGGGCGGCAGTGCGGGGAGCGGATCGAGGAGGGTCGAAATTTCCTTAATGCGAGCGACATCGGGCGCGCGATCCGTCACCGCAAGCGCCACGCCCACCATCGCGCGGTTGCGAAACGGCACGACCACCCGGCGCCCGACGAGCTCTTCCCCGTTGAACGATTCCGGCACCGCGTAGGTGAACGCCGAGCGCAGAGGAACCGGGAGCGCGACTTCGCAGTAACGCGTGGCCATGGAAGCGACTAGTGTAGCAGCCCGCGCGGCGACTTATCATTTCCCGCCGAGAAACGGCTCGCTTCAGATGCTGACGCAAACGATGCCGGCGAAAATCAGGACGATGCCGAGCCACTGGCTGCGCTCGAGGCGCTCGCGCAGGAAAATCCACGAAAGCAAAACGGTGACGGCGCCGTAAAGCGAGGCGAGAACGCTCACTACCGAGACCGGGCCGATGTGCAGCCCGGCATTGTTGACGACGAACGCGGCGGTATCCATCAATCCAACCGCTACGAGCAGCCACCACACGCCGCCGTGCGGCACTCGAATGCTCCGGCGCAGGGGCACAGCCCCGATGGAGAGCGAGACGAGCGCGGTCAGCCGCATCACCCAGACCGAAACTGCGCTGCCAACGAGCGGGACCACGTGGAATCCGAGGAACCAGAACAAGAAGCCGAAGCCGACGGCCGCGAAAATGGCCCAGACCACTCCGTTCGAAAAGTGCGCGCGGGATATTTCGCCGCTACTGACCGCGCCCGCCGAGGCTTCGTTTTTCGCGGGGGCGAAGGATGTGGCGGCCAGAATCACCCCGAGGAAGGTGATTGCGAGTCCGGCGGCGCGCAGCGCGTGGATGCGCTCGCCGCTCGCGAGCGCCAACAGAACCGTCAGCGCCGGATAACACGAAGAAACTGGCGCGACGATGCTCATCACGCCAACCTCGAAAGAATGATAGAGAGAAAGCGAGGCCAGAACATTAATCAGCCCGGCGACGACCGCAAAGACCCAGGGTCGCCACCCGGGCGCGACGCCGCGAAAGAAATCACCGGTCCATCTTAGATACGCCGTCAGCGCGAGAAAACCGAAGAACTGCATGAAGAGCAGCGTGCGATACGCGCCCACGCGCCGCGAAGCGAAGCGTGCGGCAAAATCCGCCAAGCCCCAGCACACCGCTCCAGTCAATCCGAGAATGACGCCCAAGGAATTCTCCAGGAAGGCGGCCTATTTGCGTTTGGGCTGCAGGCCGAGCACCGACATCACTTTCTGCAAGTCCTTCCAGACCTCGCCCTTGGCATTCGGATTGCGCAGCAAGTACGCGGGATGGTACGTGGCGATAAGTTTCGAGCCGCGGAAATCGAACCACTCGCCGCGAAATCGCGAAATGCCCTGGGTCGTCTGCAGCAGAGTTTGCGAAGCGCAACTGCCCAGGCAGCAAATTACTTTTGGCCGGATCACATCGATCTGGCGGTAGAGGAACGGCGAACACGTGGTGATTTCGTCCTTTTCCGGCAGGCGGTTCTCGGGTGGGCGGCATTTCACCACGTTGCAGATGTACACATCCTGGCGCCGCAAACCCATGGCCTCGATCATCTGCGTAAGCAGTTTTCCCGCGCGCCCCACGAAGGGCTCGCCTTTCAAATCTTCGTCGTGCCCGGGGCCTTCACCAACGAAAACGAGTTCGGCTTTCATACTGCCCACGCCAAAGACGATGTTCGTGCGTCCCTTGTGCAGCTTGCAGCGCGTGCAATCGCCGATATCTGCGCGGATGTGCTCGAGCGTGTCGTTCTCGATGCGATCGGCCGCTTCGAAAAGCGACGGGCCGGCAATAACCGGCAGAACAGACGCAGCAGCCTGCGCTGATTTTTGCGCAGCGCCTCCTGCCGGCTGCGAACCACTGACCGAAGTCTTGGGCGCGAGGCCAAGAGCAGGAGCAGAAGCGCGGGCCGGGGTTGCCGCGGCCATCGCGCGTGGCGCCGATCCGAACTGCGCGCCAAGCTCCGGCTCCGCGGCCGTTCCTTGCGTGGCGCGGCTTCGATAGTAAGGCCCCAGGCCGAGATCGTCGCCATAGCGCAGCCAAGCTTCCACACGTGCACGGTCCGCAGGATCCATCAAAATCTCCAGGCTCGAGGAATTTGTTCCGGCTGACTTTAACACACCGGGCAAGAAGGTCTGCGCCGCTACTTCGGATTTTTCTGAATTTCGAGGGCGTAATCCAGGATGCGGTTGGCAACATCAAACTTACCCATCTTGGGCACGGGAATCTCGCGGCCGTCGCGCAGGAAGATCGTGACAATGTTCGTATCGGTATCGAACCCGGCGCCTTCCTGCGTGACGTCGTTGGCCACGATCATATCCGCGCCCTTGCGCGCGAGCTTCCCACGCGCATTTTCCGCCACGGAATTGGTCTCCGCCGCGAATCCAATCAGGACTTGATCGCGCTTCCCGCGCCCCAACTCCGCAAGAATATCCGGCGTGGGATCGAGCTCCAGCGTGAAACTCTGCTCCCCTCGCTTGATTTTCTGGCGCTGCGCGGCCGCCGGACGATAATCCGAAACCGCGGCGGCCATGATAACGATTTTCGCTTCGGCAGCGCGATCGCGGACGGCCTGGTGCATTTCTTCCGTCGCGCGCACGGGAACCCAATCCACGCCCTCCGGAACGGTCAAATCCGTAGGCCCGCTGACGAGTACGACGCGCGCGCCACGGCGTCGCGCCGCTTCCGCCAAGGCGTACCCCATCTTGCCGGACGAGCGATTCGTAAGAAAGCGCACAGGATCGATGTCTTCGCAAGTGGGCCCAGCGGTGACGAGGATGGTTTGGCCCGCGAGATCGCGCCGCAGCCCCAATACCTCACAAACCTTTTTAACGATCGTTTCCGTTGCGGCCAGGCGCCCGGCGCCAACCATCCCGCAAGCGAGATAGCCTTCGTCAGGTTCCACGATATGAACCCCGCGGCTGCGCAGCGCGGCGAGATTCTGCTGCGTGGCGGCGTGCTCCCACATATTCACGTTCATGGCTGGAGCCACAACTACGGGAGCCTTGGTGGCGAGATACAGCGTGGAAAGGAAATCTTCCGCAATGCCGTGCGCGAATTTTCCGAGGATATCGGCGGTGGCCGGAGCAACCAGAAGCAAATCAATCCGCTGGGCCACGGCGATGTGCTCAATCGCGCTTTCGACGTTCGCCGGCGCGCCCGCGGTGCTGAACATATCCGTGATAACTTTTTGTCCAGTGAGCGCTGCGAAGGTGAGTGGTGTGACGAATTCCTGCGCCGCGCGGGTCATCACCACCTGCACATCCAGCTTTTCCTGCTGCAGGCGGCGAACCAGCTCCGCGGCCTTATAAGCCGCCACGCCTCCGGTTACGCCAAGCGCAATTTTCATGGAAGCCGCGGCGGCCGTTACTTCCGCCGCTTACCGTCCTTGTCTTCGGGCTCGCCGCTCAATTCCGTGGCTTCATATTCCAGCAGCCCTTTGAGCAATTCTTCTTCGGCAATGCGCGTGGTCTTGCGGGACTTCGGGTTATCCACCATGGGTCGCCCGCCCATCATCAATTGCCTCGCGCGGCGCGCGACTACCACCACATAGGCAAACTGGCTTTCCGGTGCCTCTCTTAGCACGGCCATGAGAAGGTCAGCCTCCAAAGGACTTCAAGATTTCGCGAATTCTGTCTTCATTCAGCGGCACCCGGCATCGCGACCCGAGTGCAATTGCCTGTACTTCCCTGCCCGCACGTTCCAAATCGTCGTTGACGATGGCGAAGTCGTAGCTGCTGTAATTCAGCATCTCCTGCCTCGCTCGTTCCAGCCGCCGGTGAATCTCATCTTCCGAATCCTGGCCGCGCGCCCGGATGCGGCGTTCCAGCTCCGCGCGGGAAGGCGGCAGGACAAAAACAGCGACGGCGCCCGGGAGTTTTTGCTTTACCTGCAAAGCTCCCTGCACATCTATTTCAAGCACCAGATCTTTTTTTTGGGCCTGTGCCTCGTCCAGCCATTTGCGCGGCGTGCCGTACCAATTCTTACCGAACACCTGCGCATATTCCAGGAAATCCCCGCGCTCCACCATTTTCTGGAATTCGGACTCGGTAACGAAATTGTACCACTTGCCGTCGCTCTCCGTCTTGCGCGGCAGCCGCGTGGTGCACGAAACAGACAGCAGCGTGCCCGGCAATTGCAAAATCTTCTCCACCAGCGTGGACTTTCCGGAACCCGATGGTCCCGAGACGATCAGCACCAAGGGAGCCGCTTCGCTCATTCGATGTTTTGCACCTGTTCGCGCAACTTTTCGATTTCGGATTTGATCTCGAGCGCGAGCTGGGTGATTTCAAGTCCTTCGGCTTCGTTCCCGGGAGTCTTGGAAAGCAGCGTGTTCGTCTCGCGCTGCATTTCCTGCAGCAAAAAGTCCAGCTTCTTGCCCACATCCGAGGCGCTCACGAGCAAGGAGCCGAATTGTTGCACATGACTGTGCAGCCGCGCCAGTTCTTCGGAAACGTCGCTGCGTTCCGCCGCGATGGCAGCTTCCTGCGCGATACGCGCGGGATCGAGCGGCGCTTCGGCAAGCAGCTCTTTCAAGCGCAAGGACAGGCGCCTGGCGAAGGCCGGGCGCGCGCGTTCGGCCAGCGTTTGGACCTTGGAAGCCAAGCCCGAAATGGTTCGCAGGCGCGCAGCCATTTCGTCGCGCAGATGATCCGCTTCGTCCGCGCGCATGCGATCGAGCTTGTCGAGAGATTCCAGCATGCATCGCGCGACAACGGCGTCCAGGCGCTCGAGTTCCGCTTCAATCGAGCGCGCCGGCGGCCCAATCACTCCCGGCAAGCGCAGGATCGATCCCAGTTCCGGCTCGGTTGAAATGTTGAACTGCTTTCGAAGCACATTCACCGCCTGAAGATAGGCCGCGGCAACCTCTTGATTCACCCCTACCGCGGCCGGGCCGGCCAGCTCGTAATGCAAGGTGATGTCGAGATGCCCGCGCCGCACGCGTTCGCGCACGATCTGCCGGATGCGCGGCTCGAGCGGCTCGAAGCCCTCCGGCAAGCGCAGGTGCATATCCAGAAAACGATGGTTCACGCTGCGGATGGTCACGCGCAGGCTCCATCCGTTTTCCATGGCGCGCGCTTGCGCGTACCCAGTCATGGACTTCAAGCCCGTCGGGCGCGGCTTCGAAGAATTTGCGGTTGCGGGTTGTGAACTCGTTCCGGACATTTGTTACACAGGACCTGCCGCTCGCGAGGCCGGCTCGACATCGCGAAATTGCATGTCGTACAAACGCGCGTATATGCCGCCGCGCGCAAGTAGCTCTTCGTGCGTGCCGCGCTCACGGATTGTCCCGCCTTCCAGCACAGCAATCAAGTCCGCGCGGCGAATTGTGGAGAGCCGGTGGGCGATTACAAACACCGTGCGTCCGGCCATCAGATTGTTGAGCGCATCCTGCACCAGCATTTCGGATTCGGAGTCCAGTTCCGAAGTGGCTTCATCCAGAATCAGGATCGGCGCGTCCTTCAATAGCGCGCGCGCAATCGCAAGGCGTTGACGCTGGCCGCCGGAAAGGCGCTGGCCGCGGTCGCCAACCAGCGTCTGATAGCCCTTGGGCATCTGCATGATGAAGTCATGCGCCAGAGCGGCACGCGCCGCAGCGACCACCTTCTCCTCCGGCATGTTCGGGCGTCCGTAACACAAATTGTTCCAAATGGTGTCGTTGAAAAGGATGGTCTCTTGCGTCACGATGGCCATCTGCTCGCGCAAGGAACGCAATGTCACGTCGCGCACATCATGGCCGTCGATCCTCACCGAACCCGAGGTCGCGGTGTAGAAGCGCGGCAGGAGATTGAGCAACGTCGTCTTCCCCGCCCCGCTCGATCCCACGATCGCCACCACCGCCCCTGCAGGCACTTTGAGCCCGATGTTCCGGAGGGTCGGGGCATCGCCATCGTCATACATGAAACCGGCATCCTCAAATTCCACATGTTGCGCCAGAGGTGACAGCACCGTAGCCTGCGGCGTATCGAGTTTTTCTTCGGGCAAATCCAGGAATTTGAAGACTTGCGAGGAGGTTCCCAAAGCCTGCACAAACAGCTGATAAATGCTGCCCAGCCGCTTAATGGGTTCGTAGGCTTTGAACAATGCGTAGGTGAACGCCAGGAACGAGCCGCTGGACATTCTGCCCAGTTTGATTTCACCGCGCGCGTAGAGCAGGATCATCGCTATCACCACCGCGCCGAGCACGTCCATGATCGGGCCGGTCGCGGCCAAGGCGCGAATCCAGCGCATGTTTTCGCGCAACAGATTGCGTCCCGCATCCCGGAATTTTCGAATTTCAAAGCCTTCCATCCCGAAGGCTTTCACCACGCGGTTGCCGCTGATGGTTTCCTGCAGGATCTGGCCCAGATCGGCCAGGCGCGAACGGCTGGTTTCCGTGGAACGGCGGATGCGACGTGTCAATTTGGCAACGGGCCAAACCACCAGCGGAACCAGAACCGCCGATCCAATCGCCATGCGCCAATCAACGACCAGCAGCACCATTACGAAAATGACCAGACTGAAAATCTGGCGGAAAAAATCGGCCAGATAATCGGAGAACGCGCTGCGCATCTGCTCGATATCGGCGATCACGGCGGACATAACGCGCCCCACCGGGTTGTGGTGAAAGAAACCGACCGGCTGCTGCACCACTTTGGCGTACACGCTGTTGCGCAGGTCCGTGACGCCGGAGAGGCCCACGTACTGAATCAGCGTGCTGCCGAAGTATTCGGCGATGGCTTTGAGCAGAAAAATGAAAAGCAACGAAAGGGCGAAGACGGACCACACGTGGTGCACGCGCGCCGGAACAAAATCGTTCATGTACACGATGCGGCCGGTCCAGGGAATCTGAAAGAGTACGAGTTTCTGCAGCGCGGATTGAGGATTGAGCACCACGTCCACCGCCGGCTTGATGGCAAAGGCCACCAGCCCTTCGGCGATGCTCATCACCACCATCAAAAGAATTCCGGCAGCCAATGGCACAGTGTACGGAGTGAGATAGCGTAAAAGCCGCCGAATCTCTTCCCCCTGCGTCATGCCGGAAATGTTTTGTTTTATCTCAGAGCCCAAATTGGAGACCTCGACGCCGCCGCCGGATTTCAAGACACCGATTTATCGAGGTCACGGTGTATGACCTTGGCCACGTAGCCTTTTCGCTGAATCGTGCGGCGAATCACTTCTGCCAGCGCCACCGACCGATGCCGCCCCCCGGTGCATCCCAGCGCGACCGTCAAATAGCTTTTCCCTTCCTGAATGTAGTGCGGAATCAAGTACAAGAGCAAGCTTTCGATGCGGCGGAGGAACTGGCCGGTCTGCGGAAAAGAGCGAATGTAACGCGCCACGCGCGGGTTTTTCCCGCTGAAGGGTCGCAGCCGCGGAACAAAGTACGGGTTCGGTAGAAAACGCACATCGAAAACAAGATCGGCGTCCGCCGGAATTCCGTAGCGAAATCCAAAGCTGACTACCGAGACCAGCAGCGGGCGGTGCCCCGGTTTCTGAAAACGGTCAATGATGGATTGGCGCAGCTCGTGCACGTTGAATTTCGTGGTATCAATGACAACGTCCGCGAGCCGGCGAATCGGCCCCATGCGCCGGCGCTCCTCGCGAATTCCTTCCGCAATCGAGCCGCGGCCGAGCGGATGCGGGCGTCGCGTTTCGCTGAAACGCCGCATGAGCGCTTCGTCGTTGGCCTCGATGAAGACGAGCGTGACGGGGTGTTCGCTCGCGAGCTTGCGATAGATTCCGGGCAGCTTGTCGATTTGCTCGCCTTCGCGCGCGTCCACCAGCAAGGCAGCGCGTTCGATCTCCGTGCCCTCCACATAGAGTTCGCTGAATTTGGGAATCAGCGCGACGGGAAGATTATCCACGCAGTAAAACCCGAGATCTTCGAAGGTATTGAGGACCGACCCTTTGCCCGATCCCGAGAGCCCGGTGAGCAGAACCAACTGGCGCGCATCGCGATTCCTGCTTCTCGACGTGCGCTTCACGGCCGGAGCAGCTACGCCTTCACCCGGCGGCGGTGAGTGCTGGGAATTCTCAGGTCTTCGCGGTATTTCGCGACCGTGCGGCGCGTGACGTGGATGCCTTCATCGCTAAGCATTTTCGTGATTTGCTCGTCGGTCAGCGGGTGCGAGGAGTCTTCATCCTCGATCATCTTTTTCACGCGACGCTTCAGCGATAGCAAAGACATTTCGCTGCCCTGCGGCCCGTTCACCGATTCGCTGAAGAAGTAGCGCAATTCGAGAACGCCCTGCGGCGTGTGCACGTATTTATTGGCCACCGCCCGGCTCACGGTGGAAGGATGCACGCCCACTTCCTCCGCGACTTCCTTGATCATCATGGGTTTCAGATGATCCGCGCCGTAATCCAAAAAATCTCCCTGGCGGCGCAGGATGGATTGGCAGACGCGCTGAATGGTGTGCTTGCGCTGTTCGATATTTTTCATCAGCTGGATGGCCGCGGTGAACCGCTCTTTCACGTAATTGCGAACGTCGCGGTCCGCCGCATCGCGGGCCAGCAACCGGCGATAGGTCGGGTTCAGGCGGAGCTGCGGCAAGTCGTCATCGTTCATGAACACTTGCCACTCGCCATCCACCTTGCGAAATTGGACATCCGGCTCGACCAGCCGCGGCTCGGTGCGGTTATAGCGCAGACCCGGCCTGGGATCGAGGCGCTTGATTACGTCCACCGCCCGCTTCACCAGTTCGACCGGTCGGTTCAGAGCGCGCGCAACCTCTTTCAGCTGGTTATTCTGCAGCAGCTTCAAGTGCTCGGCGATGATTTGCTGCGCCAGCGTATTCTGTGCGTCGATCAGCTTGAGCTGCATCAGCAGGCATTCCTGCAAATCGCGCGCGGCGATTCCCGGCGGATCGAATTCCTGCACCATGGCCAGCGCTTCCTCCACGTCTTCGGTGGAATAATTGCCGGCCTGCGCGATTTCTTCGAGGGTCGCGGTCAGATAGCCGTTCTCGTCCAGATTGCCCACAATCGATTCGGCAATCTTGCGAACAGTCTCGGTGCAAATGCTCACGCTCAACTGCCAGTTGAGGTGGTCCGCCAGGCTTTGCGGCGAAGAAAGAAACTTATCGAACGAGGGCTTCTCGATTTCCTCGCGCTCGCTGTTGGAAATTCGTTCCGCGCCCGAATCAAGGTACTGCGTGAAAAAAGATCCGAAATCGAATTCATCAAACGGGTTTGCCGGCGCCGTCTCCGGAACTTTTTCGGTTTCCTTCTTCAGGAAGGCTTCATCGGTGTAGCTCTCCGCGGTGACCCCGTCGTCTTCGGTGGCTTCGTCCAGAACGGGATTGGCCATGATCTCCTGATTGATCATCTCGCGCAGCTCCAGCCGGTTCAGCGCCAGCACGCTGACCATTTGTACGAGCCCCGGCGTCAAGATCTGCTTCTGCGCGACGCGAAGATTCAGTTTTGGCGCTAGCCAGTTCATAAAATCTCGTTCAGTTCAGCCGGAAACCTGCTCCCAGATAAATGCGCCGCACGTCGGCGTCGTTAGAAAGCTCGGCTGGCGTCCCGGCAAACAATATTTTGCCGTCGCTGATGATATACGCGCGATTCGTCACCGCCAGCGTTTCGCGCACGTTGTGATCGGTCACCAGCACTCCAATTCCAGCCGCGCTCAAATCCGCGATAATTTTCTGAATGTCCACCACTGTCAGCGGATCGATGCCCGAAAAAGGCTCGTCCAAAAGCACAAATGATGGCGACAACACCAGCGATCGCGCGATTTCCAGCCGCCGCCGCTCCCCGCCTGAAAGCACGTAGGCCTGGCTGTAACGTACGCCTTCCAGCCCCATTTGCGCCAAGAGTTCCTCGACGCGATCCCGCCGCTGCTCCGGCGTTAAGGGCAGCGTCTCCAGGACCGCCATCAAATTCTCTTCCACCGTCAATTTGCGAAAGACCGAAGGCTCCTGGGGTAGGTAGCTGATGCCGCTGCGGGCCCGGAGGTACATCGGGAGGTCGGTGATATCCTCGCCGTCCAGTAAGACACGCCCATAGTCCGGACGCGCTAGGCCGACCAGAATGTAAAACGTCGTGGTCTTCCCTGCGCCGTTCGGGCCGAGCAACCCAACCACTTCGCCCTGCCGAATCTCCAGGCTGACGTTATTAACGACTTTGCGACCTCTATAGGACTTGCTTAGCTCGGCCGCCTGGAGTTTCAACATGCCGGTTCATTTCTCAACCCGGTGCTTGGTCAGCGTGCGCAAACCTTCCTGCGAATCAATCAAAATCGTATCATTCGCCACAAAGAAGGTCAACGAATGGCCCGTGGTTGTGTCGCTTGCAGCATCGGTTAGGGTCGGATTTCCGCCGGAAAGCACGAATTTTCCGTCCGCCGCGGTGTATTCCGCCTGTTCCGAGGTCCCTCGGCGGTCTCCCTGGCGTACCACCACTCCGCCCAGCGCCAATGCCCGGTCGAGCTGCCGACCGCCGCTGGGGCCTTGGCTGGTGGCTGTGGGGGCGCCGGAGGCTGCCGGGAGGCCTGCGGCCGGCGGGCCCGACGCTAGAAAAACGTCAAGCGTCCGAGAATCGAGCGATCCCTGCTGGGAATTGGCCGTCACGCCGCCCTCTAGGTGGGCCTTCCCGGTGTCGCTCCAATAGGTCAGCACTGGGGCGTGAATGTCCCACAAGGTGGGTCCCGAGGGCGCCTCGGAGCTTGGCAGCGAAGGCTTCCCTGACGATGGCTTCGACGGTCCTGACGGCAACTTCGCGAATTGGCTCGAAGCCTGCGGAAAAATCGCGACTACCTTCCCGGTCGCCTTCATCTTCTTTTCGTCGCGCCATATTTCGATCTCTTCGGCATCCAGCACCGAGTCGCCTTGCCACAATCGCGCGTGTCCCGTGTAAACCACGTGCCCGGAGGAACTCGAGCCCGTGAATTGATCCGCCGATACATGCGCCGGCCCTGCGCCAAGGTTCACCGCGCTGCCCTGCGCGGCGGGTTGATAGGTGGAAGCGACGCGCCCGGTACCGCCAATCTCGCCTGATTTTTGATCGATCGAAAAAGCGGAGGCGGTGGTCCGGCTCACAGAATCAAAGAGAACGGGCGAACCATCCAGATTGATGGTGTCGGTCGCACGCACGATATGAGCGCGCGCCGCGCTAGCCTGCCGATCCGTCTGCTGGAATCGCACGTTCCCAGTTTCATCCACCGTGTCCCATTGTCCGTTTGCACTAAATACACAGGCAAGTTCCGCCGCGGTCCCGGTCTGCGGCGCGCCTCCGGCGATTTGACGCCGGAATTCCGCCCCCGAGTGCCCAAAGAGTTTTTCAATGCGTCCAGCATCGCCAAATTGCGCCACAAATTTCTTCGCGCGAATCTCGGTGGTGTCGCCGCCGGTCTTTAGCACGATGGTGCCTGGCGCGAGAGTCTCGGCGCTCTCCACACGGGGATGATTGGGTTGCTTTCCAGGGCCAAACGCCACGCGCAGCGATTCAGTGGTCAACGTCTTCAGATCGGAGCCTTGCCCGGAATCAAGTTTCACCGCTCCGCTCGCCGTCATTTTTTCGATTTGATTTCGCGGGCCCATGGCCAGTTCCACGCGCGCACCTGAAAAGTGGTCCATGCCCGCCGCCGTTTTGCGCGTTCCCTGCACGTTGCCTTCGCCGAGGATGCGCTGGATCCAGCCCACCGAATCGAGATGGGCTTCGAACTGGTCTGCGGACATCGTCACTGGCCCGCCGGGTTCCGTCGATCGCACCACGGGATGGCCATTCGCCAGCGCGTGCTGCGCGTGAAATTCTGCGTCCAGTTCGATCGTGATTTTCTCCGCGGACAGCTCGCGATTGGCCTGGCGCACCAGAGCGGGACCAGAAAGCACAACTAAGTGATCGTCCCGGCGAATTTCCAGGCTGCTTCCCGTCGCGGTGACCGGCAAGCTGCTGGTTCGCTCCGACGGCGCCATATCCAATTCCACCGCGCTGTGCAGCAACACGAAGGCCTTCTGCGTGTTGTACGTCATTCCCACCGCATGGCCCGTGCCCTGCGGGAAACGAAACGCTACCGGCTCGGTGGTCGAGGCCTCGCCCGACTCACGGTTAAACGTCAGGTTGCGAGTGGTGATGTGGATAGCCTGTTCGCCGGGGTTGCCGGAGGCAGGATTGGCTCCGGAGACGTCAATTTGCACGTCGCCTTCGCAACGGACATCGCCCGAGCCGGGATCGTATCCGCATTCGCGTGCATGGATATTGTCGTTGCGATTTCCTTCCTGGCCATAGATGGTGATCCACACATCCTTCAGCAGATATTTGTTTTGATCCTTGAATTGCGTGGCGTGCGAGGAGCGCACGGTGAAAATCGTGCGGTCGCCCTCGACCTTGGAGAACGAGGTTTCTTCGGATTGCTGCTGCACGGTTGCCGGCACGGTCGCCGGTTGGGAACGGCGGGTGCGCGCCTCGCGCATGGCGCGCCGCGCATAGACTCCGGCTACAATCAACACGATAGCGCCAGCGGCCATGGCCGCCCAGCGTGCGTATCGCGCTGCTTCTCTGTTCTGCACCGCGGAATCTCCCTCATTCGCTTAGAAGCTGAGTATAGGTGAGGGGTTTCCGGGTAACAACTGCGGAAGAGAAGCTATTCGAGCACGCCCAAGCGGGGGATGCCGTCGAGCGCCATCCTAACGTGCCCGAGAGCCTTGCCCATTCATCTCTCCACCGAAGCGGAAATCTTCTGCCGGAAGATTTATTACTGGACGTGTGTTGCCGCCTCTTCGATCAGCGCTGCAACCTCCTTCGCGTGGGAGATGTAAACACAGTGGCTCGCGCCGGCTATTTCAATCGTGTGGCTCTTGGCGCGCGTGGCGTACCAGCGTTCAAGGTCCGGGTTAATGGTTCTGTCTTTTGTGGCTACCGCCATCCAGCTCGGCTTGCTTTTCCACGCAGCGGCGCTAATGACCGCCTTGAAGTTGGCGCCTTTGTTCAGAACCTGCGAGCGCGCCATGAAAGCGGCTTGCTCGGCAGGCAGGTCGGCGGCGAAGTACTCGTGAAACTGCGCAGGATCGATGTAAGTGAAACCATCGGGCGTGCTCTTGATCGCGCCAGATTTGGCCAAGTCACTCGGAAAGCGCTTCCCGTCGTCAGCCTCATCCTCTCCGGCATCGGGCATGTGCGCGGCGATGTACACCAAGCCCACCACGGAAGCGTCCGTTCCCGCTTCCGTGATTACCGAACCCCCGTAGCTGTGCGCGACAAGAATGCACGGCCCATCTTGCAGAGCAAGCGTCCGCTTGACGGCGGTGACGTCATCCTGAAACGACGTCTCCGGCTCCTGCACCATGCTGACGTTGTAGCCATCCTTCACAAGAATGTCGTAAACGCCTTTCCAGCCGGAGCCGTCGGCCCACGCGCCGTGCACCAAAACAATATTTCGGATGCGATGCGCTTCGTTCTGCGCTGAAATCGCGGAGCAGGCTGAAAGCAGCAACACGATAAAGAGGGACCGTGAAATTCCCCGGAATACTCGCATAGGAGCCTCCCATGAAATCAAAATTCGGGAGTATTTAACACCTACTGGTCGGCGGGAAGCAAGCCCAAGCCGGTGGCGGCAACACTGTCGCGCGTTGTGTTCTTTACCAGATACATGGCCTCGTCAGCGAGATGCAGCAGCTCGGCTTTCGTGCGGGAATCGGTGGGGTAAGAGGCCACGCCGACGCTGGCCGTGATATGCGCGTTGATGCCCGATTCTTTCAGCCACACCATTTCGCGAATCAGTTTGTGTAAGCGCCGCGCCACGCCCAGCGCATTTTCCTTCGAGGTCTGCGGCAGCAGCACCACAAATTCGTCGCCGCCGTAGCGGAACGCGAGGTCGATCATGCGGCACTTGTCCTTCACCGCCTGGCCGATTTCCGCCAGCAGCTTCGAACCCATCAAGTGCCCGTGCGTATCATTCACGTTTTTGAAATGGTCCAGGTCGATGAAGATCAGCGAAAACTCAAAGGCGTAGCGGTGCGAGCGGTAAATCTCCGTATCCAGCATGAAATTCAAATGCCGCGCGTTGTACAGGCTGGTGCAGTCGTCCGTTATGGTCAGCTCATGAATGCGCTGCACGTGCCGCGCGTTTTCGATGGCGATGGCGGCATAATCCGCCAGCGCTTCGAGCAGCGCCAGGTCCCGCTGGCTGAATCCTTCCGGGCCCACGCAATTGATCAGCTCAATCACGCCCAGGCATTGATCGCGAAAGCGCACCGGAACAGCCACGATCGAGCTCGTCTCCACCTTGGTCTTTGAATCCAGCTGCTTGAAGAAGCGCGAATCCTTGGTGGTATCGGGCACTACCACCGCTTCGCCCGTCTGCGCCACCCAGCCCGCCAGGCCTTGCCCCACCTTGATGCGGACGTCCTTCAGCGCTTCGGCGCCCTTGCCGGTCGCGATCTGAAAGAAAAGTTCGTTCTTCTCCAAATCCATAAGCAGCAGAGACCATGTGTCGGGCTGCAGCACCTCATTGATTTTTTCCATGATGGTGCGGAGCACCTGGTCGAGTTGCAGAGACGAGGTGAGGGCTTTGCCGAGTTCGTGGAAAACACTAACTTCGTTACTGCTTTCCGGAATGGGCGGAACGATACGCGGGGATTGGCGTCTTTCGACACCGTCGAACTGTTTTACCTCTGGCGGTCGGCTCATCGGGCTATATAGAGACACCTTCACCGGTCCGAAGACTCCTCCGGCGACACACTTATTATAGAGAACGCTCCGACGCCTCCGCAACGAGCTTGAGGGACAGGCTTGACTAATGCTCCATGGGCGAGTTTATGCCTGAATCTCGCGCGAAGATTGACACTCCCGCAACCCGCGCCTATATTTTGTATTGCAGTCGGTCTCGGCGGATGTCTTCTACACCTTTCGGCGAACATCTAAAACGCGAGCGGGAAATGCGGGGCGTTTCCTTGGAAGAGGTCTCCGCCGCCACGCGTATTGGTACGCGCTTTCTGGAAGCATTGGAAAACGAGCAATGGGACCAGCTGCCGGGCGGGGTGTTCAATCGCGGGTTCATCCGCGCCATTGCGCGGTTCCTCGGCCTCGATGAAGAAGGGCTGGTCTCGGAATACGCGCTCGAAACGAAGGGGCGTCCTGAGCCGGGCGTCGTCGCCGAGCCCACGGACGAGCCCGGCCGCCGCTGGGCCGCGGTCGCGATTGTAATTTTACTGGTGATTTTGATTGCCGCGGGAAGCTGGTTCGCCGTCGTTCGATTCGGCCCGCGAATCGCCGCGCGCTTCCACAAACATTCGCCCGAACCCGCTAGTTCTACGCAACCAGCTGCCTCGGGAGACGCCCATTAGCGCTGAGCTGCGTGAAGCCATTCGCTCCGGCCAAGCCAGAACGGAGCAGAAAACCGCAGTCTTCACCGGCGGTCCTTTGCTTGCCCCGGAAGACCGCGCGGAGCTTCTCACCATACTTGCCGGCGACGCCGACGCTGCCATCGCCGAACGCGCACAGAGCGTGATTCTGACGCAGCCGCTCGATCCCTTCCTCTTGGCAATCTCTCGCGCCGATGCCGATCCGCGATTGTTCGCTTTCTGCGCTGACAATATGTCTCAGAAGCCGGGCGTCGCCGACGGGCTGGCGAAAAATCCTGCCTGTCCCGCGGGTGTCCTGGCGCACGTAATCTCTCGTTTAACGGCCGCAGGAGTGCAGGCGGTGCTCGACAACCCGCAGCGCTTCAGCTCTGACCAGCGGCTGATCGCCGCCATGGGTGAGTGCCAGGCCGCGACTCCCGAACAAAAAGAACTTCTTGCTTCGCTAAGCAAGAATGATCCGCTGCCGGCAGAATTACTTGAGGAAGTCGCAGCGGAGGTTGAGCCGGATGTGGTGAAACGCAAGACTCTGACCCAGGAACTCGCGCACATGAACGTGGTACAGCGGCTCACCCTTGCACTCAAAGGCGGCCGCGAAGCGAGGATGGTGCTGATTCGCGACCCCAACAAGCTGGTCCAGCGCTGCGTATTGCAATCGCCTCGCCTCACCGACACTGAGGTCGAACTGTTTGCCGCCATGACCAACGTCTCGCAGGAGGTCCTGCGCACCATTTCGCTCGCCCGCGTTTTCATGAAGAACTATACGATCGTAAGAAATCTGATGACCAATCCGAAAACGCCGCTCGATATTACCCTCCATCTGCTCCCGCGCCTGACCGCCACCGACTTGCACAAGCTGACCACCAACAAAAATATCGCGGACACTCTCCGCTCTATGGCTTTGAAGCTACATCGCAAGCGCAAAATGGGTGACCATTCAGGCTAACAGCCGTGGCAGTTGGCGGGGCTCACAAGCCGGCGTCACAAGAACGAGGAATCGAACGGCCGCGGCAATAGTTTCGCGGCGCTCTCCTGCTCGACTTTGCCTTTCAAGTTCGTCAGGATCACCGGAACATCGCCGCAAAATTCCCAAATCACCTGGCGGCACGCGCCGCACGGCGGCGTAAGTGTGTCGGTATCCACTGCCACTGCAATCGCTTCGAATCCGCGCTCACCCTCGGAGACTGCCTTGAAAATCGCCACTCGCTCCGCGCAACACGTGAGCCCATAACTCGCGCTTTCCACGTTGCAGCCGGTATAGACGCGCCCCGAGTTCGCGCGCAGCGCCGCGCCCACTCGAAAATCGGAAAACGGAGCGTGCGCATTCTCGCGCGCTTGCTTTGCTGCTGAAATTAACGCGTCGTATTCACCCATTTTTCGCTTCCTTTATCCCAGGTCCTCGGCGATTCGCGGCAGCACCGCGCGCAGAAGGGCCACAAATTGGCCTTTCACTCGTTCACCCGTTTCTATCACTTCCGCGTGATCCAGCGGCCGATCCAGAATTCCGGCGGCCATGTTCGTAACACAGGAAATCCCCAGGACACGCATACTCATGTGCCGCGCCACGATCACCTCCGGCACCGTGGACATACCCACCAAATCGGCTCCAATCGTCCTCAAATATCGAATTTCGGCCGGCGTTTCATAGCTCGGACCCGAAAGCGCCGCATAGACCCCTTCCTGCACCTCGATGCCGAGGTTTTTGGCCTCGAGCACCGCGATCTTGCGGTACGAAGGCCAATACGCCTGCGTCATGTCCGGGAAGCGCGGCCCAAAGCGCTCGTCATTCGGCCCAATCAGCGGATTCGTTCCCTGTAAATTTATATGATCGCGGATCACCACGAGCCCACCTTGCTTGTACTCGAGATTGATCCCGCCCGCGGCATTCGTCAGGATCGCGGCGCGCACTCCCAGCCTTCCGAACACGCGCATCGGAAACGTCACTTCTCTGGCCGAATACCCTTCGTAGAAATGGACGCGTCCCTGCATCGCCGCGACCACGATATTCCCAGACTCTCCGATCACCAGCCGCCCCGCGTGGCCCACGGCCGTCGAGCGTGTGAATCCGGGAATTTTTTCGTACGGTATGCGCACCGCGCCCGTCAATTCATCCGCGAATGCGCCCAGCCCGGACCCCAGCACAAGCGCAATCTGCGGCCGCAGCTTGGTTTTCGTCCGGATGTAGTTCGCGGCGCGGTCGGCGCGCGCAAATTCTGCATTCCGCGTCGAAGCCTTCGCCCCACCCGAGCTCATCGCAGCATCACTCCCACGATGGACGCGGACATCAGATTCGCCATGGTCCCAGCCAGCATCGCCCGCACTCCAAGCCGGGCCAGCTCGGCTTTCTTGTTCGGTGCGAGTGCGCCGATGCCGCCAATCTGGATGCCGATGGAACTGAAATTCGCGAATCCGCAGAGCGCGAACGTCGCGATGGTGAACGACCGCGGATCGAGACCATCTTTCATCGGCCCCAGGCGCTGAAACGCCACCAGCTCGTTCGTCACCATGCGCAGCCCGAGAAGGTTGCCGACCGTGTGGCAATCCCGCCAGGGAATGCCGATGACCCAGGCAATCGGCGAGAAGAGCCAGCCGAAAATCTGCTCCACGCTCGACGGAAACCAGGCAATGCCGACGTGCGCAAGCCCGTTGTGCACCGCTCCAAATATTCCGTCCACCAGGTAAATCAGCGCAATAAAGGTAATCAGCATGGCGCCGACGTTCACCGCCAGGTTCAGTCCATCGATTGTGCCGCGAGAGATTGCCCCCAGCGCGTTCGTGTCCCGCTCCAGCGGAGCCATTTCCACGCGACCCGATGTCACCGGAATTTCCGTCTCCGGCACGAGCATCTTCGACAGCAAAATCGTTCCCGGCGCGGTCATGATCACGGCCGCCAGTAAATGTTTCGCTTCGATTCCGTAGGCGATATACGCCGCCATGATTCCGCCGGAAACGTGCGCCATGCCGCTGGTCATGATGGTCATGAGCTCCGAGCGCGTGACTTCCGGAAGAAACGGACGAATGGTCAGCGGCGCCTCCGTCTGGCCCATGAAAATACTGGCGGCCACGTTGAGCGATTCCGCACCACTCGCGCCCATCAGGCGCGTCATCACCTTGGCCGCCTGCTTGATGATGAACTGCATCACCCCGTAGTAATAAAGGAGCGCAAACACGGCGGCGATGAAGATGATCGTCGGCAACACCTGAAAAGCGAAGAAAAAGCCCATGGGCGAGCCTTTTTTGCCCAGATTGCCGAAGACGAATTCAGAACCGAAAAAGGCGAAATCCAGCACCCAACTCACTGCCGCGCCCGCTTTCTGAAAAAGCAGCCGGCCGTATTCCCAGCGCAGCACCAGAAACGCAAAGACAACTTGAAGCCCCAACCCCCAGGCCACGGTCTTGTAACGGATGGCGCGGCGGTCCGTGGAAAAGAGAAACGCCAGGCTCATCATCGTAATCATTCCGAGCAGGCCCACGAAGCGGTGCATTCGATGCACCCTCCTTATTTTGCGCCGTGCGCTCTTACTGCGTCTGCGACGCGCCGATAATCTTCCGCACCAGTGGCTGCCCGGCCGGCGCGTGGTCGCCAATCTCAAAGCATTCGGATAGCAAATTCATAGCGTAGGGAAGTCGCGAATCCAAATTGTAGTGGACGTTACAAAGCGTCGCGCCCCGCTCCACCGCATCACCAATTTTTTTCTCGAGCACTAACCCCACGCCCGGGTCCACCGAATCTTCTTTCTTTTCCCGCCCACCGCCCAGCATCATGCTCGCAATTCCCACTTTTTCTGTCCGGATCGCCGTGACGTACCCTGCACGCGAGGCCGCGACACGCGCAACGTGCTTCGCGCGCGGCAAACGGCCCGGCTCGTCCACAACTTTCGGGTCGCCCCCCTGCAAACGAATGATCTCGCGGAATGTATCACGCGCCCGCCCCGATGTAATCATTTCCCCGGCGAGCTTGCGCCCTTCTCCGACTGTCTTCGTGCGGCCGCCGAGGAAGAACATCCAGGCGGAAAGCTCGTCGCAGAGTTCACGCAGATCCTGCGGCCCGCCGCCATGCAAAATTTCAATGCACTCCTCGACCTCCAGCGTGTTGCCCACTTTGCGGCCGAGCGGTTGGTCCATACCCGTGATGAGCGCGACGATCTTCTTGCCCATGCGCGTCCCCGTCTCGACCATCAGCCCTGCAAGATACTCCGCCTCCTCCTGTTTCTTCATGAACGCGCCGTCGCCCGTTTTCACGTCCAACACCAGCGCGTCAATTCCCTCCGCCATCTTCTTGCTCATGATTGACGCGCAAATCAAATACGGGCTTTCGACCGTCGCGGTAACGTCCCGCAAGGCATAGAGCTTTTTGTCCGCGGGTGCAATCTCCGCCGTTTGGCCGATCAGCGCGCACCGCGAGGCCTCCAGCACGCGACGGAAATCTTCGAGCGAAAGATTCACGTTGAACTCGGGAATCGATTCGAGCTTATCGAGTGTTCCGCCAGTGTGCCCCAGCCCACGCCCACTGATCATCGGCACATACAGCCCCGCCGCCGCTACAACGGGAGCAATGACGAGCGAGGTTTTATCGCCAACGCCGCCGGTCGAATGCTTATCCACCTTCGCGGCCGGCAAATCCGACCAATCGAGCACCAGCCCGGAATGAAGCATCGATTCCGTCAGCGCGGCAAGCTCCGCGCCGGTCATGCCGCGCCAGACCACGGCCATCAGCCACGCCGCAATTTGATAATCAGGAATGTGTCCATGCGTGACGCCTTCGACGAGGAATTCGATCTCTTCGCGGGAAAGTTCCGCGGCGTCGCGCTTCTTGCGGATGAGGTCAACAGCTCGCATGAAGAAGGATAAGCGGCCACGCTAGCATCGCACGACGAGCGCGTCAACGACTCTACATGGAAGGCTTGCGAGGATTTTTCTAGAACTTCGCCGGGCGTGCGGCGATTTCAGCTGCGACCTTCTGAATCTCGGCGTGGACGCGGCCATTGGAGACCAGTAGAGAAGGGCCGCCTGCTTTATATGGCCCGCCGGAAAGATCGGTCACTTTGCCACCGGCTTCAGCGACTAGCAGCATTCCCGCCGCGGTGTCCCACGATTTCAGCCCAAATTCCCAAAAAGCTTCGAAGCGTCCGCATGCCACGGAACAGAGATCGAGCGAAGCAGAGCCGTCGCGGCGCACGCCATGCGAGCGTAGCGTGAACTCCCAATAATAATGAATGTTCAGGCTGTCCGTGCGCTTGTGAGTGGGAAAGCCGGTAGCGACAAGACTCGTCGCAAGCCGCTCAACCGAAGAAACCCGGATCGGCTTCTCGTTCAGATACGCGCCCTGGCCGCGCGAGGCGAAAAAAAACTCGTTAGTGACAGGATTGAACACCACGCCGATCATCGGTTCACCATCTTCCAGCAATGCAATGGAGACCGCAAAGCACGGATACCCGTGCGCAAAATTCGTAGTGCCGTCGAGCGGGTCCACATGCCAGACGTAGCGCGAAGCGCCGGCCGCTCCGCCCGAGCCCTCTTCGGCGACAATCGCGTGATCCGGAAATTCGCGGCGAAGCCGCGCCACAATTACGGCTTCGGAGCGCCGGTCAGTTTCCGTAACGAGATCTACTTCGCCTTTGTAAGAAATCTTCTGCGGCCGCGCATGTTCGGAAAGCAGGATGGCGCCCGCTTCGCGAGCCGCCTCCTTCGCCGCGGCGAGAAATTTTTCGGCAGCCACTAGGGCTGGGCCCCCACGGTGAAATATTCCTTGCGGTAGCGGACCATGTCGCCCGTCTTCACGTTCACGGTGACGTGCCGATGGCTGCCCGGAGGCGGCGTCGGAGTCGGATAGTAGCCCAGCAGGTATTGCGTGCGGAGCTCCCGGTCGATGCGTTCGAACATGGCGTCGAGTTGCTGCATTTCATCCACCATGAACATGGCTCCGCCGGTGCTATCGGTAATCGTAATCAGCGCGTGCTCGCCCGCGGTATTTCGCCCGCTTTCGTTCGCCGGACGAATCACAATCGAATAAAGCAGCGCCTCGGAGGCGATCGCCGCGCGCCGCGCGTCTTCGAACTTTGACACACTCGTCGTCTCGCCTGCATCGGTCACAATTACAATCGCCCGCCGCCGTTCTCCCGCTCGCCTCCGCAGCGTATTCGAGCTCAGCACAATCGCATCGTAAATCGACGTGCCCGTCCCCGGCGTGATCCGGCGCACCGCCTCCTGAAGTTTCGGCACATCCGCCGAATATTCCGAAAGCTGCGTGACTCGCTCCGCAAACTCGAAAACGCTCAACGCGTCACCCGGCCGCACCACCTGCCGGACGAAGTGCGCCGCCGCTTCGGTTTCAAACTTCATATCCTTGAATGTGCTCATGCTCGAATCCACCATCAAAGCGAGGTCCAGCGGCCGGCTGGTTTCCGCTTCGAAGCGTTCAATTTTTTGTGGTTTGCCTTCATCGGAAAGTTCGAAGGCATCTTGCGTCAAGTCCGGCACCGGACGCCCGTTCGCATCAATCACGCTGGCAAGAATGTTGACCAGGTTCGTCTGCACCTGAATGACGCCGGACGGCTTCTGCGGCTTCGTTTGCTGCGCTCGCAGCGACGCAGCCGCCCCGGCGCACACAAGAATTCCTGCCAGCGCGCAAGCGTTCCACCATCCGCGGGATCTTTTTCTCATTTGCTTGGCGCAGGGTTAGATTCGTCCGGGCCGGAAATGGCTTCCTGCGAGGGCTTTTCGCCTTCCGCCCAAACCGCGCCGCCCGCAAAAAATTCCTTCTTCCAAATGGGCACCGATCGTTTGAGTGTGTCGATGGCGTAGCGGCAGGCATCGAACGCCGCGCTGCGATGGGCGGAGCTGACCACGATCAGCACGCTCGTTTCGCCGATTTCCAGGCGCCCAAGACGATGAATGATCGCCAGCCGGTGAATCGGAAATCGCGCGCGGATTTGCGCGCCGATATCGCGCATTTTCCCGAGCGCCATGGATTCGTAAGCCTCGTATTCGAGATAAAGCGTGCGCTGGCCCTTGAAATTGTTGCGAACGAAGCCGTCAAACACCACGATCGCGCCGTCCTCGGGCGCCTTCAGGCTTTCAACAAGTTCGCGCGGCTCGATCAGCGCCCGCACCAGCTCGAAAATGTCATCCGCGACAGCGCGCTCCTGCCCACCACTGACCGGCGGCAGAAAAGCAACCTCGTCGCCGCTCGCAAGCGTGGCGCGCCACTCGGCATATTCCTGATTCACGGAAGTGGCGATCGAATTCCGGAATTCGGCGAGCTTGGGGAAACGCCGGCCGTAACGCTCGAAGAGATCTTCCACCCGAGCGCCATCGGAAATCTCGGCGTCGTCTTCGGCAACGCCGACAATTTCCTTCAGCTGGCCGAAAAAAAGCACGCGCACGCGCATCGAATCGATTCTACCGTGTTCGCGGCTCGAACGCGAAGAGCCATCACTCCCGCGGCAAATCCCTCGCGTGAACGGGCCGCGAACGCGAAGCCAGTAGGTTTTTCACCGCCTGCACGAAATCCGCGTCCTCTCCTTCCTTCTCCGCGGTCCCCGCGCGCATCGCATCAAATACGGGGAGCCGCGCGGCCGCGGGATAGGGCGTCCGATTCCCGCGCACCGAGTACCAGATGATGCGATTGAGCGCGCCCGGATCGGCCAGATCGGCTTGCGCGAAATTCTGTTGCGAGCTGCGCCGAATCCAGCGCGCCGTTTCCGCGTCGCTCGCGGGCTGCACCATCAAATTCTTCAGCGAGACTTCGGGCAAGAGCGCCTTATAAGGCCGCAAGTCCGGCCGGGATTGAAAAATGTCAATCGGCGCGGCGGAAGCGTCGAGCTGATTCATCGGCGGCATGCCCAGCAGCAGCTCCATCGTGCGTATCAAGCTCACCGTGCTGTGATAATCGTGCACCAAAGCGCCGGGACGGTTGTAAGCGCTGATGACGAGGGCGGGCGAGCGGTGCGCATCCACGTGGTCGGGCCCCGCCTGCGCATCATCTTCCAAGACAAAAATCGCGGTGTCCTTCCAATACGGGCTCGCGGACACTTCCTGCACCAGCAGTCCGAGCGCGTAATCGTTGTCCGCAACATAAAATTGCGGCGTAGGCATGTGCGGACGCATCCCGTTCGTGTGATCGTTCGGCAAATAGACAATATTGAACGCCGGCAAATTGTCGGTTCCATTCTTTTCGAGCGCTTCGACGTACCCACGAAACTCAGCGATCCAGTTGGCGATGCGCGAATATCCGCGAAAGTGCGCGTCCGAATTCGCGGCAGAAATCAGCGCGTCGCTCTGCCCGCCGGAATCCTTGGCCGCACGATACGAATCGGTAGTCATCGAGTCTGGCGTGTACAAATCGAATTCGCGATGCCCGGTGCTGACGTGCCCTTCCAAAGCCTTCTTCAGTGCAAACGCCACAACGGTAGGGGTGGTATCCGGATATTCGCGCTCGCGATTGGCGTTGAACGAATCGATTTCGGCCTGCGAAATCGTCGCCACGAACTCGCCGTTTGAACGATAGGAAATTCCCGCGCGCGCGGCATCGTCCCACAAGTAAAGCGTCTCGGGCTCGCCGACATCGCGAGCGCCGTTCAAATACGGCACGTATCGCTGCATCAAGTGCGCGAGATCATCCGCCGTAGCAGGCACGGGAAGTATGGGCGGCTCGCCTTTAAGCGGCGATAAATTCGGCTCGCGATTCGTGCCCTGGAAATCGTACGTGCGCCCGCGTTGCGAATAATTCCAGCGAAAGGCCTTGTCCACGTAGTCATTCGAAAACGCCGCGGTGGCCCAATTGTGGCCGTCCGGGCTCGCTTCGGAGTTCACAAAAAATCGGTCGAGAAGCCCGAATCGCTGCGCCAGAGCGTGTGCGTTGGGCGTGATGTTCTGCGCCGGCCCCTGCGCCTGCCGCGCGGCCGCGCCTGCGCCGAAGATCGCCAGGCTCGCGTCGCCGTCCGCGCTCGTTCCGTCGCCGGATTTTTCGACATCCCCGAAAACCTGATCGTAGGTGCGATTCTCGCGAATCACATAAATCACGTGATGAATCGGCGAAGCTCCAGCAAAAAGCCGGACGTCCGGCGCGCCGATCAATCCATCGTTGCGCATCACCTGGTTTGTGTACTCTTGCAACGCGCGCGCGTCCGGCTCATCAATCCGCGAAATATTCCCAGCGATCAACGATACGTCGTACTGCCCGCC
>Ga0302324_100002945_pt1 | contig 38593 bp, 30 predicted proteins | sample Palsa_T0_1_FD_201949 | JGI IMG/M metagenome (GOLD analysis project Ga0302324, IMG submission 201949) | Peat permafrost microbial communities from Stordalen Mire near Abisko, Sweden - Palsa_T0_1 | ecosystem: Environmental > Terrestrial > Soil > Palsa > Peat permafrost | place: Sweden: Abisko... | reverse complement strand
GTCTCGCTGGCAATTGAGCTGCATACTCGCGCCTGGTCGCCGTCTGTGTAGGAACATCGGCGGACTAATAGGTGGCCAGTCAAAGGGATCGATCCTGTTGTTTCGTAGCGTGCCGAATCTGGCTATGATATCCAGAATTTCATTTCAGGAACGGAGGTTTCTATGTCGCGAAAAGTAGCTGACGTCCTGTGGGAGATGCTCGCGAATGCTGGAGTCAAACGCTGTTACGGAATTGTTGGAGACGCTCTCAATCCCGTCATTGATGGCCTGCGCCGCAACGGCAAGATCGAGTTTATCCACGTTCGCCATGAGGAGTACGGTGTATTCGCCGCTGTTGCCGAGTCCTACCTGACCGGCAATCCGGTTGCAGTGTGCGGAACCGCTGGGCCCGGCGTCGTCCATCTGTTCAATGGACTCATGGATGCGCGCAAGGAGGGCGCTGCGATCATCGCGATTGCCGGCGACGTCGAGACCAAACTTATAGACACCAGCGCCCTCGAAGAGCTCAATCCCTACAAGTTCTTCGAAGCCGCATCCCTGTACATCGGGCGCCTCGTCAATCCCGAACAAGCGCGCGCCATCATTCATACCGCAATTCTTACCGCCGTCACGGAAAAGGGCCCGACGGTAATCTCGATCCCGGCCGACATTGCCTCGGCTGATGCAGCGGACCAGTCTGCCGCGATTACAATTCCCAGCGCTCCCGTCTTCCGGCCTTCCGACGGGGACCTCAATCGCCTCGCCCAGATGATCGACGATGCGAAATCGGTAGCGATCTTCGGTGGCGATGGATGCAGGGACGCTCGCGATGAGGTGATCCAACTCGCGGAGAAATTGAAGGCGCCCGTCGGTTACTCCTTCCGCGGCAAGCAGTGGCTCGAACATGACAATCCCAACGCCGTCGGCATGACCGGCCTTCTCGGTTACGGCGGAGCCTACGGCGCCATCCATGAGGCCGACCTTCTCCTGATGCTCGGTACGGACTTCCCCTTCTCCGAATTCCTCCCCGGCGACAAGGTGAAGAAGGTCCAGATCGACAAAAACCCCAAACATATCGGCCGCCGCACCGCCGTTGATCTTGGCCTCGTCGGCGATATCAAAGCGACCGTGAGCGCTTTGCTCAAAACTGTTAACGCCAAGACTGATACCCGGTTGCTCGACAAACACCTCGCGGACACGAAGTCGTTCCACGAGCTTCTTCAGCATTACGTTGTGAAAGGCCCCGGCATCAAGCCTATCCGCCCGGAATTTTTGGCCGCCACTCTGAGCGAACTCGCCGCGGACGACGCCATGTTTTTCGTGGATACTGGCACCGCGTGCATCTGGATGTCGCGGCACGTCAATGGCGGCAGAAATCGCAGGCTTTTTGGCTCGTTTTCGTGGGCGTCTATGGCCAACGCCGCGCCCAACGCCTTCGGCGCGCAGCTGGCATATCCCGGCCGGCAAACGATCGCCATGTGCGGCGACGGCGGCTTCACCATGCTTGGTCTCGGCGATCTCTTGACGCAGGTGGAACGAAACTCTCCCGTCGTTCAGATCATCCTTAACAACGGGTCCCTCGACTTCGTAAACATCGAACAGCAAGAGGCCGGCATGATCCCGTTCGGCGTGAAATTCAAGAATCCCGATTTCGCTAAGGTGGCCGAGGCCATGGGTGCGAAAGGCATCCGCATCGAAGAGCCCGGTGACGTCCGCGAGGGACTCGCTGTGGCGCTCGCGCACAAGGGCGGCCCGGTCGTTGTGGATGCGGTAGTAGATCCCTACGCGCTGTCGCTGCCCTCCCACGTTCCTTTCCACACCGCCGCAAACTATACCCTCAGCATGGCAAAACAAGTGTTGAGCGGAGAGATGGACGCCGTGATCAAAACAATCGAAAGAAATATCAGGCTGGTCTGAATCCTGTCGGAGGAATAGCCTGAAAAATCGAGATGCGGCACTAAGGGCAGCTCTTGAAGCCGGTGACATTTTCTGTGGGCGTCACGGCCTTTCCGGACAATAGCGCCTCCCCCGAAGAAATATTGCGCGCCGCCGATCAATTGCTCTACCAATCGAACACATCGGGAAGGGACCGCGTTTTTATCGCGGTACCGCAAATCGTCTCGTAATTCCCGCTGCAAAATGATTCCTCCAGCGTTGCTTCATTTCAATCTAACAACGTGGCGACTGGAGGGAGATACGGCAAGAAGCGCGGGCCCCTACGGCACCATGAACGATACGTTGCTCGAAAGCGTGCCGCTGGGCATTACCACTTTGAGTTCGCCGGTTGTCGCGCCCGCAGGTACGGTGGTGGTGATTTCGGAGCTGGACACCACGGTGAATTTCGCCGCCGTGCCATTAAAGGTGACGCTGGTAGCGCCGGTTAGATCGGTCCCCAGAATCTTGACGGTCGTTCCCACTGCGCCGGAGGAAGGCTGCGTTTCCACGAACGGACTAAGGTCCACAGACAGGCTGTAAATCGAGCCGTAGTCGCCGCCACCCTCCAGTGAATCCGTTTCCCCGTAGAAAATCCCGTTTGTGCCCTGGATCAGCCCAGGATTGGGCTGCCCAAGGAAGCTGTAAACCACGGTCAATATGCCGCTGGTTATTTTATAAAGCGTGCCACAGCCTGCAGTACCGCACCCGACGCTGCCCCCTTCGACGGTAAGGCCGTAGAAATTGCCGTCCGTGCCGGTGCCTTCGATCAACGCGCCGACGACCGGGCCTCCGGGGTTCTCGTTGTTGAGATTGTCGAAGTTGAAAATCGTGGTGAATGTGCCATCAGGGGTGATTTCGAATACCGTGCCGCTGGGGGTGTTGTCGGGGTTCCCGCCGGTCCCGCCGAGGATTGTCGTCCCGTAGAAGTTTCCGTTGGTACCTTGTACCAGCGCGTTGATATCGGCGCCGTCTGTGTAGTCGAAACTGTGCAGCGTCGTCAGCGCGCCGCCGGGAGTGATTTTGAAGACTGTGCCATCACCATAGGCGCCGCCACTGCCCGTCGTCCCGTAGAAATTCCCATCGGTGCCCTGTACCAGCCCGACGTAGAGATCGGCGCCGTCTGTGTAGTCGAAGCTGTGCAGCGTGGTCAAGGTGCCGCTGGGAGTGATTTTGAAGATCGTGCCATCGCCGTTGGCCCCGCCGGCTCCTGTTGCGCCGTAGAAATTCCCATCGTTGCCCTGTACCAGCTTGCGCGCGGGAGTGGCGCCGTCGGTTAGCTGAAAGCTGTGCAGCGAAGTGAACGTGCCAGTCGGAGTGATTTTGAAAATGGTGCCGCAACCAGGAATCAAGCCGTAGTCGCAGGAGGTGTCGGTCCCGCCCGCTTGTGTTGTCCCGTAGAAATTCCCGTCGACGCCCTGGATAACCCCCGACTCGGGGTACTCGCCGTCCGTGCCATCGAAGCTATGCAGCGTGGTGAACGTGCCACTGGGGGTGATTTTGAAGACCGTACCACAGGCGGTATTTGTACCGTTAGGATTGGAGTGGGTACGGTGGACTTTGCAGACGTTGCTCCCGCCTTCCACCGTTGTCCCGTAGAAGTTCCCATCGGTGGCCTGGACCAGCCCCCCAGTCGGAACGTTACCGTCCGTAAAGTTAAAGTTGAACAGCGTGGTGTAGGTCTGCGCAGGCAACGACGCTGGCGCACAGAGCCAGAGCGTCGCCAAGACCACAGATATTCCAGAATTTCGGATGGTGGGCATTTGCCTCTCCTTCGCGACGGCATCACCTGGCTTGGTTCGGTCGCAGCAGCACGGCGTGCTCATTACCGCTTGCGTTGGTAACGTCGCAGAGGATCTGGCCGGACTCGTTGGTTGCGACGGCGTGGGTGCAACGCCGCGGATGGCGTGAGTGTACTCAGGTCGCCTGACGGGTTGTCATTCCGGTGTAAACAGTTTGTCGTTTAAGTGCGCGGCAGCAGGCTCCCGCCGTGGTCTTTTACGGGTCTGTGACCCCTTTTTATTACACTTTGAGCGCCCGATCGTGTCTTCTTCCGCTGCGAGCGCACGAGACCTCAACGCAGATGGGAGATTCGAATGGCGGAGGCCAGCCGGGACACTTATCCGGTTTGTCCCGCGTACGGCAGTTTCGAAGTTCGCACGTCACGTGCCGCGGGCTCTACGAACACACCGTTTTGCGCACTCTCTTCCGTCGTGCCTATCGTTGCGCTATGTGTAGGAAGCGCTTCTATGAAAAAATCGCCCAGGAGGGGACCGTAACTCTGGCCCTGCACCGCGAGCGCTATGTTCTTGCCGACGGACGCAGCTGCTGGTTCTGAGCAAGCGGCACCGCAGACGGAAGAACGGCAAAGGTCACTGGGACCCCGATGCCAACGGCGTTACGGAATCTCATACGACCTGCCATGCGCCTCGGTTTTTACTTCTAATTCGCTGTTGTTCTGAAAAGCGCCTGCAATGATTTCTTTGCAGCTTCGTCTATGACAGCTGCAACCTTTGCCGGCTCTTCGAGCATGGCCAAGTGGCAGGTCGGAAGAGTTATCGCCGTCGCGCCCATCTCGTTCGCGGACGCTGCTTCCATGGCTGGAGGAAGCATGCGATCGTTTGCCGAGATGACCACCCATGAAGGCTTGGTCTTCCATGCCGCAACCGTCAGCTTTTCGTCGAACATCGGACCGTAGCTCTGCCCCTGAACCGCAAAGACCAGCTTCCGCTCTGCCAATGGGAGTCCTTGCGCAAAGTCCTCCAGGATTCCCTGCAAAGTCATCGTAGCGAACTTCTCGCTGTCTACACGAATCTGTTTCTGGCCTTCCGTTATGCCGAACAGACCGCTCGCATCATTCGCCGACTGGCCTACTTCAGGCGCATACGCGGCCACGTATACCAGACCGGCAACCTTGGGATCGTCGCCAGCCTGGGTGATCACCGCACCGCCCCAAGAGTGCCCCACTAAAATCACGGGGCCATCCTGCAGTGCGATGATGCGCTTGGTCGCCGCCACATCATCGGCCAGAGAAGTCAACGGATTCTGTACGGCCACGATGTTGTAGCCTTGTGCTTCGAGTATCGGGATTATCTTCGCCCAGCTCGTCCCGTCGGCAAAAGCTCCGTGAACCAGGACAATATTTTTGACAGTCGATGTCGCCTGCATAATCTTCTCCTCCCCACGTAGCTCTTGATTCCCACTTTGATGAACTTCGCCCTGAACCATGCTCTAGCAGGCTCAAGCGCCATTGCTCTCGTTGCCCTGTAGGCCTGCCCATTTCTAACTTGGTATGTTTATTTGCGATGGTTGTGATTAGGACGATGCGGCAATCGCAGCACCCTTGAAGAACGTCATTAGGTCGGCATTGATCTGGTCGGCGTTTGTGGTCGGCATGCCGTGCGGGAGCCCTTGGTAGGTTTTCAATACCGCGCCCTTCACCAACTTAGCGCTCAACGGGCCAGCGTCGGCGTAGGGGACGATTTGGTCGTCTTCGCTATGCATTACCAATGTCGGCACCGTAAACTTCTTGAGATCCTCCGTAAAGTCGGTCTGGGAGAAAGCCACCACACCATCATAGTGCGCTTTAATACCGCCCATCATGCCCTGGCGCCACCAATTCTCAATGACACCCTGGGATGCTTTCGCGCCCGGTCGGTTGTAGCCGTAAAAGGGTCCGGCTGGCAGATCCACATAGAATTGCGCCCGGTTGGCGGCAACCTGCGCCTGAAAGCCGTCGAACACTTCCTTTGGCAGGCCGCCGGGGTTCGCTGGCGTTTTTACCATCAGTGGCGGCACTGCGCTAATGAGGACCGCCATGGCGACACGACTTTCGCCGTGGCGGGCTATGTAACGCGTGACCTCGCCACCGCCCGTCGAGTGACCAACATGGATGGCATCCTTTAAATCGAGATGCGCCGTAAGCGCTGCTAGGTCGTCGGCATAGTGATCCATATCGTGTCCGTCGCTGGTTTGGCTCGAGCGTCCGTGGCCTCTCCGGTCATGCGCGATGACGCGATAGCCCTGATTTAAAAAGAACATCATCTGGTTGTCCCAGTCGTCGGCCGATAGAGGCCACCCATGCGAGAAAACGATGGGCTGACCCGAGCCCCAATCCTTGTAGTAAATCTGGATTCCATCTTTGGTTGTGATCGTTGCCATGTCTTCCCCTCCTGATCGACCGCAAGAACCTAAGATTCTCCACGCTCATAGCTCTCAAACCAAAATTCGCGATTTGGATTTCCACCTTTCACATTGTATGTTTCCGCTGGAGTGGACGCAATGAGTTTGCCAACAGAGCAAGGTCTCACAGAGTTCGCGATATTCTCGCGGCGCAATTGTGCCTCAGACGGCAATATCGAGAGCCGGGATTTACAGCATCTGTCCGGCTTCGGTCCTGCTGGGGATCAAGGTTTCGATATTACGGTAACTTCGCGTATTCGGACTTGGCGGCGAGCAGGATGGGGATGTCAGGGTCGGCGTCTTTCCAGAGCGCGAGAAAATCCTTGTAACCGGCGAGCGCCCGTACCCGTGCGGCATCGGCGGCTGCTCCCTGCGAGGTCTTCGCTTGCAGACTATTGGCACGAGCCACCCCGAGATGCGCTAAGGCTCCCGTCCAGCAGTTCCAAGCGATGCCGCTGTGATCGAGAATCTTTTGAAACTCCGCGGCCGCAGCGCTTCCTTGGCCGGCTGCCAGATACGCTTCTCCGCTCACATACGTTTCATACAGGCAGGAAATATTGGCGACGAACGGTATTTGCCCCAACTCCTGCGGCGGTCTAGCAGCTTTGTCGAGAGCACTCAGGGCACCAGATGAATTCTTTTCGTTTAGCGCCAGTTGCGCGTGAATCGATGGCAGCCAAAGCGACTGTATCTGCGTATCCAGCGGATAGCGCTTGTTCAGGTCTTCTGCCAGCGATTTCGCTCGTGCCGGTTCGCCCGCCAACGCAAACGCAAACGCCGCTTCGGCTTGGACCGCTTGACTAGCGGAAGCCAAGCTCAAAGCGTTTGCCGCTTCCTGCCGGGCTCGTTTGGCATTCCCATAAACGGCTTCGCGCTGAGCAGCAATCGCTTGCCATATGGCGCCGGTTTCCTTGCTGTCTGCCCGGACGGCAGAGTCCACGGCCCGCTTCGTCAGTTCCCGCGCCTTGCCAAGATGACCCGCATACGCCTCGGTGTCGGATGCGAGCGAGAGTCCGAAGTTCTCTTCGGGTCTACCCGCAAACCAGCGTTGCTGTTCAGCCATCGCGTCGGAGTCTGCGGCAAGAAAGGCAAGGGCGTAAAGAGCATCGCGGAGTATGAAACCGTCCGGTTTTCGCGCCAGAGCTTCGCGAATCGTCTGCCGCGCTTCGCCGAACCGCCGCAAGGCGACGGTGAAGTTTGCGAGATTTCCGTAGAGGTATCGCTGATCGGGTGCGAGGCGCAAGGCTTGCCTGGTGCTGTCCGCGGCTTTTTCATATTGCCCCTGTTGGGCGAACACAATGCCTAAATCGGCGCGCGCTCCAGCTGACCTCGGATAGCTCTCAATCAGCTCTTGACTTGTCTGAGCCGATTTATCGAGTTCCCCGGTTATATTTCGATAGTAGTCTGAAGTGATTGACAGCTTTTCCCGTTCGCTGGCATGGACCCGCAACTGAAATGCTTTGGTGAAATACTCGCTGGCTCGCCCTGCCTCGCCGAGACTGTCGTAGTCGACGCCCGCAGCTCTGTACCCCATCGCAAAATCTGGATCAAGTTGGATGGCTCGCTGGTGGTAAGGCAGCGCTGCAGCATAGCCTTTCTCGTTCGAAGCCTTTAGTCCAAAGCTGTACGCTTGCAGAGCTTCGAGCGAAGAAGTAGTGGCCTGTACGAGCGGAACGTCTAACTTCTCTACCGTAGTCAGCGATTCGCCCAGTTCGCCGCGTAGCTTCGTCGCCGCCTCGCCCAACCCGTCCAGCACCTTTTCCTTGGACGCCGCCGTCACCTGCTCCTCGGCCAGTGTATCTCCGCTCCGGCAATTCACCGCCTTCAACCCGATCACGTACTCGCTGCCCAGGCTGCCGATCGCTCCGGCAATATAGGCTTTACTGCCCGTGCGCTGGCAAAGTTCCCGGGCGACCTCGGGCGTAAGTTTCGTGCCGGCCGGACGGGTCATCTGTTGCAAAGTCGTCGTCACTTGACTGTCGGAGAGCGCATTCAAGAAGGGCGATTGGCGCAAAGAGACGTTCAGGCCAGTTTTCAACGTGTCGTCGAAGATGGCGTCGCCCGTGGTGTTAGTGAAGTCGCAAAGGACAATGGTGTCTTTCTCGGTAAGGGCTTGCGCGCGGCGCGCGAAGTAAAGCCAGCCCGCAACGCCGGCTGCCACGATTGCAATCGCGGCCATCGCCATAGCCCGCCTCGCTTGGCGAGGCTTGGCTGGAGCGATTGAGGTTTTAGCAGATTGGGATTCGGGCGCCGCTGCTGCAGGGGACCGAGTCCGCGCCGAACTCGCCGCCTCCGCCCGTGCGCTCGCCGCAGCGTGTCCCGAGTCCGTGTCGCGTTTCAGCCGCTGTAAATCTGAGCGCATCTCCGCTGCCGATTGGTAGCGGAGCTTCTTGTCCTTCTCCAGCGCCTTGCTGATGATGTCTTCCAGTTTGGGCGGCACGGCGGGATTCAGCTGTACCGGCGGAACCGGCGTGCGGTTCAGAATGGCGTCGTAAATATCCGCCGAGTTGTCTCCCGAAAAGGTTTGTTTTCCGGTTGCCATTTCATAGAGCACCACGCCGAAAGAAAAAGTATCCGTGCGGCTATCCAGTTCTCTTCCGCGCGCCTGTTCGGGCGACATGTAGTTCAGCGTGCCCATCACCGCGCCCGGTGCGCTCAATTGCATCGCGCCTTGTGACTGCGTGATATCGGCATCCGTTCCTGCCGGTGCTTCAAGCTTCGCCAGGCCGAAATCCAGAATCTTGGCGTGTCCGCGTTTGGTCACGAAAATATTGGCGGGCTTAATGTCCCGGTGCACGATCCCTTCGGAGTGAGCGGCATCGAGAGCATCCGCGATCTCTACAGCCAAATCCAACAAAATATCCGTCTCGACCGGCTTTCCATCGATACAGTGCTTCAGCGTCACGCCATCCATGAATTCCATGGCGATAAACCGTTTGCCGTCCTGTTCGCCGATTTCATGAATCGTGCAGATATTGGGATGGTTCAGTGCGGAAGCCGCGCGCGCTTCCCGGCGAAATCGCTCCAAAGCTTGCGGGTTTTCCGCCAGATCCTCAGGCAGGAATTTCAGCGCGACGTAGCGGCCCAACTCCATGTCTTCGGCCTTATAGACCACGCCCATCCCGCCGACGCCGAGCTTCCCAACGATGCGGTAGTGGGAGACATTTCGACCGACTAGTGCGTCGCGGGTTGCCACGTAGCGCATCTTAGGGCGCGCCAATAGTCAAGTCAACGAAGACCAACAGCGAAGGCCACCAACGCCGCGATGCGAAGCAATCCGCAAGTGCAGTTCTGAAAGTCTGTAGGTTCCCGCTTCGGCTTCTGTGTAAAGAGATTCTATGCGAGGCGAACCGAAAACTCGCCGTTTCGGTGTAGTTCGCTCACCACTCCGAGGCTCTGGCGTTCTTAGTCGGCCGCACCCATCCTGCCCGGATGCAACGAATTGGAATTAATTCGGATGAAAGGTTTGTCGTGAAGGCTATCTTTGCCATTTACACCATTCGATCGAGCCGGATACGTGTTCCCCAGTATTGTTGAGCCCTGCGCATGCGGCTACAGTTTGTGATCTTACACGATCAAATTTCATGAATTGTTCTCGTCTCCTGGTCCAAGGCTGCAAAAGATGAGTCGTTCTTTTCTAGTAGGGCTAACGTGCTCTCGTGTTTTTCGAAGGGCTGAATAAAAAGGTCGGTGTGCTGTGGCGAAGATAAAAGTCCGGAGTAAAGGCAGTGGCCTGGCCGATCCCACACGTCTATGGCCTCTGGACTCCGATTCGAAGCAGATCATCCAGGTTGTTATCGAGACGCCCAAGGGCTGCCGCAACAAGTACGCCTTTGATCCGCAACAAAAGGTATTTGAGCTGAAGAAAGTATTGCCCGCAGGCATGGCGTTTCCTTACGATTTCGGTTTCATTCCTTCCACTATCGGCGATGATGGCGACCCCGTCGACGTACTGGTATTAATGGATGAACCGGCATTCGCCGGCTGCCTGTTAAAATGCCGGATCGTGGGCATCATTGAGGGCGAGCAGGGAGACAAAAAGAAAAAGATCCGCAATGACCGAATCATCGCCGTCGCGCAGGAAAATCACAGCTATGCCCACGTAAAACGCATCGGCGATTTGGGGAAGAAATTTGTCCGAGAACTCGAAGACTTCTTCGTGAACTACCACCAGTTGTTAGGCAAGAAATACTCGATCATTGGGGTCAGAGGCCCTGCGACCGCTCGGCGCCTGATCAAGGCCGGCATGCGCGCGAAAAAGGCGTAATCCTGGTCGTTCGCGCTGGCCCCACGGTCGCATCCAAGCGCAAGTTATGGCCTCAAGTGCGGCGCTACCTAAGATGATGAGGCGCTGGGCTCCCCTGCTTGGCCATCGAGTAGCAGCTTGGCATAGGTTGACGGATCCACGTTTCCGCCGCTAACTACGCAGCACACGGTTTGATTCTTGAATCGCTCCGGCGCGGTCAGTACTGCTCCCAGGCTCAGTGCGCCGGTCGGCTCGGCTTTCAGGTTGGCGCGGACAAACAGAAGACCAACCGCCTCGGCAATTTTGTCTTCCGGAACTTCGATGATTCCTTGCAAGCCGTGCTGCAGGATTCTCCAGTTGTGTGCGCCGACGCTCAGGGTGCGGGCGCCGTCGGCGATAGTGTCTGGCTCGAATTCGCTGACGACGATGCGGCCTTCGCGCAGCGATCGCGCGCCATCGTTGCCCAGCAGAGGTTCGGCGCCGATGACCGGAATTGCGCATCCGGCGCGGCGAAGCCCCACGATCAGACCGGAGGCGATTCCGCCGCCGCCCACCGGCGAGATGACCGCATCAAAGGGGCGATTCAGCGCGGCAATTTCACGGCCGAGGCTGCTATTGCCCTCGATCACCAGCGGATCGTCAGCGGACGCGGCGACGTATGCGCGGGGATTCTCGGCGGCGAGTTCCTGTACCCTTTGTTTGCGGCTCTTGGAGCGGGTGTCAATCAATTCCACGCGCCCGCCGTATTCGCGCACTGCGGCGATCTTGATTTGCGAAGATGTGGAAGGCATCGCGATAATGCAGGATTTTCCGGTGAGCGCGCAGGCATACGCCAGCGCCTGACCGAAGTTCCCGGAGGAAGCGGTGATGAGGAGCTTTTGCGGGACGTTGGTGGCCACATGGTAAGCAGCTCGGAATTTGAAACTGCCGGTGCGCTGAAAAGTTTCACTCGCCAAAACGATTTTCACGCCGAGGTGCGCCAGGTGTGCGTCCAGCCGGGTGGCCTCGATAATCGTTGTGGGGCGAACGATTGCGTCGTCGGGAAGAAAAGTGCCGTTAGAAGAGCTCACTGATTTCACCTCGAGCGGTTTGGCAAGCGCATTTCGCGGCGATTCATTACTTCGGAGCCGCCGCGTGGACGGCGGGAATCGCGTGATACTTCTTCAGAATTTCCACGGTCTTTTCGATCGGCAGCGCTTCCACCACGTGGCCGCGGCCGCTGGTAGTGGTTGCGCGGAACATGGAGTTGTATATGGCTTCTTCGGTCGCCTCGATCGCCGCGAGGAATAGCGGTGACATTTCTTCGTTCCCGAGCGGTGCTACTCGCGTCGCACCAGCCGCACGCGGAGCGGTGGTGATTCGCAATCCGGGCGCGGTGGAAAACGAAATGACAAAGTCGCCGCTACCGTTCGATCCGGCCGTTCCGGCGCGGGCCATGCCCAGCATCGCTCGGGCGCCCAGGCGTTTCAGATTGCGAGCGTCGACCGGTGCGTCGGTAGCGATCACCATCATGCACGAGCCGACCGCGCGATCGAACGGCGGGTGTGTGCTGGAGGTTTTGATGCCCTGCAATTGCTCGCGAAAATCGTAGCGACCCAGTTCCTGTCCCACCGGAGCGCCGTTGATGGTAAGTACCCCACCGAAGTTGGTTTGAACCAGGACTCCCACGGTGTAGCCACCCATACTGGCTGGGAGGCGCCGCGAAGAAGTGCCGATGCCGCCCTTGAAACCGAACGCCACGGTGCCTGTTCCTGCGCCCACTGAGCCTTCTTCTACCGGTCCAGCTTTGGCGCTCCTGATTGCGGCAAACACATCGTCGCGGCTGACGTGGCGGCCGCGCAGATCGTTCAGAAAGCTGTCGTTTGTTTCGCCTACCAAGGGGTTCACTGACTGCACATCTTCGTTGCCTGGCAGCGCCAGCATGTAGTCGAGCAACGCGTCGGCGACTTTGGGAACGTTCAAGGTGCGGTGAGCAGGATCGGCGTTTCGATCTCTCCCAGTTCGTTCACTTGCGTTGAGCCGGCGAGCTACCCGAAGGCGTTGCCGATGAAGACTGCGCCGGGAACTTTTTCGCGGAACATGTTGCCGGAATGCGGGAGGATGGCGGTGACGCCGGTGTGAACGTCGTCGCCCTGATTCAGAGTAACCTGGCCGATCTCCACGCCAGCTACGTCGGTGATCGCATCGAGAGGGCCGCTGGGAAGTATGCCGATTTTCAGTCCCAGATCACGGGCGCGCGGCCGCTCATTTTGTTGCTGGGCCAGGGTGGCCGCGGCGAGCGCCAAACATAGCGCGCATCCCACTACGCCGGCGTGCAGTGATTTCATTGTGGGGCGCCTCCCGTTTTGCGAACGCTGCGACGCGCTCGGCGGCACACGGACCCAGCGCTAGCGCTAGGCCGATCGCAGATAATCACTAAATACGTCGTTGTACTTGATGCCGGAGCCGGTATTGAACAGCACCACCGAGTCCGACGGTTTCAGGAACTTCGAGGCAATCAATTTTTCGTACGCCACCAGCGCGGCTGCGCCTTCCGGCGCTGCGAAGATCCCTTCGCGGGAAGCCCACTGTTGAACGGCGGCGAGTATCTCTTCGTCGGCGGCGGAGATGGCGGTGCCGGCGCTTTTTTTGAGGATGTCCAGGATGATGTAGTCGGCGTACGCCTTAGGCACACGCAATCCGGCGGCGACGGTCTTGGCGTTGGGCCAGGCCTCGGAAACCGCCTGATGGGCGTCCCAGGCCTTGGGAATCGGCGCGCATCCGGCGGCTTGCACCACAATCATCTTAGGACGCTCCGGACCGATCCAGCCCAGATACTCCATTTCTTCAAACGCTTTCCACATTCCGATCAAGCCGACTCCGCCGCCGGTGGGATAAATAATGGCGTCGGGCAATTTCCAGTTCAATTGCTCGGCCACTTCGTAGCCCATGGTTTTTTTGCCTTCTACGCGAAAAGGCTCTTTCGTGGTGGAAACGTCGAACCAACCCTCGGCCTGCTTTCGTTCGTTGACAATCTTGGCGCAATCGCTGATCAGGCCGTCGACCAACGTGACGTGCGCACCGTATTGTTTGCATTCGATCCAGTTGGTCATGGGCACGTCTTTGGGCATGAAGATGTGCGCTTCGATACCGGCTGCGGCGGCATAAGCCGCGAGCGCGCTGGCGGCATTTCCCGCGGAGGGTACGGCGACCTTCTTTATACCGTATGACTTGCACATGGTGACGGCCGCACACAATCCACGGGCTTTGAAAGATCCGGTGGGATTCAGGCCTTCGTCCTTGATCCATGCGCTGGGATATTGGCGGCTGCGGAGCATCGGCGTGAATCCCTCACCCAACGACACCGGGGGCACGTCGGGAAGCACTTCGGCGTAGCGCCACATGCTGGAGACGCGGCCGGCGAGGGATTCTTTCTTGAGTTTACCTACCAGCGGGGCGAGGTCGTACCGAACATAGAGCGATCCGCCATCCTTAGGGCAAAGGGTTTGCGGAGTATCGGCGCTGATGTGTTCACCGCACTTGGTGCATTCAAGGTAGGAAATCCTGGCCACTAATGCCTCCGTACACTGAAATCAAGATAGGGTGAAGAAACAATGCGAAGCTGAAACAGCGCCTGGGAAAACGAAGGAGCCAGGCGGCTACCGAGGAACGATTCCCGAAATGGGCGTTCCACGTGGAACAATCCGAGCGGCGCACCGAGTAAGGGAAACGGCGTGCGCGACGATGTGAGCCAGCCCAGGAGGATTCGCGGTAGTTGTATATCACATATCAGAATACGGACACAATCCCGGGCTGCCATCTTGTTGAGTACTCTCGGTTTCAACGCGGAACTGTCTGGACTAGAGGCCCAGGTTCAAACGATTGCTTCGGGCCCGGACACCAGATGGCGGCGACGATTTCCGTTGCCGGGCTCGGATTCCGAGGCGGCGGGATGCGCACTCAGGAAGGCGACGAGCCGTTGCTGAACATATTCGATGTGCTCGCGCATGGCGATTTTGGCTTTTCGGCGGTCATTTTCGCGGAGGGCTTCGACGATGGAACGGTGATTCTCAGGGGCGCTACTGGAGGATAAGTTATAGGTTTTACAACGACATAGCCAAATCTGATTCTGAACGTTTTCGAGGGTAACGAAGAGCGGCTGGTTGCCGGTAGCGGTGGCGATGGCGCCGTGGAACCACATGTCTTCTTCAATGAACTCCCGTTTTTTGTTGGAGTTAAGCAAGGCGGTGGAACGTTCGATGCTCTTGTCCAGTCCCGCCAGAAATTTGGGGGTGATTTCTGCAGTCTGGACGGCAAAGCCCTCCAGAAGTTTGCGCAGTTCGTAAAGATCGCTGACTTCTTTGACCGAGAAGCGGCGGAGAAAGGCGCCGCGACGGGGCTCGATAGTGATTAAACCCTCCGTCGCTAGGCTATTTAGCGCTTCGCGAATAGGGGAGCGGCTGATGCCCAACTGATCGGAAAGCAGCGATTCGGTGAGGCGTGAATCCTGGTCGAGGTGGCCCTCGAGGATGTGTTCCTTGATGCTGTTGTAGGCCAGGCTGGTCAGGTCCGAAGGGATCTTAATCTTTTTCATGTGCGGCTCGTCGAAAGCGAATTTAGAAAGATGATAACACGCATTAAAGTTATGTATCCATGACGGCTGTCTACAATATGTAGGATGTTAGTCGCCGGGCTGTCCCCGCCGCCGGGCTTGCTGGCTGCCACCCGCGGCCGCGCAGGGCGCGCCCGGCCGTGACGCCGGTAAGCTTGCCATTTTCGAACTCGATCTGGCCGTTTAGGACGGTTAGTTCGATGCCAGTGGATAGCTGAGGCGAAGTGGTGTAGTTCCCGTTGTCAGCGATGGTCGCGGGATCGAACATGACCAAGTCAGCAAAGTAGCCCGGGGCCAGCAGGCCGCGGCTGGACAGATGTTCGCGTTGAGCAGGGAGCGAAGTGATTTTGCGAATGGCCGTTTCGAGAGGTAGCAGGTGCTGGTCGCGGACGTATTGACCTAGAAAACGGGGCATTGAGCCAAAAGCGCGGGGATGGGCGTGGAAGCGTCGAGCCGATTGGGCTAATGGATTAGTGGCCGCCGATGGAATCGCGGACTGAGCCGTAGGTACCGCCCCAGGTGTCGGTCATGTGGCTGCGGATCTCCCAAAGCTCTGGAAAAAATCGGATGCGCATTCCTTCGTTGAGCAGTTCGACGGAGCGGCCCTTTAGGGATTTCGAACCCAATCCGATGGTGCGCATGATCAATTGCATGTGCACCGCGCGGAATCGTTGGAAGAGCTCATCGAATTCGGCGAAAGCTTCGGCGACGACGTAGGCGTCGGAATGGGTGTATTCGGAGTTGTAGATTTTCTCTACGGTCAGTCCGTGCTTGTCGAGGTAGTTAGCCTGGAACGATTGCCAGAGCGGGGTGTGCATGCGGAGTAAGGTGCGGAATCCCGGCGATTCCTGTCCGCTGCCGTTTCCCAGGCGTAGACGGACCTCCTGATACTCTTTCGGGGACATGGTTTCGAGGAGCGACAATTCTTCGATCATCATGCGCTGTGCGATGTGGACGCGGCGAAAGAGGGTGAGGATACGGTTGGTATTCTCCTGCTGGATGTAGTCGTCGATATCCAGGAGGGTATAGCCGATCAGCTTCATCCACATCTCTTCGACTTGGTGGACGATCTGGAATTGGAGCTCGTCGGGATTGCAGAAGTCCTTGAAGTCTTTTTGGCAGGAGAGAAGCGCCCTGGTGTTTAGATAGAGCTCGTAGTCGAGCGTGCCTTCACCATTCATGATCGAATAAAAGAATTCCCGGTCCATTGCCGAGCCTCCCTCAGAAAAGTTCGCAGGATACGTTTGCGTCGGTCTTATCGCACACCAGGAGCGGGGCCGAGTGAATTCTTAGTCGGGGACGACGGCGGTGACGTCGATCTCGACACGTGCTTGGTCTTCGATTAAGCCGGTTACTTGCACTGCGGTCATCGCCGGGTAATGCCGTCCAATAATTTCGCGATAGACGGCTCCAACCTGCTGGTAGGCGTTGATGTATTCGCTCTTGTCGATGAGAAACCAATTCATGCGTACGATGTGCTCGGGTTTGGCGCCGGCTTCGGCCAGAACCAGGACCGCATTTTGCAACGCCTGCCGAACCTGCCCGACAAAATCCGTGGCAACAAATGTCCCTTGGGCATCCCAGCCAATCATGCCACTGACAAAGACAAAGCGCCCGCTTGCTGCTATGCCGTTCGAATAACCCTTAGGACGTGCCCAATCTGCCGGCTGGAGATATTTCATGTTCTCTCTTTTCTCTTTTCTTCGTTCTTCGTTGCGCGTGGGATTGTTTTGAATCACACCCCTATTTCAAACGCCGAGATTCGTGCGCGTAAATCGCCGGGCAGGGCGATCGCCCGGTTTATTGTCCTATCGATCAGGACGAGAACCACCTTGCCGCGCACGCGATCAACCCCGGCCGGCGATTGCAGCAAGATGTCCAGGCTCAATGAACTGGTACCGACCTTCCGTACTGAGAGCGTGGCGGAGAGCACTTCGCCAAAACGGCTGGATGCGACGAAATCCACTTCGAGGTGGACGGTGGGCAATCCCCATCCACGGGTATTGATAATCTCTGGGAAGGGAAAGTGCAACTCTTCCGCGAACCAGTCTTCCACCAAATTGTTGAATATTTCCAGGTACCTGGGATAGAAGACGATACCGGCGGGATCGCAATCCGCGAAACGAACGGGGACCTGCGCGCGATAGGGCTCTGCCTTAGGGACGCGGGGCTCAGCCACGCGGACGCTCGCTTTCTTGAAAGAACTTGATGATGCCGCGGGCAATAATGAGTTGCTGAACCTCGGTGGCGCCTTCGTAGATTCGCAGCGGGCGAATTTCGCGGTAGAGACGTTCAACGGTGGAACCGCTGACAACTCCGAGGGCTCCGAAGATTTGGACCGCGCGGTCGATGACGCGCTGAGCCGTCTCGGTGGCGGTCATCTTGGCCATCGCAGCCTCGACGGTTACAGGCCGACCCTGGTCACGCAGCCAAGCGGCACGATAGGTGAGGAGAGCCGCGGCGTCGATATCGTTCGCCATGGTCGCGAGATGGCCCTGGGTCAACTGGAAATCAGCCAGCGTCTGGCCAAACATTTTGCGCGACGTGGCGCGGCGCAACGATTCTTCCATGGCGCGCCGTGCGAAACCGAGGGATGCGGCAGCTACCGAGGTGCGAAAGACGTCAAGAGTAGCCATCGCCACTTTGAAACCCTGGCCAGGCGCGCCCAACACTTGCGAATCCGCGATGCGGCAATTCTTAAAGGTTAGGCGAGCGAGCGGGTGCGGAGCGATGACTTCAATGCGCTCGGCGATTTCGAATCCGGGCGCGGTGGAATCGACGATGAATGCGGTGATCCCGCGGGAGCCCGGCGCTTCACCGGTCCGCGCGAACAAAATGTAGAAGTCGGCGATGCCGCCGTTGGAGATCCAGGTTTTTTCGCCGTTCAGGATGTACGCGTTGCCATCGCGGCGCGCTTCGCATTGCAGCGCGGCGACGTCGGAGCCTGCGTCGAGTTCGGAGAGAGCGAACGCGGCAATGGCCGAACCCTTGACGACAGGAGGCAGGTACTGCTGTTTCTGAAGGGAAGTCCCGAAAAGCGTGATAGCGCCAGAGCCGAGGCCCTGCATGGCAAAGGCAAAATCGGCAAGACCCGAATGCCGGGCGAGAATTTCGCGAATGAGGCAAATGGTGCGGGTGTCGATGGTGTCCGCAGAGGCGCCGTAAGCGACGCCGCCAACGGCGTGCTTCAGCCAGCCGCTTTCGCCGAGTTGACCGACCAAGGTGCGGCATGCGGCGTCAATGTCCGTTGCGTGTTCGCCGCGCAAATGAACGCCAGCCCATCGCTCTAGTTCCGTGGCTAACGCCGCGTGGCGAGGTTCGAAGAACGGCCAATCGAAGTGATCGTGGTGAGCCATGCTCAATTTCCTTCGAACTCGGGCTTCTGTTTCTCAACGAAGGCGTGGTAGGCGCGGTGAAAGTCATTGGTTGCCATGCAGATTGCTTGGGCTTGCGCTTCGGCCTCGATGGCTTCATCGATGCCCATATTCCATTCTTGATGCAACATTTTCTTGGTCATGCCATGAGCGAAGGTGGGACCTGTGGCGAGTTCGGCCGCGAAATTGAAAGCTTCCGGCAGCAGAGCCTCCGGCGTAAGAAGACGATTCAGAAATCCCCAACGCTCGGCTTCTTCGCCGCCCATCAGGCGGCCGGTGAGGAGCAACTCGGTGGCTCGACCCTGACCGATCACGCGCGGCAGCAGAGCGCAGGCGCCCATGTCACAGCCAGCGAGACCCACCCGGGCAAAGAGAAAGGCGATTTTGCTGCGGGCGGTTCCCAGACGAATGTCGGATGCGAGGGCCAATAGAGCGCCCGCCCCGACGCAGACACCATTGATCGCGGCGACGATCGGCTGGGGGCAGGCGCGCATGGCCTTCACGAGACTTCCCGTCAAGCGCGTGAATTCCAGCAGGCCGGGCATGTCGAGCTTGGTGAGCGGACCGATGATTTCATGAACGTCCCCACCGGAGCAGAAATTTTCTCCGGCGCCGGACAGGACAATGGCTTTGATGTCCGGCGCGTGGTTCATCGCGCGAAAGAGATCGTGCAGTTCGACGTAAGAGTCGAAAGTGAGAGGATTTTTGCGTTCAGGGCGGTTGAGAGTGATTGAGGCAGTCTTCCCCTTAAATTCATATGCGAAGTGGCGGCTTTTATAGCCGGCAAGGAGATCGCGATTGATCGGCAACTGATGGGGCTCTCCGGGAAGGTATCGCATCAGCTTTTCCTGTCGATGGGCGTGAGCCTGGGCTTCGCGCCCGAAACCGCGAGCGCGCTGCAATGGGCCTTCAGTTTCTGAAGCATCTCGAGCATGGCGTGCTTGTCTTCCTGGCTCAGTCCACCGAGGAGTTCGATGATCCATTGCTCGTGATGAGCGGCCATTCTGCGGAAGCGCTTGAGTCCAGTTTCGGTTAGCTTCACGGTGATGGCGCGGCGATCGGCGCGATCCAGGATTCGCAGGACAAGGCCCTCTTGCTCGAGCTGGTCGGTGATTCCCGTGACGTTGCCGCCGGAAACCATCAGACGCTTGGAAAGCTCGCTCATGCGCAAGCCAGCCGGGCGCCGCTCGAGTTGGGCCATCAGGTCGAAGCGCGGCAAGGTGGTGGCAAAATCCTGCCGCAACTTGCTGCGAACGTGAGTTTCGACCCGCATGGTGCAGGAGAGCAGGCGAAGCCAGAGGCGCAAGGCCTGGTGATCGTCCTTGGTGGCCCGCGTCTCTAGATCCATGAAGGCCGCGCTGGCGCGATTCAGTTCAGAACCGTTTTTTCTTAGCGCTGATGAAGTTTCCATTTTTCCCTCACGTCAATTCGCCGCCTGACACGGAGATCGCCTGGCCGGTGATGGCTTCACTGCCAGGCAAGCATAGCCAGGCAACTGCGTTTGCTACTTCCTCTGGTTTGATTAGGCGCTTTTGTGGATTTCGGGAGACTAATTCCGCCAGGGCTTGGTCCGGGGTGCGAGACGTCTTGGCCACAATGTTGGCGATACTCTCGTTGACCATGTCCGATTCGGTATAGCCGGGGCAAACCGCGTTGACCGTGATGCCTTTGGCCGCAACTTCCAGAGCTAAAGCCCGGGTCAAGCCGACTACCGCATGTTTGGAGGCGCAGTACGCGGAGACGTAGGCGTAGCCTGCCAGGCCGGCGGTGCTTGCAATGTTGATGATGCGTCCCCATCGCGCCGCCACCATGGCGGGCAAAGCTGTCTGGGTGCAGTGGAAGGTGCCGTCCAAATTAACGGCGATCATCCGGCGCCAGAGGGCGATGTCTGTTTTTAAGAAAGGCGCGGAACTCGCTTGCCCGGCGTTGTTGACGAGGATATCAATTTTGCCGAAGCGCGAATGAGAAGCTTCGAAGGCTTGCTTGACGGCCTCGGGATCGCTGACGTCCGCGGTGAGGTAATGGAGTTCTGGGATTTTCGCGAGGTCGAGATTGTTGTCGGAGTGAGGAATCGGACTGCGGCCAACCATTGTGACGCGGGCGCCATGGTCGAGCAAAACGCGCGTGATTGCGGCGCCGATTCCGCGGGCGCCACCGGTGACCAAGGCGTGCTTGCCGGAGAGAAGCGACATCGAATCTGCGGAAACTGGGCTCACGCTTGCACCAAGAGCAGGGCACGCGCCATGTTTCGCTCCAACTGCTGCTTACCTGACAAATATTGATCGGGCCAACGGACGTCGGTGTATCCCTGCTTAGCTGCTTCATGAAGAGTCCACGCCGGGTCGGCGAGATGGGGTCGGGCAATCGCGCATAGGTCTGCGCGGCCAGCGGCGATGATGGTATTCACATGATCGCCTTCGAAGATATTTCCCACGGCGATGGTGGGAATGCCGACCTCGTTGCGAATGCGATCGGAGAATGGCACCTGGAACATGCGGCCGTACACGGGCTTTTCCGCTCGGCTCACTTGGCCGGAAGAGCAATCGATCATGTCGGCTCCCGCGGCGCAGAAGAAGCGTGCTACTTCCGTGGCGTCTTCCGGGGTGATGCCACCGGGGACCCAGTCGGTGGCGGAAATGCGCACGCTCATGGGTTTGTCGGAGGGCCACTCCTGGCGCATGGCTTTGAAAACTTCGAGCGGATAGCGGCAGCGATTCTCGAGAGAACCGCCGTATTCGTCGGTGCGAAGGTTGGTTAGCGGGGAAATGAAGCTGGATAACAGATAGCCGTGGGCGCAATGGAGCTCGAGCCAGTCAAATCCGGCGGCTGCTCCGCGCCTGGTGGCTTCGACGAAATCGGCCTTAATGCGATCCATGTCCGCACGGGTGGCCTCGCGCGGAGTTTGCGAAACGCCGTCGATGTAGGGCAATGGCGACGCGGAGACCAGCGGCCAATTCCCGGATTCCAATGGGTGATCGATCCCTTCCCATCCGCGGCGGGTGGATCCCTTGCGGCCGGAATGGCCGAGCTGCAAAGCCATCTTGGCATCGGCATAGGTGTGAACGTAATTCACGATGCGCTTCCATGCGTTCATCTGCTCGTCGTTCCACATACCCAGGCAGGCCGGCGATATTCGAGCATCGGGCGAGACGCAGGTCATCTCGGTAAAGACCATCGCGGCGCCGCCCATAGCCCTTGCGCCGAAGTGGACCAGATGAAAATCGTTGGGCACACCGTCGTTTGCCATGTAAGTGGCCATGGGCGACACGATCACGCGATTCTTGAGAGAAACCCCGCGCACCGAAAAAGTGGTGAACATGGGCGGGATGGCGCGATCGATGCCGCTGCGGGCGGCGAACCATTTCTCAACGCCGTTCACATATTGAGAGTCACGCAGCTTAAGATTTTCGTGGCCGATGCGCTGGCTGCCGGTGAGCAAGCTGTAAGTGAACTGCTCCGGCTCGAGATGAACGTAGCGCTCCACTTGTTCGAACCATTCCATGCGATTGCGAGCCGCGCTTTGCAGCTTTAGCGCTTCGATTTCGCGTTCGTCCTGATAGCGCTGCAGGGCGTCGCAAACCGGGCCGGTGTGATCGAGCAACACCCGAGCCAGAGACATGGCGTCTTCCATGGCCAGCTTGGTGCCGGAGCCGATCGAAAAGTGCGCGGTGTGAGCCGCGTCGCCGATTAGAACGATATTCTTGTGATGCCACTTCTCGCAGAGCACGCGGTTGAATTTGAGCCACACCGCGGAGCCAGTGAGATGCTTGGCGTTGGAAATCAGCGGGTTGCCGTCGAGCCGGTCGGCGAAGAGCTTCTCGCAGAAGGCAATGGATTGTTGCGAATCCATATTGTCGACGCCCGCCCTGCGCCAATTTTCTTCGGGAGTTTCGACGATGAAGGTGGACCAATCCTCATCGAAACGGTGGGCGTGCAAATTGAACCAGCCCCACTCGGTTTCCTTGAAATCGAACGTAAATGCGTCGAGCTTCTTTCTGCTGCCCAGCCAGATGAAGCGATTTTTGCGGACTTGAATGTTGGGCTTCAGGAATTCTTCAAAGCTCCTGCGGGTAATGGATGCGGCGCCGTCGGACGCGATCACCAAGTCGTTCTCGCGGGAGTACTTTTCGGGGTCAGTGACTTCGGTTTCATAGACCAGCTTTACGCCCAGGCCGGCAGCTCGCTGCTGGAGAATCTGCAAGAGCTTCATGCGGGCGATGCCGCAAAATCCGTGGCCCCCGGAAGTGAACTTGCGGCCTTTGAAAAAAACGTCGATATCGTCCCAGTGGCGGAAAGACCTGGTGATGTCGGCGTGGGTCTCCGGATCGGCATCTCGAAAGCCGCCCATGGTTTTGTCAGAAAATACGACGCCCCAGCCGAAGGTACTATCGGGGCGGTTGCGCTCGACGACGGTAATGTCCCAGGAAGGGCTGGCCTTTTTCGCGAGGATCGAGAAATAAAGTCCTGCGGGGCCGCCTCCGAGGCAAACGATTTTCATTGCCGCTCTCCTGGCCCGGTGCGGGAAGGCTGTAACGGGGTGGTGATCGTGTTCATGCGGTTCACGCGATTCAAGCGGGTAGCTCCTGCAATGCTTCCGCTAATTTTTGACCCGTATCGTCGGCTAGCGCCGCTTCGCGGAGTTTCTTCAAGGATTCGGCGGGAGCCTGGGATCGATGGACCTTCGGAAGCGCCGACAAGATCTCGTCGAAATTCTTTCGCCCGCGGATATGGGTGTCGCCGTAGCCTTTTACGATGCGAGGACACTGGGACAGTTCCACTGCGAGCGGATAATTGTCTCGCGCGACCGCGCGGACCTCGGCCAGCCAAAGGGAGATCACTTTGGATTCCTCCTGGAAGCGCAGAGATGAGCGCCGCCAGGGGCGCAAGGCTGCCAGGACGTAGAGCTGGAGAAAGCCTCGCAGGGAGGTGGTCTGAACAATTATTCCTTTTCGAGTGAACCTCTCGACCAGCCTGCGGGCCCAGCCGGGTTTCGACAACCAGCGACCGAGGCGCGCGGGGAGAATGTCGGAGATTTCCTCGATTCCGGGATGAAGAAACTCGTTAATCTGCACCAACTGAGCGGCGTCTGCCCGCGACTCATCGCGCACGCGTTCGAACCGTGTGCGGCGCGTTTTCAGATCGGCTACGCGGACAGCATCCTCGTAGGACATCCAAAGTGCGAGGTACCGTCCGGTTTCGGATAGTAGGACGAACTTGCCGTTCCCATACTGCGAATCCAAGTCTCGTACGGCATGCAGCTCGTTCAGATATCCGGCGGCATAGGAGACATCCTGATAATCCGCAAGACGCTGGATTCCAGCTAATAGAATCGAGTGGCTAGCGCGCGGAAAATCGTTTTCAATCCTTGCCGCGAGGTCTTTCAGCTCCGGTCCGACTTTGGGGGGCACTTGTACCTGGGGCCCGATCGTGGTTGCGGCTGGGATGGAAGCCGCATTGAAGGCGGCGGCAAAACCGGCGAGGCTCGACTCGACTCCCACTCCTGCCCTCTGAATGGCATCCTCGAATTGTTTTCGGCCGAAGGGCAATGCACCGGTGCTGGCCAGCGCGCCGAACAAAGCCGCACTGATGACGCTGCCGCTTTCCGCGGCGATACGCGCAAAATCGTTGTGCACAAAGACGTTCGCCGCGGCGCGGCCTGCTTCGATTAGTTTCTGGGCGTCAACTTGACCATCGCCCATCGCCGTTTTTTCGATCATTGAATAGACGCGGTGGGTTGAAGCAATCAGCGTGGTTCGATCCGGCGTCACCAGGCCACGCTGGATCGCGCGACCAGTTTCCATCAACTCGGAGGCCAGCACGATGTCGAGTTCTCCAGGAACCGGCATCAACGCGAGCACCGGTTGTTTGCCCGCTTCCTGGGCCGCAGCCTCGGGAAAGATCTCGATGTAGTAGACGGTGGTACCCGTCCGCTGAGCGACGCCTGGCACCGACGTCGTTTGCGCAAGATAGCCGGCATGTTCGGCAAGGTCGACAATCCAATCGGCAAGCACACCGCCGCCCTCCCCACCCATCGCGACGATGGCGATAGTGATGGCGCGAGCCGCGCCAGCGTTAGTGTTTACCGTTGGCAGGCGTGCTGTGGAAGTTTTCTCCATAGACGATCTTGAAAAGGTGTCCGGCAACCGTCAGGTGGTGATGCCTGCCATCCGCCGATCGCTGCTCCGCTGTAGGAATCCAATGATGGCGCTTCTGATGCGCGCTCTGAAAGTATCGAACCCGGTCGGATTAGAAATCACTTCGGCCCGGAAAAAGGACGGGCACAATTTCGCCGCATGCGCTACCTCACCGCAAAGACCGCACCCCACACAACTTTCCTGGACGGTGGCGACCGGATCTATTCGCAGCGGGTCGGGGTTGGGCATGATGGTAAGGGAAGGGCAGCCGGACAGTCGAATGCAGGAGTGGTCGCCGGTGCAAGTGTCTGCGTCGACGCCGAATTTCTCGCGCACCACCCGCTTGCCTTCTTTCTGCAGCTTGCTCATCAGCGGTTTCACACGGCGCTGCTTGTTCAGGGTGCACTCACTCTGCGCGACGATAACCTTGGGACCCTTTTCTTTCGTGGTGAGCGCTTCCTTGAGCACGCCGCACATGGCGGCCAAGTCATAAGTGCGGGTGATCGTCCGTACCCACTTCACGCCGACGCCGCGCACCGCGTCAGCAATGGAAAGCTTGGTTGTGCGGATGGGATTGCTGGCTGCGGACGACAAGATATCTTGCCCGCCGGTGGCGGCGGTGTAGCTGTTATCCACAACGATCAATACACTATCGCTCTGATTGAAGACCGCGTTACCCACGCCACTGGTGAGACCGTTGTGCCAGAAACCTCCATCGCCCATGAAGCTGATCGTGCGTTTGTCGGTTTCCTTGGTATTGAAAGCGGCGGAACTGGCCCAACCAAGACCGTATCCCATGGTGGTCGCGCCAATATTGAACGGAGGCAGAGTGGAGAAGAGATGACAACCGATATCGCAGGCGACATGATGAGTGCCGAGTTCCCGTTCGACCAGCTTCATAGCCGTGAAAATCGGGCGTTCCGGACAACCAGTACAGAATGACGGAGGCCGCGGATGAACCTGACCATCGGCCCCGAATACGGGCAGCACGTTGGTCGCCACCGCCGGCCGGACGACGGAAGGCAAATTCTGCCGATCAATCAGGGCGGGAGCATATTGCTCGATGAACTTGAGGATGCCCCTGATCACAACGGCTGCCGTATATTCGCCCGCCATCGGGAGCATACCCTTGCCGTGAACTTTGGTCTGGAGGTCGGCCTTGCGCAATATCGAGTGCAGGTTCTGCTCGATGAAGTCGGGCTGTCCCTCTTCGATTACCAGCACACCGCGTTTGCCGATGCAGAAGCGCTTGATTTCGTCATCCACGAGGGGGTAGGTGACATTCAACACGTAGAGTGGAATTTTGCTGTCGCCGAAGGCGTTGGAGAGGCCGAGAAGCTCGAGCGCTCTGACGGTGCTGTTATACATGCCGCCTTGCAGGATGATGCCGAAATCCCGGGCGCCGTCGGAAAATAATTCGTTGAGGGCGTGTTTCTGGATGAATTCCTGGGCCGCCGGCCAGCGTTTCTGAATTTTTTCGTGTTCGTGGACGAAACTTCCCGGCGGAAGAACGACGCGGCTGGGATCCCGAGAAGGGTTCTCGATAGCGTCCTTCAGGGTGAAGGGAGGGCGGACATTGTTCTTGGCCGTAAAGCTCCCATGTACGTGGCAAGCCCGAATCCGTAATTCCAACATTACTGGGGTGTTGGTTGCTTCCGACAAGGCGAACCCGTATTCCACTGCGTTTACGATGGAGGGCAAATTGGGGCGCGGATCCAGAAGCCACATCTGGGACTTCATCGCGAAGGCGTGCGAGCGTTCCTGCATAATGCTGGAACCTTCGCCGTAGTCCTCGCCAACAATGATCAGCGCTCCACCCATCACACCGCCTGAAGCGAGATTGGCGAGAGCATCGGAGGCAACGTTGGTGCCGACGGTAGATTTGAATGTCACCGCGCCGCGCAGAGGATAATTAACGGACGCGGCCAAGGTGGCTGCAGCGGTTGCCTCGGAGGCGCTGTGCTCAAAATGCACGCCGAGCTCCTCCAAAATGGGGTTCGCGTCGGTGAGCACGTCCATCAAGTGGGAGATCGGCGCGCCCTGATAACCCGCCACGTACGACACGCCGGACTGCAATAGGGCCTTGGTAACTGCGAGGATTCCCTCGCCGCGGAATTCCTGACCTTCACCGAGGTAAAGTTTCTGAACTTCTTTCTTGAAGAAACGTTCCGCCATCTTTGCCACCTTCCGAGGCCATTATATGGAGGGGTGGGAGCTGCCCACCCCACGCCACCACAATGGAGCAGCGAAGAACGGACCAATAAAGATTAGGCCTAAACAATTTATGTGTCAACTTAATCCGGCCCTATCCGGCAGTGAGCAGAGCCAGGACGCGGCACGGACTGCCGGAGCCCTTAACGATCTTCAGGGGTGAGGTGATCAGGAGCGCTCCTTTGGGCGGGAGTTGGTCGAGATTGACTAAGCTGGCCAAGCCAAACTTTCCGCTGCCGTGCATAATGGTATGGCAGGGAAATGGTGGAGTGAATGTGAAGGCTTGTCCGGCATCGGTTCCCACCCCTTCCGAGCCCCACCCGATGACGTCGCGCTGTTTGGCCAGGTAGGGAACTAGATCGGGATGCGGCCCAGGCACGTGGGGGCCGTCCGCTTGAATGTTGAGGAAGGCGGCAGGATCTTTGCGCTTGGACCAGTCGGTGCGCATGAGGACCCATGAGCCGGGCTCGATGCGGCCGTGCTTTTCCTCCCACGAGTCGATGTGTTGCGGGGTGAGGAGGAAATCCGGATTCGCAGCAACCTCGCGGGAGACGTCAATCACGCAGGCCGGTGCAAAAAAACTTTCAACGGGAATAGTGTCGGTCGCGTTCTGGGGGAAGTCTTTGCCGGTGACCCAGTGGATGGGCGCGTCAAAGTGCGTGCCGGTGTGCTCGCCGCAGGAAAAATTGTTCCAATACCATGCCGGGCCGCGGCTGTCGTACCTGGAAATCTCTTCCAAACGAAACGGCCACGATTTCCCGAACTCCGGCGGAAGTTGAATTACCGCCGTGTTTGCGTCCAATGGCTGACTGAGATCAACGACGCGGATTTCCTTGTTGGCGAGGGCTCGAGCAAATTGCGTCAGAATGTTTTCCGGCATGGCCATGCTCCAGGTGGAAAGAATCCATCAAACTGCGCGTTACGTGAAAAAACAACAACGGCTTCTGGGTGGCCAATATCAGCGGCAAGAACACTTACGTAAGCATGTGTACCGGCGCTTCGCCGCCGAAAAAGAGCTAGACGCGAGCAGCGAAGCCGGTCAGGCCGAGAACCTTGTCTTTCGATTGAACGATGTGCTCGTACATCCGCTGCCGCGCGCGCTCGGGCTCCCTGTCCTGAATCGCTTTGAGAATCTCGAGGTGTTCGCGGCCGGGCACCTCGCCGTAATAGTTGATATCGATTGCGGCGAACATGATTCGTTCCATCTGCGAGCGCGCCTCACTCACCGCCTGCACGAGCATCTGGTTTCTGGAGAGCCGGGCGATGGAGGTGTGAAATAACGTGTCTGCCTCGATGAAACGCGTGCAACTTTCCCGGTCGTCGGCACTGCAGGTTATTTGTGAGAGTTCCGACAGCTCCTCAAACAGCGCGGGGTCGACCGGCTTGTGCGCGGCAAGCTCGGCGGCTGCGCACTCCACGGCACAGCGAAATTCGTAGACGTCGTTGAGAACCTGCAGGGTGATCTGCGCTACAAAATAGCCGCGGTTGGGGACGATGCGAAGCAGGCGTTCGTTTTGCAAACGAACTGCCGCCTCCCGCACGGGGGTGCGGCTGCCCTTGTAGCGATCGGCCAGATCTTTTTCACTCAGGGCCTCGCCGGGCTGATAAACATTGCGGACGATGTCGCGTTTGAAGGCGCGGTAGACCTTCTCGCTAAGGGTGGCAGGGCTTTGGCCCGGAGACCACGGAGCGATTGAAGGCGAGGCCGAAACCTGCAGGGACCGCCGGCTAGTTCGAGTTGTCATCTTGGAATGACCCTCCGCGCGTGAAGGGAGTTTAGCATCAAACGAGGGAATCCTGTGGGAGTGAAATCGTATACCGTGGACATACAAAATACATTCACTTGACATGCTAGAATCCCGCAGTGTAGCTTTTGGCCGGCGTCGGAGAATTTTGGGCGCCGGATGCGGCGATCCGCGATCGAATCGCCGAGAGCCGAGCCTGGGCGCAAAGAACTAACCCGCGGGCCAGAAACGAGTTGAGCGAGATGCCCTGTTCCTTTCCAATTGAAGCCGTGCGCGCGATGTTCCCGGCGCTCCGGCAACCCCCTCCGTTTATTTTCTTCGACAATGCCGCCGGTGCGCAGATTCCCCAAATCGTATTCGACGCGGTGAACCGGCATCTGCTCGAGTGCAACGTCCAGCGCGGAGGCCGTTACGCCAAGAGCCAGGAAGTGGACGCCACTGTCGCCCGCGCCCGGCAGAGCGTGGCGGACCTATTGAACGCCCGGGATCCCCGGGAGGTGGCGTTCGGAATGAACGCCACCTCCTTCATTCGCCTGGCGAGCCTGGCGCTAGGCTACACACTCGGCGAACGCAATGAAATCGTCATAACGGACATGGACCATGAAGCCAACGTAGCGACGTGGCTGGCCCTGGAGCGCGAGGGCGCCCAATTCCGATGGTGGCGGATGCGCAGCGACGGAAATCTGCACGCCGACGACCTGCGGCCGCTGCTCTCTTCGCGCACGCGCCTGGTTGCTTGCACCGCCACTTCCAACGCACTCGGTTCGATTGTAGATGTGCGCGCGATCGCCGATCTGGTTCACGCCGCGGGCGGTGAGCTCTTTCTCGATTGTGTGCACTACCCTCCGCATGGGCCGATGGACGTGCAAGCTTGGGACTGCGATTATCTGGTTTGCTCGGGATATAAGATTTTCGCGCCGCACATGGGATTCCTGTGGGGGAGGCTCGAACTTCTTGAGAAGCTGCCGACGTTCCGCGAGGATTTCATTCCGAACGAGCCGCCGCTGAAAATTGAAGCCGGGACCTTCGTTTACGAAAATGTGGCCGGAATGGATGCAGCGATCGCGTATCTGGAGGGCCTGGGGAAGACATCCAACGGGACGGCAAATCCGGGCGGTTCGCGGCGCGCGAACCTGGTGCGGGCAATGACCGCCATTCAAGAGTATGAGAAAGGCCTCTCCCTGGAATTGCTGCGCGTTTTGCGTGAGTGCGACGCGGTGATCTACGGAATTGGTGAAAAGCATCGAATCGAACATCGCGTTCCCACGTTCTGCTTCAATCTAAAAAAAGTACCGCCTGCCCGTGTGACCGAAGAACTTGCGCGCGCAGGGATCGGGGTGCGCGACGGGCACATGTACTCGCCGCGCCTGATGCAACGCCTGGGATTGAGCCAGGAAAGCGGCGCCGTCCGTGTTTCACTGGTGCACTACAACACCATCGAAGAGATCCACCGGTTTGCGAACGTGCTGCTCGACTTGAGCAAAAATGACTAGCATCTCCGGGTCAGAAAATCCGCACGAACTAGCGCCAACGAGCGCCCAAGCGTCTGGCGCGGTGGGCCCAAGCGGCGAGCTCCGCCGGCGGTTGAGCCAGCGGCAACTGACGATGCTGGCGATCGGCGGCGCGATCGGCGTGGGCCTATTTCTCGGCAGCGGCTACACGGTTCGGCTGGCCGGTCCGGGCGTAATCATCACCTATTTTCTCGGCGCGATCATCGCGCTCATCATTTCTTACGCGCTCGCTGAGATGGCCGTGGTTCATCCGGTGGCGGGGTCGTTTGGCGTTTACGCCGAAACTTATTTGAGCCCCTGGGCGGGGTTTGCCATACGCACCACTTACGGGGTGGTGCAGATCATCGCGATTGGCGCGGAGGTGACTGCGGTCGCGATCTATTTCACATTCTGGTTTCCCAGCGTACCGCAATGGATGTGGGTGTTGGGGGTATCGGCTGGATTGGTGGCGATCAATACGATGCAGGTAGGGCGGTTCGGCGAGATCGAATATTGGTTCGCGCTGATCAAGGTGGTGGCAATTCTCGCGTTCATCGCGGTGGGTGGCGGGTTAATCCTCGGAATCGGCACGAAGCACGCGGTGGGCCTCTCGAACCTGACCGCGCACGGCGGGTTTTTGCCGCATGGCTGGATGGGCGTTTGGCTGGCGCTAACGCTGGTGCTCACCAGCTACATGGGAGTGGAAGCGATCGCGGTTACCGCCGGCGAGGCCGAAAAGCCGGAAGAATCCATTCCAAAAGCCATGCGCACGATCGTATTCCGGCTGATTATCTTCTACGTGATGGCCATCACGATCATGCTGGCGATGACGCCCTGGAATCAAACCGGGAGCGGCAATGGCCTGAACGCCAGCCCGTTCGTGCAGGCATTTGCGGCGGTGGGAATTCCGTACGCGGCCGGTATCATGAACGCGGTGGTGATTACCGCGGCACTTTCGAGCTCCAACACCGACCTGTACCTCACGACGCGCATGCTTTATTCGCTCGCGCGCGGGCGATTCGCACCGGCGTGGCTCGGCACACTGAACAAGAATGGCGTGCCCAGCCGTGCGCTGGCGGTTTCGACAGCGGGGATGGCGGCCGCGATTCTTATGGCGATTTATGCGCCTGGCAAAGCGTTCCTCGCGCTATATGGGGTTGCGGTGGCCGGAATGTTTTTCGTGTGGATCGTCATTTTGCTCACGCACATGGCGTTCAGGCGTGCCCTGGGCCCGGAGCGAATCGCGCGGCTGCCGATGCGGCTGCATTGGTATCCGTACTCTTCGATCGTGGGCATCGCGGCGCTCTTGGGAATCACAGTGAGTACGTTTTTCGTCGATGGATTGCAATATACGGTCCCCATGTTCATTCCGTTCCTGGTGGTGATCTCAATTGCCTACTGGATCGTGCGGCGAAAGGGAGAGTTGCCACCAGTTGCCGGCTAACCCGCGGGGACCGGACCCGCGAAATAAATCTGGACATCGGCGGACCGAACTTCGGAGGAATTATGTTGAGGGCCGGCGCGCCGCACGTGATTCAATACGCGTTGCGTTATGACTTCTAATCGCAGAACCACGCCAGCGGTTCTAGCGGTGGCGAACATACGACCGCGCATGCGGCGGCGGTTCTGGGTCCTGTACGTTGCCGCGCTTGCCGTTTTCCTTTTGACCCCGTGCGCGTTCGAGCCCGCCTACGGTCAAGCCCAGCCGCTTCCGGGCCCCGACGTTCCGGCGATATACCAACGGCTGCTCGCGCAAATCGACAACATTTCGGTGTTCGACAACCACGGACATCCGGGCTTTTCGAACGATCCCGATGTGGACGCGATGCAAATCTCCGCGGATAGTTCCGCGCCATTCCGTCTTCGTGACGACAACGACGAAATGCTCGGCGCTGCGCGAAAGCTCTTCGATTATCCCTATTCCGATTTCTCGCCGGCGCACTTGAAGTGGTTGGCCGATCGCAAAACCGAAGAGCAGAAGAAGCTCGGCAACGGCTATTTCTCCCATATTCTCGACCAGCTCGGGATCGAGACGGCGGTTGCGAATCGAGTGTCCATGCCGGCGTATCTGGATCCGGCGCGATTTCGCTGGGTGTATTTCGTCGATTATTTCCTCTTCCCGTTCGATTCGCAGCGCCTGGAAGCGCGCGATCCTGATCAGAAGCTGAATGTGCCGCTGGAACGGAAACTGCTGGCTGGAGCGGTATCACAAAAGAGCGCCGGCCAGATGCCCTCCGATCTTCACTCCTACCTGAAATTCATCACCGGCGTGGTGCAAGAGAATAAAGCCGCGGGCTGCGTCGGGATTAAATTTGAGATCGCCTATTTCCGGTCTCTGCATTTTGACGATCCACCGGAAGAGCGTGCCGCGGCGATCTACGCAAAGTATCGGTCCGGCGGCGAACCGGATCACGCGGATTACCGCGACTTCCAGGACTTTATTTTCCGTTACCTCTTGCGGGAAGCGGGACGGCTCCATCTGCCGGTCCAGATTCACACCGCCGTCGGTGGGGGAGACTACTTCCGCTTGCAAGACGGCAACGTGCTGGGCCTCGAGAATGTCTTGCGCGATCCGCGCTATGAAAATGTGACGTTTGACCTGCTGCACGGGGGCTTTCCGTACGACCGCGAGGCGATCTGGTTGGCGGCGCGGAAAAACGTCTATCTCGATTCATCGCTGATGGGGATTTTCGTCTACCCGGACGCGTTCCACCGGATCCTCCGGCAGTGGCTTGAGACGTTTCCGGACAAGATCGTGTTTGGGTCGGATGCTTTCCCACTAAGCGCAGCAATCGGCGTGGAAGAGGGCTACTGGCTGGCGTTGGAATCCGCGCGAACCGCTCTAGCGGCGGCGCTTGCCGAAATGGTGTCCGAGCACGAGATCAGCGAGAAAAAAGCCTTGGAGATGGCTCATGCGTACCTGCACGACACGGCGGCTAAACTCTACGGAAGCTCGAAGTAGGATTTTTCCCAAGCGCATCGTTTTGCCGGTTTGCTTCCGGTGAATCACACTAGGGCCTCAAGCCCGGAGCGCCCTGCCTATCGTCGGCGCTGTGTGCTTCTCAGCGGCCCGTGGTCTTCGTGTACCACTGATATACCGGGAAAATGTTGTTGACATACCTGAACGCCGCGGTGTATTGTCCGCCTCAAATTGGGGGCGGGAACCGGAGGGTTCGATGGAGAAAGTCCTAGCGTATCGATTTATTTTGGCAGTTGTGTTTTTGGTCCTGCTTTGCGCCCTGACTTCCGAGGCCCAGCTATTCCCGGGCCGCATTACCGGTACCGTACAGGATGCCCAAGGTGCGGCTGTGCCCGGCGCCACCGTCAAGCTCTTGAGTCCCGCCACGGGACAAGAACGCACCGATACCAGCGACGCCAACGGCCAATTCAATTTTCCGCAGTTGCCGCTGGGGACGTTCCGGGTGACGGTGACCAAAGAAGGCTTCCGAACGTCGGTGGTCAACGACATCGCGACGGCTGAGGGGCAGGTAAATAACGTCAACCCGGTCCTGGAAGTCGGCACGGTGAGTTCGCAGGTCGAGGTTACCTCGGCGCCGGCGCTCATTCAGACCGAGACGGATTCATCGGGCGGCCAGCTCAGCGAGGAGCAAGTCGAGTCGCTGCCGATTGGCAATAGCGACTACACTCGGCTGGCACTGGTGCTCCCCGGAGTAACGCAAAACAGCAATTTTGCGTTTGCCCAATACACCATCAACGGCTCGCGGTCGCGGTCGAATGGTTTCAATATCGACGGCGCATCGGACACCGACCCCTCCACCTATCTACCCTCGATCAATGAAGGTGGCAACTCCGCGACGGCGGCGACGCGGCTCCCGCTGGACGCTATTCAGGAAGTCAGCATCAGTGCGAATGCAGGAGCGGACAGCGGCCAAAACTCCGGCAGCGTCATGAACGTGATTATTCGCAGCGGGACCAACCAGGTCCACGGCTCCGCTTATGAAATGCATCGCGACGCCGCTCTGGATGCCTCCAATTTCTTCGAGGACGCCAGCGGCCAGCCGAAAGCGCCGTTCGTTTGGAACGAGTTCGGCGGGACGGTGGGCGGACCGATTACCATCCCCCACGTTTATAACGGCCGGAATCGCACCTTCTTTTTTGCGGGGTATGACGGCAGCCGCCTGCGCCTCGGCACCACGCTCAACGGCAACGCGCCCACCCCCGCACAGATCTCGACAGCCACGGGCTTGGTACAGGCACAAGGCATTGTCCCGAACCAACTGGGCTTGAACATTCTAGGTCTCTATTCGTCGTTAGGGCTTTCGGGTCCGTTCGTCAAAGACAATCGCGGCAGCCAGGCCCCCAATAGCGGACTCCTAAAAATTGATCACAAGATATCGGAATCGGATTCGCTCTCGGCGCGATATCTCCATGGCGACGGCGAAGACCAATTCCCAGGCGGCGGAACTGGCCCCGGCGGCGGCTCGCAGTTGAGTCCGTGGTTTGGCGTCACACCCACGGTGGCGGACAACTTTGCGATCAGCGAAGTTCACATTTTCAACACAAATCTGATCAATACGCTTCGCCTGGGCTGGAATCGATTCAGTCAATTCCAGAAGGGCCGGGACGCGAGTGAAAATCCGGCCACGATCGGGTTCAACACCGGAGTCGGTCCGGAGAGCTACGGCATCCCCGAGATCGATCTCGGCGCCACCGCTCCCGACGGCTTTTCGAATTTGGGACTGCAATATGGTGCCGGTGGCCGCGTGGCTACCACCTACCAGATCGCCGACGATTTCAACTGGAATCATGGCGCGCACAACTGGAAATTCGGCTTCAACTTCCTCCACAATTATTCCGACTACACACTCGCCGGATCGCGAGGAATCTTTTCATTTAACGGAACTCAGCTGGGAAACTCCCTCACCACGGACGGCGGAATCGCGGCGCTCGTTGATTTGATTGCCGGCCTTCCCGCCCCGGGCCCCGGCCTCACGGACATTTCTCGGGTGGGTACCAGCCGCGCGAATATCGATCAGAACATTATCAGCGGCTTCGGAATGGACACGTTTAAGCTCACGCCGCGGCTCACTCTGGTCGCCGGTGTGCGATACGACTTCTTCACCACCGTGAACGAATCCCGCGGGCGCTTCTCGGTTTTCGATCCCAGCCAGGGACTCGTGGAAGCATCGAAATTGCCGGGCGGTCACATCTACAACGCTCCGAAAGGCGATCTCGGTCCGCGCGCCTCGATTGCCTGGGCGCCTCCAATCTCCATCCTTCCCGGGCGCCAGACGGTTATCCGCGCCGGCTTCGGCATCTATTACGACACCATCCCGCTCAACAATTTCGAAGAAGGCCTGGCGCAAAACCCAGTTGGGCCTACGGCTGGCTTTACGATCATACCGAGCGCACCGATTCCTTTCGGGGTGGGGGTTCCAATCTTCGGCACTGGCGCTCCGCAACCGCCCTTCAACATCGCCAGCATCCAGCGCAATCTGAAAACCCCGAATACCCAGGAATGGAATTTCAACATTCAGCAGGAGCTGAACTCGAGATTTGTTTTCCAGATTGGCTATGTGGGAAATCACAGCATTCACCAGCTCCAGATATTGGACATCAACCAGCCCCCGCTGGGTTCTGGTTGGACGCCCGCTGCACTCGCAGCCGGCATGCCGGACCCGAACGCGGAACAGGCTGCTCGGCCCTACAACGCCGAGTATCCCAATTTGTCGCAGATTAACACCATCTCGACGCCGGGCTTTGCCACTTACCATTCGCTCCAGGCTGTTTTGAAGTCGAATGACTACCATGGCTTAACGACGCAAGTGGCTTTCACGTGGTCGCACAATCTGGACACGGCGTCGGAAGTGGAAGATTTCGCGGGCACCAGCGGATATGTACCTCAAGATTCGACAAACCTAAAGGGCAGCTATGGGAACTCGGAATTCGATCAGCGTCGCGCCCTGATCATCACCTATACCTATGCCATTCCGTCGCCGAAGTCGAGCAGCATGCTCTCTTATGCGGCCAAGGACTGGCAAATCTCGGGAACCACAACCCTGCGCGACGGTTTGGCTGCGCCGCTGCTGACGTTCGGGGACGAAAGCGGGGTAGGCAATTTCCACGAACGTTACAACTGCGTGGGGCCGATCACCTACCAGCTGAAAAACTTCACCCTGCCGTATGCGTCAACCAGTTCGTTCTCCGATCCTCTCCCGGGCACGTGGGGCAATTGCCCGCGCGATCCCTTGGTGGCCCCCGGATTAGACTCCTGGGACATCTCGATACAGAGGACCTTCAAACTCACGGAATGGTTGGGATTCCAATTCCGGACCAGCTTCTTCAACGCGTTCAATCACCCGAATTTTGCCGAACCGTCTCCTGACATCAGCACCACGATTGCCGCCACCGCCGACGATGGCAGCTTCGATTCTCACTTTGGCGTCGGTGGTCCGCGGAACATTCAATTCATGGGCAAGTTCAGCTGGTGACGCACCGGTAGCCTGGTGCTGCCAGGACGAACGCATTTGTTAGGGCCGGTGTGGAGTGGCGGCTCGGGGGCGGATTCTCACAGTGCCCCCGGGAAGTTTCGCTTCGCACTGGTGACTGGCTGATATTCCGCGACGGGAGACAACATGACAGGCATCATCGGAAAGAGCTTGGGCGCTTTGATTCTGGCAGTTGCGCTGGTTGCAATTCTCGCTGTCCCGGCACAAGCCAAGTCTTCGCCTCCGGGCCCAATCAAGATCGCTGTGGATGCGACGCATGTCTCCCAGCGGATTATCCACGCGAAACTCGTTTTCCCGGTCCAGCCCGGGCCTCTGACGCTTTACTACCCGAAATGGATGCCGGCAGACCACTCCCCTGATGGGCCGATCTGGAATTTGGCGGGACTCAAGTTCCACTCTGGCGATAAGGAAATTCCCTGGCATCAGGATTTGGTGGATATGTATGCGTTCAATCTCGACATCCCCGAGGGAATAACTACCCTTGATGCATCCTTGGACTTCTTGACCTCGGCTCCCGGGCCGTCAGTTGATTTCAGTGCGTCCGGGGCGGCGAGGCTCTTCGTACTGATGTGGAACCAAGTGGTCCTTTACCCGAAGGGTTGGCCCGCGGCCGATTTGACGTTCGACCCCACTCTGACGTTGCCGAGCGGTTGGAAAGCCAATACGTCCTTGCCAATCAGCGGCCAGTCCGGAGACACCATCACCTTCGCGCCCGTCGCGCTCGATCTACTCATCGATTCGCCGGTGCAGTCGGGTGAATTCACGCGCGTATTTCCTTTGAATCCCGGAGGCAAGCCTCCGCAGGAGTTGGACGTCGCTTCGGACGATGCTTGGGCGCTGGATGTCCCGCCCGAATTGATAGAAAACTACAAACGCCTGGTCGCGGAAGCCAGCGCCCTCTATCAGTCGCATCACTTCCGCGATTATCACTTTCTCCTCACGCTCAGTGACAACGTGATGGGACTGGGCCAGGAACATCACGAAAGTAGCGACGACCGCGTGCACCAGGACACGCTCGTAGATCCCAATGCCCGCATGCGCGAAGCGGGCTTGTTCCCGCACGAGTTCACGCATTCGTGGAATGGGCAGTACCGCCGCCCAGCGGGCCTGGCGACGCCCGATTTCCAGCAGCCCATGAAGGGCGAGCTCTTGTGGGTCTACGAGGGCCTCACAGAATATCTAGGTACGGTGCTAACCGCACGCAGCGGCCTGCTCACGCCCGCGCAGAGTCGAGACCGCATTGCGGAAACGGCGGCGGAGTTGGACCACCGTGCGGGCCGCCGCTGGCGCTCGCTGCAGAACACTGCAAACGCAGGGCAGATTCTTTACTTTTCGCCGGAAGAATGGAGTTCCTACCGCCGCAGCGTTGATTTCTATCCGGAAGCCGTGCTGATCTGGCTCGAAGTGGACGCGACGATTCGAAAGCTCACCAGCGACCACAAGTCGATGGATGACTTCTGTCACATGTTCTATGGCGGACCGGACGGCGAGCCGGTGATCAAGACTTACACCTTTGAGGACTTGGTTTCGACTCTAAATGGAATCGCTCCCTACGATTGGAACTCGTTCTTTCGCACGCGGCTGGATTCCACCGAACCCGGCGCACCGCTCGGCGGCATCACCGGTGGCGGCTGGAAGCTTGTCTATAACGACGATCCCAACGAGTTGCTCGCAGCGGGAGAGGGGCGTTCGAGGAGCGGGAACTTCACGTCTTCGATTGGGCTTCGCGTGCAGGGTGATGGTACGGTGATCGATGCCATTCCAGGAATGCCTGCATTCGGGGGCGGCTTGAGCCCTTATCTGAAAATCGTCGGCGTCAATGGGCGTCAATTTTCGATCGATGAGTTGAAACGCGCGGTTCGAGATTCAAAATCGAATTCCGCGGCCATCGAGGTTCTCACGGACAACACCGGAACGCTGGAGAAGCACGAAATTCAATATCACGGCGGCAATCGCTTCCCCCATCTGGAGAAAGTGGAAGGCGCTCCCGATTATATTGACGAAATTCTCAAGCCGTTGACGCCGGTAAGCATTCCGTAGCATCGCGAACCGCCGGACGGCCGAGCGCGGGAGGAACGGGTTGAGCTGCCTGCCAGATGACGTCCAGGGCCTGGGTTTTTAACTCTTATCATTGGCGATCGGCGTTTCTTGGTTCAGGACGGCGACCCACCGCCTGCTGCGCTTGATCCACGTGGTGCTTTCGATGACGGCGCCGGTGGGGAACGCTTTGCCGCCTTCT
>Ga0302324_100002944_pt1 | contig 38594 bp, 38 predicted proteins | sample Palsa_T0_1_FD_201949 | JGI IMG/M metagenome (GOLD analysis project Ga0302324, IMG submission 201949) | Peat permafrost microbial communities from Stordalen Mire near Abisko, Sweden - Palsa_T0_1 | ecosystem: Environmental > Terrestrial > Soil > Palsa > Peat permafrost | place: Sweden: Abisko... | reverse complement strand
TGCAGCCGCTCGACTCGGTCTGAACGTCGAACTGTCGGCTGCTACGCGCCCCCGGGCGCCTTGAACGCGAACGCAAAGAAGGCGGCAATGCCGATAAAAGCAAACGCGACGATATAGTTCCAAGCGAACCTCTCCTTCAGAAACATGATCGCGAATGCGATGAAGACGACGAGGGTGACGGCTTCTTGAATGACCTTGAGCTGAAATCCCGAGAACGCGACGTAGCCTAACCGGTTGGCCGGCACCGCCAGGCAGTATTCGAGCAGGGCGATGCCCCAGGACACCAAGATGGCCTTCCACAGCGGCCAGTCATGGCCGTATTTCAAGTGCCCATACCAGGCAAAGGTCATGAAAATATTCGACAGGATCAGCAGCAGCACGGTGCTCATATTTTGAACTCAGGATTGATTGATCGGCGCGTCGCTCGTGGTACCTTTTAGTGCCACAAAAATAACGGGTCAAGGCATGAGGCGCTTTGTAACAACTGCTGTGTTAGCAGCCTGCTATGCAACCGCGGTAGGCGCCGCGTCCGATTCACCCGACTTGATCCTGGCTCACGGCAAGATCCTGACGGTTGACGCCAACGATTCGATTGCGCAGGCGCTGGCCGTCCGCGCAGGGATCATCGTTGCCATCGGCACGAATGAAGAGATCCTGCGATTGGCAGGCGCGCCGACGCGCATCATCGATCTTCACGGCCGCACTGCGACGCCGGGACTCATCGACAGCCACGCGCACATTGCGGAGGCGGGGCTCTCCGAACTCTACCAAGTGAAGCTGAGCGATGCGACGAGCATTGCCGACATCGTGCACCGCGTGCAGCAGGGAGTGAAAGGCTTGAAGAAGGGCGAGTGGCTGCAGGGCGCCGGCTGGGATGAGGGCAAGCTTGCCGAACGGCGCTACGTCCTGGCGGCGGACCTGGACAAGGTATCGCCGAACAATCCTGTTTTCCTCGTGCATACTACCGGCCATTACGCCGCGGTCAATTCCTATGCCCTGCGCCTGGCTCATATCGAGCCGGGAACCAAGGATCCGCCCGCGGGCACCATCGATCGCGACGCGCGCGGCGCGCCGACCGGCGTGCTCAAGGAATCGGCCAGTAGTCTGGTGGAGGCGCTCATTCCACTGCCGACGCCGGAGCAGAGGCGGGCGGGCATCCTGCAGAGCATCGAGACGCTGCATCAAGAAGGCATGACGGGGGTTAAAGACCCCTCGATCTATTCGCCAACCTGGGATGCCTACCGGCAGCTGCTCGAGGAAGGACGATTGCTCGAGCATGTCTGCGTGCTGTGGTATGCCGGCAGGACCTTGGCGTCGGCAAAAGAAACGCTCGCACTGATCCTTGCACAGCCCAGACCCCCCGCCTCGCTGGGGGACGGGCGGCTGGTCTCGTGCGGCGCCAAGATCTTCATGGACGGCAGCGGCGGCGCCCGCACCGCCTGGATGTACAAGCCATGGAACAAGAATTCAACCCACACTGACTCGGAAAATCGCGGCTATCCCGCGACGGACCCGGAGGTGTATCGCCAGCAGGTGAGACTTTTCAATGAGACCGGAATTCATGTGGGCACGCATGCCATCGGCGACCGGGCGATCGACTGGGTGGTGGATACCTATGCCGCGGTGCTCAAGGAGACCCCCCGCGACGGGCTTCGGCACAGCATCATTCACGCCAACATACCGAGCGATCATGCCTTGTCCGAAATGGCGGCGCTGCAGAAGCAGTACGACGCGGGATATCCAGAAGCGCAGGCAACCTTCACGTGGTGGATCGGCGATTTATACGCCGGTAATTTCGGACCGCAGCGTTCACTGCGGCTGATGCCTTTCAAGACATATCTTAAAGACGACATTCGATGGGCGGGAGGTTCCGACTATCCGGTGACGCCCGTCGCGGCGCGCTACGGCCTTTGGAGTTCGGTCGAGCGCGAGACATTGCTCGGCACCTACGGTGCGCATCCCTTCGGGACGGCCGAGGCGATCGACATTCATCAGGCGCTGCGCTCTTACACCGCGTGGGCAGCGAGGCAGCTGTTCCTGGAAGACCGTATCGGGTCGCTGCAGGTCGGCAAAGAGGCCGATGTCGCCGTCTGGAACCAGGACATGTACACCATGCCTTCAGAAGAATTGCGCAACCTGCACTGTGAGATGACGATTTTTCACGGCCAGATCGTGTATCTGGCTGAGAAACCGCCCCCCTCAGGCACCTCCTTCGCTCGCTAGAGCCGCATCCAGCGCGGGGGCCGCCTCGCCGTCCGCCGTAGCCGTCACCGCCTTCGGTATCCAAGGAATCAGCGGCACGATCAAGGCGAACAAAATGACGCTTGCGATCACGCAATTGACAAAGCCGTTTTCAGAACTGCTGTAAATCCAGGTTCCGAGCACATCGCCTCCGCGCAATGCCAGGGCATATACCGCCGCAATCAGCATCATGAAGGTTCCCTGCAATCCGGCAGGACAGGATCGCATGGCCAGATCGTAGAAGGTGGCATTCGCCAGTCCGCTCATCAATCCCATCGGTACGGCGATCAGCAGCGCTTCATTGCCGGAGTGTATAAAGGCGAGCGGAATCATTTGCGGAATGCCGATCAGGGTTGACCACCACAGCAGCTTGCGCAGCGGCATGCGTGTGCAGAGGAATCCGTACAAGATGATTGTCGGTACATAGTTCGCCCAATAAATGCCGAGGAAATCGGCGTAGACGGCGTCGGAGGCATGCAGCACATTGGTGAGGTGGAACTGCATCGGCGTATTGATGCCCGGTTGAAAATACCAGAGAAAGTTGATCAGTACCGCAGGATAAATCGCGCGATGTCTGAACAAGCGCTTGATGTCGCCCATCATGTTCGAACCGCGGGCCAACGGGTTGTCGTAGGTGTGGCTGAACACCGCGCTCGGCTTCCATAGACCAAATGCACCCACCAGCAGAGTCAGTCCCGCCGCCATCACGAATGTTTCGCGCGGCGTCATATGTTCGCTGATGAATCCGCCGGCGACCGTCGCTGCCACCAGCGGCACGAAGTAAAGCGTATTCCACAGGGTGCTCAGGCGCCCCGACATCAGAGCTTCCTGACCGACCAGCGCGATCAATCCCTGGTAGGCGGCGACGAACAAACGAGAGGACAGGAACGCCGCCGTCATCCCGATGAGTAATTCCATGTAGCCCACGTGGCCAAAGGCGATCACCAGATAGATCGCCGCGGTCAGCGGTGCGAACAGCAGCAGGAAGCCGCGGTCCCGCAGCTTCAACGGGTTCCACAGATCTCGGATCATTCCAAACACAAAGCCCAGGTAGATCGGCACGCCGATCAGAAGCCTGAAAACCGAGACCTCCGTGGCTGTCGCATGCAGCTGATCCTTTAGCATATAGGTGCTGGGGATGTCCAGCAGTGCTTCAGGGATGACGAGATAAATCAGCAGGGTCAGCGGTCCAAAGTACCAAAGGATGTCGCGTCTATTCCTGGCGCTGCCGCTGCTCGTCATCTAACTCGCCGGTTCGAGCCGCAGCACGCGTCCGTCGGTCTCGTCCGTACACACATAGAGATAGCCGTCGGCCGGCGCCCGCACATCGCGAATGCGCCAGTGCAGATCGTTCAGCATTTGCTCTTGGTCCACGACCTCGCCGCGCTCATCGAGATGGACGCGCCGCAGATGCTTGAACGCCAGGGCTCCGACGAACAGATCGCCCTTCCACGCCGGGAACTTGTCGCCGCGATACATGGCGAGGCCAGAAGGCGCGATCGACGGCGTCCAGTAGACCACCGGCTGCTCGAGGCCCGCACGCTGGGTATAAGGAGAAACATAGGCGCCGGAATAATCCATGCCGTAGGTGATCACCGGCCAGCCGTAGTTGCGGTGCGCCACGATGATGTTGAGTTCGTCGCCGCCGCGCGGACCGTGTTCCGTTTCCCAAAGCCGTCCGCCGGGCGCATCGTAAATCAGCCCCTGCTCGTTGCGATGGCCCCAGGTATAGATTTCGGGACGCACGGAGGCTTGACCGATGAACGGATTGTCCTGCGGCACGCTGCCATCTTCGTTCAGGCGGACGATCTTGCCGAGGTCCGAGGCCAGGTTTTGTGCCTGTTCGCGGTATTCGAATCCCTCGCCGATCGTCAGCGCGAAGGTGCCGTCGGGGAGGAATGCCAGGCGCCCGCCGTAATGATTGTCGGTGTCCTTCAGGGGCATCGCCTTGAAGATCACCTGCAGATCTTGGAGCGCGCCGCCATCGAAGCGTGCGCGCGCCACTTGTGTGCCATTGGCGGCCTTGGATCCCGCGGCATAGGTAAGATACACGATACTGTTTTGCGCAAAATTCGGGTGCAGCACGATATCGAAGAGCCCGGCCTGACTGCCGGTATGCACCGCCGGAACCCCGGCGATCGGCTGCGGCACGAGCGAGCCGCCTTTGATCAGGCGCAAGCGACCCACGCGCTCGGTCACGAGCATCGAACCGTCCGGCAAGAATGCCATCGACCACGGATGGTCGAGTCCCCTGGCGATCTCGGTGACCTTGTACCCGGCAGTCACGATCTTGGCAGCCTGGGGGGGCGGCGGCACCGGACGCTCAGGCTCGGGTACGGCCATCGTCGCCGCGGAAAACCAGACAGCGACGGCAGCGGTCAAAATTGACGGTAGTACGCGCGTGCGAATCTCCTGGTAACAGCCTTATCCGTTAGGATAGACACATCATCGTATTTCAGGACATCGGCAAATGACAGAGCCATGGAAATTCAAAGTGCTCCGCCGGATAGTCGCCTTTGTGATTGCTGCGGCAGTGATGGTGATCTTGGGCTCGGCCACGCATTCTTATTTCGTGCAACGGGCATGGTCCGGCGCCGCGGGCCGCGCCGATGGATCGGGCCCGGCGTCAATCCCGTTCGCCGATAGAATCTCCTGGGCTGCGCACGATCTGGGCGGCATGATCCTGCCTTACGCCGCTACCACGTCGGTCGCCCTGCTCATCGCATTCCTGGCGGCGGGCGCGCTGGCCCGACTCATCGGCTACCGCGTGATTGTCTTCGGCGCCGCCGGCGCCGCAGCTATCCTGGTCATGTTCACCACCCTGCGGATGGTGTTGGGGACGGTGGGTATTTTCGGCGCGCGCGGACCTGTTGGCCTGGCGGCGCAAATGACGGTCGGTTTGATCGCGGGCGTGCTATTCGCGCGTCTCACCGCGCGCCGCGAGTCATAATCAACGCCGAGGCACGATTGCAGCTACGGCTCATTACCGGCAACGACAGGATGCGCGGGAGTCTGATTTGCCGGGACGCGGGGCCCCCATACGCAAAATCCTTGGGACTGGAGTGGTCAGGCGTCGAGTCACTGAGCAAACCTGCAGCGAGCGGCGAAGTTCTGATCGTCGACAGCACGCTCAACGACGGCGAGGTTCGCAGCGTCCACGAGTTCATCGAGCGACAGCCGACCATCGTTTTGTTGAAGGTCGTGGACCCGTACTGGGTGCGCGGAAATTATGGGAAGCACAAGAGCGCCTATAGCGCGCTCGTGGAAACTCACTGCCGCTTGCCCAACGTCGCCCTATTGTCGCCGTACCAACCGAGCGAATGGCTGAGAATGGTGGTGGAAAAATACGATCCAAAATTGCTCGTGCTGCCATATCCTTACGTGCTCGAAGCCGAGCAGCCCCTGACGTTTGAACATTTCAGCGCGCGCCTCGATCGTGCCATCCTGACCGGAGCCCTGAGCGCGCGAAAGTATCCCCGCAGAGCCAGGATTTATCGGCTAAGGTACCTGCTGCCGCGATACCGAAGAAATTTCGACTTGCTCGAACATCCGGGGTACCCGATTCCGGGCGAAGCGCGGCGCCACAACCTGATCTTCGATGATTTCGTGAAGTTCATTGGCGGCTACAAGTATTTCTTCGTCGACCCGTCGCGCGCGGATCTGGAGTTTCTAAAATATACCGAATGCGCCTACGCCGGATGTGTCCCGGTGGGCACGCCCGCAAGCAGCATGAGCGAAGCCGCGCAAGCTTTGGTGATGGATACATCGTCGTTCCTCAAGTCCATGAAGGAACCGGCCACCGCGCGCAACCGGGGTCATTTCGATCGAGCGCAGGCCTATCGAGCGATCATGACCGACACCCGACAAGCCGATGAATTGCGCGCCCGTCTCGAGACCTTCATTCGATCAAGTTTTTGATGCCAATGAAACGCAATGCGAAGATTGCCAGATGAGTGAGGAGCAGCACGGCCGGCAAGGATTGCCGGTACATTTCTTTCTGCAGCCAAGCGCCATCACACTTGAACGGGCGCTGACCTTAGATCCGGACCGCGACTGGACGGATCTGCGCCGTGCCCGGGAAGTATGGATCGTGCAGACCTGGCACCGGCTGTGCCGCGCGGGTTATCGGCCCACGTTGAGCGATGAGGCGCCGCGCACGGGAATCATCGTCTATCACAAGGAGGATCAGCGCGTACTGCTCAAGCGTCTGCCGCGCGGCGCAACGCCCGTGCTGGTGGGCGTGCGGGCAGATTTTCGCTCCTGCACCTACGCGGACTTCGAGATTCTGCAGAACGGATATTACGCCGACGGACGGCGGCTGTTTTTCGTCCCGCACTGGCCGCAGCCAGGGCTCATCCCCAGGGATCCGCAGCGCGGCGAACGGATCGAGCGCATCGCCTACAAGGGCTATGTCGGCAATCTGGCGCAGGAATTCCGCAGTGAGCGCTGGAGGCAGTTCTTGAGCCAGCAGAATATGGTCTTCGAGGATGACGCCGTGCTCGATGAGGCGTTCGATCATCCCATTCAAACGCGGTTTCACGATTATCGTGAAGTGGATCTCGTGCTCGCGGTACGGCCTGGCGAAACCAAAACAAAGCCCGCGAGCAAGCTCGTCAACGCGTGGCTGGCCGGAATCCCCGCATTGCTCAGTCCCGATTACCCGTTCGAGGAGCTGCGCCAAAGTCCGCTTGATTTTTTAGCGATTCACAATCTTGCGGAGGCGCAGGCAGCCGTGCTTCGCCTGAAGCGCGAGACTGGACTGTACCGGGCGATGATCGAACATGGCCGGCTGCGCGGCGCGGAGTTTACGGTCGAGAAAATCGCGCAAGTATGGGCGAGTTTGCTCTTTACGATCATTCCTTCGCTGGCGCTCAAACACCCCTCGCGGTACTACGGCGAAACCCGTCGAGGCTTTCGCCATCTCTGGCGCAAGGCTGCCCGGAGTAGCTAGTCGGGCGAGCGCAGTTAGTCCGTCAAGCGAACCAACTTACCGCGCCTGTGCTGACATCATGCATGGCCGATACGATCTTGAGCCTGTCCTGCTTTGCCAACAGCGCAAGCACGTCGCTGCGGCTCGTCAGCTGCTCCGCCGCGTCCTTGGCATTCTGATCGGCCACACTTTGTACGAATTTCTTGTCCTTCGAGGTATGCGCGCCGCTGCTACCGGCAACTTTGAGCACCGCGGGTCGAATGTTGGCCAGAGCCGTGGTTAGATTGCCCAGTTTGACGTCATCCACTGCGCCTTTGACGGCTCCGCAATCGCTATGTCCAAGAACCACGATGAGCTTGCTGCCGGCGACCTGGGTTGCATACTCGAGGCTGCCGAGAATGTCCGTATTGACGAAGTTGCCCGCAATGCGCACCGAAAAAATATCTCCGATGCGCTGATCGAATACGAGTTCCGGCGCAACACGGCTGTCCATGCAGCCGAGAACAGCCGCAAACGGCGCTTGCGCGCTGGCGGTTCCCTTGACCTGAGTCATCAAGTCGCAATTGACCGTTCGGCCGGAGAGAAAGCGGGCATTGCCCTCCTTGAGCCGCGCGAGAGCTTGATCCGCCGTCATGGCGGATTGCGTCGCTTTGGTGAAGACGGCACAGGAGTCGTCCGAGCGCGCGAACGCCGAGCCGGCCAGAAACAATCCGCTTGCGGTCAAAAAATTTCGCCGTGTGGCCATGATCCCTCCGTTGATTTGTTGGCGCGCCGTTGGCCCGGCGATTCTACCCGCAGCGGTTAACGCCTGGCGAAATTTGCAGCGTATCGCTATCCTCGGCATACCTTCACTTGCGGCAGCCGGAATTCGCAATGACCATCCAAGAGTGGATCCGAAAGGGACGCGAACTGGGCGCCAGCGATCTGCATGTCGAAGCGGAAACCGCGCTGGTGGCGCGCATCAGGGGACAACTCTCGCCGGTGGGCCCGGTATTGAGCGGAGCCGCGCTTGCCGAGGTTGGGCGGGATCTCCTCGGAAAGGATGGTTGGCCGTTATTCTTAAGCAGGGGCTCGGCGGACCTTTCCCGAACCATCGCGGGAGTGCGCTGCCGCATCAATATTTTTCAGACAGTGCGCGGCGTGGCGCTGGCGGTGCGCCTGTTGACCTCTTTTCAAAACAATTTGCGGTCCTGCAATTTGCACCCGGACTTGAAACGCTTGACGGAGACAACCACGGGATTGGTGGTCCTGTCGGGTCCGACAGGAAGCGGCAAGTCGACAACGCTCGCGGCGCTGGTCGAAGAGATCAACGCGTCCAGCGCGCGCAACATCATCGCCATCGAGAGCCCCATAGAATATTTGTATACCAATCGGCGCTCGTTCATCCGGCAGCGGGAAGTGCCCACGCATTCGCCGAGCTACGAGCAGGCGCTGGTGGATGCGTTGCGAGAAAATCCCGATGTCCTCGTCGTCGGTGAAATGCGCACGCCGGAAGTCATGAGGCTGACCTTGAACGCGGCCGAAACCGGGCACCTAGTCATCGCCACCATGCACTCGGCGACCTGCGCCGAAGCCCTGACCCGGATTTGCATGTCCTTCCCGGCGGAGATACAGGGCGGCATCCGCGCACAAGTGGCCGACTGCATGGTCGGGATCGTCTGCCAAAGGCTCGATTTCTTGAGCGACTATAGATTGCGGGTACCGGTGTGCGAAATTCTGCTGGCGAGCGCTTCGGCGAAAGGGACGATTCGCGGCGGCCAATTTAGCCAAATTGCCAATGTGCTCCAAACGGGCGGCGAAGTCGGGATGTGGAATTTCGACCGCTACCAGCGCTGGGTTGCGCAAAAGAAAGACTGGGTGCTTCCGACCAGCGCGCCGCCGCTGCCCGAGGAGCGTGCCGCGCCCGCTCAACCCAAAATACAGCGGCGCGAGACTGCGCCACCGGTATCGAAAGACGATTCATCCGTGATCACCATCGAGGAAGATGCGGACCTCGACGAACTGGCCAAGCGCATCGAGCAAGGCACTCGGTAGCCCCGACGTAATCAGTTCTTGAGCGCCGCGATTCGCGTCATGCCCGTCGAAGTTGCATCGCGACGCACGCTGAAGCCGTGTTCGATCAGTTTGGTTTCGACCCATTCAGGGGCGAGCCGCAGCTTCGAGTAGCTGCTCACAGTCTGGCGCCATTGGCCGTTGTCGCGCTCATTGAGCACATCGTGAACGGTGACCGCATGCTCCTGGTACTCGAGGAAGCAGGTGAGAATCCTATCGGCATCGGCGCGTACGGGAATGAAGCGCTGATCGCCTTCGAGCGCACTCGTGGCGTAATCGCGAAACGTCGCCACGAACATGCCCCCGGGGCCCAACGAGGCCGCAATCGAGGAGAGCAGGGACTGCACCGCCGAGAAGCTTTCAAGGTGAGTCAGCGTATCGCCCATGCACAGAATTACCTGGGGCCGCTCGTTGATGTAGGCGGGGAATTCCAGAAGATCCGCGTAGACGCAGGAGATAGGCAGCGCCGCGCCGCGCGATCGCAATTCATTGAGCAGCGGCTCGCAGCTGTCGATTGCCACGACCCGAAAGCCGCGGCGGGCAAGAGGGATGGCATGCAAACCAAGCCCCGCACCCAAGTCCACGGCCGCACCCAACTGCACGGCCGCGCGGTCGGCCGGCGGCGGCAAGCGCAGATCGTCCAATTCCGCCGCACTTCGCGCCATCGCGGAATCGATGTCGCCCAGCATCCAGGCATAGATCGGGCCCAGATGAGTCGCATAGTGAGCCGCCGCCGTGCGCATGGCCGACCCGCGATCACTCGTCCGTATCGACACCGCGCAGCGCCGGACTCGCGAAGGCGACGCCGCCGTCAACCGTCAATGTCGACCCGATGACGTAGTCGCCGGCGCGCGAGGCCAGGAAAATGGCGGCGCCGGCCATGTCTTCGTCCATGCCGATACGCCGCGCCGGAATTTGCTTGGCCACTTCCTCGGCGTGGTCACGCGCCTCGCGGTTCATGTTGGACTTGAATGCGCCGGGAGCGATCGCGGTCACGTAGATATTGTCCTTGACCAGCCGCGCCGCCATCAGGCGGGTCAGTTGGATCAAGCCGGCTTTGCTGGTCACATAGGAGTACGTCTCGCGATGCGTCAGATAGATTCCATCGATCGAGGCAATATTGATGACCTTGGCGGGGCGAGCCGCACTAGCTGCTTTGCGCAAAGCCGGCGCCATGGCCTGCGTCAGAAAGAACGGTGTCTTGGCATTAAGATCGAGCACCTTGTCCCAGCCTTCCTCCGAGAAATCATCGAACGGCGCGCCCCACGCCGCGCCGGCGTTGTTCACCAGGATATCCACCTTGGGCTCTTGAGCCATCACGGCGGCGGCGAGTGCTTTGGCGCCTTCTACGGTCGACACATTCATGGGGATCGATACGCAGGAGCCCTCTTTGGACAGCTCCTGTGCGGTTTGATCGCAGGCATCGGCCTTGCGCGCCGAAATGTAAACTTTCGCGCCTTGCGCGATGAATCCCGCGGCAATCATTTTACCGATGCCGCGCGAACCGCCGGTTATCAGCGCAACGCGTCCCTTGAGCGAGAACAAGTCCTTGGTGATCATCTGGGTGAATTCCTACGGCAGTTATTTATTCGAAGGCTGATGTTGATCCGAAACCATTCTAGCTCAATGGCAGATCAGTCAATCAGCGGCGGCGCTCGTCAGCCAGCTGCCATGTTTTCTTTGGGCCATCTTTCATGGCACAAAGCCAGGAATCGAGTTCCCGCCTGCGACATCGGCTGGTGTTTCAAGCAATAGGCGCCGACCTGCCGATCAATGTTCGAATACGGCAGGCCCTCGACCGGGACGAGTTGCGGCGGCACGTCGGTCACGAGGTCGGAGACATAGGTTACCCCCTTGCCGTCGGCCACCAGTGCCAACCGCAGCTCCATGTGGCTGACTTCCCACACCGATCCAAAGGCGTCGCGCAGCCGTTCGCCGCTCGGGCGGCGCGTGCTCTCGTCCAGATACGAAGTGAGCAGCGGCAATTCGCGCATGGTCGCCGCGGCATCGCGAGCCAGTGCGGAGCGCGCAGGATGATCCCGCGCAATCATCAGCCGGCGAGTTTCGGAAAAGCAGGGATGCAGGGTGAAGTGCGCCGGCATGTTGTGATGAAACGGACCGAATCCGAGCTCCCAGCGGCCCTCGCCCACGCCATGCACGATCTCGCGGCTTGGCGCGACGACCACTTTGAGCCGGGTCAGTGGATTGCGCTCGCAAAACTCTTTGAGCAGCGCGATGCCGATGCGCGAGTTGGCCGCCGGGGACAGGGCGAGGGACAGGGTTGAGAGTGCTCCCGATTTGATCTGACCGATGTCCGCAAGCGTTTCGCGCTCCTCGTTCAGCATGGTTTCGGCAAAGCGCAGCAGCCGAATGCCGGCTTCCGTCGGCTGCGGCGGACTGCCCCGGCGCAACAAGCTGGTGCCCAGCCGGTGCTCCAGATTCGCAATGGTCTGGCTGACCGCCGATTGCGACAGATCCAGCCGCTCCGCCGCGCGGCTGAAGCCTCCCGCCTCGATCACCGCGTGGAAGCAACGCAGCTCATTGCGTTCAATCTGCATTCGCTAAGGATACCCGACCGCACCCTAGGTTATGCGCCGCACTGCATGGGTTATGCGCCGCACTGCATGGGTTATGCGCCGCACTGATAGCTCCATAAGTTTCCCGCTCTGGCCTTCAGGGCGTCCCAGGCTTTACTTTGCTCATGAAGCGGAGGTGGCAATGAACGCGGTAGTTGACATCAAAAAGGGTCTGGAAGGCGTGGTGGTCGACAGCACCTCGATTTCCCTGGTCGATGGCGAGGCGGGGCGCCTGTACTACCGCGGCTATCCGATCGAAAATCTCGTCGCCAGACCCTTTTCGGCAGTCGCCTACCTGGTTGTATTCGGCGAGCTGCCGGACGCCTCGATGCTCCGTGATTTCGAAGATTTTCTATGGGAGGCCGGGCGCTTGCCCATCGGGCTCACGAACGCCATCGAGCAGCTGTCGCGCCTCGGAGGCCACCCGATGGCGACGCTGCAGGCTGCGATGCCCCTGATGGCCTTGGACGCGCCAGGGCGAAAACTGGGGCGAACCGATGACGAACAGGAAGCGCTGGTCATCGCCGCTCGACTGCCCACCGCTCACGCACTGCTTCTCGCGTTGCGCACCGGGCGAGCGCCGGCGCGGTATCCCGACTCGCGCCGCTATGGCGAGCGTTTTCTGCAGATGGCTCAAAACCGCCTGCCGACGGCGTCGCAGGTGAGCATTTTCGAACAGACGCAAATCCTGCAGATCGATCACAGCTTCAATGCCAGTACCTTCACTGCCCGCGTCGTCACATCGACATTGTCCCCGCCTGCATCCGCGCTGGCCGCAGCGATGGGTTCGCTCTACGGACCGCTGCACGGCGCCGCCGATCAGGGCGCGCTGGAAATGGCCGAAGAAGTGGGCGCTCCCGCGCGCGCCGCCGATTTCGTGGCGAACTGCCTGGCCAACGGCCGTCTGGTCATGGGCATGGGCCATCGCGAATACCGCGTCGTCGATCCGCGTTCCAAGATCGTCAAGGTACTGGCGGAGGAAATCGCCGCCGGGACTCGCGAGAAACAACTGCTTGAAACCTTGAAGGCGGTCGACGAGGCCTTCGTTGCCCAGACGGCGCACAAGAAGCGCTCGCTGCGCGCCAACCTCGAGTTTTACAAAGGCATCGTTTACTTGGCGCTGGGTTTGCCCAAAGAGTTCTTTACCGCGACGTTCGCGATCGCGAGAATCTTCGGCTGGTCGTCCCACATCGTGGAACAGCGTAAGGACAATCGAATCGTACGCCCTTCCGCCAACTATATCGGTCCCGCGCCCCGAGCCGATTAAGCCTAGAGCCCGCTCCACTCATCCGCTAACATCGGCCGCCAAGACGGGAAAAGCCCGCTTCTGCGGAACATCACAGTGGAGTGGGAATGCTGTTATCTCAGACGTTGTCGTCGATGCGGCCGGAAGAGAAGGGCTGGAGCGCGGAGGTCGGCGAGGATTGGTCGCAGGGGAGAGCAACCTTTGGCGGTCTGGTCACCGCCCTCGGCAATGAAGCCATGCGCCGCTTGGTGCCCACGGATCGCGCATTGCGAGGAATCGACACGGTCTTCGTAGGTCCCGCCTTTGCTGGAACGGTGCGCATCGAAGCGGAAGTTTTGCGAGTCGGAAAGATCGTGACCATGGCATGCGCGCGATTGTGGAGCGCCGGTCAAATAGCGGCCACCGTGACGGGGGTATATGGCACTTCTCGATCCACTCAGGTTGCGATCATGCCCAAAGCCACAGCGGGATTGCCGCGCGCGGAAGATCTCCCCGATCCGGTTTTTCCGGCCAACAACCCCGCTCCGGGATTCTTGCAGCACTTCGGCATGAGATTCGCCGAAGGGTCGCGGCCGTTCTCGGGGGTGAACTCGAGCACATCGAAAGTCTATGTCAGGCACAAAGACCCCGCGGCGCTCACCGAATCGCATGTCGTCGCTCTCATCGACTGCATTCCCTCGCCTCTGATGCAAATGATGACCACGCGGGCGCCTACGAGCTCCGTGACTTGGACCATGCAATTCATTCGCCACGATTACTCCTTTGCCCCCGATGCCTGGTGGCGCATCGATACCGAAGTCAATTCTGCCGGGGAGGGCTACGCCTGCGAGTCGAGTGTCGTCCTGGATCCCACAGGAGCGCCCGCGGCTTTCAGCCGTCAATTGGTAACCGTCTATGGTTAGCGGCTCGCCGGCCCATTGACCGCGTAGCCTTGATCAGCCGCTAGCGTTTCGGCAGGAAAATATTCTTCGGCAGCTTCACATGGACGCCAAGATTGGGCTTGTCCACGAGTTGAGTGATGACGACAGACCCTGCAATGCTGACGAGCTGGTAGGCCTGATGCCTGCTGAGATTTTTCTGTGACACCAGGAAATCCACCATTTCCTGGATCGCGGCCTTGGTCGCGATCGTGAGATCGGGATCGGTGGCCATGCTGATAAAATCGGTTGCGGTTTCGGCGCGAGGCCATTTCAGCGTCATGTCCTTGCGGACGGTGAGCTGCAAGCGTCCGCGCAACGAGGTTTCGATGGCGGTTTGATCGACTTCGCCGTCTCCCTGGGCCGCGTGCCCATCGCCGATCTCGAACAACGCGCCGCGCGCAAAGATGGGAATATAAAGAGTGCTGCCGGCAACGAGTTCCCGATTGTCCAAATTTCCTGCATGGCGGCCCGGCGGATTGCTGCTGAGGCGTCCCAGTTCCGGCGCGGGAGCCACGCCGATACTGCCGTAGAAGGGTTTGAGCGGAATCACGATGCCCGGAAGGAACTCTGCCGTCATGGCCTTGCGGTCCAGGGCCAGAATCTTGACGGGTATACCGCTCTCGCAATTGTCGGGCAGGAAGCCGCTGCAGCCGTTGTAGCCATAATCAAGCGCGAGATCGATCGACAGAATCTTGACCTCGAGCACATCGCCCGGCTCCGCGCCTTCAACGTAGACAGGGCCGGTGAGGATGTGGCCGCCCGGACCGCGCCGATCGCCAGTCACCTCCGAGACGATCGCCTTGAGCGAGGACTGAATTTTGTCGTCGGGCACGCCGGCCTTCGCCAATCCCGTCGGCGTGTTGGTGAGCAACGTATCCACATCGATGATGTCGCCCGAGTCGATGTGCAGAACAGGCGGTGCCTCCGACCAGTAGTAGCCATAGGCCACGGTCGAGGGCGTGGCTTCGAGGCGGTACGTTTTGGGGGGATGAGAGGCGGCGAGCGCGGCGCTGTGCGCGATTACGCCGAGGCAAATTACCGCGAATCCTTTCATGGCAGTACGCTACCATAGCGATGGTCGATGGGCGGCATCGCTTCAACAATAAACGAGATCGTCGGGGGAAGTATGATCAAGTATCTGCAATGCGCAGCGATCGCTGCGCTGACGATGATTGCCATGGGCTCGGCTTCCACGGCGCAGGCCAAACCGGCCGGCGCTTCGAAGTCACCGCCGCTCGACCTGACGATCTATCATTTGGAAGGGCGCCGCTCGGAGCGCATCGTCTGGCTGTGCGAGGAGCTCGGCATTACCTACAAGCTCGAGTTCAAGCGCGGCGATCTTGCGGGATCGATGCAGACCATACGTAATCTGAATCCATTGATGCCCGTTGCCCCGACCGTGCGCATCGGCGATCAAGTAATGGTCGAGTCCGGTGCGATCATCGAACTCATTCTGGCCCGCGCCGGCAATGGCCGCCTGCAGCCCGCCGTCAATTCGCCCGACTATGTGTACTATCTGCAATGGATGCATTTCGCGGAGGGTTCATTCGCGGCCCGCGTGATCGCGGATTATCGCGTCGCTCTCATCCAGGGAAAACCCAAGACCACCACCGGCTACAAGTTGGTGGATACGGAAGATGTGCTCAAATTCATGGACGATTACTTGAGCAAGCATCCGTACTTCGGCGGAGCCGAGTTTTCAGCCGCCGACATCATGATGCTGTTCCCCACCAACATCACCGAGGCGTTCAACGTCGCGGATCTTGCGCAGTACCCGAACATCATCGCGTGGCGCACCAAGGTGGAAAGCCGCCCCGCGTACAAGAAGATGCTGTCGGTTGCGCGACCCGATGGCGTGCCAGGGGCACCGAAGCCCTTGCCGAAGTCCTGACGGCGAAGTCTGGCGGAACGGCAACCCACTCCGATTACGCCAGACTTGCGCGCGACTCGCCGGCGGTCCCCGCGATGCGCGCCAGTCCCGCGTCGATCGCCTGTCTGACGTCTTCATTGACCTTGCGCGGGTCCTTGCCGGCGGCCTCAATCGGTTCGCCGATGATCACGCGAACCGTGCCTGGCTTTTTTATCAGTCCGCGCCTCACCCAAAAGGTGCTCGCGTTGTGCGACAACGGCACGATCAATTTGCCGCTTTCCGTGGCCAGCAGTGCGCCGCTGACGCCGAATTTGCGGGTTTCACCGGCCACGACGCGCGTGCCTTCGGGGAATACGATGATCCACAGGCCATCCGCCAGGCGCGCCTTGCCCTGCTCGATGACTTGATTGACGGCTCGATGTCCGGCTCCGCGGTTGATCGAAATGGGCCGCAGCAGCTTCAGGCCCCAGCCTATGAATGGGATCCACAGCAGCTCGCGCTTCAGCACCCAGACCTGCGGGGGAAAGATCAGAAATTGCGCGATGGTTTCCCAGGCTGACGTGTGATTGCTCATGACGATGTGATTTCCAGCCGGAATGCGTTCGCGGCCTTCGACGCTGAAGTTCAGTCCGCACATCTTGTCCAGCACCCAAAACAAAATGCGCGCCCAGGTGCGCGCGATTGCAAATTGCCACCGGTAGGGTGCCCAAAAGCACAGGGTCATGAACGCGCCGAACAGCAGTGCGGAGACCATCATGTAAGCGGTAAAAATCAGTGATAGCAGCAGCTGCATGCGGTTCCGTCAACCCGGCAGGCGGGACAGATCGGCGACGCCGCCGAGCAGCACTTGCACGTCGCGCAGCAATGCGAGCCGATTGTTGCGGCGATCCAGATTTTCGTCCATCACCATCACGCGGTCGAAAAAATCGTTCACCGGCGCTCGCAAGGCTACCAACGCCTGCAAACTTTCGGAATAGCGGCGTTGTCTGGTCGCTTCGAGCACGGGGTGACGCAGACCCACGAGTGCGAGGTGCAGGCCCCGCTCGGCATCCTCGGTCAGACCGCCAGGATCCACGGCCAGATCGCCGCTCACCTGAGTTTTCTTCAATATGTTCGCAATGCGCTTGTTGATGGCCGCGAGCACGGGGGCATCCGGCAGCAGCAAGAATTCCTTCAGCGCAGCCAGTCGCGTGAGCAAGTCCAGGGGCGATGAGGGTCGATTGGCGAGCACGGCGTCGAGCATTTCCGGCGTCGTGCCCGGCTGTTCCAGCAGCATGCCGCGCAGCCTCTCGATAATGAAATCATAGACTTCGGCCACCGCGGCGGCACGCTGCACCGGCTGCGCTGCGGCAGAGGCGCTCAAGCACTCGATGAGATCCAACTCCAATCGCGCCTCGAGCAGAATACGCAGCACTCCTAAAGCGGCGCGACGCAGGCCGAATGGATCCTTCGCGCCCGTGGGCCTCTGCTCGATGGCGAAGATTCCGACCAGCGTATCGATCTTGTCAGCCAGTGCAACGGCCTGGCCGATTCTCGTGGTCGGAATGGAATCCCCCGCAAATCGAGGCCGGTAGTGCTCCTCAATGGCCAGGCTCGAGGCAGCAGGTTCGCCTTGGGCCTGCGCGTAGTAGCGGCCCATGGTGCCCTGCAACTCCGGAAATTCACCCACCATGGCCGTCATCAGATCGGCCTTGCAGAGCAGAGCCGCCTGGCGCACGAGCGGATCGGCGCCGATACGGCCGCCGATCAACTCGGCGAGCTTTACCAGCCGCGCTGTCTTGTCGGCGTAGCTGCCGAGCTTGGCCTGAAAAGTCATGCCGGCAAGCCTGGCCGCATGCGCCTGCAAGGGTATCCTTAGGTCCTGCTCCCAAAAGAACGCCGCATCGCTCAGGCGAGGCCGCACCACCCTTTCGTTGCCTTCCCGCACCTTCGAGGGGTCGCGGCTTTCGATATTGCTGACCGTGACGAACCAACCGGATAAGTTCCCATCGGGCGCCTGCACCGCGAAATACCGCTGATGATCCTGCACGGTGGCGATCACGACCTCGCGAGGCAGGGAGAGGAATCGTTGTTCGAATTGGCCGGCGATCGCAACCGGCCATTCCACCAGAGCGGTGACCTCGTCCAGCAGCGTGTCTTCGATCAACGCGGTGCCGCCGACTTCGGCTGCCGCGGCCGCCACCGCGGTGCGAATCAACTCTCGGCGCTTCGCGAAGTCCGCGATCACCTTTGCTCTGTGCAGGCGAGCTTCGTAGCTCTTGGCGGACTTGAGCGAAATGGGTTTTGGCGAATGAAAGCGATGGCCATGGGTGATGCGGCCGGCGGCAAGACCCAGGATCTCAACGGGGACCACCGTTTCGCCGTAGAGCAGCACGACGGCATGCACCGGTCTTACGAATTCTGCGCTGCGAGCACCCCAGCGCATGCGTTTGGCGATCGGCAGTGCCGCAATGACTTGATTGAGCATCGCGCCGAGCAAGGAGGTGGTCGCGGCGCCCGATTCGGTGCCGCGAAACTGCAGCCAGGATCCTTTGTCGGTGGTGAGCCGCGTGAGCTGCTCGACCGGCACCGAGCAACTCTTCGCGAAAGCCAGGGCAGCTTGCGTCGGTGCGCCTTGCGCATCAAATGAATTCGCGAGCGGCGGTCCGCGCCGCTCCACGGTCCGATCCGGCTGATGCTCGGCGAGTTTTTCGATGAGCACGGCGAGTCGCCGGGGAGTTGCAAATCCGTGCACGCTGCCATGCGCTATGTGGGCGGCGTCGATGCCGCGGGCGATGCCCTCGGTCAGTGCGTTCGACAGTTCCAGCAGGGTGCGCGGCGGCAGCTCCTCGGTGAACAGTTCGAACAGCAGATCCCGCGCACTCATCAGGCTACTCGTTGCGCGGCATTCTTGAGCAGCGGAAATCCCAGCGCTTCGCGGCTGTCGCGGTAGGCTTCGGCCACGCCGCGCGCCAGCGTGCGCACGCGCAGAATGAAGCGCTGGCGCTCGGTGACGGAAACCGCATGCCTCGCATCGAGCAGATTGAAGGTGTGCGAGGCCTTGACCATTTGCTCATAGGCCGGGAGCACCAATTTGTCGTCGAGCAGAGCCCGGCAGGCGGCTTCATGCGCGTCGAATTGCATCGACAACACGCCGGTATCGGCCTTCTCGAAGTTATAGGTCGATTGCTCCACCTCGTTTTGATGAAACACATCGCGGTAGGTGACCATGCCGAACGGGCCCTCGGTCCAAACGATATCGAAGATACTTTCTTTGCCTTGAATGTACATGCCGAGCCGTTCAAGACCATAGGTGATCTCGCCCATCACCGGGCGGCAGTCCAGTCCCCCCACCTGTTGAAAGTAAGTGAATTGCGAGATTTCCATGCCGTTGAGCCAGACCTCCCAGCCCAAGCCCCAGGCGCCCAACGTCGGCGATTCCCAATTGTCCTCGACGAATCGAATGTCGTGCGTCAACGGATCGAAGCCCAGGTTTCGCAGCGAACCCAAATACAGCTCCTGAAAATCATCGGGCGAGGGCTTGATGCAGACCTGAAACTGGTAGTAATGCTGCAGGCGAAAAGGATTATCGCCGTAACGTCCGTCGGTGGGCCGACGCGAGGGTTGTACGTATGCGGCGCTCCAGGGTTCAGGTCCGACCGCCCGCAAAAATGTCGCCGGATGGAATGTGCCCGCGCCCATTTCCATGTCGTACGGCTGCAAGATGATGCAGCCCTGGTCGGACCAGTACTTTTGCAGTGCAAAAATGAGTTCTTGAAAGGTGCGAGGCTGCAGGCGGGCGTGAGGCATCGCCGCCGAGTATAGCGATGCAGCATAAAGCTTGTCCTGGGATCGCCGTGCACTCAATTGGCTCATGGCGGCGCCCCTCGGCCTGCATTATGACAACTCGGGCCCACGAAGTCATAGTCTGCTCCAAAGTGGGGCAATGATTTTCCCTATTCGATCTACTATGATGCGGAGAGCCTGCTCAAGACTCGCAAGTGCTTGATCCGTCGATGCACACTAATGGCACATTTGCTGCATTGCTCAGAAGCCCCGGGGCCGGGAATATAACTATCAACTTTCGCGAGGATGCAAATGACTCCCGCTGATGTTCTGAAATTGATCAAAGAAAAAGAAGCGAAATTCGTCGATCTCCGCTTTACTGACACGATTGGCAAGGAACAGCACGTAACCATTCCCACACGGCTGGTGGACGACGGGTTTTTCAAGGACGGCAAGATGTTCGACGGGTCGTCGATCGCCGGTTGGAAGGGCATTAATGAGTCGGACATGATTCTGATGCCGGACCCGGCAACCGCCGTCATCGATCCCTTCTATGAGGAGACCACGCTCGACCTGCGATGCGATGTGATCGAACCGATGACCATGCAGGGCTACGAGCGCGATCCGCGATCGCTCGCGAAGCGCGCGGAAGCTCACTTGAAGGCCTCAGGTGTAGCCGACTCGGCGCTGTTTGGTCCGGAAAACGAATTCTTCATTTTCGACAACGTGACGTGGAGTTCGGGCATGAACGGTTGTTCGTACGAGGTCGACTCGTACGAGGGCGCCTGGAATTCCGGCAAGACCTACGAGGATGCCAACAAGGGTCACCGCCCCGGCGTCAAGGGCGGCTACTTTCCGGTACCTCCGGTCGATTCGCAGCAGGATATCCGCACCGCGATGTCGATGGCCTGCGAGGAGATGGGTCTCAAGTTCGAAGTCCATCACCACGAAGTTGCCACCGCCGGACAGGGTGAAATCAACGTCGCCGCGAATACGCTGACCAAGAAAGCCGACGAGGTGCAGATTCTGAAATACGCGCTTCAGAACGTGGCGCACGGCTACGGAAAAACCCTGACTTTCATGCCTAAACCCATCGTTGGCGACAATGGCAACGGCATGCACGTGCATCAGTCGCTGCAAAAGGAAGGCAAGGCGCTGTTCGCAGGCGATAAATACGGCGGCTTGTCGGACATCGCGCTGTACTACATCGGCGGCATCATCAAGCATGCGCGCGCGATCAATGCGTTCACCAATGCCAGCACCAACAGCTACAAGCGTTTGGTGCCGGGTTTCGAGGCGCCGGTGAAGCTCGCGTACTCCGCGAGAAATCGATCTGCTTCCATTCGCATTCCCTGGATTTCCAATCCGAAGGGCCGTCGAATCGAAGTGCGCTTTCCCGATGCGACCGGAAATCCGTACTTCATGTTCGCATGCATGCTGTTGGCCGGACTCGACGGCATCCAGAACAAGATTCACCCCGGCGATCCCGCCGATAAGGATTTGTACGATTTGGAGCCGGAGGAGGACAAGAAGATTCCGACGGTTTGCCACTCCCTCGACATGGCGCTTGACTATCTGGACAAGGATCGTGGATTCCTCAAGGCCGGCGGCGTCTTCACCGACGATTTAATCGACGCCTACATCGAGCTGAAGATGAAGGAAGTGACGCGCTTGCGCATGACCACGCATCCGATCGAAATGGAGATGTATTACAGCTTGTGAGGTTCTCTAGGGTGCTCGAGGCCTTAAGGTGACGGCGGTCACGCTGCCTTACCTAAGTTTTGTGGTCGGGAGGCGATAAGGCTATGCTTTGGACGTATGCACCCACGGACATTATGGATAGTCCTCGGCGGATTGGTGGCCTTTACCGCGCCGGCCGCGGTGATATACAAATGGGTAGATTCCGACGGCGTGACTCATTACTCCGATCAGCCAGTCGAGGGCGCCGAGAAGATCTTCACGGCGAGTGCACCTGCGGCCGCGGCGGGGCCAAGATCGGCGAACCTGGCGGGCCTGCCGCCGCCGCCCAAGAAGCCGGGCGCAATGAATTTCTCCCAATTCGCGATTACCTCGCCGGCCCCGGATCAGACCTTTTTCGGCGACGAAATTGTCGGCGTGAATTTGCTGTTGGTGCCGGAGCTGGCGGCCACTCAGACCGTCACGTGGCATCTGAACGGCAAGCAGCTCGCCGATCAAGCTGCCGATGCCACGCACTTCACGCTGCAAAACTTGGATCGCGGGGCATACGTGATCGCGGCGACCGTGACGGATCAAAAGACCGGGGAATCGCAGAGCACGGACAGCATCAGCTTCTTCGTCCGCCAGCCGTCCGCGCTGTCGCCGCAGCACAAGTAGCCAGCGGGTCTTCACCGGATGCTCGGCTTGTCGGCTGAGCTGCAACTAGAGACTTTGCGCATCGACGGCACCGAGCTGCTCGACGCCATGGTGACCAGCGTTTTTTTGCTGGACCAAGACCTGCATGTCAAATACCTGAATGCCGCCGCCCAGACACTGATCGGGGTAGGCGCCAATCAAGCGCTGGGCCGATCCATCACGGAACTCGCGCGCGGCGCCGAGACGCTGCTGCCGCTTTTCGATCGCGCCCGCAAGGGCGGCGAAGGGGTGGTGCAGCGCGAGCTTGCCTGGCCGGCACCCGGAGGCGTCGACCGCATCCTCGACTGTGCGGTGACGCAAATTGTTTTCGGGCAGGAAAGCGTCAGGCTGTTGGTCGAGATCGAGGACATCACGCAGCATCGGCGGCTGACCCGAGAGAACGCGCTTCTCGCGCAGCTGGGCGGCAGCCGGCTGATGGTCCGCCAACTCGCGCATGAAATCAAAAATCCCCTGGGCGGTTTGCGCGGTGCGGCGCAGCTGCTCGAACGGGAACTCTTGGACCCGGCGCTGCGCGAATACACGCGAGTGATCATCAGCGAAGCGGACCGGCTCACCAACCTGCTCGATTCCATGCTGGGGCCGGGGCGCCCGCCGGCCAAGCAGCTGATCAATGTGCACGAACTGCTCGAACGCGTCTATCACCTGCTGCGCAGCGAAGCGCCGGAGGGGGTCACCATCGACCGGGATTACGATCCCAGCCTTCCGCCCCTGACGGTCGACCCCAACCATATCATTCAAGCGATGCTCAACCTCGGGCGCAACGCCATTCAAGCGCTCTCAGGACCGGCAGTGCAAGCGCCTCGATTGATTTTGAGAACGCGCGCAGCGAGCAACGCCAGTGTCGGTGCGCAGCGCCACCGGCTGGTCGCTTCCATTCAGTTCGAGGACAACGGTCCGGGTGTGCTTTCCGAGATACGCGACACCATTTTCTATCCGCTCGTATCCGGTCGCGCCGACGGCACGGGCCTTGGTTTAGGAATAGCTCAGGATCTCGTCAGTCGTCACGGTGGCCTGATCGAATTTGACAGCGCACCCGGTAGAACGATATTCCTCATTTCCTTGCCGATGGACTCCGCATGAACTCGAAGCCTCTGCAGGTTTGGTTGGTCGATGACGATGCCTCGATCCGATGGGTGCTGGAGAAAGCGCTGAAAGGCAGCGGCATGCAGGCGAAGTGTTTCGATCAGGCGGACAACGTGCTGACCGCGCTGCGCAGCGACGCGCCCGACGTTTTGATGACCGACATCCGCATGCCCGGCCGCAGCGGCCTGGACTTGCTGAAGGAAATTCAGATGTCGCGGCCTGGATTGCCGGTCATCGTCATGACCGCGCATTCGGATTTGGACGCGGCGGTGGCAGCCTATCAAGGCGGGGCATTCGAGTACCTTCCCAAGCCTTTCGATATCGACAAGGCGGTGGATCTGGTGCGCCGCGCCGCGCAGCAAGCCACCGTATCGACGGATGTGGACGCCACACGGCGCAGCATTCCCGAACTTCTGGGCCAGGCAGCCGCCATGCAGCAGGTGTTTCGCGCGGTAGGGCGATTGTCGCGATCCAGCATGACGGTGTTGATCACGGGTGAATCTGGCACCGGCAAGGAACTCGTGGCGCGCGCTCTGCACCGGCACAGTCCGCGCTCCAGCAAAGCTTTCGTCGCGCTCAATACCGCTGCCTTCACGGCGGATCTTTTGGAATCAGAGCTGTTCGGCCATGAGAAGGGCGCCTTTACAGGCGCGGATACGCTGCGTCGCGGCCGTTTCGAACAAGCGGATGGCGGCACTCTGTTTCTCGACGAGATCGGTGACATGTCACCGGCGCTGCAGACGCGGCTGCTGCGCGTGCTGGCGGAAGGAGAGTTTTATCGCGTCGGCGGACAAACCCCGGTGAAAGTCGACGTGCGAGTGATTGCCGCGACTCACCAGGATCTCGAGGCGCGGGTGAAATCCGGTCATTTTCGCGAAGATCTCCTGCACCGCCTCAACGTGATCCGAATCGAAATCCCGCCGCTGCGCGAGCGCCGCGAGGATATACCGGAGCTGCTGCGCCATTATCTGTCGGTTGCCGGGCAGGAGCTCGGCGTCGAGCCCAAACTGCTGACCACGCCCGCCGAAACATCGCTCGTGACCTTCGATTGGCCCGGAAATGTCCGCCAGCTCGTCAACGCGTGCCGGCGCCTCACCGTCACGGCGCCTGGCCGCGAGGTGCGCGCCGAGGACATCCCCCCGGATCTTGGCGGCGCGGTGGCCGGCCAGACCACGAATCACGACTGGATGGCGAAGCTCTCGCATTGGGCTGAGCAAGAGCTGGACGCGGGCACGCAGCGGTTGCTGGATCAAGCGGTGCCCGAGGTGGAGCGAATATTGATTCGCGTGGCATTGCGCAAGGCAGATGGCCTGAAGCAGGACGCCGCCAAATTATTGGGCTGGGGCCGCAACACGCTGACGCGCAAAATGAAAGAGCTGGGGATGGAGGACGTCAGCTGATTCCAGGATTCGGCGGTCTATAATTACCGCCATGGGCGATTACCTTTCAAGAAAAATCGGCGCCGCGCAGGCGCTGCTGCTCGGCAACTCACTGACGGACTGGCTGACGGCCGCGTTTGTCGCCGTGGCCGTCTGGACGGCACTGTGGATTCTGCGAAATCTGATCGCCTCGCGCTATAAGCGCTATTCGAGCGGCGCAAATCCCACGCTGATCAGGCTCTTCGCCTATCTGATCGGCAACACCAAGCAGATTCTATTCTTTGCCGTTGCGCTCGACGCCGCGCAGGAGTTTCTCACGCTGCCCGACAAAATCCAGCGCGGGGTCTCGGCCGTCGTGCTGATTCTCATTTTGATCCAGGTCGGACTTTGGGCCGGCCGCAGCGTGCGCTTCTATCTGGAAATGAAGGAATTGGAGCGCGGCGCCGACCGGCTCTTCTCGGGCTCGCTCGACATCATCAATTTCGTCGCGCGCATGCTCATCTGGTCGCTGCTCATCTTGGTGGCGCTCGACAACGTCGGCGTCAACATCACGGCCCTACTGGCGGGATTGGGCGTAGGCGGCGTGGCGGTGGCCTTGGCGCTGCAAAACGTCCTGGGCGATCTTTTCGCGTCGCTGTCGATCGCTCTGGACAAGCCATTCGTGGTCGGCGACAACCTCAGCGTCGATACCTTCATCGGCAGGGTCGAGCACATCGGCATCAAGACCACGCGGCTGCGCAGCGAGGGCGGCGAGCAGATCATCCTGTCGAACGCCGATCTGCTGAAGAGCCGGGTGCGCAATTTCGGCCGGCTGGCGGAGCAGCGCATTCTCACCACCATACGCGTGACCTACGACACGCCCGCCGACAAGCTCCGAGGCATGCCGCAGCTGCTGGAGAGCATCGTTCGCGAACAAGCGCCGGCGCGTTTCGAGCGCTGCCACTTGAGGACCCTCGGCGAGGCGGCCTTTCACTTTGAACTCGCGTACTTCGTGCAGCAGCCGGCCGTCAATCCGCTGCTGGATCTGCAGCATGCCGTGAATCTTCGCATTATCGATGAACTCAGGCGGCAGGGAATAGAATTCGCCTACCCGACGCAGCTCGTGATACTCGACCGGCATCGGGGGACGCACGAGCACTAGCGATGTTCCACGTCGTGCTGTTCGAGCCGGAGATACCGGGGAACGCGGGCAACGTCATTCGCTTGTGCGCCAATACCGGGGCCACGCTGCACATGGTCAGGCCGTTGGGCTTCAAGCTCGACGATAAAAGCCTGCGGCGCTCAGGCCTTGACTACCATGACCTGGCGGCCGTCAACATTCATGACGATCTGCCGGCTTGTCTCAGAGATCTGCGCGGCGCGCGGCTGTTCGCGGTCGAGACGGGCGCGCGGCGCTGCTACAGCGACGTGTCCTATCAGACGGGAGATGCTTTCTTGTTCGGTCCTGAAACGCGCGGGGTGCCTGGGAATGTGCTCGCCCAAATCGGCATGGACAATTGCCTGCATATTCCCATGCGGGCGGGGAATCGCAGCATCAATCTATCCAATGCCGTCGCGCTCGTCGTGTTCGAAGCCTGGCGTCAATCCGGTTTCAGCGGCCGCGACGATTGAGAAAATCTGCGGCGGTAGTCGACGGGACGAACGCCGAGCTTCCTGCGAAAGTGATGCCGCAGGGTCACCGCGGTTCCCAGCCCGCAGCGCGCGGCGATGGCGTCGATCGGCAGCTCGGTACTTTCGAGCAGCTCGCGGGCGAGATCCACGCGGACCTGAGTGATCCAATCCGCCGGGCTTGCGCCGGTGGCCGCCCGAAATCGCCGCATGAACGTGCGCTCGCTCATCGCCGCAAGCCGGGCGAGCTCGGCGATGCGCAGCGGCTCGTTCACCCGGCCTCTGATGCTTTCGATCACGGCGGAAATCGAGCCGCGTTCGCGCTTGTCCACCGGGCGCTCGAGAAATTGCGCCTGACCCCCGTCCCGATGCGGCGCGATGACCAATCGGCGCGCCACTTGGTTGGCGATGGCCGCACCGAAGTCCCTGCGAACGAGATGCAGGCATAGATCGAGGCCGGCCGCGCTTCCCGCCGAGGTGAGCAACTGCCCCTCGTCCACATAGAGCACACCGGGGTCGACGCGAATCCGAGGGTAGCGGGCGCGCAGCTCAGGCGCATAGCGCCAGTGAGTGGTCGCCCGTTTGCCGTCGAGCAGCCCGGTGGCGGCGAGCACGAATGCGCCGGAGCAGATGGACAGCAATCGCGCGCCGCGCGCATGCGCTTTACGCAAGCCATCCAAGTTCGTCTCGGGGACGGGTACGTTGATGCCGCGCCAGCCCGGGATCACGATGGTGCCGGCCGCCGCGAGCAGCTCCAGGCCGCCGCTCGGGTTCATGCTCATGCCGTACTGCCCTCTCACGCGGCGGCCGCCAGCCGAACAGGTCTGGAAGCGATACCAATGCGGTCCCAACTCCGGTCTCGGCAATCCGAACACCTCGGCGGCGCACGAGAACTCGAAGGCGCAGAGGCCGTCGTAGGCGAGGGCCACCACCTGAGGATTGAGGGCCCTTCGAACAACTTTATTCATTGGCACGATTTGATCGACTTATGGCGATTCTGCCAATTGTGCACGTGGCGGCTGATGGCAACAATGGCTTCGTTGACAGATCAATCGGAGAGCCCCATGTCAAACGCCGTCACCCAAGTGCCCGCCGCCCGTTCCGATGCGGCCGCGCTGCATTTTGAATCCCAATTCGCCTTTGAAACCGACTGCTGGGACACGCATGACGCGATGGAGAGCGGCGCGCCCGGATTCATTCTGCTGGACGTACGCAATCCCGCGCTATTCGAGAACGGCCACATCGCAGGCGCCGTCAATCTGCCGCACGGGAAGATCATTGCCTCGCGAATGAGTGCGTATCCACTCTCGACCTTGTTCGTCGCGTACTGCGCCGGACCGCATTGCAACGGCGCCGCTCGCGCAGCGGCGAAATTAGCTCGCCTTGGCTTCCCCGTAAAAATCATGGCGGGTGGAATCACGGGCTGGATCGATGAGGGGTTTGAGCTGTTGCGGACATGATATCGGCCGCACTGAGGGTGCGGCCGGAGCATTGATTGGCGGGTATACGCGCGCGGGTCGGCTTACCAGATGTGCCCACGCCGCCATTAGCGTAAATTTTGCACGATGGACGTTCAGTACCCCCCGCGCGTGCCGCGCCCCAGCTCCGCTTCCTACCGGCTGTTCGCGGAGCAGGCATTGAGCCGCGCCGCCGGTGCTCCGCTGCTGGGGGGCAACGCAGTCGAATTGTTGATCGACGGCGCCGCGCATTTCGGCGCTTGGTTGAGGGCGATCCGCGGAGCCCGCCGGCGAGTGCTGCTGGAGAATTACATCATCCGGGATGATGCGGTCGGGTGCGAGTTTCGCGATGCGCTGACCGAGCGCGCCAAGGCTGGGATTCTGGTCGCAGTGATCGTCGATTGGGTCGGCTGCCTCGGCCAGTCGCGAAACGCATTTTGGGCTCCTCTGCGCGCCGCCGGCGGCCAAATCCGAATATTCAATCCACCGCAGTTCGGCGAACCCTTCGGCTGGATCAGCCGCGACCATCGAAAGCTGCTGGTGGTTGACGGGGCCGAAGGATTCCTCTCGGGAGTTTGCATCAGTTCAAAATGGCTCGGCGACCCGGCGCGCAACGTGCCGCCGTGGCGCGATACCGGCGTGGCGGTGCGCGGCCCCGCCGTCGCGGAAATGGAAGCGGCGTTCGCGGAAAGCTGGAGTTTCATGGGCGCCGCTCTGGAACCATTCTCAGAAGAGCCGCCGCCCGAGCAGGCCGCAGGCTCGGTGTCGATGAGAGTAATCGCCACTGCGCCGCCGAGCGCCAGTCTGTACCGGCTGGATCAGCTCATCGCCTCGATGGCCCGCAAGACCTTGTGGCTCTGCGACGCCTATTTCGTCGGCATGTCGCCGTACGTTCAGGCGCTGGTGGCGGCCGCTCGCGACGGCGTCGACGTGCGCATGCTGGTGCCCGGCAGCAGCGACCTTCCGATCGTCAGCGGCTTGTCGCGCGGCGGCTACCGTCCGCTGCTGCGCGCCGGCATCCGCGTGTTCGAATGGAATGGTTCGATGCTGCACGCCAAGACGGCCGTGGCGGATGGCCAGTGGGCACGCGTGGGTTCATCGAATCTCAACGTTGCCAGCTGGCTCGGCAATCGGGAGATCGACGTCGCGATCGAGGACGTGCCATTCGCCGGCCAGCTTGCCGCGCAGTACGAGCGCGACCTGGACAATGCAACCGAAATTGTGCTGGCACCGCGCCGCTATCGCGGCACCGAACCCATTCTCGCCGGCGACCCGCGGCGAACGAGGGTGAGCAAAGGCGGCGGCGCCTCCAGCCGCGCGGCTGCAAGCGCCTTGCGTATGGCGAACACCGTCGGCGCCACACTGGCCACGCATCGTGTGCTCGGCGACATGGCGAATGGGCCGCTGCTGACGGGCATGCTGCTGCTCACAGTCCTCGCGGTCGTGTCGTTTCTTTGGCCCGTGTGGATCGGCTGGCCGATCGGCGTACTTTCCGCCTGGGCAGCCGCCAACATGGGGGTGCGAGCTTGGCGGGTTTGGCGTCGGCGGCGGCGCATCGGGAAAAAATAACACCGATCGCGCCTCAGCGACTCCAGGGCCGCAACACGCGCCGGACCGGGTTGGTCACCGTTGCGGAGACGGCGGGATCCAGCAGGCCGCGCCTTTGCAAGTGTCGGATAGCAGTTTGTACCGTTGATTTGGACAATCCGGTGCGCGTCGCGATGGACTGCAGGCTGACGGAAACGGAATCTCGCTTCGACGCCGCGGCGCGGCGCAATAAATAGAGATATACGAGGAAGGCAGCGGGGCGTCGATCGTGCCCGACCAGATCCGGCATGAGAATGTCGACCACGTAGGCGTCCAGGTGCAGCCGCTGCATGTTAATTACTATACCGATAATCAGTATCGGGGAGCAGCCGAAGTATTCGATAATCAGCCTGTCGCATAACTCACCAACAACAGGAGCGCTCGCGATGATCACGCAGCTCAAATTTGCCGGCATCCCGACGCGCGATCAGGATCGCGCGCTCAAGTTCTACACCGAGAAACTCGGCTTCGAGGTATCGACAGATCAAAAGTTCAGCGACAAGCAGCGTTGGATCGAGCTGCGCATTGCCAATACCGCTACGCGCATCGTCCTGTTTACGCCCGATGGGCATGAAAGCCGCATCGGCACGTTTTTCAACGGCGCCTTTGCCTGCGACGATGTCCAGGCGACGCATCGGCAACTGCAGGCGCGCGGCGTCGAATTTGTCTCAGGTCCGCAAAAGCAGCCCTGGGGTGAGTTCGCGATCTTCAAAGATCCGGACGGCAACCAATTTGTGCTGTCCTCCTCGTAGTTCGTCAGAATTCACCACATCGCGAATTCACCGCATCGCGAATTCAACGGCTTGCAGCGATCGCGTTCGCAGCTGTCTTGACGCCAAGCTTCTGCGCGCTGATCCAGGCGTTGGTGCGCGCGTCCAAGAGATCGAGCGGCAGCACGCCGCCGTTGAGCATTTCGTCATGAAAACTGCGGATATCGAACTTCGGGCCCAGCTCTCTTTGCGCGCGCTCGCGCAGCTCGCGAAACTTGAGCTGGCCAAGCTTGTACGACAGCGCCTGCGCCGGCCAGGAAATATAGCGGTCCGTTTCGGACTGAATGGTGGGCTCGTCGACAGCCTGATATTTGCGGAAAAATGCCACGACCTGATCGCGGCTCCAACCCTCGGAATGAATGCCGGTGTCCACCACCAAGCGCACCGCGCGGAACAGCTCGCTGCTCAACCTGCCGTAGTCGCTCACCGGATCCTGGTAGAAGCCGACTTCCTTGCCGAGCTGTTCGGCATACAGTGCCCATCCCTCGATGTAGCCGGAATTGCCGGTGTGCTGGCGAAATTTCGGCAGGCCGGTCATTCGTTGCGCAACCGACAGCTGCATGTGATGTCCGGGGATGCCTTCATGATAAGCGGTCGCCTCATCATCGATGAGCGTGCGGTGCGCGAATTTGGACGTGGCGACGCTGACGCGTCCGGGCCGCTTGCCGTCGGGGGTGCCGGTTTGGTAGTGCGTGGCTGCCGCCGCCTCGAACTCCGGAATCGCTTCGACAGTCACCGGCGCCCCGGGGATGTAGCCGAACAGTTCCGGCAGTTTGGGCTGCATTTGCGCAATGTATTTGCGGAAATCATCCAGGATCTGGTCCGCGGAGGTCGGAATGTACTTGGGATTGGTCTTCAATGAATCGCGGAACGAGTCAAGATCCTTGAATCCCTGCTTCTTCGCGATGGCCCACATATCGGCTTGTATGCGTTCGATCTCCTTGAGACCGATTTCGTGAATCTGCTTGGGGCTGAGCGTGCTGACCGTCGTGCGGCTGCGGATGTCGTTGAGATAGCGCTGTTTGCCGTCGGGCAGCGACTCGATGCTCAAGGTGGTACGGCCTTGAGGGGCGTACTCGGCGGCGATGAAGGCTGAAAACTCCCGGTACGCGGGAATGACTTCATTGGCCACTGCATCCGTTATTGCCTTGGTCAGGCGCTGTTGGTCATCGGGCGAAATGGCCGCCGGAAACTTCTTGGTTGGCATCAAGAAGGGGTTCGCCGCGATGACGCCATCGCACTGCGCGGGGACTTTTTCGACGAGAAATCGCACCGGCATCAAGTTATCCTTCATTCCGGCGCGCAGAACAGCTTCGATTTCGGTAAACACCTGCGGTATCTGGTGCAAACGCGCGATGTAATCTTCATAGTGCTTCACGGAATCGAGAGGCACGGCGAGCGGAATATCCGCAAGGCGTAGGTGCGGCCCATCCATCTGGTTCACCGGCATCTCATATTCTTTGAAGCCGAAATTTGCATTGCGCTGCCTCAGGGCGCGCACCAGCACTTCGTGCGAAAGGCTGTCCTGGTCCGCAAAGCCGTCGGTCGAAATCGCATTGAGACGGGCGAGATAGCCCTCATCGCTGGCATGTTGGCGCTCGATGGCAGCCAGCGAATAATCATCGAGCCGATCATTATACCGATAGTCGCCGATGGCCGTCGCGCGTTCCGGATGGTTCTTGAGTTCCGCCTCGAAGTACTCCTCGAAGAGCGCATTCTGAGCGGCCAGCCGCGACTCCGCCGGGCCCGCGGCCCGACAGGCGGCTCCGTACGAACTCAAGATCAAAAAAGCGACGAACGCGAACTGTCGCAGCGCGAAAATGCTTGTCATTGGATTCACCTATTTCGCTGAGGCCGGGAAAGCCGGCAATTTATCGATGTCCCTCGCATCATGCTGAATGATCACGGTGGCATTCAAATTCGTGGCCAGCTTTTTGAATCGATCCAAGGATGCCAATGTATCGGCGCGGCTGGTATTGAACGTCGGAACGCCGTTGCTATCGTAATTTTCGCGAAAATGCGCCAGGTCGCCGGTGATCAGCACGTTGCCCATGCCTTTTAGCTTCACCAACAGGCTGTGATGGCCGGGGGTGTGTCCCGGCGTGTTCAACATGATAACGCTGCCGTCGCCGAATATATCTTTGTCGCCGGTCAGCGGCTCGACCTTGCCGCCGCCGCTGATCCAATTGGCAAAATTTGCCGGGTTGGCGGCAGGATTGGGTTTCGGATCAGTCAATAGATCCCAGTCGCCCTTGCCGATCAACAATGTTGCCTGCGGAAAAGAGGCGACCTGGCCGGAATGGTCGCCGTGATAATGGCTGATGCCGACATAGGTGATCTGCGCGGGCGTGAGCTTCAGCAGCGCCAGCTGTTCGATCAAGCTGGCCTTGGGCGAGGTCGGCAGCGGTTTGTCAGGATTGGCCGCCGGATTGCCAGTGTCCCATACCAGGTACTCGCTTCCGTGCTTGATCAAGTAGCAGCTGAAGGTCAGCTGGATTTTCAGAGCGCCGAAAGCCGCCGTGTCCGAGAAGCGTGCCACATCCGGCAATGTGGTTGTCTTTCCGCAATCGAGCCGCGTCAACGAAATGTCGGCCGCTGTTTGTGCGCAAGCCGAACTCGCGGCAAGCATGAGCGCCGCGGCGCTGATTGGCATCGAAAACGAATTCGCCATGCGCTTCGATCTCATATTGATCATGACTACTCCTGTTCCGAACGCACTTCTCTACCCATGAGGGCCTGCACCGCCGCTCTCACGGCCTTGTTCTCATACATGATTCGGTAGATCTCCCGGCAAATCGGCATATCCACCTCAAATCTCTCAGCCACATCGCACACGGCGCGCGCCGCGGGTACGCCTTCCACCACCTGATGAATGGCGGTCTGAGCCTGAGCCAGGGAGTGGCCACGTCCCAGCAGCATGCCGAAGCGCCGGTTGCGGGATTGGTCATCGGTGCAAGTCAGCACCAGGTCGCCGAGCCCAGCGAGCCCCATGAATGTTTCGCGCAGCGCGCCGAGCTTGACTCCGAGCCGCATCATTTCGGCCAGTCCGCGCGTAATCAGCGCGACGCGCGTGTTGGCGCCGTATCCCATGCCGTCCGCAATACCGGAGCCGATGGCAATCACATTCTTCACTGCGCCGCCGACTTCCACGCCCATGATGTCGTTCTGGGTGTAAGCCCGAAAACTCGGACCGGAGAGGCTCAGCGCGAGTTCTTTGGCAAAATTCTCGTCGCGAGAAGCGATGGTCATCGCCGTCGGCAGGCCGGCGCCGACCTCCCTGGCAAACGTGGGTCCCGATAGCACCGCTCCGGGTCTTGCACCCAAGACCGCATGCACCACTTGATGCGGCAGCAACCCGGATTCGATCTCAAATCCCTTGGTGGCCCAGGCGATGCGGGTGTCCGCCGCCAAGTGCGGCTTGATCCGCTCCAACGTCTCGCGAAAAGCATGCGAGGGTACGGCAATCAACGCGTCGCGCGCTCCTTTGAGCGCTCCGGGCAAATCAGCCGCTATGTGCAGCGATTCGGGAAATGAAGCCTCGGGCAGATAGCGCACATTGCTTCGCTCGAGGCGCATCGCATCCAGCTGCGCAGCGTCGCGGCCCCACAGCGAAGTGGCGTGCCCCTCCCGCGCCAACTGTATCGCGAGTGCGGTACCCCACGAGCCGGCGCCGATAACCGTCATCGGTTCTGCGCGCCGGGTCTGCACGTAGGCCTCTAGTTGACCGAGGTAGGCTGCTGCGATTGCGACGCCTGGGCGAACAAAGCGTCGAAGTTGACCAAGGGCAGAAGAAAATTCGGAAAGCCGCCCTTCGTGATCAAGTCGGAAACCACCTCGCGCGCGTACGGGAACAGTACGGTCGGGCAGAAGCTGCCGATCAGGCGCTTCAAATCCTCGGCCGAAGCGCCGGTGATTGAAAACAATCCCGCCTGTTTGACTTCCACCAGATAAAGCGTCGCGTCGCCTTGCTTGGCTTCCACCGTGATGGTCAGCAGCACCTCGCGCACCTCCGGCGACAATTCCTCGGCTGAGGTATTCATGTTGAGCTGGAACTTCGGTTCCCAGGCCTGATTGTTCGGCAGACGCGGACCATTAGGCGACTCATAGGAGCAATCCTTCAAATAGACGCTCTGCAAACTCACTTGGACGCCGTTGACGCTGGTCCCCGGGTCCGTGGTTCTAACCTCGTTCATCCTGCCCCCTGAATTAGCCGATCCAACTCACCACTCTGCTCCAGCGCGAAAAGGTCGTCGCAGCCGCCGATATGCCTGTCGCCGATAAAGATCTGCGGGACCGTGCGGCGGCCGCTGCGCGCAATCATTTCTTCGCGGAACTCAGGCTGGTCATCAACGTTCTTTTCGCTGAACACAACATTCTTTTGCGCCAGCAAGTTCTTGGCTCGCTGGCAATACGGACACCAGTCCGTCACGTACAGGGTGACCGCCGCCGGGGTCACTTCGAGCTACCCTTGCCCCCGGACGTCGTCTTTGCCAGCGGTAGATTGTCCTTTACCCAAGCATTGAGGCCGCCTTGAAGATTGAACACCTTGGTGAAGCCAAGCTTGATCAGCGCGCGCGCGGCACTGGCGCCGTTGGCGCCGCTGTCGCAATAAGTAATCACATTCTTGTCGCGCCACTTCCTCAATGACTCGGCCTGCGATTCTAGCTGGGCCGCCGGCACATTGCGGGCATCGCCGATATGCCCCGCATCGAACAAATCCTTGGAGCGCAAATCGATCACCAGTGCGCCTTGATTCATCAGCCTGACGGCCTGCATGGCGCTCACCGCCGCAAACGCTTGGACGCGTTCACGAAGTTCGTAAATGACAACGACGAGAGCGGCCGCCACGGCGGCCGCCGCGAGATAGGGATGATGACCAATGAATTCCAACAGTCGCTGCATTCAGTCCGCGCAATTTGGGTTTTTCGGGCGCGCAAGTATAGCAGCGGTCACAAGGCTTGTATGCTTGGGCGCAAGGATGAATACAGCATGCTGAATCGCCCGTTTTTTGGCCCCCGCATGGCCGTCTCCCTGGCCGCCGTGCTGTGCGCGAGTGGCTTGGGGGCGGCCGTGCAACCTGCGGACTCGGCACACGCGGACGCTGCCAAAGCCAAACTCGCCGCGGTACGCGCCAAAATCACCGAACTGACCAACCGCATGGGTTCGCAGCTCGCGCAGCGCGACACTTTGAGCGCGCGGGTTCGCGAAGCGGAACTCGTCATTGACGCGAAGCGTCAACGCGTCGACTCCTTGCACGCGGCGCAAGCCGCCACGGAACGGCGCCGATCGGAATTGAGCGCCGAGCAAAGGCGCGATGAAAACGCCGTACAAGCGGAGCGCGCTTGGCTGGCGGAGCAAGCGCGGGCGGCCTACATGATCGGCCGTCAAGAAGAACTCAAACTTCTCCTCAATCAAAGCAATCCCGCCAGTCTCGGGCGCACACTCACCTATTACGGGTACCTCGCGCAGCAGCGCGGCCAAAAAATCGCGTCAATCCAGGGCGACGAGGTTCGGCTGCAGCAATTGGTCGGCGAGATCGAGCAGCAAACTCAAAAATTACGGGCGCTCGAGGATGAGGCGAAGCGCGAGATAGCGGACTTGCGGCGCGCGCGCGCCGAGCGCACCGAGGCGGTCGCCCAACTTACAAAAAAATTGGCGAGCGGGAATCAGGAACTCGGCGATTTGAAGCGCGAGGAGCAGGCCGTGGAATCATTGGTGGCGGAACTGGCGCAGGTCATGCAGGACTACCCGGTCGATGCCGCGCAAAGTTTCGATCACATGCGCGGCAAATTGCCGTGGCCGGTCCTCGGCCGGGTCAGCGCACGCTACCAGGCGCCGCGCGACAATGGCGCGGCCGGCGTCCGCTGGAACGGAATGATGATCGAAACCGCCCGTGGCGCGAAGGTGCGGGCGCCTTTCTTTGGCCGCGTCGTGTACGCCGACTGGCTGCAAGGCTTGGGATTGCTGATGATCATCGGCCACAGCGGCGGCTACATGACGCTGTACGGCCACGCCGAAGTTCTTTATAAATCCGTCGGCGACTGGGTCGCGCCCGGCGACGTGATTGCGGCCTTGAGCGACAGCGACGCTGCTGTGCCGCAGCTATATTTCGAAATCCGTGAAGGCCGTAAAACGGTCGATCCAAACGTCTGGTTGAGGTCGAACCCGTGAATTCAAAAACACTCGCGGCGAGTCGTCCGCGCACGTATGCTGCCGTCCGATGATCAAGAAATCCAGCAATCTCCTATTACTCGCCGTCGGCATCGCCATCGGTCTGTCGCTTGGACTGGTCCATGGCGTGCGGGCCGACAAGCCGGCGGCTCTTGGCGCCGACCTGCCCTGGCAAGACGCCCGCATGTTGGCGGAAGTGCTGGAGCGGGTGAAGCATGACTATGTAAATCCAGTGGACGATCATCAGCTGCTGCAAGCCGCGATTCGCGGCATGGTGTCTTCGCTCGACCCTTATTCGGCATATCTGGACGGCGAAGAATACGATGAGCTGAAGATAAGCAGTTCCGGCCGTTATTCGGGCGTCGGCATCGAGGTATCGATCGAGGACGAGCAGGTGATCGTCATTGCGCCCTTCGATGATTCGCCCGCGGCGGCGGCTGGAATCCGCTCGGGCGACATCATCGTGACGATCGACGGCGTGCCGGTGAATACCAGCAATTTGTCGGACACGATCGGCCGAATGCGCGGCCCGGAAGGCACCACGGTGAAGATTGGCATCATTCGCGACGGCAACCCTGAGCCGATGTTGTTCACGCTGAAACGCTCGCGAGTAGAATTGCACAGCGTGAAGGCGGAGTTGCTCGAGCCCGGGTTCGGCTATGTGCGAATCTCCCAGTTCAGCGAAACCACAGGCGATGATTTGACGGCCGCGCTCAAGGATCTGCGCAAACACAATGGCGCGCCGCTGGAAGGATTGGTCCTCGACATGCGCGACAACCCGGGCGGCGTGCTGGAGGCTGCCGTGTCGGTCGCCGACGCATTCCTCGACAGCGGCGTCATCGTCACGGCAAAGGGGCGCACTCCTGACTCGAAATTCGAAATGGACGCCACTCCCGGGGACGCACTGAATGGCGCGCCGATTGTGGTGCTGGTCAATGGCGGGTCAGCCTCCGCCGCGGAGATTGTCGCGGGCGCCCTCAAGGACCAGCATCGCGCGAAGCTCATGGGACGCACGACCTTTGGCAAAGGTTCGGTACAGACGATCGTGCCGTTGGCCGAGGACCGGGCCGTCAAGCTGACCACCTCTCTTTATTACACGCCCTCCGGCGTCTCGATCAATCATAGAGGCATCGCACCCGACATCGAACTGGAGCGCGATCCCACCCCGGCGGTTGCCGTGCCGCAGAGCGCGCCGCTGATGCAGCGAGACGTCGAGGTCAGGCGTGCCGTGCAAGAACTGAAAACCATGCCCAACACGCGCACAGGGTCGGTTACGACCGCTGCGCAATTGAAGTAGGCGCGATGCGCAGCACGCGGTCCATCGAGATCCTGTGTTTAGCGCTCGCTGCCCTGGTCCTCATCTGGTCGAGGGCGCTGAGCAATGATGTGTGGCCCGTTCTTGGGCTGCTCACCGCGTTCGCGCTCGCCATCGTCGCATTTCGCGCCCGGCGTTTCTTTCCGGGACGCACTTATCCGAAGCTGCTGACCGAATCTTGGTCGATGGTGATTTTCGTCACCGGTGTGCTGTGGTTCTCCGGCAGGGCCGAAAGTCCGCTGCTGAATCTGTACTTGTTGCCCATCATCTTGAGCGCGCTCACGCTCGGGCGGCTGGTGACGCTGCTGCAAGTGGCCGTCATTGCGATTTGCCACCTGCTGCTGGCCGCCGCGACGCCGGGCTTGGAAGTGATTTCCCTGGCCTATGCCAGCCAAGCGGTCGGCCAGCTGGCGCCGTTTCTCCTGGTCGCGTATCTGACCACGACATTATCCGCGGACATCACTGAGGCGCGCGAGCGCATCGAAAATCTGGCGCAGACCGATTCATTGACGGGCCTGTACAACCCGCGCATGTTCAACGAGGTGTGGCAGCGCGCGCACGCCGCCGCCGAGCGCGGCCGCTCGGTGTACGCCCTGCTCATGATCGATATGGACAAGCTCAAGGAGATCAACGATGCGTTCGGCCATGAGGCGGGGAACAGTGCCATCACCTTGGTAGCGCAATGTCTGCAGAGAAGCATTCGCAGTACCGATCATGCCGCCCGCTTCGGCGGCGACGAATTTGCCGTGCTGCTGCCGGGCGCAACTCCCGAGGTCGCCGAGGTGGTGATCAAGCGCGTGCGGCACAATGTCTACAAGACCACCCTTGACCTGCGTTCTCGGATGATCCGCTGCAGCGTCAGCATCGGCGTGGTCAATTATCCGAAGGATTCGCGCGATACGCGGGAGCTGTTGAGCCTCGTCGAGGGCAAAATGTATCGCGACAAAGAACTGCGTCGCAGCCCAGGCGCCGAAGCAAACGCTTGAGGCTGCCCAAGCAAACGCTTGAAAGAACTGGACTTTCGCTGAATTAATGGCAAAGTTAGGGCTGCATCACGCCGCGGCGTGATTAACATATGGTCTGCTTCGATTGGATCGTTCACCCTTTTTGAGACCGTTAATGCAATCAAACAAGCTTCTGCTGCGCGCGTTTTTCGGTATTTTCCTGGGATTTTTAGCTTTCCACGCAACCGCCCGGGACGTCCGCGATCCGAAGCTTATGTCCAGTTCG